>Ga0207084_1076_pt1 | contig 21662 bp, 24 predicted proteins | sample Alteio_BWMinHeat_55_FD_153543 | JGI IMG/M metagenome (GOLD analysis project Ga0207084, IMG submission 153543) | Enriched cells from forest soil in Barre Woods Harvard Forest LTER site, Petersham, Massachusetts, United States -... | ecosystem: Environmental > Terrestrial > Soil > Temperate forest >...
TGAGTTTGTAATTTGTACTGCAATGCGAACAAATGCGTCTGACTAATCGTTGCGCCATCACTGCATTTAAAACAGTAGCCACTAAATAACCTTCTGTTCCCATATCCATTAAGCGAATCGGTGTACTAATCGCGTCATTCGTATGCAATGTCGATAACACTAAATGTCCTGTCATTGCAGCACGAATTGCAATCGAAACGGTTTCTTGATCACGTAATTCACCCACTAAAATAATATCGGGATCTTGACGCAATGCAGAACGCAACACACGCGCAAACGTTAAGTCAATTTTGGGTTGAACTTGCACTTGATTCACACGAGACATACGATATTCCACAGGATCTTCTGCTGTAATAATTTTTACATTTTGTGTATTGAGTTCTCGCAACGCACTATAAAGCGTTGTTGTTTTTCCACTTCCCGTAGGACCTGTAATTAAAACTAATCCATACGGAATCGATAATACTTTTCGAAATTCATGCAAAATAGCATCAGGCATTCCCGTTTGCGCAAGATTTAAAAGTTCAGCGGATTGATTTAATAATCGCATTACAACGGATTCACCATACTCCACAGGCATGGTTGATAAACGAACATCATAATTATTTCCTTTCACTTTAATACTAAATCGTCCATCTTGAGGAACACGTTTTTCTGCGATATTTAAACCTGCCATTAATTTCAAACGAATGGTGAGTGCTTGTGAAATTAAATTTTCTTTCAATACTTGCTCATGCAAAATGCCATCAATACGTTGTCGAATTCGCAAAACATTTTCATCGGGTTCAATATGAATATCAGAGGCATTTACTTGCACCGCATCTTCAAAAATAGATTGTAATAATTTTACAACCGGCGCATCAGCAACTGATAAATTGCTTCCTAATTGTGTGATATCAAAATCGAGAGGTTTAATTTCTGCAGAAAGTTCTTGCGCTAATGAAGTAATTTCACCTGTATGACGATACATCATATCAATCATGACCAGTAAATCACTTTCACGCACTAACGCAAATTGAAAAGGACGTTTTAAAATGCGCGCTAATTCATCCGTTGCAGGCAAATCCAGCGGATCAACCATGCCAACCAATAGTTCTTCCGCCGTATTTTTTAAAACGATCGCGCGAAATCGTCGCGCATAAAATTCAGGAAGCGTAAAAACAACTTCAGGATCCAACGCATAATTTTTTAAATCCACAAAAGGAATATGTAATTGTTCAGATAACACTTGTAAAAATTTATCTTCGGTAATAAAACCTAAATCAATAAAAATGCGGCCTAATTTTTCGCCTGTTGCATTTTGTTGTGCAATCGCTTGATTCAATTGTTCACGTGTAATCAGCTGTGAACCGATTAACAATTCTCCAAGTTGAATCTTTCGTCTTTGCATGCATTATCCTGTTGTGTGAATACGCGATTCAATGTACGCACGTAATTCGGGATTCAAATCATTTGTTTTTTCTGCCCTCGTATAAGCAATCTCTGCTTCATTTTGTTTTCCTAACGTTTCATAGGCAATGGCAAGTCCAAGCCACCAAGCACCTTTATGAGGATTCACATGAAGCAATTGTTTATATAATTCTGCTGCAATCGCAGATAATCCAATTTTTTGATAAAGCGCTGCAATAAATGCGTGATAATCAGGATATTGATTCAACGGAGGAGACGTCCGTTGTAATACACGCAATGCTTCCGCAATTTTCCCCTGGGTCACCAATACTTTTGCTTGCGCTTCTGCTTGATGATAAAGAATAGAATTTTTTTCTTCTGTGGGTTTTTTAAATTTATCTGCTGTTTCTAAACTCAAAAATTCCAATTGAAGTTCATATTTTTTATTTTCAGAAATTAAATCTAAACGTTTCAATTCTGTTTCCGGCTTAAGTGATAAGATAATCTTTAAATTATTTTTATTGAACGTTTGGATCTCAAGATGTTCGACTGCGGTTTTTAAATAACGTAATGCAGGCAATCCCGCAACGAGTGAAGCATTGTCTAATAAAATGATTATTTTATTTTGATGAGGCAAGGTATTAATTCGATAAAAAACAGAATGATTCAATTGGAAACGTAACGTTGTTAAATTATTTTCAGATTCTAATTCAATGCCTGTGAGTCGCGATAAAGGAATTTCCTCTGGTTTTACAAAATTTTCTGTTTTAGAAATGACAGCCTGCTGAAAATAAGGAGGAACATCTAATTTTAAAAAAGATTGGCTGCGCTGATACATGCATAAAAAAACAATCAAAATAATAACAAAGGCGATCATTATTTTTTTATAAGAATGAGGCTTTTTTTCATCGAATGAGTAATGCAATCCTGATAATGCGGTATTCATGTTCGTTTTCGAACGCTTCTCAAGATCTTTTAGCATTTGATTAATTAAACTCATCAAATGATTCCTTTCGTGAAATAAAAGGAAAGAATAAACAAAATAAACACAACAAATGAAAGTAATAACAACCAAGGCAAATACTGACGTGTGTGAATGGCCGTTTCCGTATCTTTCACTGCAATGTTCATAATTCTTTTCGTGATATATTGTTTTCCCCCACCGTAAGAAGAAAGCAATGCTTTATGACAAAGAATATTAATCACGCGCGGAATTCCTTTGCTTGCACGATACAATAAATCTTTTGCTTTTTTAGAAAATAAGGAACCTTGTGTATAACCAGCAATTGCGAGCCGATAAAAAAGATAGGTATCTAATTCATCACGCGTCAAGGCACGCAAATAATATGAAAAACTAATACGCTGTTTTAATTGTCGCAAATTCGATTGATTTAATTTTTCATCGAGCTCAGGTTGTCCAAATAAAACAACTTGTAATAATTTTGTTTTTGTTGTTTCAAGATTAGTAAGTAAACGTACTGTCTCAAGACTTTCTACAGAAAGCGCTTGTGCTTCATCAATCAGTAAAACAACATTTTTTCCTGCTTCACGCAGATAAATTAATCGATCATTAATTAACGTATGTAATTCATGTTGATCTTGTAAACGTGAAAGATCGATTCCTAATTCACGTGCAACCGCGCGACGTAATTCAACAGAATTTAATTCTGGATTGGGAATATACGCTGTCACAAATTCATTATCCAAGCTTTCAAGTAATTTACGACATAACAGTGTTTTGCCTGCTCCGACTTCCCCTACAATTTTTATAAATCCTTCACCACTACGCAAACTAAATAAAAGTGTATTGAGTGCTTCTTGATGTCCTTTTAAATTGCAAAAGAAACCTATATTCGGTGTGATCGAAAAAGGGAGTTCTTTAAATTTAAAATAGTCTAAATACATTTTTGCACCTCATAAAAAAATTATTTAGAGCACGTCTAGAAATTAGCTATCCCTGCGCTCGCCTTCTGTTCCAAACACTTCAGGCAATCCACCCACGTGGAAACCACGTTTTAATTCATGGAAACGATCATTTGTATTTTCTAAATCATCTACCCATTTTTTCTTAGTTACAATAATGGGACGTAATAAAATAACCAGTTCTGATTTTGTTGCGATTTGTTGTGTGCGTCTGAATAATGCACCAACAAAAGGTATTTGAGAGGCAATCGGTGTGCCTGCAATATTTTCTTGCATACTATTTTTCATTAATCCACCAATCACAACGACTTGTCCGTTGCTGGCGCGCACAATGTTATCCGATTCGCGAATATCACTTAATGCTAAAGGTAAAATAAGTGTATTCGGTACCGTCCCTCCCGAAGTATTTGCAACAGAACCCACCGTCACTTGTTTATTTTGTGTCTTAACTAAACTCACGGTTGGATGAATATGTAAAACTACATTTCCTGTACTACTAATTTGCGGCGTAACATCTAATGTGACACCTGAGAAAAATGGCGTGAGTGAGACAGCTTGTGTAGGAATCGTTGCATTACCTGCAACCGTTGTTGTCGAAGAAACATTCGTTACAAAAAATTCATCTGTTCCTACTTTGATAACAGCTTTTTGATTATTCACGGTTGAAATGCGCGGACTTGAAAGGACTTGCACATTACCTTGGTCTTGCAACAATTTAATGAGTGCACCAAAATTTCCTTTTACATTAAGCGCAAAAATTCCATTAAAGTCTTGCAAATTTGCACTTTCAAAATCATTCGTAGAAACTTGATTCATTCCACCGGTATCATTTTGCACGGTCGCTGTATTAATTAATCCTTTTCCAAATAAATTCCAATCAATACCTGATTGAAATTCACTGTTTAATGCGACTTCTAAAATTTTTGCTTCAATAATCACTTCTCTATCGATATTGGATTGCATACGATCTAAGTAATGCGCGACTTGTTTTAATTCGTGAGGATACGCGTGCACAACCACAATACCTGCTTGAGAATTTACAACAACAGAACGACCATTTTCTTTTCCAACCATCGCTTCAAGTGTGCCTGTTAAATCTTTCCAAAAATTCATTTCAGATTTTGTATCAATACTACTAATTGGATTCACAACGGTTTGTGTTGACGGTTGAGCTCCTGTGAGACTGTTATTCGTTGTCGTTCCATTAATTTGTTCGCTGATTTGTCCTGAGGTCATTTGTGTTGTGGATTTACCTGATCGCGTTACGTCAATGTAATTCACATTAAAAATTTGTGATTGAATGCGAGGAGGATGCACTTCATAACCATACGATGTTCTTTGATAGCTGTAACCATAGCTATCGTGCACGGCATCCATTGCTTCTTCTACCGTGACATTTTTTAAATTAAGCGAAATATTTCCTGAAATCGCGGGATCTAATACCATATTTTTTGAAGTGCCTTCCACTAAACCCATAAAAAAAGATTTTGCTGACATATTGTTTGCTGAAATATCAAATCGCTGTTCAGATCGTGCGGACGTTTCAACAATCGTTGAAGGAAGTAAAGCATCTTGTACATGCTTAGGAACATAAACTGATTTCTTTTGTTTTTTCTTATCAATTGCAATACTTTGTTCAAGTATTTTCTGACTTTGATCTATCGAGGTGATTTCACGTGCTGGCTTCGGAGTAAAACTGCAGCTGGAAATAAAACATAAACAGATGAGTGAAAAAATAATATTCACCAATCGCCCTTGCGTCATCCTGCTTATCATTGATTATTTCCTTCATTCGTCACGTTCAAAGGTTTCTTAACGGGTTGCATCACTAAATATAAAACAACTTTCTCTCCCGCATTGTCTAGTATTACAAAATTAGATTCAATTGCAATCAACCGCTGCGCTTGAATTTCATCACCTATTTTCAATAATTCATCATTAATAATCGCAATACGGCGATTGGAAGAAATAAAAATAGCTTGCAATGCGAGAGGCCCCTGCGTTTTTTCACTTGTTTTGTCAGGAAGCACTAAAGGCTGCGTGGGATCTCGAAATACCGGCTCTGCTGCAGAATACATCGGCAATAAAAATAATAGCAATAATAAACAATACTTCATGTCTTTTTACTCAGTACATAAAATTTAATTGAAATCGCTGCATCAGGATACTGACTCACTGTGTAACTCATACTTTCCCAATAAATATGCCAAGGTAATTTTTCAAGACGTTTTAAAAAATTAATCGTATTCAAATAATCACTATTAAAATCCATTTGAAAAACACGTCTATGCACATTTTTAAGTGAAGCAGGAATACTAGCAGAATCAATTCCAGATGGCGCCCATTCTTCATCAGGAAGATTTTTAATATCTCCCACAATCACATTACCTTGTGCATTAAAAATATCATGCGTTAAATTTGAAATATCATTTTCATTCATGATTAATGGCCCCGCTTTACTCATTTTTTGTTGTATTTTTTCTGACTCAGCCGTTAATTTTTTTTGCTGCTGCAAAGAACCTGTAAATTCACGATTGGTGACTGCTTTCAAAATAAGATCCGATTGTTCTTGCAGCAGCGTAATATTTTTTTTCAACACTTGGATTTGAGCTTCTATTTGTTTTTGATCTTGCGAGCTGTGCCCACCAAAAATGGCGTGAATAAAAAAATAAATTAAAATAAATCCTATCATCAACATGAAAATTCTTTCTTTCAATGATCGCGTTTCTAACCACGCATCTAATTTTTTATAAAAGTCTTTTTTTATCATTCAGAATTGCTCTTATTGATAATAAGAAAATTTAAATTAATTTCTTCTTTATTTTGAGAAGCTTCTTGCGTCAATTCACCGACTTCAAATTGTCGCCCTTTAAAGAAAACATTATTCTTAAGATTATCCAGTAATCGTTGCACTTGTTCTGCATTTTGTGCACGTCCATGCAATGCAATTTCTTCACCCGCATGCGTCATTGTAATTTGCGTTAACCACGCACCCGGCGTGGTCGATTGTCCAAATGCAATTAAATAGCGAGAGAACTCAGCTTGCTGTGAAAGTGATTTTACAATTTTAGATTTAGATCCTAATGAGTTTTCTAATTGCGTGATAAATTCACTTAACTCTTTAGAGCTCAATGAAGGAAAACCAGAAGTCGTTTGAGAAATACTTTCTTGTCCTTTTTCCAAACGAATTTTCATATCATTTAATTCAGTAATTAAATGTTGTTTGATTCGTGCTTGATAAAGATGCGAAATAAATAAAATAAGAAAAAATGCTACGAAACTAATCAGTAAACTTTTCAAACTGAAATGGATTAATTTTTTTTGTGCTAATAAATTATAAAGATTAATTTGCTGTTGCATGAGTGGTTTTTGCTCCTCTTAATGCACAGCCAATAAGCGGAAGAAATTTTTCTTGCTCTGAATTTTCAATTTCACATTCTATCGTGAAAAAATTTTTTAAATTAAATTCGTACACAGGCATATTTAAACGATTCGATAATTCTTCAGTAAAAAAGGATGGGATTTTTTTAATGGGCGCCCAAATGAGTTGTACCGGTGGAGGAAGCCGCCAATACGCTTGGTAATAATCAAATGAACGCAATAAATCGAGTGCAAATTTTTCGACGCAGGCGTGTATCGAATTCATATCTGAATTGCGAATCTCTTTAATGCCTAATTCCATCATGCGCGTCAGATATAAAATAGTATGATGTGTGATAATTAATTCTGCGTTCGTTTCATCCAGATAAATGAGTGCAATACTTCTCTCACCCTCCTCTAACAACGTTGTCATATTTCGCAAACCGAGATCGAGTATATCAATGCAGTGAATATTAAATCCGCTTTTTTTTATTGTATTCGATACCGTTTCCAAATAACTCGCGCGCGCAACAACAGTGGTAATCATTTTATTTAATTCATTTGCTTTTTGCTGTGGAATAGGAAAAGCATCAATCACCGCATCTTCAATTGAAAAAGAAATCATCGGCTTTATTTTCCAACGAATTGCTGATTGAAATTCAGAATCCTCTACTGGAAGGGCTTCCATAGAAAACGATTGATATTGATTAGATTGCAACATCCATGTGCATGGAATATTTTTCAAACGATGAATGACATTGGCTTGCGTTAAGATCGTAGAAAATTCAGTTTCATTTTTATAAGGATACGATTCGCAGAGTTGAAGAATAATTTTGTCTTGTTCTTTTTGTAAATAGACTAATAAAATTTCACTATCCGTGTAACTTAAGCAACAATGCCCTTTAGAGTTGAAAGAAAAAGAATGGTTCGTAAGGTACGGCGCACGCTGTTTCCATAACCCTTTAAAATAAGTGTTCACACGATTGAGCACTGTGTTTTATCCTTATAACACATTGAATGGTGTATTCTCTTATACATTCAAGAAAAAGGAAACAAGAAATGTTATCAAAAACGTCAGGTTTCACATTCGTTGAACTTATTATTGTCATGATGTTGATTAGCGTGTTAGCTGTTGGCGCTTATCTCAATTGGCCAGGCAAAACACTTCAACTCGGTGGACAAATTTCTCAAATTGCAAATGACATTCGTTATGCGCAATCACTTTCTATGTCGAAAGATCAACGTTATCGTTTTGTGATTACTTCTTCCACAACCTATCAAATTACAAATAGCTCAGGCACGGCAATTATTTTAGCGTTGGGATCATCAACCATTACATTAGGTACAGGAATAACGTTTGGATCATTAACTAATTTACCGAATAATTTAATTGCATTTGGAAGTGATGGAACACCTTACGTTGATACTGCGTCACCTGGCACTGCTCTCGCTTCTGCTGCAACTATTCCGATTACAGCAAACGGTGAAACGCGATCCGTTCAAATCAGTCCGCAAACAGGAAGAGTGATAACACAATGAAAAAAAATTCTGGATTTACTTTAATTGAAATTATTATTTTCATTGTCATCATTGGATTAGTTGCAAATGCAATTTTATTTGCGTTTAGTACTTCATTACAAAAAATTCCAACGATATTGCAAACATCTATTGCGTCTCAAACAGCAAAAAAATGTATGGAATGGTTTATCGGACAACGACGATTAAATGATTACAGTGCAATTACCTGTCCCAGTACAAGTGTTCCTAGTTTTTGCACTGCGCCAGCGGGCTATTCACTCTCAGTCAATATTAGCTGTACAACCATTAATTCTGATGCCAATTATAAAACGATTACTGTCACTGTGAGTGGAAATGGAAGTGCGAGTTTAACAACGTTAGTGGCGAATTATTCATGATGAAAATACAAAAAGGTTTTACACTCATTGAACTGATTATAGTTATTGTGTTGCTCGGTATTCTTGCAGCTGTTTCTGGAAAAATGTTAATGCAGGGTTTAAGTGCTTTAATTGCAGGACAAAATGCAGTGCAAGCGAATTGGGCGGGTACCATTGCAATGGAACGTATGTCGCGCGATATTCATCAAGTGCGTTCTGCAGCGGATATTTCAACGGCTTCGAGCAGTCAATTTACTTTTACAGATATGAATGGAAATAGTATTAGTTACACACTCAGTGGATCAAGTGTTATGCGTAATTCACAAGCATTAGCAGATGGTATTAGCGCACTCACCTTTTCCTATTACGATAAAAATGGAAATTCCACTGCTGTTATTGCAAATATCAGCTACGTCAATATTTCATTAGCCATTACAGGTAATCAAGCAAGTTATAATTTAACAACAGCAATTTACTTACGAGATCTTTCTTCATGAAGAAAAAAAGTTTACGTCATCAGAAAGGTTATCTGGCTATCGTTGCTGTTTTATTAATTATGGTGCTTGGATTTTTAGGCGTTGCTGTTGCAATTATGACAGTGAGTGGATCGAGTGCGATTAATAATTTTATTAAAGCAGAAGCAGCGCTTGATATTGCTGAAGGTGGATTGGAAGAAACAGCACGATTACTTTTAACACCTAATTTAACAGGATCAAATGCACGTATTGCGTGTGCTTCTATTACCAGTAATAGCAATTTAACGAATACTGCCATTGGATCTGGAACATTTACCGCAACAACCGTTGCAAGTAATCCCATTCATGCGAGTACAACATTAAGCAGTGCGCTGACGAATTCAGCAACGACGATTCCTGTTGCAAGTACATCGGGTTTTGCATCAGCAGGACGTATTACGATTGATAATGAAATAATAAATTATGGCGCCATCAGCGGAGCAAATTTTGTGGGTATCAAACGTGGTGCAGATGGAAGTACAGCAGCAAGTCATGCTTCTGCTGCTCCTGTTGGACAATATCAATGTAGCAGCTCCATTCAAGGAGGAATTCCAAATTTAACGAATCCAGTTGGAAAACGCGTTTTGACAGGATCTATCCAACTTGAAGAAGGTTGGGCAGCAGGAAATACATTAGCAGGTCCCACTAACTGGAATATAGCTCATTGGAATACACCAACAGAAACACAATGGACTCAACAAGCGCCAGCCATTGCATCACCTCAAATACTTAATGCAGTTTCTATGCTTTCAAATGCAGACGCTTGGATTGTTGGAAGTCAAGCTATTGCGTTGCATTACAATGGCTCAACATGGACAAAAGTAAATACAGGAATTACGGGTGGTGATAATTTATTAACAGTCAGTGCAGTTTCGTCAACAGAAGCATGGACTGCTTCCGCTCAAGGAAAAATTTATAAATGGACAGGCGGCAGTTGGACAAATCCCTCTACTCCCACGAATTCATTAAATAGTCTTTCTATGCTAGATACAAATGGAAATGGCACTGCTGATGTAGGATGGGTCGTTGGAACTAAAAAAACAGCCTTTTTATATAATGGAACAACCTGGACATCTACCAACACAGGAATCAGTGTCGATTTAAATGGAGTTTCTATTGTTTCTGCAACCGATGCATGGGCAGCTGGTTTAACTGGAAAAATTTTTCAATGGACAGGAGGTGCAAGTTGGGCTGCTATCACAACACCTTCAGCATCACCCACATTAAATAGTATTTCTATGATTAAATCAGGATCATCTGATATTGGCTGGGCGGTAGGTACCAACTCTACCGCTTGGTTTTATAACGGCACTTCTTGGGCATCCAGTAATACTGGATTAGCAGCTTCACTGACGCTTACAAGTGTTATAACACTCTCTACCAATGAAGCATGGGTAGTCGATTCTGCTGGACATATTTATGAATGGAATGGAAGCAGCTGGAATTTAATATTCACTTCAACGAAAGCATTAAATGGAATTGATATGTTACGTCCTAATAATCAACCAATTAGTTCTTGGATAGAAAGTTTTGCATGAACTAAATTGATTTACTTTGTATATTTGTTTCTATCGATATAACAGAAACATAAGATCGATTCACTACCCACACCCCTAACAATGCAACTAATCCACCCAAAACAGACAACATCATTGGGATTTCATTCAACCAAATCCATCCTAATAATGTTGCAATAATCGGTGAAAAATATAAAAAGCTCACTGCGCGTGATGCGGGAATTTTTGCAAGCGCCATTCCCCACAATACATAAGCAATAGCAGCAGGAAAAATTCCTAAATAAATAACAGCTATTGTTGAACTCACTGTGGCATGCATAATCGCTTGCGGTAATTCAGGCGCATACATTACTAAAGAAAGTGTTCCACCCCAAATCGCATAAGCCGTCACATCAATCGCATGATATTTTTTTAATAACGGTTTTTGAAAAATCGTATAAAGACATCCCACAACCGTTGCCACTAAAATATAAAATAAGCCTAAATTAAAGGTAAATCCTTCATTTATTCCTGCTGCAATTAATGTGACACCACCGACACTCACTAACATTCCAATGATTCTTAAAAAATTTAATCGTTCGCCCAGAAAAAATAATGCAAGCAACGTTGAAATCACAGGCGATTGACTCACAATAAAACACGCGGGACCCGAAGGAACAGAAAGTTCACCTGAATTTAATGTGAAATTATAAAGCCCAATACCAATCACGCCAATTAACATCGCACGAAGAATATCTTTTAATGGCATCGTTTTTTCACGCGAACGAAAATGATAAATAAAAAACACACAAGTCGATGCAATAATAAATCGAAATAATGCAAGACCACCGGGAGAATAACTTTCAAGACCTGCGCGAATACCTACAAATGCAGACGCCCACAATGATACTGTCGTCAGTAATAAAAATTTTGTGTTCGATAAAAATTTCACTCAAGTATTCCTCGTTGTTTATTGCTTTCTTCATCAGCAAAGTAATCTGCTGATTGCATCTCAATAAGCCGCGAATGGGTTCGCGTATATTCCATAATCATGAACCCTCTATTATACAGATTTTGAATCGGTTCTGCTGCAGAAATAACCAAGCGCACACGCGCATCGTAAAGCACATCCACTAAGCTAATGAATAGGCAAATAATATCTTTTGCATGCGAAGGAATTGCAGGAATATGACTGATAAAAACAGTCCGATAGTGTTCTGCAATCGCAAGATAATCTACCTGACTACGCGGAACCGAACAGATATCTTCAAATTCAAACCATATGATTTTCCCTGCTTTTTTCTTCACAGGAATCGTTCGACCCTGTATCGCGATCGGTGCATCATCAACAGATAATCCACGCGTGAGTTCATTGAAACTTTTTTCCATATTTTTTTCTGCAGTTTCATCGAGCGGCGTATAAAATACACCGGCTTCTTTTAAATGCCGCAAACGATAATCGACTGTTGTGCGAATATGAATAATTTGCAAATAACGTTTAATTAACGCAATCGCCGGTAAAAATTGTTCACGTTGCAAACCATTTTTATATAAATCATCCGGCATGACATTGGATGTTGCGACAAGACAAACATTATTTTCAAATAAAATTTTGAATAATCTTCCTAATATCATGGCATCCGTAATATCAGAAACAAATAATTCATCAAAACAAAGAACATCTGTTTCTTTTGCAATTTCTTTTGCAATCAGCGTTAACGGATCTTGTTTACCTTGATGCGATGTCAGTTCCAAATGAATGCGTCGCATGAATGCAAAAAAATGCATGCGTAATTTTTTTTGAATAGGAAGCGTTTGATAAAAACAATCCATTAAAAATGTTTTTCCTATGCCCACTCCACCCCACAAATAAAGACCTTGTATTTGTTGACGTGGATGCAAAAAAGAAAATACGCCGCTGCGTTTTTTATTTTCTTCTGTCAATTGAAAATAAATGGATTGTAATTTTTGCAATGCTTCATGTTGATGAGGATCATCGATGATAAATCCTTTTTGGCATTGTTCATTGTAATAATCTAAAGGCGTCATAGCATTCGGTTTTTATTTTAGTTAGGATTAATTTTTTTATTATACCAAAAAAGGTTTGTTATGAGTGATTTTTGTCCTTGCCAATCAGGCTCATTATATAAAAATTGTTGCGGGCCCTTTTTGATGAAGAAAGAAATTCCCGCCACGCCAGAAGCACTGATGCGCTCACGTTACACCGCTTATGCAGAAGGGGATATGGATTACATTGAAAAAACCATGCGAATGCCTGCAGCAAAAAACTTTAATAAAAAAGAAGCTGAAATATCGAATCAATCTATTCGTTGGTGCGGCTTGAATATTGTATTTGCAAAAACAGAAGGTGAAAAAGGTTGGGTAGAATTTATTGCGTCCTATTCTTTTGAAGATAAAACATATCAATTACATGAATTAAGTGAATTTACTTTACTCAATAAACAATGGTATTACATTGATGGAAAGATAAAATAAAAAACCCGGGATTTCCCGGGTTTTTTATTGCTACAACGAAATTTTAGTAATCGTCGTCGCCAGTTGCTGTGTCAGCACTCATGTCATCGTTAGAGTTACCTAAGTCAGATTGTTTTGCATTAGCCATATCTGAAGGAGGAACAACACCTACGTTTTCACTAACAGGAGCTTGTTGTTGCTGGTTATTATCATTTGCAGAAGGTACCGCGAATGCAAAAGAAGCTGCCATTAAACTTGAAACAGCGATAGCGATTAAAGATTTCATTTTCATTTAAATTACCTCATATGAGTATTAATATGTAAAAAGACCTGGTTAATTTAATATAGAAATTTGAAATATGCTATATATTTTACGCGTTTTTCTATTATTTTTTTTCATAATGCTTTTCCCTCAAAGGGTTAGTACAGGCTCGCCCAATTGAACTCAACCCTCATTTCTGATATAAAATGCGTCCACAAGTAATCGAGAATAAAAAATAACCACTATTTTAGGGTATACACACATGAAAACTGATCGAGCTACGAGTGTTGGATTTAAGGTATTTCATCCTTGGATGATCTGTATTATAGGTATGTTGTTTTACTGTTATAACTATTTTCTCCGTGTTTCTCCTAGCGTCATGCAAACAGATTTAACTCAAGCCTTCCATATTACAGCAACTCAATTTGGTGCTTTAGCTGCATTTTATTATTACGCTTATACACCAATGCAACTTCCTGCTGGAATGATTTACGATAAATTTGGGCCACGTTTTGTTTTATTTTTTGCCTGTTTGATAGCGGTATTAGGATTATCATTATTTATTTCTGCAGATGATTATTTTTCTGCAGGTGCAGGACGATTTTTAATTGGATTAGGCACCGCATTTGCTTACATCGGTGTTTTAAAATTAGCATCCATTTGGCTTCCACCGAACCGATTCGCCACTGTCGCAGGATTAACAACAGCGATTGGCATGACTTCAGGTGCATTGTCACAAAAATATTTAACAAAAGTGGTTGAAACAGTTGGGTATCAACAAGCATTACATGCTGCATTATTAATTGGTCTCGTATTAAGTTTTGTTATTTTATTTTTAGTAAAAAGTCGTCCGAAAGATACAATCACTTCAAACGTCATGCGCGCACCGATGAATTTAAAGCAAATGGGTGAAGCATTACGCGTTATTTTTACTAATCCGCAAATGTGGTTAATTGGAATCATTGGCTGTTTACTTTATCTTCCTGCGTCTGTCTTTTTAGATTTATGGGGAATTCCTTTCTTAAAAACAGTTTATCAATTAACACCCGTACAAGCAGCGAATGTTTCTGAACTCACTTTTTTAGGTTGGATTATTTCAGGCCCCGTGATTGGAATGATTTCAGATAAAATAAAACGTCGTCGCGCTCCACTGGTATTAACAAGTGCGATTGCTGCTTCATTATTATGCGTTGTTTTTTATATGCAAGGATTAACTTTAATTCAACTCTATATTCTCTTTTTCACAATAGGTTTTTGTTGCGGTTCACATCCACTATGTTTCGCGTTAGGAAAAGAAAATAATCCTGCACCGATTTCAGGTACAGCAGTTGCTGTAACAAATATGTTAATCATGCTCGGTGGAATGATTTTTCAACCCGTGGTTGGAAAATTATTAGATTTTCATACAACCACTCCCGTTGGATTAAATGGATTACCTGTTTACAGCGCATCTGATTATACGTTTGCATTAAGTGTCATTCCGTTAGGTGTGATTCTTGGAATTTTTCTTTCTACTTTTGTGAAAGAAACATATTGTGAATCACAAGCAAAAGAAGAACATGAAAGAGTATTTGCAAGTGTATTGCCTGCTAAATTAAAGCCAGAAACACAGAGGACGTAATCGGTATCTATCATGCCAGCCGATTGTCATGCCAGCATGCTTTTAGCTGGCATCCAGTGTCTTTATTAAAAGTTGGATGCTTACCCTTCTCACAAAAAGCGCTCAGCTGGCATGACAATCATATTTCCACCCAATTTTTATTGACTAAAAACTCACTATATAATTTTTCTTCTTCACTTCCTTTTTCAATTTGAAAATCATATTCCCATTTCACACTAGGCGGTAACGACATTAAAATCGATTCTGTGCGTCCTCCCGATTGCAAACCAAATAAAGTTCCGCGATCGTATAACAAATTAAATTCCACATAACGTCCACGACGCATCAGTTGAAATTCTTTATTTTTTTCTGTGAATAAATGATTTTTTCTTTTTTGAAAAATGGGCTGATACGCAAGAATAAAATGGTCCCCTACACTTTTTATAAACGAAAAACTTTTTTCAAATTCCCATTCATTTAAATCATCGAAAAATAAACCGCCAATTCCACGGGGCTCTGCACGATGTTTTAAATAAAAATAATCATCACAATTTTTTTTGAATTTAAAATAAATTTCTTTTCCAAAAGAATCACACGCAGATTTTGCGGTGCGATGCCAATGCGCACAATCTTCTGTAAAACCATAATACGGTGTTAAATCAAATCCCCCACCCAACCACGCATTATTTTCTTTCAGAAAAATAAGTCGCACATTCATGTGCGCAGTAGGAACAAAGGGATTCACAGGATGTATCACAGCAGAGACACCTAGTGCTTGAAATGCGCATCCTTTTAATTCAGGTCTTTTTTCTGTTGCTGATTTTGGTAATTCTTTTCCATGCACGTGTGAAAAATTAACACCGGCTTTTTCAATATGATTTCCGTGCTGCAAAATGCGAGTGCTTCCACCACCGCCCTGTGGATATTCCCATTTTTCTTCTTGAAATTTTTTTGTACCGTCTTCATTTTCTAAAAAAAGACAAATGCGATTTTGCAAATCGAGAAAATAATTTTTAACGCGCAATAAGGCTTCTTCAGAAACTTTCATCATTTCCATTTCTATCCAATTCTAACCAAAGTGCATTTAAGATTGCGAAGCTGCAGGCAAATCCGATTCCTAAAATCCAAGCAAAATACCACATAAATTAGCTCCTATTTGTTGTCATGCCAACTGAGCGCAAAGCACGAGAGGGGTAGCATCCAACTTTTAATAAAGACGCTGGATGCCACCTCTCGCAAAAAGCGCTCGGCTGGCATGACAGCTACCTAATACGCCTGCTGATTTTTTTCGACATCATCCGCTGTTACTTTTCCTCTCAGCACATAATAAACCCACGCCGTATACATTAAAATAATCGGCATGAAAATCAATGTCACCAATAACATTAAAAATAATGTGAGCTGTGTCGAGGATGAATCCCAAATTAATAAACTTGACGCAGGATGAATCGATGAAGGAATTAAAAATGGAAATAAACTCACACCCACCGTCGAAATAATTCCTGCGATACTCAAGCTACTAAAACAAAATGCGAGTTTTCCTGTTCCTTTACGAACCGTCATTAACACACCAAATGCACCTAAAAATCCCGCGATCGGTGCAATCATTGTGATGGGATAACGCGAATAATTTAAAAGCCACGCGCCTGTTTTTTCTACCACATCTTTATGCAATGGATTTGAAAATCCATTACGCACAATTTCGCTAATCACTTGATAACCACCCATTTTAGAAATCCAAATTCCTGACAATAAAAATAAAAAAATAAGTAACACAGAAAAACATTTTGCAGAACACATTGCGCGATCGCGTATAGCACCTTCTGTTTTAATTGAAACGTAAATACATCCGTGCATCAGCAACATCATTAAACTCACTAATCCGCACATCAATGAAAAAGGTGAAAACAATTGAAAAAAATAACCCGTGTAAAATAATCGTAATGTGTTATCAAAATAAAAAGGAACCCCTTCAAATAAATTTCCAATTAAGATTCCAAAAATAATCGGTGGAATAAATCCGCCTAAAAAAAGAATATTATCCCAAAAAGATCGCCATGTTTTATTAGGCAATTTGCTGCGATATTTTGTACTCACCGCACGAAAAATTCCCATCGTTAATAATAAAATTAAAATCAATAAATAAAATCCAGAGAATGCAACCGAATAAACAAAAGGCCATGCAGCAAACATCGCGCCTGCACCTAAAATAATCCACACTTGATTGCCTTCCCACACAGGCCCAATCGTATTTAATAAAATACGTTTTTCTGATTCTGTTCTTGCAATAAAAGGTGAAATGGCTGCAACACCAAAATCAAATCCATCCATGATAGCGAATCCAATGAGTAAAACGCCTAATAATAACCACCAAATTATTCGTAACGTTTCCAATTCTGGCATACGATGCAAACTCCTTTATGATTGAGTAAACATTCCATCTGGGCCAAGCTTAATATATTTCACCATCAAATAAATTTCGACAACTGCAAGCGCACTATAAAATAAAATAAATCCTGCGAGCGAAATCCATAAATTCATAGAAGATAAATAAGACGTTCCTAAAAATGTCGGTAATAATCCTTCAACGACCCACGGTTGACGACCAAATTCTGCAACAAACCAGCCAAATTCACTTGCCAACCACGGTAGTGGTAAACTCAATAATGCGAGCCACAAAAACCAACGATATTTTGTGAGTTGTCTTCGAATTGAAAAATAATAAGCAATGGTAAAAAGTAAAATAAAGAAAAATCCACAGCCTGCCATCACTCTAAAACTCCAAAATAAAGGAGAAACGCGTGGCACGGTACTCCATGCAGCTGCATCAATTTGCGCAGGTGTCGCTGATTTTACATTTTCTGCATAACGTTTTAATAAAAATCCATATCCTAAATCTTGTTCATTATTATTTAAAATAATTTGCGCATTTTTATCGTTAGGATTTTTTTGTAATGTTGTGAGTGCATCATACGCTAAAATTCCATGTTGAATTCGTTTACGCGATTCTTGCACTAAATCTAAAATACCAGGCACTTGTCCGTGCAATGAACGTGTTGCAATTAAGCCTAAAACAAAGGGAATTTTAATCGCATATTTTGTGACGTGATGTTCTTGATCAGGAAATCCAATCAATGTTAATGGCGCGGGTGCAGGTTCAGTTTCCCATAATCCTTCAATCGCGGCGATTTTCATGTGTTGATTTAAATTCGCTTCGTATCCACTTTCATCACCTAACACAACTACCGATAATGCAGACGCTAATCCAAATGCAGCAGCAACTGTCATCGAACGTTTTGCAAATTCAACATTACGTTGACGCAATAAAAAATAAGCACTAATCGATAAAACGAAAATAGATCCTGTTACATATCCTGCACTAATGGTATGAACAAATTTTGCTTGAGCGACAGTATTAAAAAAAACATCGTAAAGATTTGTTAATTCCATGCGCATCGTTTGAAAATTAAAATGTGCGCCGACAGGATGTTGCATCCACGCATTCGCAATTAAAATCCATAATGCAGAAAAGCTCGAACCAATTGCTAACATCCAAGTTACAATTAAATGTTTTCCTTTTGATAATTTTTCCCAACCAAAAAAGAATAATCCAATAAAAGTCGCTTCAAGAAAAAATGCCATAAGTCCTTCAATCGCAAGCGGTGTTCCAAAAACATCGCCCACAAATTGTGAGTAATACGCCCAGTTTGTTCCAAATTGAAATTCCATTGTGATGCCGGTTGCCACACCCATTGCAACATTAATTCCAAATAAAACGCCCCAATATTTTGTCATCGTTTTCCAAATAGGACGATTCGTAATAAAGTAAATCGTTTCCATGATTCCTAATAATGTCGACAAACCTAACGTTAAGGGAACAAATAAAAAATGATAAAGTGCGGTCATACCAAATTGAATGCGAGAAAGAAGAACAACATCAGCGCCTGGAATCATATGTGATTTCCTTACTTTGAGGATTCGATTCTAGCATAAAATTATCTATAAAATGAATGAGATAATAAATTTTCAAAAAAGGCTTATTTTATGGTGTAAAATAGAGGTATAACGACACAAAATGAGGAGTTTTTTATGGCAGCCAGTGGCGGAAAACCTAAACAACGTAGCATGACAGATTACAAATCGGAACAACATGAAACTCAAAATAAATTTGCCACACTTAAGCCTTCTTCTTTCGTTGCTAACTTATTTAAACCAGCGATAAAAATTGCTGAAGAAAATCGAAATGTAAAATTTTCAGAAACTATTACAGTTTTTAATAACGAAATAAAATCGTTGGGTAACGCTACACCTGGAGCTTTTATTGCTTCTGAAAAGGGTTATGAAGATTTTTCAAATTGGATTGATGCAATATTGAATTATATTAAGCTTAGGGAAGAAAGTGATTTTATTAAATCCATTCGAGGTAATTTAGAAAATATTCAAAAGGTAATGTCGGAAGAAATAAATCAAATGCGGCCATACACAAAAGAACCTGCGCTTTTAACGCTTATAGCAGATGCATTGAGTGGTGTTGAAAAAACCAAAGCACAATATCCTAATGATTCAAAAGGCAGTGCAACTCTTCTACAAATAAAAATTCTTTGCGAGACTTTACAGGAATTGGTTAGCAAAAGAATGGAAGCTGAAGCAAATGCTGATTTAGCAAGTTCATATAAAGCTAAAAAATAATTTATTCTCTATTTGCACTCGAACAAACTACAACAACAGGACTCGTACTAGTTTAAGAAAGCGAAGGTGGTGGTGGAGCATCATCTTCCTTATCATCACTCTTAGGTGATGTTGATGGAGGTGGTGGAGCCTCTGAAGAAGCGCGTGGTAAAAATGGAGGTGGTGAAGCATCGGAAGTCGTATGTGATAATGTGGGTGGCTGCACGACCTTATCATCTTCCAAAGAATCCGTTCGTTCTCGTGCTGCAGGGTCAACATCAAGCAAAACACGAACTGTAACACGTCCAGTAAACTCTTTTTCTAATTTAGTAAGAGGACTAGCCGCACCGTCGAGTAACTGACTTAACGCTTTAAGTGCAGAATCATTGTGCTTATCTTCTACATTGATAATATGGGTAAGCAATTTATTCGCTCTTTTATGAAGATCAAGTAAAGGTGAATCATTTAGCGCGCCTTCTGCTATCTCTTGCGCGATAGTTTTTGCGATGCTTTCACACGTTACTTTTGCATCACTTATTATTTTTAATTCTTCTGCTGTGATTGTTATTTTCTGATCTTCTTCGCCTGTTATAAATGCAGTGAGCGTGCTCAGAAAAGAACTTTTTTTGCCATGGCTGCTTCTCATAAAACTCTCCTCGTTTTGTATGTATTCTTATATAGATTATAGCAAAAAATACGAGGAAATATTTTTCAGTAAATCATAAGGTTACAAAGTGAAATTCAAGTTTTACGCCACTGCGTGCCTTGCGCTGTATCTTCTAACACAATTTCCATTGCGGTGAGTTCATCACGAATACGATCCGCTTCCGCCCAGTTTTTTTCTGCGCGCGCTTTCAAACGTGCTTGAATAAGCGATTCAATTTTTTCAACATCCACATTTTCATTTTTTGCTTGCAAAAATGCGATAGGATCTTCTTGCAGCAATCCAAAAATATTTCCTAATTTTTTTAATAATGCGCCGTATTGTGAAGCGAGTGATAAATCTTTTTCGCGAAGACGTTGCACTTCATGCGCAATTTCAAATAATTGTGATAATGCAATCGGTGTATTGAAATCATCATCCATTGCAGCAATAAATTTATTTTCTTGTTCTGTATTTTTAATTTCTTCAGCAAGCGGTAAATCACGCAATGCGCCATATAATCTTTCTAATGCATTACGTGCTTGATGCAATGCGTCTTCTGAATAAGCAAGTGGACTACGGTAATGACTCGTAATATAAAAATAACGCATCACTTCTGCCTGATGTGTTTTTAACACATCACGGATTGTGAAAAAATTTCCTAATGATTTAGACATTTTTTCTTGATTGATTTGTAAAAATCCTGCGTGCATCCAAATATTCACAAATGAACAATTCGAAATGGCTTCTGATTGTGCCATTTCATTTTCATGATGCGGAAAAATTAAATCTTTTCCACCACCGTGAATATCAAAATGCTCGCCTAATAAATCTGTTGCCATCGCTGAACATTCAATGTGCCAACCGGGGCGCCCTGCTCCCCATGGCGATTCCCAAAACGGTTCATTCGGTTTTGCTAATTTCCATAATACAAAATCTAAAGGATCATTTTTTACATTTGACACTTCGACACGTGCGCCACTTTCGAGCTGATCAATATTACGATGCGATAATTTTCCGTAATCTTGAAATTGTCTGACGTTGTAATAAACATCGCCATTGGATGCCACATACGCTGCTTTTTTTTGAATTAATTTTTCAATGAAAGAAATAATTTTAGGAATAAATAACGTTGCGCGAGGCTCATGGGTTGCAGGTAATAAATTTAATTTTTCGAAATCTTCAATCATTGCTTGTGTGTAACGATCGACGATCACTTCAAAACTTTCGCCTAATTCATTTGCACGTTTAATAATTTTATCATCAATATCTGTAATATTTCGCTAAATGATCATCACCGCGAATTACGTGGGACACTTGCATTAACAGGTGAAGAACATGGTCCTGAATTAATAGCAATTGCAAAAATATTAGGGCAAGAAAAATTAATGCAACGTTTTGCGCGTGCCTATGCATTAGTTAGCGGAAAAGAGTAT
>Ga0207084_1077_pt1 | contig 21391 bp, 23 predicted proteins | sample Alteio_BWMinHeat_55_FD_153543 | JGI IMG/M metagenome (GOLD analysis project Ga0207084, IMG submission 153543) | Enriched cells from forest soil in Barre Woods Harvard Forest LTER site, Petersham, Massachusetts, United States -... | ecosystem: Environmental > Terrestrial > Soil > Temperate forest >...
GACTGTTAGAAGTTAAATTTTAATTTAATCACTTATAAGGAGAGTCATTATGACAGGCTGTAAAGAATCAAAAGACAAAGATGGTAAAGACGGCAAGGATAAGGATGGCGATAAACCTTTTTTCACACCCGCTATTACTGATCCTATTTTTACAATGAATCCTGGCGCAGTAAGAAAGTTAGATCTACCTTCAAAGGTTGATTTTTCTTCAAACCAGGACCATCGTCCTCTTCCTATCCCAAAACTAGTTAAATGAAAAAATTAACTAGATAATTTAACTCAGACTACCGTTGTTTTTACAATGGTAGTCTAATTCTAATATTGAACACATTTATGATATTACTAATTGGTATAAAAGAAGATCCTACCCTAAATTATTTCTCTCAGTATTTACAAAAGAGAAATGAAAAATTTTATTTCTTAGATCAAAGTGAACTGGGCATTAAAATAAATGTAGACACATCAACTATTTATACTTCAAATATGAAATTAGAATTGAAGGAAATAACAGGTATATTCAATAGAGTTACCGGCCTTAATCCTAACGTGACTTATCCAAATTATAGGTATGCGCAAATGAGCTTACTTTATCATCTCATTGAATCCAGCGATGCTAAGGTCGCCAACAAGCTGGTGCCTGGAAGCACCAATTTTTCAAAACCATTCCAATTAAATTTAATTTCAACTAAGAAATTAAGAATTCCAAGATCCTATATCGTAGCCAATGCATACTTACCCATTTTTGAAGAAGAAGTAATATATAAATCTGTCAGTTCAGAAAGATCCATCGTTCAAAAGTTGACTTCCAATGATTTAGAAAAACCCGTTACCGCTCCTGTACTTTTTCAAGCGTTTATCAAAGGAGATAATATACGAGTTCATGTTGTTAATGACCAAGTTTTTCCGCTTAAAATATCAACAAAAAGCGTTGATTATAGATATGCAAAGGGTGAAATAAACTTTGATTTAATAGAACTGCCAAGAGAGATTGCGCAAGAATGCATAAGTATCACAAAGGAATGTGGCCTTATTTTTAGTGGGGTAGATTTAATAAAATCCAGTAAACATAATTACTATGTGCTCGAAGTGAATCCTTCCCCAGGATACAGTTATTTTGAGAAAGAGATGTCCAGCGAAAAAATATCTGAAGCTTTACTTAATTATCTTAACTGTTGATTTTTTAAATGACAGAAAAAATTTTGGAGTTAATTTTTATTAGGAGTGATAATGATATTAATTATCGATAATGATGATTATTGGATTAATCAATACATTGCTTATTTGCAATCTAAGAATATAGATTATTTAACGCTTAATCTAAGAGAAATAATATATAAGACGACTATTTACGACAAATTAACAAATAAAGAGATGTCTTGCAGCTGGCTCTGTGAACAAAAAAATTTTGACTTTTCCGAAATTACAGGTATTTATCACCGATTTTATTCTTTAGAAAATTTATTTGATGGATATGAGCAAACGGATAAACAGTATGTTATGCAAGAATGGCTGGCTTATATTATTTACCGGCTCGCTCAACATGTAAATACGATTAATCCAATTAAACCGGAATTTACAAGTGTGTGCGGGTTAAATTTTCTTTCCATGTTTAAATTAGCGAGTCAATGTGGCTTCAAAGTACCCAACTATTACGCATCAACTGATAGGCAGAAATTAAAAAACTTCGCAACAACTAATGGCTATATCCTTAGAAAAGATTTATACGACTATACTAAATTTTCTCTGGATGAAGATGAAGGCATATGCGCAGTGGAATATAAATATGGCTCTCCTGTATTTATTTATATTATTGGCGACTGTATCGTATCCTCTACCATTTATTATAAAGAGGGAAAAGAACGTATTGATCTTCCAGATGAAATAAAGCAAAAATGCTTAGCTATAGCTCGGAAATTGCAAGTAACAATAATTGAACTTTATTTACATAAAACCCTAGACAATAATTATTGTTTTTATTACTGGTCTTTATTTCCAGATTGGTCACACTGTAGTCACGAAATAGATATTTGGGACAGAATTACAATGTTATTAAAAACTAAGAAATCTAATCGCTTGTCTCACCAAACAGTACAACTAAAACCAGCAGGCCTAGCATCAAAAATAAATGCTTTTATAGAGCTTAAATATAGGCCGCATGTGCTTGCGAGCTATATACCTGATATAGGAAATGAGGTTCAGCTCAGCAATCAATTAGAAGCTCCCTTAAGTCCTTTCTTAAGAGAACCAGAGCGTCAGCCGCCATTGGTATCCTCTCAATAAACATAAGTATCTCTTAAAATAGTTTTGGTAGATTGGCTGTCACACCTTTTAGTCCCTAAAATTTAAAAACTGCAAGGGAATCGCTACCTTTGCCCCGCGCAACAGCGCTATCACAGCTTGCAAATCATCGCGTTTTTTTCCTGTGACGCGGATTTGTTCGCCTTGAATGGCGGCTTGGACTTTTAGATTGGCTTCTTTGATCAGCTTTACAATTTTTTTAGCCTGCTCTGCATCAATGCCTTGTTTCACTTCTATGATTTGTTTCGCTTCACTCAAATTAGTATTTATTTCACCGTAGTGCATCACACGTACGTCCACTTGCCTTTTAGCTAATTTGTTACGCAAAATTTCGTCGACTTGTTTGAGCTGAAAATCAGTAGGCGCAATGAGCGTAATTTTATCTTTACTCAACTCCAATCGGGCATTGGTATCTTTAAAATCAAATCGAGTACTGACTTCTCGATTAGCTTGGTCTACTGCATTAGTCACTTCATGAGAATCAATCTCAGAAACAATATCAAAAGAAGGCATGGTTTTTCTCCTTATTTGCGAACGATAGAACCAGAATGATAATGCCAGAATTTAGGAAGAAAGTAACAGCAAGCCGCCACACTGATCACACATAACGCCCCGCCTGAAACAATAGAGGCTGTGACGCCAAAGGCCGCTGCCACTAAGCCTGCTTCTGTATCACCTAATTTAGGACCGCTTAAATAACTAATCATTTCTATGCCGGCTAAACGGCCGCGTAATCGATTAGGAATAGTTTCATTCCAAAGCATACTGCGGAAAATACCACTCACGCCATCAAACGCGCCTGCCAAGGCCAAAAAGATCCAAGCCACAATAAAATTAGAAGACAGTCCAAAAAAGATGATGGCCACTCCCCACAAAGCCGCTGCTATTGCAATGGCAACACCTTGCCGTTTCACCTTTTTTGTCCATTCGCCAAAAATAGAAACCACTAACGCACCTACCGCCGGTGCGGCATACAACATCCCTAATACCGTGGCCCCTCCAAAAGAAAGTGCAATAGCGGGAAATAAAGCCGTAGGCATGCCAAAAATCATGGCTACAAAGTCGACCACGTAAGTACCCACCAATTCCTGCCTAGAGAGAGCGTACTTCACACCGGCTTTAAGCGATGACCAGGCGGAATCGTCTGAGACATTCTCAGGCTTGGGAATATGCGTCATTAAGAGTAAAGCGCTCAAGGAAATCAAAAAAGAAGCCACGTCCACGAGATAAGTCACCACCAGACCAAAGCTAGCGATAAGTAAACCGCCTATGGCGGGTCCTGCAATCATGGCCACACTGGCTTTGAATGTCGCAAGCGACCCGACTGTAGAAAAATCTTCCTTGGCGACTATTTGTTGAACAATGCTTTCCAATGCCGGTCTATGCAACCCATTAAAAGCCGACATCAGCGAAGCGACCACAAACATGACCCAAATTTGCGGGTGTTCCACGTAGGCATTAAAAGCCAGCAATAGACTGCCCAGCATTAAGATAGCCTCTGCCATCAGCAACAGCATGCGTCTATGATAGCGATCAGCAAATACCCCACCCACTAAAGCCGTGACCAATAAGGGCAATAATTGAACCAAACTTAACAAGCCCACCATGAGGGTAGAATGCGTTTGCATATAAATTTGATAGGGCAAGGCCACGCCTGTGATCATGGTGCCCAAAAAAGAAACAAACTGACCCACGTACAAGAAAGCAAAATTACGATTGCGGCGAAATAAAGAGAGATTAATTAAGTAGCTCATAAAGATAACCGCAGGATTTAGGCCGATAAAATGTAGCTAGTTTTAACGACAATGTAAAGCTTGTCCTCGCGAAAGCGAGGATCCATTTCTCATTTACTTCTGCTGTATATTAGAAATGGATCCCCGCCTTCGCGGGGATGACATTCTTTTTAAAAATGTCCCCGCAAAAACTCCGGTATGCGGGCTTCTAACCAATATTCTGGAGACCAGGGATACCTACCAGAAATAAAACCCACATGCCCGCCTTTGTCTGATACTTCCAAAATAATAGCAGGCGACAATTCTTCTGCAGTAGGAATACTGTCTTCTGTCATAAAGGGATCATCTTTTGCATGCACGACCAACGTAGGCACTTGTATGGCGTGCAGATATTGACGACTGCTAGCCACCGTATAATATTCATTCGCATCCAAAAAACCGTGTAAAGGCGCGGTATATTTATCATCAAAATCACGTAATGTTTGTGCCGCTATCACCTCTCTAGGATTAAACAGAGAAGGGACGTGTTGAAATTTTTCAGCTAATTTTTCACGCAAACATTTGAGAAAATACCACTGATACACTTGCGAAAAACCTTCTTCAATGCGTTTTACTGATTTATTTAATTCAAACGGCACAGAAATAGCAATGGCGGCTCGCAGTGGATTAGTGTGACGGGTCTCGCCCAACCATTTCAATAATACATTCCCACCCAAAGAATAGCCGATTGCAGCAAGCGCTAAATCAGGTTCTCTATTCAATAATATTTGTACGATATAAGCCAAATCTTGCGTGTCTCCCGAATGGTAACCGCGTGGCAACCGGTTAGGTTCCCCGCTGCAGCCACGAAAATGCATGAAAACCCCACGCCAGCCTTGTAATGCAACCGCACGCATCATGCCCTTGGCATAATGCGATTGAATAGAACCTTCAAAGCCATGCAAAATAATCACTAGAGGCCCAGACTTTTCTTTTCCCACCCAATCTAAATCAATGAAATCACCATCAGGCAATTCCAGACGCTCGCGTTCTAAATCTAAATTTTTGATATGGCCTCTACAGAAAGTAGGCCACAGCGTTTGCAGATGAGGATTAGGCAACCACCAAGCCGCCTTAAATGAGGTTTCATTCATTGCATCACGCGTCCCTTTACTTGGCCCAACAGGTTGCTTTTAGCCAAAGTAATATAGCACATCCACCATAAATTGGCTGCTACTGGGGTTGTAAGTTGTGCCTAATAAAGAAGAAAAAGAACTGTAATCGGTATAGCGATACCCTGCTCTTATGCTGATATTTTTATACACGGCGGTTTCTATTCCTAGGCCAAAACTCAAACCATTCGCCCAATCAGAGGGCGTATCGCTTCCAATCGCTGTCCCGCTTTCTGAACTTTTGAAGTAGGTCCGCACATAACCGACGCGCGCGAAGATTCGCGAAGCACGGGTCAATTTAATACCGGGAAGAAAATCTACGCCTAAGCTTGTTCTGACATCGACATTAGATTGGTAGTCATTAAGGGAAAAAGAGTCACTAGCACCGCTATACCCCGCATATATTTCCCCAGCAAAATAAAACCAGTCGAAATAACGTCCATACCCTATCAGTATATTGCCAACCGCTCCATTAGCATGCAAAGACGGATTGGCTTCATCCAATGTGCCATCGCTATCGGTGACATCTATATTTTGACTGATGCGATAAGTGTTATACCCCAATCCCGCACCGGCGTATAACCCATCTCGCAAACATAGCGCAGATACACATATGGGCCACCAAACCCTTTCGTTTTTATAATCCACTACACGGGGATTAGCCATGGCCAGAGTAGAGAACCCCGCCAATGACACTATCAAGCAGGTATAACTACTCCATATTGCAATTCGATTTTGCATGGCTTGCTCCTCAATAAAATAGGTAGGGATTGTAAAATATCTTGCTTTGAGAAAATAGAGGCAACGCCATACAAAAATACATCCCCCTTTCTTAAAAAAGGGTATACTCCCTCTAATTAGATTAGCAGGGAGCAGATCTATTCCATGAAAAACTACATGCTATATTTAATTTTGCTCAGCATAGCCTTGGGTATTCTCTGCGGTACGTTTTTCCCTGAGACCATGATCTCTATACGTTGGATAGGCCAGCTATTCATTAATCTCCTTAAATTAATTGTGCTTCCTCTGATTTTTTGTGCCTTGGTCAGTGCTATCACTTCCATTGGTGGTTTCAGGCAATTAGGCGCAACCGGTATCTATACCTTAGGATACGTATTATTTAGTGTGGGTATCGCTGTCACCATTGGGTTAGTCTTGTTAAACGTCTTCAAACCCGGCGTAGGTCTTCCTTCTAGTTTGATTTTAGCTAACGCTTCTCCCATGGATTTAAAACCTGTTCCTTTTTCTTCTTATTTGTTGACCCTCTTTCCACCTAATATCATTGCTGCCGCAGCCAAATATGAAATCATGCCTATTGTCTTTTTTAGTATTGTCTTCGCCATAAGTTGCTTGTATGTAGGCAAGACCGCAAAACCCGTGATTGAATTTTTTATTGGCTTACGTGATGTTTTAGTTAAAATGATTATTTGGTTAATGTACCTTGCTCCCATTGGTTTATTTTCATTGCTAGGTACCGCTGTAGCAGAAGCGGCCTTACAACATTTTTTATTAAAAAGTTTAGGAGGCATGGCTTTTTTCATTGGTATTTTCTTAGTGGGGCTCTTTTTGCAATTAGTGTGGCAAATTCTCTTAGTCAGTTTTCTGACCGGCAAAAGTCCCAAGCAATTTATCACTTCGGCTTCCAATGCGTTATTAACGGCGTTTGCCACTTCAAGCTCCATGGCTACACTACCTGTCACCTTACTGGTTGCTAAAGAACAAAATGTCAGTGATGAAGTCGCGCGTTTTGTCTTGCCTTTAGCCACGACTATTAATTTAGCAGGCACGGCCATGTATGAAGCGGTATCGGCTCTCTTCTTTTGTCAAATCTTAGGTTACGATCTTTCTATTGCCACGCAAATTGGGGTGTTCATTACGGCCATCTTGGCAGGTATGGGTGCAGCCGGTATTCCTGAAGGCGGATTGATTACTATGGTCATGGTGTTGCGTAATGTGAATGTTCCCACCTCAGCCATTGGTTTGTTACTTCCCTTTGATCGCATCTTAGACCGTTGCCGTACTATGACTAATGTCTGCGGGGATTTAGTCTGCGCGATTGTCGTGGATCATTTACAAGGCAGGGGTCGGAAACGAAAACCGTTAAGTTGACACAGCAGTAAATAATTTTTTTGTAATTCCAAATAACACGCCGCTAACTGTTTTTGTTTTTTCAGCCTTTGTTCTTTTTCTTCTGCTTTTAAATTTTTCAATCTCATTTTTTCTCTTAATAATTTAAAAAGCATCATGATCATAAAGTCGATTTCCAATTCGTATTCCAAACAAGAGAAAAACACCCTATCATTGTCCACGTGCTCAAGTTGTTTCTTTTTATTTTCTAATTCCCGCAAAGTGATTTGTTCTAACTGTTGAGGATCGTAACTATATTTAATGGTTTTATCCATGCTATTAGCTGGAGTAAAAAATAGAAATTTATCATTGCGTGCGGGTTTATTTTTATAATGATGCCCATCCTTATTCATTTCTTTGTCTCCTTCCTTGAGCGCATCGCTCTATTATATTAAAGAAAGCCTGAACGACCTAATTTTGAATTAGGAAAACGTATCACTAAAGAAACAGAAATGCCTGAATATATTGCGGTATTTTTTTTGAAATGAATTTTTTTCGCAGCTTTATTTCGTGATTTTTAATAAATAAGGAGTAGCATCCGTATAATTCAAATCATTCAATGGGTTGCCTGATTTTTTTGTGTTGCCATATTCCGTCATGGCGGCATTGCGCACCGCACGAGGGAAAAATGCCGTGGATACCGATAACGACACTTCAGGTTGTGGATACGCTTTAGTAAAAAAAGCAATCACTTCAAAATCCTGTTGATGCGTATTTAAAAAAGTATGCAATACACCGGCGGGAACAAAAATATAATCGAAACGTTTTACCATAAAGTGAATAGGCGCTTGGTCTGCAACTACAATATGAAATTCACCTTGTCCTTGAGAAACCACATACAAAGTCCCCACATCTGGATACCAAATGGCATCGCGTGCGCTTCCTGGCTTAAGATGAGCGCGCAACACAGAAATAGAATTCAAGATATTCCAATTGCTTTTTATACCCCAGACTACAGAACCTAATTCAGCATCATTAAACAGTGGCGTGACTTTAGCTAAATCAAATCCGTATGGACTAGCAGTCAGCACATCATTCAGCGGTTTTATTTTGGGGAAATGCCCCACTAAAGGATTATCAGGAACGCCTTGCCACTTTCTTAATGCCGTATGCGGCGAGGTATACGCATCACGCACGGGAGCGGGAATACCATTAAAAGCTACAGGTAAATCGATATCTTGCGGTCTATCAGCACTAAATCCCACTAATAATACCGCGCGTTCTTTACCCACATTATTTAATGAATGCAAAGCGGCTTGCGGAATAAACCAACACGTGCCCGGTCCCAAAGTCATCACTGCTGTCTCACCGGGTGAACGCCAAATAATTACTTCAATTGTTCCCGAGACCACGTAACCTAATTCAGATGCATTGGGATGCCAATGAGGCACACGCATACAGTCTGCAAATACTTCCAAGGTATAACACGTCACCCCATCTAAAGCAGGAAAATTATCTTTACTGGCCATGTACACTGAGCCTACTTTATTGACCACAATTTGCGATATTACTTGCTGCGTCTGAAGATGATAACTAGGTTGTTTTATTTTATTTTTTACAGTCATCGCGGCACTCCTGTTTCTACTAGTATACCTTAAATCACTTTTTGGCTGGCGCAGGGTCAGCTCTTTTGTTATCATTCATTTTTATTTGATCACTATATTTGTCACATTATATTTATTAATCCACTATTAATTCATTATCGAGAAAATGTCTTATGCAACAGCTGAAAAAAATTTCTTATGATCTCATCGATTCCGCCAAAGACGATGAAAAAATAGCGAAAGAGATATTTGAAAAAATAAAACAAAATGCGATTGATATGAATGGCCAAGATCGCTACTTTGTCTGTGCTGAATTAGCCGCTTGGCATCTTTCCATTGCCGACGACCTTTTTACTGATGAAGAATTTCTAAAAGAATTTAATGGAGAGTGCCTTTCTTATATTGCAGCTCGTCATCCTAGTATCTTGCAAAAAATAATTATCTGTCCTCTTTTATTAGAACGTTGTGATGGTCGAGACTTAGCATTAATGGGTTGTGCCGACTTGAATTTCGGTAATCAAATCTTTGGTGACCCTGCGTTAATGGAAAGATGTAGTAAAAATGATTTGGTTAGAATGGCATGCAGGCATTTAGAAATCGCCAAACGGCTCTTTAAAAACGTGTCTTTACTCGAGCAATGCACATCAAGTGATTTAGCACTTATGGCTTGTAGGCATGTAAAAATAGCAAGAAAAATCCTTAATGATAGCCATCTCCTCCAACGACTGACTGCAAAAGATAAATTTCTCATCATGACCAACCAGCCTTCTCTCGCAAATGAAGAACATCGATTTTTTCAACCCACACCACCGCCTGCACCCACACAAACGAAATCACTTATTGTTTGCAAGCTTTTTTGAAAAATAGGCCATCCTAAGAGATACCGCATCGATCACTCCCTTTTTTGGGTGGTTCCTTTTTTTCTATTTTTTCTTTTTCAGAATGGAGAGGGGGTGACTTGAAAAACCTTTGCGTGTCCAATGGTTTTACTTGTAATATCGGTTCTATCGCAGAGTAAATCAGGTTAGGATTAGCTTGAGTAGGCGTATAACTTTTTTCTTGTTTCGTTTCACTTGTCACATAACAACTAGATACTTTTTTATTGGTATCTTGTGCGAATTGTTGCATTCGACTCAACATACCCTCTTCTAAAACTAGCCCGTCTTTAGCTGATCTCACTGCACCTACATGCGCCGCGCCAACTCCACTAATGCACAAGAAATGACTTTTTTCTTTTGTTAATTCCTGCATTTGCTCGGTGATGGATTGATTAAAACGAATTTCCCTAGCAGGGCTAAGCGCATAAATAGTTTTGATAGCTTCCAAAAAATTTTTATAGTCATTTGAGTCAGAATGGATTTCAAACATATTAAGCAATTTTTCCATTCTGTAATCCATTTGTAATTTAAAATCGGGGATTTCTTTGCCTAAATCCTCTATCCTTTTCATTAAATTTTCCACTTGCTGATTTAAAGGTAAATTATCTTGGTATGAAAAATGAATAAAGGGATCCGTGTAATCCGTTTCTGCGCCATAAATAGTTACTCCCGCATGCATTAATTCAAGTATGGCGCCACGTTCTTCTGCAAATAACTCCTTTAATTCTTCAATATCTTCTGGTGTATAAGGCTTATCTTCCTTAGTGAGAGTGTCTTGGAGTCTAGATAAATCTTCGGTGATATAAATAATATCCCTGCTCCCTTTCAAGGATTTTATTTCATGGGAACAACTATCTAATGCTTGAGTAGCGGAAGACAAATTAGTATGACTTTCCCCCATCACGAGAAAATGATTATTTTCATCTTTTAGTTGATCGATTAAAAATAACCTAAACATACTCGCCTCGTTTTTTTATATTTTCTTTATATTTCTAGTATAGTACACACCTCCCCCTTAAGATCGGCTTAAATAGAACCCCCAACAAAACGGCCCCTCAAGTGGTCTCCCTTCCCCCGCAGGGGGAAGGTGGCGCAAAGCGACGGAAGGGGGGATATAAATCGCAACCATAATAAAGAAATAACCAAAGAGGAAAAGAGATTATGAAGCAAATTGATTATTTAGAATGTTTGTATTCCCCCTTCCGTCGCTTCGCGCCACCTTCCCCCTGCGGGGAAGGGAGACCACTTGAGGGGCCGTTTTTTTAAGAGAGAGTTTAGACTTCGTTTTTAACGGAACAACATTTCTCCCAAAACGTCATTTCCAAACTGACGCCAGGTGATGGGAAAACCTAATTTTTCAAATGAAAGAGGCGTGGTAAAAGCAGATTGGCCATGAACTAGCCACCGTGGTGCAAGATAAATCAGTAAGCGCTGTACACGGTTTTCGTGAAGCAAGGAAGAAAAAAACGTTCCGCCGGCTTCCACCCATACATCATGCATACCCTCTTGGCCAATGTGTGCTAACACTTGATCCAAGTCTAAGCCATTAGGTGTTTCATCGAGAGCAATGCAGCGTAAGCCTAGCTTTAATAATTCATGCTTTGTGGATTGTGAAGCAGAGTGCGCATGAAAAATAGTGACAGATTGTGCCGTATTAACTATCTGCGCGGTAAGAGGAAGACGTAATTGCCTATCAATAAGGTAAATGGGTTTTGCTATGACTTGTCCGTCCAGTCTGACATTTAATTGCGGGTCATCTTGAAGAATAGTTTTAGCGGTAGTCAAAATAGCATCGCTAGCTAAACGCCTCTCGTGCGTCAGGCGTTGTAATTCAGGGCCGGTTAATTGCACGCGTTCACCCGCGGGCCCTGCAATTTTGCCGTCTAAACTCATGGCTAATTTAGCTGTCATAAAAGGAGTACGATAACGCTGCCAATGTTGGTAACTTTGATAGAATTGCGCGATCTCAGGTAAAGAAACTAAATCACACCTCACACCCTGCTCACGTAATTGCGCAGCGCCTTTGCCAGCGACTAAGGGATTAGGATCTTGGTAACCATAGACCACGTGTTTAATGCCTGCTTTAAGAATGGCATCAGTGCAAGGTGGCGTGCGACCAAAGTGACAACAGGGTTCCAAAGTGACGTAAAGCGTGCTTGCTGCTGCGCTGTCCTGCAATGATTTGAGAGCTTCTATTTCCGCATGAGGAAAACCAGCGCCGTAATGATGACCACTGCCCACTATTTTTCCGTGTGTATCCACAATCACTGCGCCCACAGCGGGATTAGGCGCACAAAATCCGCGCCTTTGTTGGGCCAATGCTAATGCATTAAGTAAATAATTAGGATCCATGCTGGGGCAAAGGAGTGAGTGTGCGCACTTGCAAAACACCTTCTATATTGGCGATGTGTTTCAATACCACATGATTCACTTCTTTTTGCAAATCGATGACGGTGTAAGCCAAATCATTGCGCGATTGATTAAAAAGACTAACGATGTTTAATTCGGCTTCGGCCAATTTTGCAGAAATTTGCGCCACCATATTAGGAACATTCGCATTCACAATAGCTAAACGAATACCCTGTTGATGTTTGGGTAATTCAATCATGGGAAAATTGGTAGAATGCCCAATGGAACCGTGCTCAAGAAAATCCCTGACTTGTTTCACAATCATCACAGCACAATTTTCTTCTGCTTCTTTGGTCGATGCCCCCAAATGCGGCAAGCTAATGACGCGCGGGTGATTTTTTAAATGAGTAGAAGGAAAATCAGTCACATAAGAAAATACTTTTTTCTCATTCAGCGCTTGCAGTAACGCGGCTTCATCAATAATTCCTTCTCGGGCGAAATTTAAAAGCACGACGCCTGGTTTGAGGGATTGCAAACGAGCGTGATTGATCATGGCCTTAGTTGTTTCCGTCAATGGAACATGAAAGCTGATAAAATCAGCGGCTTTCAATAATTCTTCTATGCTATAAGCCTGCTTCACTTCTGCAGATAATTCCCAAGCGCGGTTAACCGTGATGGCCGGATCATAACCAATCACTTTCATGCCTAAATGCACAGCGGCATTGGCCACTTTGACGCCTATGCTGCCCAAACCAATAATCCCTAAGGTTTTTCCCATTAATTCAAAACCCACAAATTGTTTTTTGTTTTGTTCGATTTCTTTATGTAAATCCGCTTCTGCGCTAGTTAGACCTCCGACGTAATTCCAAGCTTGGCAAATATGACGACTGGCCAACAGCATGCCCGCCAGCACTAATTCTCTCACGGCATTGGCATTGGCCCCTGGGGTATTAAATACGGGGATACCGCGTTTAGTCAGGGCTTCAATGGGAATATTATTGGTGCCCGCACCGGCTCTCCCCACCACTTTGACTGAGGCGGGAATAGGCATATCGTGCATTCCTTGTGAGCGCACTAAAATAGCGTCAGGTTGTTGAATTTCTGGCGCTATTTCATAGCGTTCCTGTGGAAAATGAGTTAAGCCCACGGGGGCAATGTTATTTAAGGTCTGTATCTTAAACATTTTTGTTTTTGCTCCTCGTCAATATGGTTTATACTGGGCAACCGCACAGCGGTTCCCGCTGAATAAGCGGCCTAAAATTTACCACAGAATCGAGCGAGTATAAAGAGATGGCGCTTAAACATTGGCAATTGTCCGCTCCGGTTTCAGCTATTGTATTTGATTGCGATGGCACCTTAAGCCGTATAGAAGGCATTGATGAATTAGCAAAACATAATGGGGTCAGTGATGAAGTGACTTCCTTAACTGAATTGGCCATGGGGCAATCTGGCCTCAATGAACATCTTTATCAAACACGCTTAGAGTTAGTTTATCCGACTAAAGACCAAGTGCATGCCCTAGGACAGCAATACGCAGACCACCAAGTTCCCGATGTGGACCAAGTGATTCGTATTTTTCATCGATTAAATAAAACCATTTATATTGTCTCTGCAGGTCTTTACCCGGCAGTGAAAATTTTTGGAGATTTATTGCAGATTCCTTCGCAACGTATTTTTGCTGTCGATATAGAATTTGATCCGCAAGGCAAATTTGTAGCATTTGACCGCGCTTCACCTTTGGTCAGACGTGAAGGAAAACGAACTATTGTCTCTCAATTAAAACAAACTCATCCTCAATTAATTCACGTGGGTGATGGCATGAATGATTACGTGGCCCATGATTTAGCCACGCGATTTATTGGTTACGGCGGCGCTTTTTACCGCGAGAATATTGCCGCTTGTTGTGATTATTATATTAAGAGTTTATCCTTGGCGCCTTTGTTACCTTTAGCATTGACACAAGGAGAATATGAAAGTTTGCTACCCCCCGAGCAATTACTCTATCAACAAGGCGTCTCCGCTATTGAAGATGGGAAAGTGATGTTAAAGTAAGGACCACAACAGACAAGGAGTGCAATCATGTTAAGGACATTTCACGCTCAACTCATTCCAGCGACTTCTTTAGATGAAAAAAAATTATCTTTATTACAAGAGAAAGGGCTGTTGAAAAACATTGTGGACCAATCCAGTCTTTATCAAGCACCTTATGATCAATGGATTGCTAAAAATGAAAAGCCAGACATGATTCTGAGTAATTGGCCATTATGCCCCATGGATGCAAAGGAAAATAAAATAACCAGTGTGATTGCTCTAGGACATAAGAGTGATTCTTCCACTTTGTTTTTGGCCTGGTATACGGACAATGACACTGATTCTGTTTTGATTACTCAACTCTTAGAAGAGCATCAAGTTAAAGAAACTCAGTGGTTTTATACGCGAGATCTGCATCAATTAGAAGAAGAGCTAGGATTGTCGCATTGTGCCCTACCTCAAGAAATTATTTCTCTCTATCAAAAAAAATCTCAACCTTCAGAGAGCGAATCTGTTTATTCCACTCTTTTGCCTCTATTTGCTCAAGAGAAGCAGAGAAATATTGCGCGGACTTATACTTTAGCACCTGATTCTTCTTCATCCTCACCTGTCATCCCCACGAAGGCGGGAACCCATCTCTGATAACTAGTCATGTCCAGGAGAAGGAGGACGATCCTGTGGACTTTCAGATTTCTCTTTTTCTTTCTCTTCTTTTTTTCCCCCTTCTTTCTCTCCCACTGGCAAACTATAAAATCGATGCGGATTTCCAAGAAGAGCTTCTTTTACTCCATGTTCTACGATATACGCATTACATGTTCTAGCATGACGGTGTTGATAGTAACCTAACAATCCAGGTTGCTGTTCTTGCAACCAATGGATTCCTTTCTCTACTCCCAATATTCCTATCACCTCAGGAACTTTAACCAGGAATTCAGCATCTCTTTCATTTTTTTCATAGTGCTCACTGAGCGCGGTAGAAAAACTTGATTTAATTAGTTTTTCTTCTGGCGTTTGTTCAGGAAGAGTAGGAGTACGCTTACTGACATCTTCTTGCATTTGACGAAAGTTGCCTTCTGTCATATAAGGTTTATCGGTATCACCAAATACCAATTGATCTGTAAAATGCTGTGATTCATGTAAAATGCCACCTACACACTTTTCTGCAGAAGAGAGACCTGCACAATAAATTGTATTATCTTTATCATAATAGCCCACTGTGTGTTCTCTTTTAACTAGAGATTCAACTGTATTCTCTTCGCCAACAATAATCTGCAAAGGGTGATGATCTGGCCTATGCGCCCCTTTCATAGCATAAGCCACGATATTCAATAAGGGTTTAAGAGTAGCATTGTCACTCTCCATGATTCCCTTAAATCGTTGTGCGATCTGCTGATCATATTGACTGTTTTCAGTATAAATATGAGAAAGAATTATTTTTAGAATAGGATTTTCAGGACGGTCGGCTTCATCCAACTTGCTCCAGATAGGCCCTTTTTCAATGATGGCTGCTTTTCTTTTTTCAACAGGAGCCGCAACTGCTTCATAAATATCGGGCGCACTTTCACTTTTTTCTTTAGCCATTTGCAAACTGTAATAGTCCACAACGGCCCCGCTTTTCAACAAGGCAAACACTAACGGTGCATTATCATAAAAAATAGCCCTAGAAAGTGCTGTCACTTCAATACCCTCTTTAAGTTTTTGTTTAGCATTGACATCAGCGTTTTTGTTGATCAATAAAGTTGAAATGTAATAAGGCGAATGGTCGACTGCAAGATGGAGAGCGGTTGCACCGTCTTTACGTTTTAAATTGACGTCTACTCCTTTTCTAACTACCTCTTCTGTGACAGAATGATAATCCCTAAGCACAGCATAATGTAATATCGTATTACCTTCTTCATCTAACGGTTGCTCTAGTTGAGTTTTACTAAGGTAACTAACGATGGCCATTATTTTTTCTGGATCATTAGTCTCTAAAACCTGACGTAAAAAGAGCACATTCATTTCGTTCAACAAGGTGATACCACCCTGTTGAATCACTTCATGAACATCTGCCGCTGCGCCACTGGTAATGGCTTTATCCAAAGTATATTTCTTTGCTTCTATGGTCTCAATGGCTGGACGAAAATGCTCATTTAATTCTGATAACCCTTTTAGATAAGCCTGATCGCGATCTTGTGAAGGGGGATGGTCAATCAGCATTTTGATTTTTTCCTGATCACATTCTACCACCGCCGCTTTCAAACTAGCATAATGCTCACGCACTTCTTCGGAAGCCGCATTCGAGCCGATTTCTTGTAAAGTTTCTAAAACCGAAGCTAAAGAGCGCACGGACTTCACCCCTCATTTTTGTATACTAATAAAGCAAGTCAATGTGTTTACTGCACTCTTTTTAGTATAAGCATTAAAAGATTAAAATTAGATTAAAATGCCTATTGATTTTCTCTTTTTTCCCCTTTATTCTTGCTGCCTTCATTCCTGCCCTTCCCTCCTCTTAGACATCTTGCTCGCTTTATTTCGCCTGATGCCTTTCTTTATTCTGCAATTTCTTTCAGATCATCACCGCAGCACCTGCGGACTGATCATCTCATTACGTTTAAAAAATACCCCCTCATTAACCTTAACGAGTTGAACTTAACATGGAAAATATCATTGATTACCAAACTAAATTGATACATACCTTTACCCATAAATGGACAGAACGAGCGCAAGTTAGAAAAACCTATTATCCTTATGAGCGAGTCGAATTGGATGTAGAAAAGCCGGATTTTCTTACGGAATTATTGCCTTTCTCGCAGCATCCCCTTTGGAACAAGGCCGATGCGTTTTTAAAAAAACGGGTGAATTCGTTGGGCTGGATTTTGTATAACAAAAAAACCATACATATTGAAACTGAAATTGTCATGCCGGTTTGCGATGACATTGTGCACGGGAATTTTGCCGTGTTAGAAGACGATCATTTTAAGCAATTGGCCTCACAAGCCATGATTGATGAATCGTATCACACCCTACTCTCAGTCAAAGGCTGTGCTCTTATTTCTGAATTCCGTTGCTTACCTAAAATAACGCTGCCTGCTTTTCAATTAATTACGCAGTTGAAAAAAGAATTATTCGCGGCCTCCTCTTGGCAACAGACATTAATACGTTTAGCTGCTGCCATTAGCTCTGAATTATTAGTAAGCGATTATTTGATCTCGCTTTCTAATTCCACAGAAATTCAGCCTTTTTGCCGCGCGCTCACTGAAGCGCATTGGCGTGATGAAATGTCGCATGCAGGGATATTTACTTTGCTCACTAGAAAAATATTTCCCGCGCTCAATCCAGGCGACCAAGCTTTTTTAATTGAAGTCATTATGCGGTGTAGCACTTGGTTTAATGATAAAGAATCCGCCTGTTGGCTTAGCATTTTAAATTATCTGGAATTTCCTGATGCAGAGACTATGCTATTTGAATGTAACTTGCCGAATAATAACCTGAATAAGAATAAATTAAACCACCTTATCCAATCATTGGCCCTGACCACTCAAGGAGAAACGCGACATGATCACTCCTTCTCTATTTAAACAAACTGACCCAACACAATTACAAGCATTTATACACCAACATAGCTTTGCTACGCTCATCACTCAAAACCAAGCGCATTGGCAGGTGTCACATGTGAACTTGCTCCCCTCACCCCAAAACCAGCCTACTTTAGTGTTGATGGGGCACTTAGCCAAAGCCAATCCACAATCTCAACACATGGCCACACACCCTAATGCACTGGCTATTTTTATGGGAGCCCACACGTATATTTCTCCGACTTGGAGTGTAAGCAAGGCCGTCCCCACTTGGAATTACACGGCTGTACATGCTTACGGCCGCATAGAACTCATCACCCAACCCGAAGAATTAAAAGACGTGCTCACTCATTTAATTCAACGCTATGAAAAAATGGATGACAATGCCTGGTATAGAGATTGGGAAAAAGGACAATATGATTTTTTACTCTCTAACTTAGTAGGATTCAAATTAATCGTGTCGCATTTAGAGGGCACATTCAAATTAAGTCAAAATAAATCTCACACTGATCAAATGAGTATTATTGAACATTTGAAGCAAGAAAATAATGCCCTGAGTCAAGACGTTGCCGCTTTAATGCATAGGAATATTGACCTATGAATCCCACCATTATTAGACCTGCTCAAATTAAAGATGTCCCTTTCATCAGGCAAATTTATAACTATGCTGTTTTGCATCTCAATGTCACCATGGACACTAAAGAAAAATCACCAGAAGACATGCTGCATTGGTTTAAACAACATGGCGGCCGTTTTCCTATTTACGTGGGAGAAGTACAAGGCTGTGTCATGGGAGTTGGCTATTTATCGCCTTGGTCTTTGCGTCAGGGTTACGCATTAATGAGTGAGGTATCTGTCTATTTAAACCCAATTTATTTAAATCAAGGGTTAGGGGGACGTTTACTGGACTACCTCATCGAGGCAGGTAAAAACCAGGGTTTCATCACACTGATTGGTGTCATGACCCGTGGCAATGAGAGGGCCAGTGCGATTTTAACCAAACGTCATTTTGAATGGGCCGGTCGTTTGCATAAGGCAGGACTTAAATTTGGAAAATTACTCGATATTGATTTTTATCAATTAGCTTTGGATGTGCCATCATGCTAACACTCTCTCCTGCTACGGGTAGCACCGCTTATCACAAAATTGATGCCGTCTTAAAATATTATCCTTGGTATCATGCTTTCATGAATGGCTATTTACCGCGTTTGCACTATCTACATACTTTATTGGACCATGAGCAAGAATTATTGGGCGCTGGACTCAATCAAGACCAAATTCATCTTTCAACACGGTTTGCCATTAATGCGGAACAAGCGGTGGACAGTCTATTGCAGCAATTACGGACAACTCAGATCATTCCCTGCGTAGATTATCCCAAAAATGAATTTGAGTTATTTTGGGAAAAAGTGCATCGCGAATTTGATCATACGCATAGACTCACCTATATTTTTCCTGAAGAAGCCCGGCTTTTGTATGCGTTAACTCATATCTTGCAACCGCTTTCCTTGCTTTTTCTAGGGTCTTTTTATGGTTATCTTGCCATCTGGGCCATGCCTGCTTTAGCGGCGGTGAACGGTCGTGCTTATCTATTTGATGTGGATGAACACGTCTTGCATCTCGCTGAAAAAAACATGCGGCATTTTGGATTTGCTGCTTATGCTCACTCTATTCACGAGAACGCTATTACTTATATGATGCGTCAACCCATAGCTCATGACATGGCCGTCTTAGACGCGGAGGGACCAAAAACGGGCCCACATCCTGATTTATTAGACAAAGCCATTTACTATCCCATCATCAAAACATCCACACCGGCACTGGTAAAAAATGGCGTGGTCTTGTGTCACAACATATTAACCAGTCATGCGCTTCCTGATCCTTACTATGCAAGCAAAGTAGCCTATCATAGGCAGCAATTTAAAAAATTTCTGCCCTATATGCAGCAACACTATTCTTTACAGGCGGAATTACTCACCACTGAGGGGATAGGGATCTATAAAAAATAATCTAATAAATAATCTAAAAAATGAGTTTCTATCCCTACAGATTAGGGTTTGGTAAGGCCATCAGGCGTGATAAGATAAAAGCCTAAAAATAGTAAGGGGCACTCTTAATGACTCTCATGGCGGCCATTCAATTATGTGCATCCCAGCACGTCGATGACAATCTTGCGGTAGCAGCACAATTAATTGATGAAGCAGCAAAACAGGGAGCGAAATTAATTGTGCTGCCTGAAATGTTTCCCCTGATTGGATTACAGGAAACCGCTAAATTAGGCATCAAAGAACCTTTTGGACAAGGAAAAATACAATCTTTTTTAGCTCACCAAGCCAAATTACATCAGATATGGTTAGTAGGTGGGACCATTCCTATCGCTTGTGAAACACCAAACAAAGTCAGGGCCGCTTGTTTGGTTTTCAACGAGCGCGGTGAATTAGCGGCTAGGTATGACAAAATGCATTTATTTGATGTGATAGTCTCTGCAACAGAAAGACATACCGAATCGAATACCGTTGAGCCAGGAAATCAAATTGTAGTGGTAGAAACACCTTTTGGAAAATTGGGATTAGCCGTCTGTTACGACGTGCGTTTTCCCGAATTATTCCGATGCTTATTTAATCAAGGTGCTGAAATCATTGCACTGCCTTCGGCTTTTACAGCGCGAACCGGTGCCGCCCATTGGGAGGTATTGTTGCGCAGCAGGGCCATAGAAAATTTTTGTTATGTGATTGGTGCAGCGCAAGGAGGCATTCACGACAATGGCAGGGAAACTTACGGCCATACGCAAATCATTCATCCTTGGGGCAATATCTTGGCTAAACTACCTGGCGAAGAAACAGGAGTGATTTGTGCACCCATAGACCTTAAGGCATTGCATGCTATAAGAAATGCGATTCCCGTGGACCAGCACCAAAGAATATTTTTTGATACCAGTAAGTTACGAATTTAATTAGCTGTTAAATAAGCCATTTCCCCTCTTCCTTTGCTTCATAAAAGCATTGCTAGGCAATGCTACACTGTAACTATAAGAAAAAAATCGAGGAGGGGGTCCATGAAAACAAAAATAATGTTACTGAGTGCCCTGGTTTTTATATTCAGCATAGGAAGTTATCGCTCTTATGCAGAATACTATGTCGTGGCCTCAGCACCAACACCGTGTTGCACTACTCTTTATACATCACCTCATTATCGTCATCGCGTACACCATAGGTATCATCGTGTTTATCACAGACCTAGCCGTTGTCTCGTAGAGGTATATTACCCTTATGTCTGCACTCCTATCTGTGGTGGATGCGGTAGATGGGTATTAGGCGCCCCAGTGAAAACCTATTATGCCGAGCCCAGTAGATATGACAGTCCTGGTTACTACAAAGATCCTCAGGTAGACATACAGTTTAATCATGAATTCAACCAAGACATGGCCACTGGCGACGACGATATGATGAGCCACCCTGATGTGAACAATCAATATTAATGTATTAATAAAATTAAGGTAGCCCGGATAGAGCGCAGCGAAATCCGGGATCTTTTTCTTTTTTTTACTTAAAATTAATAGAGTTACCGCTCCCCTCGCTTTGGCTATCTGCACCTATACTTAAAAGCATAAGGCCAACAAACCGAGGATTAGCGTATGTTTAGACGAAAGCCCGATTACGATGCCAACTATAAAAAATTAATAGAAATGGGGAAACAGAATCATCACGCCAAATTTATGGCCGA
>Ga0207084_1078_pt1 | contig 21245 bp, 24 predicted proteins | sample Alteio_BWMinHeat_55_FD_153543 | JGI IMG/M metagenome (GOLD analysis project Ga0207084, IMG submission 153543) | Enriched cells from forest soil in Barre Woods Harvard Forest LTER site, Petersham, Massachusetts, United States -... | ecosystem: Environmental > Terrestrial > Soil > Temperate forest >...
TACGATATTCTTTTCTCGATACTTAGGAAGTTTCTCATAATTTTTACTCCTAATAGCAGTAGTCCATCTCATTAATATGTCATTGTGAGGAACAAGATGGGTTTGAATAGTTTTAAATGATCTATTTGACAGTTCGCAATATTCTTTTGGTAGAGTAGTTGGTTTTGGACATACAGCTTCAATCCAAAAGTTATGGGTTGGAGTGTGTTACTAGAAGCGCAAGTCAGATGGATAGATTTTATCAATTATTACCTTTTTTCTCGAATTATTATGAGGCTGCAAAAATATTTTTTAATGCTCACGGTCGATGGATTCAAACATATAATATTTTAAGTTATTCAAAATGGTATTGTAATATTGATTTGAGGTGGCACGACTCTTTGAATCAAGAAGAGAGAATAAAAATAAAAAATATTTTTTATAATTTAGGAATTAATAACGAACATGATATTTTCAAAAAACTGAATGAATGGATATATTTTAATAGGTATGTTTGCCTTTATTTTAAGGATTTTATTCCAGATGAGCTATTGCCCAAGTTTGAGAATATTAATTTCTTGGGAAGTGGTTTAGATGGTGTTGGTAACTATAACGAGTATGCTCTTGAGTCTGTTATTAAGTGTGTTATTGGTAAGCTTAAGAAACCCTATTTTTCATATGAAGAGCCAATGATTCTTTTTGTAAGCCTAGCGACTTTTGTAGAATGCGTATCTCTTCCGCAAATGAAAACTTTTATTCAATATCTTCATGAGCATTTTTGTTCGAAATTAAATGAGGCCATTGGTAAGTCATCTGACAAAAACCATCTGAATAAAAGTTTGGGAAATCTTTATGCAATATTAATTGATACTAATTCTTATAACTGGATTCCAAATATTGCTAAAAAAAGATATGGTGCGGTTTTTACAAAAGAAATTCCTAACACTTATGGTGTTATCTACAATACAAATATTGCTAACCATCTGGCGCATTACTCTGATGAGAGAATATTTAATTCTATAGTGCCTTTTTGTATCGAATTGCCTTTAGGAATTAAAGAGCGTGTGATGGAAGAGAATTAGTTGTCATCATTTAATATTTTTTAAGATTTAAAATAATTTATTAATTCAACATATTTTTTTTAACTACCAGGTCGGTTAAGTTTAACTACCACAACGTTAATACATTTAAATTTTGATTTGTTCTTTTTACTCATTGTTGCTCCCTGCAATCTCAAAGGTATCACTTTTTTTGATTGAAGATTCATTTTCTCCCCATATGCGAGAAAGTGTGGTTTGGATTTTTTTTTCGAAATGAATAATTAATTTATGATTAGCATCGATCAATATTTTTTCTTTTTCAATTTCATCAATTATAATCTGCTGTTTAATTAAAGAGGGTGCAGGTATTTTATAACTCGAGAGTGATTTTGCATTTATATTTGCTTGGCCGATTGCTCTACTTGCGTATTTCTTAATGCCTTGTTGAAAACTATCCGAATTCATGAATGCATTAATGAAGAAAGGATTCGCTTTTTCTTTGTTGATTTTGAGGCGAATTAGATAGGATGCAAAACAGTAATCTCCTTCTTCTAAATCAAATATACCTGCGCGTCCTACATGTTCAAAGCTATTAGTTCTGTTAAAAAGAATATCTCCTTTTTCAAGACGATATTTTTTAAATTCCTGTGAAGAAATCTCAGCATATTTCATATTTTGTTTATCAACACATTTTCCTTTAACCAGTTCATTCATGCGGAATATTTTAAAGCCTAAATTATTCGTATTTAATGGTACAGATAATCCATATTGAATTTTATTGCACAAATCTCCTAATTCTATTAATGGGCATTCTGGATCAATTAGAATAGAGGGACGATAGTTGTCTACAACAGCGCGAGCACCATCGATGATTTTTTGGTAACTTTCAATCTCCACAACAATTTCTATCTGTATTTCGCGTGATGGTAGTGGGATTTGTAATTTTGCTAAATCTTTCGGATAGACATGTGGTTGCCCCATGCCCGTCTGAAGTGCATAAATATCGGTTTGTTTAGCCTTGAGTAGATAAAATAAAAACTTAGTAAGCAGTTGCTGATTATTTGTCTTGATGGTTGAACAATCAGAAGCAAATATTGGTTCATCAAAATATGCAAGAAATCCAGCGTATGCGCCTGAGGCGCTGACTGTAATAGTTTCGCCCGTTCGATTTGAAGTATTGTGGTAACAAGAAGGTTTCTGACCACCTGCAATAACTGGGATATAGCCTTTGACGACTTGATCTCGAGTGATAGGTGTGCCTTTGTTTATATCACATACGTCTCCAAGTACTACTATAGGAAAAGAAACTGAGATTGTTGCCTCTTTTCTATATCGCTCTCCGCTAAGATTGTAATCACCATTTTCAGCGATTTCGTTTTTAGGCACGATTAGGCCAAGCATAGGTTGAAGGTTATCAATGGATTGATTATCGCGTAAAATATCGAGGTATTCAGCGAGGTCCGCTTTTACCTGTGTAAGTTGTCCACCCGCATTTGCACGACGTTGTGCACCAAGAGTAAAACCATCATTTTCTATTTTAAAAAATGCAATCGTGTCACTTTGTTTCGCAAGCAATTTATCAAGAATTAAAATCGAAGTTTTCACTCCTGAATAAGGCTGAAATACACCAGCAGGAAGTGAAATAACCGCAACAAGATAATTCTCCACCAACATTTTTCGTAACTCTTTATATGCAGTTTGACTTTGAAAAATAATTCCTTCCGGAACAATAATTCCCGCACGACCTGTTGGAGAAAGATGTTCTGCAATGTAATCAACAAATAAAACTTCACTTCGATTTGCTTTTATTGAAAAACGTTTATGTGGTTTGATTCCACCTTTAGGTGTCATGAATGGAGGATTAGCAAGAATTACATCGGCAAATTTATTCCATCGTTCTTCAGATGTGAGTGTGTCATATTCATAAATATGCGGATTAGAAAATCCATGCAAATATAAATTCACTAATGATAAACGCACCATGTCAGGTGAAATATCATAACCTTTAAAATTTTCTGATACTCTTTCTTTTTCATCGGGAGTGAGTGAAGAAATATTTTTAGCATCTTTATTTGTTTTAATAATATGTTTATAAGCTGATATTAAAAATCCTGCTGTACCACAAGCAGGATCCAGTATCATTTCATTTTTTTTAGGATCAATTATTTCAACAATGAAATCGATAATATGTCTTGGAGTGCGAAATTGTCCTGCATCTCCTTGTGATCCCATAATAGATAAAAGATATTCAAACGCATCACCTAACGTTTCTGAATCGTGATAATTAAATTCATTAATAGACTTAAGAAAACTTTTAAGAGTTTCAGGATCACGATAAGGTAAATAAGCGTTTTTAAAAATATCGCGAAATAACGGTGGAATTCCTGGGTTTTGTGGCATTGTTGAAATGCCTTCGCTATATAAACCAATTAACTCATGGCCGCTAACACTTGGACTCATTAATTTTGCCCATCCGTAAAGAGCAAAATCATTTGTAAAAAATTTTCGTTTACCACCTAATTCTTCAGATTCAGCATCGATGTCATCCATAAATTTGTAAATCAGAGCTATTGTAATTTGCTCCACTTGAGATTTTGGATCAGGCACTTTTCCAACTAAAATATCGCGAGCAGTATCAATACGCCGTTTTGTTTCGTTATCTAACATAAAATTTCCTTTACGATGCAAATTGATTTAAAGACACATAATCTTTGATATATTCCGGTATCCTTATTCGATAAGATTCAGGAACTGCTTTAAAATCACGTGTAGAAAAAATCGGATTTGTAGCAAGATCAGTGTAATGTTTGCTTTCTATAATATGTCGAATTTGATCGCTAGTCACATACGCCTTAAAATAATTTTTGATAGCAGGAATAGCTTCTGTTTCTTGTGGTTTGTAGTCAGCAATAAATTTTGAAAATTCTTCTTCAAGTAATTCATCTTTTGATTTGAAGCGTGGAATCAGTCCAAATATTTTTTCTAAAATTTCACGTAAACTTATTCTTCGGTCAACTGCGGCAGCTTTTCGTAATTTTTCTAAAGAATAATATTCATTGGGTTTGTTAAAGATTTCATGATTGACATAATCAATCACGTTATCCCATTGGCCATTTTCAACTGCTTCAATAATTTTTTTATCTTCACGAACAATATCTTCGAATTTTTCAAAAAACATTCGATCTATTTTCATTCCTTCATAACCAATGACTTCTTCTTTTATTGTGCGCATAACATCAGTGCCAAGGTGCTCGTAATTTTTTCCATGAGTTATTTTTATTTTTTCATTTTCTACAAGGTAATCAACATCTTGATCAGATTGTTTTGGCAGTTGAAGCTTTTCATCATAATTAAACTCTTCTTCGAAATATTCACAGTTAGCAAAGAAATCAAATAGCTTGTAAGCTATTTTTTTTGGATCATTAATAGTTTCTTTTTCACCAAATAATTCTTCGCTGAAATTATGTTTGCGTGTGCCGCGCCCTTTTATCTGAATAAAATCAGTGGGTGAAAAAATAGGTCGAAAAAGGCCTAGATTTAATAAATCAGGACAATCATAACCAGTAGTCATCATTCCAACTGTCACGCAAATACGTGTTTTGCTTGTTTTGTAGTTGGGTAAAAAATTTTCTGATCCACTAAGATTATTATTAGTAAATTTTTTTGTATAATCTTGTGCGTTAGAAATATGTGAAGTGACTTGTGCAGCAAAATCAGATTGATATTTTCCTGGATACATAATGTCAGCCATCTGATTTAAAATTTGAGCTAATTTAGCTGCATGGTTTTGACTGACTGCAAAAATAAGTGATTTTCCAATTTCATTACTAATGGGATCACGTAATGCATTTTCTAAAAATATTTTACAGAAAAGTTGATTCGTTGCTTCTGAAAAAAATTTTTTCTCAAATTGTTTATGTTTATATGATTCAGATTGTTCTTCATTTTCATTATCTTTAAATTCAACAGTAAATCCTTCTTCTGATAACAATTGAGTTGTGATATTGGTTCTAGCATCTACTACAGTGGGATTAACCAAGAATCCATCTTTTACACCATCAAGTAAAGAATAACGAAATGTGGGTTGCCCATTTTCACAACCGAAAGTGCGATAGGTATCTAATAGCAGGCGTCGTTCATATTCTCTTGGGTCATCATTGTTAGGATCTGTATTAAATTTTTTTAGATAATCTCGTGGTGTAGCAGTTAATCCTAATTTATAACCAATAAAATAATCAAAAACAGCGCGAGCATTTCCACCAATTGAACGATGTGCTTCATCAGAAATAACAAGATCAAAGTCTGTTGGTGAAAATAATTGCTGATATTTATTACTAAATAGTAATGATTGTACGGTGCTGACTACAATTTCTGCTGATCGCCAATCATCGCGTTTTTCTTTATAAATAACGGTGCTGTAGTCATTAGATAATATTTTTTTAAATGCTTTCTCAGCTTGATCTTCTAATTCTAAACGATCAACAAGAAAAAGAACGCGTTGTGCGTTACCGGTGCGTAAAAAAAGTTTGATGATTGCAGCAGCAGTAAGTGTTTTACCCGTTCCAGTTGCCATTTCAAATAAAAATCGATCCTTTCCTTCTGCGATTGCTTTTTGTAAAGCAGAAATTGCTTTTCTTTGGTAAGGACGAAGAAAGCGAAGAGCATTTGATTCTATAAAATGAGCTCTTTCTGATTCATTTTTCCAACTCGCATCAGAAGCATAATTTGGACGTTGTGTGAGAGCAATATAATCATCGTTGATCACTTCTTCGATAAGACATTTTTGATCAGGAATTGTTTTTTGATATTTTTTTATAGAATAAGGGGTTGGAAAATTTGTGATGATATAAGGATTACCGCGTTTTAGGTCCCAAAAATAATGAAGATTACCATTCGAAAGAATAACGAAACGACAGTTCAAAGATTTGGCGTATTTTCGTGCTTGTTCTTTACCGACAAGAGGATTTTTATTTTCAGATTTTGCTTCGAGTACGACGAGGGGAAATCCTTTTTCATTAAGCAATAAAAAATCTACAAAGCCTTTGCTAGTTTTTTCGAAATCATCACCGAGTGTATCTAATTCATTTGATCTAATTGTAATAGTAGGTTCAAGACGAATATTGGCAGGTTTTTTATCTTCATCAAAAAAGCGCCATCCGGCTGTTTCGAGTAATTTATTAATTTTGATTCTTGCTGAGGCTTCTTTTTTATTCATTAGTATATCTTGTGATTTGGAATTACCTGATTTTACTTATTCATTTATTTCATTTGGATTGAAATCGTAAAAATGTTCACAATTGTGCCCTTGATGCTTGATAGATTCAATAGATTTAAGCTGCAATGGGCATATTTCCACCTAGAATTGCTGTTACCAAACATGTGCAAAACATTTATGTGGAGGTGAACTGGTTAAAGATCGAACTTGTGCCAAAATGGCACGGGTTCAAAATGAAGGTAATTGGGTTAGCTAGCGAAGTTTTTTTTCTTTGGAGAAACAGGGTCAAGCGTAATCCCAACGTAAAAAAACTAAAAAAATATTCGTCTATTGTTGCTGAAACTCCCCGCAAACTGCTAGAATACCCCTCTAATTGTAAGGGTAAAATTAACATGAAATTTTTATTACTAACATGCGCCATACTATTCACTCTAATCGGTTGCGCAACTGTCACTGAAAAAAGCGAAACCCCCGACCACAAAAAAATCTACGGCATCGACTGCTCCGGTAAAGCAGTTTCAATCCAAACATGTTACAACAAAGCTGCAAAATTATGTCCGAGTGGTTATGTCAAATTAAGTGATGAAGCAGCTTATGTTGGAAGAGATCCTGTCACTGAATTAACAATGTCTATTCCCGGCGTTCGTAAAGGAGTTACTATCCAATGCAAATAAAATTTTCTGTTACCGCAGCACTAATCATAATGTGTTTATTAACTACTTCTATTGCAGTAGCTTATGAACCCGCAAAACAAACTGTATTTTTAAAATTTCCAAATGGAGTTATTCCTTGGCACATTGCAAATCGATCGATGACCAATCAAGGTTATGAAGTCATTATGTATCCTCAAGGTCAAGATAGATCGAATCGAGCTGAAGCGATTACAACGAAAATTATTCCGTACAGCGCGATTCCTGGTATTAGTGCGCAGCGGCTTGTGCGAAATGAATCAAATGATATTCGGACTTACTGCAAAAATGTAACCACGCAAGTCATTAATCAATCTTCAAAATCTGCGACATATTATACGATTGGTCGTGAATGTTCTGGTGCAGAAGATCAATCGCTATTTTCAAAAGCATTTAATGGTGAAGATGCGGTTTATTCTGTTGGTTACACGACGATACGAGGTAAAGTGCATCCTAACGAATTTAAAATTATTTCAAACGTTATTAAAAATGCGCGCTTGGTAGCTAATCCAAATTATTCGCGATGAAAATAGAATTAATAAAATTAGATAGGAATTAATTTAAAAGGTATTCGATATATTCCAGGACCTTCTCCCGGACATCCTGCTCCACCTATCGTAATACTTCTTTCACCAGAAAAACTGCCGTCACCATTCGATGTAAAAAATTCAAATAAAGTAGAATTGACTTTGCTGCCATCATTGCAATTGAAAAAGTGATCTGCTTTTAATTCCCATCGATTATTCATCCATTGATATTCGATAAACTTAGGTGCTCCGGGTGGTGCATATAAATTTGGTGTGCGCGCAACGCAACCCGATGCTTCGCAAACGGTAGAGAAATTTTCTTTTTGTTTTGATGGACGACTATTGGAATTGAGGTGACCGTTGAATGTTTGTTTTGAGCGATCTAAGTCTCTGGTGTAAGAACCATAAAGTGGAATGGGTTCAGAACGACTGGCGATAGCAGGTGATATCATCGCGATGGTGGTTGTGATAGTTGCAAGTGATATTACGTAAAATTTTAATGTCTTAGTCATCGTAATTCCTTTTAACGTTGGTTTTGATTGTAGCTCAGGATTTTTACAAGATTATAAACTATAATATTTTTGATGTAATCATTCCAATATATTCTTTATCGTTGGTTTTATATTCATCTAGAATATTTTGTAACAGACTCCATTGAGATTATAATTTTAAACAGAGGATTGATATGATGTATCAGGCTTTATGCACAGAATTTTATGATGCAGATAAAAAATTTGCAGATGAAGATGAAATTAATTTTTACAAAAAATTTTTAAAAAAGAATGATGTCATTCTTGAGCCAATGTGTGGATCGGGCCGCTTATTAATTCCATTTTTACAACAGGGTTATACTGTGCATGGAATTGATAATTCAATTGCGATGTTGAAAAGCTGTAAAGATAGAGCTGCGAAACTTGATTTGCATCCCGCATTATTCGAAGAAGCAATTGAAACAATGTCGTTGCCAAATCAATATAATATTATTTTAATTGCGCTAGGCTCATTTCAACTTCTTTATCCTCGATCTTCTGCATTTAACGCATTACAAAATTTTAAAAAACATCTTCTTCCTAAAGGGAAATTAATTTTAGACATGTTTATTCCATGGGATGCATTATATGAAAATAATGAGGAAGAAGTGAGTGAGAAAGAAGTTATTATTCCGGAAGGAATCATTAAACATCAGTCTCATAGTAAAGCCAATAAACAGGAGCAATTTTATTATAGCGAATCTGTTTACACTAAAATTATTAATAATAAAATAGTCGCAGAAGAAAAAGAGCAGATGCATGTTTCTTGGTATTATCGTTATGAGATGGAACTTATTTTAGAAAAATATGGATTTAAAAATATTGAATGCAGAGAAGAATTTTTTAGAAACGAAAACCACATGATTTTTATTGCTGAAAATGCATAAGGAAATTTATGACTACAAATAATGTATTGAAAATGAGATCAGCAACGAAAGATGATTCTAACTGGTTACAAGAAATAATGGAAAAAGAATGGGGCGGATTACCTTTAGTGATTCGAGGAAAAAAATATTATCCTCATTCTTTAGAGGGAATTATTGCAGAAAATGATAAAGGCATCGCAGGATTTTTATTTTATGAAATTCAAAATCATGATTGTGAAATTATTGTATTTGAAGTATTTGATAAATTCAAAGGTGCAGGAACATTAATGTTGGATAAATTAAAAGAAACTGCAAAAAATAAAAATTGTAAACGAATTTATTTAATGACAACGAATGATAATTTAGATGCTTTTCGATTTTATCAGCGAAGAGGATTTAATATTTGCGGTATTCATATTGATTCTGTGAAAGTTTCAAGAAAAATTAAACCTACAATTGGGATGGTTGGTGATCATGGAATTCCAGTGAGAGATGAAATTGATTTAGAGTTTTTGCTTTAGAGTTAATAGGTGGTCATTATTTTTAGATGTGAATGTGTTACATATCATCAATAATCATATCATTCTCTTAAATTTTATTTAATTAAATAACTTTCTAACGTTTTCATACGTGTCATACGATCACCAGAAATCTCAATAATTTTTGGATGATTATATTTTGGAAATATATCGCATACCTCATCCCGATATATTTTTTTAAAACATTTATCAGCTGCTTTACGAAAGCCAGGATTTTCTTCGGTATAGTTTATAGAATTTTCTTTAGTGATCGGCAAAAATAAAATTAAATCTAAATGGTTTAATGCTTCTTTTACCTCAGGAAATCTTTCAGAAACTTCACTATCATTAATATCAATTGAATCTTGATCTGTTATGCACATTGCATACGCGATAAAATCAACTGGACATCTATCAAAAATAATATTTCGTTCGTTTGATAATGTATTGATTTGCTCAATACTATAATCAAGTTGTTCTAATAAACTATCAAGACTTGGCTCTAATGATAGTTCCATCATTTTTTCATCTTGTAATTTATAATAAGGTTCAATTTCACATTTATAATCAGAATGTGTTTTAATAAAATCTTCTATTAAAGTGCTTTTGCCTATGAAATGTGTGCCGGAAACGGCGATGCGCATATTGTTATCCTTATTTCGGGGTCAAGTGTAATCTAAACGTAAAAAAAGTAAACAAGATGCCGCCGTAAGATATTATCTGAATTGCAAATTAATAAAATTACTACGACAATCTCATCTAACATCACTCATACTTATAAAGAATCAAACAATTATGTCAAATAACCCAGCAAACCAAATCACCGAATCCCTTATTTTACTCAACAACGTATTTAAAAATAATTTACTCGGTGTGTATTTATTTGGATCTTCAATATTAGGAGGACTTCAAAAATACAGCGACATCGATTTATTCGTTGTTTCTGCAAGACCCACAACACGTGAAGAAAAAACTGAACTTGTGACAAAGTTACTTAAAATTTCCGGCATTTATATGGAAAGTAAAAAATTACCCATTGAGCTAACTATTGTTGAGAAATCTGAAATCAATCCCTGGCATTATCCACCCCGATTTGATTTTCAATATGGCGATTGGTTACGTAAACAATTTGAAAGTGGAAATATAGAACCGTGGCCAACTAAAGAAATGCCTGATCTTGCATTACTGATTACTCAAATTTTATTAGCAAGTAAAACGTTAGTGGGCAGTCATCCCAATCAATTACTTTGTAAAATTCCTTATAAAGATTTCATGATTGCTACGACCGACGCAGTGAAAAATTTAATTTCTGATCTTGAGAGTGATACGCGTAATGTGTTGCTCACATTGGCGCGTATTTGGAGTACGGTTGAAACTGATTCTATTCGTTCAAAACCAGCTGCAGCAGATTGGGTTATTCATTACTTGCCTGAAAAATATCGTCCAGTTATGGAAAGAGCAAAAGCAATTTATAAAGGTGAAGAAAAAGAATATTGGGATGATATGCAAGAAATAATAAAATCATGTGCGGGTTTTATGGTGAATCAGATCAATAATAAAATGATTGAAATTAAATTAGCGGATAATACTGATAGATTTATCAAGATTGCGTGAGAAGAAAATTTTAAAATTGGTTTTTATTTTTAGGTTGAGATTACACTTGACCCTGATTGAATCAAAATAATCTGTAGCATCTCTCTAGTTTGCAAAAATAATTTTTTAATATTACGAACAATTCTGCATTTCAGTCGGTGACATTTTGTCACCAACTTCCATTAATTTGACTCATAGGGTAGAGAATCAATTATCTTATTGCTAATGTCTTCAATAGTAGCAATTGCTTTTTCATATTCAATCGCAGTAGAAGAATCATAAACCATTTCTTCTAAAAATTTTTCGTAATGTTCTTTCCAAATAATTTTATTTTTTAATAATGCTAAAGATTCTCGAATTTCAGCACTTGGATTTTCTGAATATTCTGGATGTTGATTTTTGAATTGTTTGGCATCATTTATGATAATAGATTGAGCTAATGTGAAAAAATTAGCATTAATTTTATTTGCTTTTATGATTGAGTTTAAATCATAAATATGACGCACTAATGCGCTATCATCGGGATGATAATTTCGTTCAATCGCAACAATTCGTCGAGTGAGTGCAACCCATTTTTCAATAGCTGTTTCATCTACAGAGATACAAGGTATTTTTGGTGATGCAAATAAAGTTACTTTTTTTAAAACATTTTCAATAATTGTTTTCACTGATAAGTCTTCGACAGAAAGGCGAATATCTGAAAGAGTAAATTCAAGTAAAAGATCTGGTCTTAATGTAGAACTGATTGGATAAGTATGTGGGTATTTCAATATGATACGTTGATATTTTCCCTCATTGCGTGCAGCATCTTCGACTGTTGTAAGATCTGTCATAGCAAGGGATGATTTGATTTGTGCGCGAAATTTTTTTAATTCTTTAATTAAGCGAGATCGAGTAAAATTTTTTTCATGGTTGATTTGAATTTTAAAATCGATGTCTTCTGACATGCGATCAACAATTCTGTGTGCTTTAGCCAAGCAAGTACCACCTGCAAATACAAGACGAAAACATTCATTTTGAATATCTGAAAGAGCGTGAATAACTTGAGTGACATAATAATCTTTTTCAACAGCTGCACCAGTTAGTTTAATATCAAGCAGCGTTGTTTCAATTAAATCACGTAAATCTTTTTTATTTAGCATTGATGTTTCTCTCAAAAATTAATTTACTATTTTTATATCCAATACGACGACGACAACGATTTTTTAATCTCACAATGTTTCGTATTGGAACCTGTGTTGTTTTGCCTTCGTTATATGCTTTTTCTGCACTGCCTGGTTCGTACTCAATATTTAGACGTTTTAAAGCTGATCTGAGAGTGGGGTCTGCGCCATTTTTGATAAGAGGAGTGTTTGTATATTTTGAAGAATAGGTTTTAGCATAAATTCCAGCACTAATTTTTACTAATTTTTTTTCCGCGATTATTTTTTTTAATGCACGGCTGATTTGGCGATAAGATCCAAGATCATTGAAATCTTTTCGCAAAACCACAGTGCCGCGAATTTTTTTTAGGCGGAGGAGGGCTTTGTACTCTATGCTTTCTTCATATTTGACTTTCATAAGTATTCGCCAATTTGGGACATATAATAAATTATAGCATGTTAAATGCTATCGTCAATTTGGGTCGTATAATAGTTTTAATTTGTTGATATTAAAAAGAATAATATATTTCATGAAATTTGTGTTAAAGATATCACAAGAATATTTTGATATAAATTTATCACGAGTTTTTGAGATGATGGGAGTGTGGTTCGTTAAAGATAAAAAACCCCTAAAAAAAGGGGTTTTTTGAAATTTGGTGGGGCGGCGTCAATCACATTTGTTAACTAACTGATTGATAATAAATAATTAACTCAATGTGATTTTTCTGTAAGCCCCCAATTAAGCCCCAAAATCTTCGTATTAATGAGGGGATTGAACCGGGTTCCTTAGACTATTTGTTAAAAATTATATATATCATTTTACTAATAGAGATATCAATTCTCAAATGACATTTTTTAGTCTTGCTTGTATTTCTTCATACATTACTAGACTCTTGATAGAATGCGATTAAATATAATTGGATTATCTATGGATCGAAATATTTGTCATATGACATCAACTCACAATTTAGAGTCAATATTTAAAGCAGGTGAATTAATCTGCAAAAGTGAGATACAAAAACGAAATATCGGTTTTCAGGATATTTCTAATCATGACGTACAGGACAAACGTGCTACAAAGCAGGTTGAAATACAACCTGGTGGTACACTTTATGATTATGTTCCATTCTATTTTTGGGGTCTCACGCCAATGCTTTATGTAAATAGGCATAGACAAAACGAGATAATCTTTTTTGTGTCTAAACCTAAGCTTATTAAAGAGTCAGGGCAGTCTTTTGTTTTTACGGATAGGCATGCAATTTTAGCATTAGCTAACTTTAGTAATAATCTTTGTGATTTAGATAAGTATTTAGATATGAGCGTGATAAAGGGTCAATGGTGGAACAATACGCCCGAGAATCCTGATAGAAAAGAAAGAAAGCAAGCCGAGTTTTTAGTGTACAAAAAAGTAAATCTTGCATGGTGTGCTGGGATTGTAACCTTAAATGATATGGTAAGATCTCAAGTTGAAAGCATTCTTGAGGCGAATGGAGTATCAATGAGTGTAAAAGTATATTCAGACTGGTATTACATATGATTACTATAAAGAATGGGGACATTTTCTGCGCGAATGTTGAGGCAATTGTCAACACGGTCAATTGTATCGGCGTTATGGGGAAGGGAGTCGCGCTTCAGTTTAAATATAAATATCCCAATAATTTCAATTTTTATAAAAAAATCTGTGATGCGGGGAAAATGATCGTAGGTAAAGTTTTGATTTTTGATCGTGAAACAACAGATAGTCCTAAGTATATAATTAACTTTCCGACTAAAAGACATTGGAAGGGTAAATCTAAAATTGAAGATATTATAAAAGGGTTAGACTCTTTAGTTAAGGTTGTAGAAGAAAGAAACATTAAATCTATTGCCATACCTGCCTTAGGTAGTGGGCTAGGTGGATTAGACTGGTTGCTTGTGAAATCAATAATTATCGATGCATTTTCTGATTTGCAAAATGTGGAGGTACAGCTATTTGAACCATTCTATAGCCCACATCCTGAAAGCATAGAAGTGAATACCAAAAAACCTAAACTTACGGTAATGAAAGCTTTGTTAATTAAATTAATGCAAATTTACAATGTGCTTGATTATAGATATACAAAGCTTGAAATTCAAAAGCTGCTATATTTTCTTAATATTTTACGAGGTGATGAGTTAAAACTTAAGTTCGAAAAATCGAATTATGGGCCTTTCACAAATACCATTAATCACATACTGCGAGATATGGAAAATCATTATATTAGAGGGGTAGGAGATGGTTCTGGTAAATCTGAAATCCGTTTATGGAGTCATTCTATTAATGAAGCTGATAAACTGTTAGATGAAAATAAAGAATACTTAGAGAGTATTGATAGAATTCAAAAATTAATAGATGGCTTTGAGACCCCATTCGGCATGGAGCTCTTATCAACTGTTCATTGGGTTGCTAAGAACGAGTGCAATAATATTGATGCATTGGATGAAATTGTAAATGCAGTTCACTGTTGGAATAGAAGAAAAAAAGATCTATTTCAATATGAGCATATACGGGTAGCTTTTGGTCGTTTAAAGAAGCAGGGGTGGGTTTAAGAAGTCTATTTATTATTTTTCTTTCTAAAATGAATGGAGACTAAACGGGGTCAAGTGTCATCGCAGTATAAAAAAATGCGCGTAAATCACAATCTCGAAATTTAGCCTTAAAAAGGCTTAAGAAAATGAATCATGCAAATTTTTCATTTGATAATTGTTACTCTTTTATAAGGGTAATTAAAAACGCTAAGATGATTTGCTTAGGTGATAATCATTTTGGGAAAATGAAAATTACTTACAACGCATTTCTACCAACATATAACACAAACTTTAAATATTCAGATTCTCGTTATTTTTTCCGAGAATGTTTTTTCATCTATTCTTTAAGGGGCATCATATCTATTGGGGTAGATCTCTTGGGTTGGCTAGTTGACGCACCAAACATCGCTTCAATATGGAGTGAGTGGGGCTCAAGTCTCAACAATTAACAAGATTATAAAATATGAAATTCATATTAATTTAAAGTTGCTAATTATTGGAGTTTGATCTGTTAATTATCTCAACGCCATTTTTATAAATTTCAATCGTATGTATTACCTTTCAACCTGTTATCTTTTCTGTGTGTTCTTCTTCGTCAGGAAATAAATATTGTTTAGTGATATTATTCTGCTCTAATATTTTTTTCAAATAACTTATATTGTCCTTGCTTCGCTCTATAATAAATTCTTTCAATTCAAATGTGCTTTTATCTAGGTTGTTTTTATAACGTTGATCAAAATAGTTAATTGATGGTAAAGACCCATGTGTAAGATAAAAGCTGCATGGCTTTGTGAAGTAAGTAAATGTGCCTTCTTGTCTTTCAGCGCGTTTATTTTCAACATAGATACTTTTATTTAATATGTGTATAGGTGAAGAATCTGGGTTGTGAATTTTAAGAGCGTATATCGTTAAAAATTTATCTGTTATTTCTTTTTCACCAACAGCGAAGTAGATCGCAACATTATGATTTAAAGTCCAATCTAAAGCGGCCGTAGTAGGATCATAATGTTGGGGCAGTGTTTCGTCTACGCTTGCTAAATCTTCAAATGGATTTGCATCCTGTAAGAGAGTTCCATCTAAATTATGACGCGTAATAATTTTTGGAAAGTAACTAGAAAATAAGTGCTGAAATGTTTTTTCAGATTTCCAGAATTCTAAATTTCTTTCAAGGATAGTGTTTCTGTCTTTTTGAGATACTCTGTGAGGATTTTTTTGAACGAAGAGATTTAGGGAATGGTTATAACGCATTAAATATAAACAATAGTGTAAAAGCCTACTTATGGTCTGATTCTCGGGAGGCGTTAGTTTGCGTTTATATTCTAGATACCATTCATTTATGTGTTGCATAATAAATTTATTTTTAAACCATTCATCGATGATTGAATCTTCAATTCCAAATTCATTTTTCATTTTTGTGAGCGTATTTGGTCGGAAAGCGCTTGGTGTTAAAGTATATTTAAAGTTTTCATGTCCTCTAAAGATGAATCCTTCTTGCTGGAGTTGATTTAGTTGAGTAATGATTGTCTGAACTTCTTTGATTATCGACATAGTAGTATCAATTATATTAAAAAATGGGCTTATCTTAGAGGGGGTGAATTTTTAATGCAATTACGTTGGATAATTTAATTCTAATCAGATGACATAGTGAATAGCAGAGAAAGTGAATAGAGTGAATAGAGAGTGAGAGTGAATAGGGTCAAGTACCAACAGTTAACAAGATTAAAAAATATAAAATTCATATGAATTAAAGTTGTTACTTTTTGGTGCTACCCCTTTATCCTATAGCTCGAGGAATATTTAGTGACGTAGTTCAGATTGAATTTTGCTTTTTAAATTTTATTTGGAATTAAAACTTCAATGCAGTTTTCTTCAGAATGTTTATGTATTGCTGCGTGAACTCTCGACATATCTACGCCAATAGATGATGAGTACTGCATAAGATCAGCTTCAACTGACTCTAGAAGAACCCAAGCTGTTTCGTAAGTAGATTTAATTCTACATTTATTCGATTCAGACAGTGCTTCGTTCTCATTCTGTATAGATTTATGTATCAACCAATTTCTCTCTGAAACAAAATTTTCCAGAGCTTCTTGCAATGATTTAGGGAAAATTTTTTCTTTTTTTATAAGTTTGATGGCTCTACCAAGAGTATATGAACGATATTTCTCTCTTAATTTGTTGGCCTCTTCCAGAGTGCTGGCGCCAGGCTTCTTTATTTCCCTTTTCAGTGTAATTGAAGTGCTGAGTGCATCTTCTAAAATTTGTACCATGCATACTGCTTCGCCAATAAGCCAATAGAGATTGATTTCATTCTGGGAGGCAGATTTTTTTCTGTGTTGTTCATGCATTTCAAATCCCTTAGAATTTTTTATCATAATTAACCTCTATCCAATTAAGCTAGTAAATGAGGTAAGTAAAAGCGTTCAAGTTCCAGCGGTTAACAAGATTAAAAAATATAAAATTTATGTGAATTATATGGAATTACGGGGTCAAGTGTAATCCCAACGTAAAAAAAGTAAACAGAATTTTATTCTAATAAATTAGTTTGTTAACTTTTTTAATGGTTTCTATTAATGGTTGAAGAAAATAATTTAAAATAAACAACGTGATTAAAAATTTATTTTTTTATTCTATCAATATTTAATGATAAATAATTATTAGTACTAACCACTTTTTTTCCTGTTTTATCTTCCAGTTCTATTCTTGCTTTCTTCGCAATCCCGCCACCTTTTTTGCTCGCAATTTTATTTTCATTCACGCCTGTTGCATTCATTGTTTCTGCAATTTGTCGTGTAGATAATTCAGCAAGTGCAGTGAAAATTAATTCTGCTTCACTCATGTGGTCGCGTAAGTTTTCTGATTTGAGTCCTTTTGTTTTTTTATGATCTTGAATACTTATTCCTGCCCATTCTTGGTGAATGATATTAGTTAAGATTGCAAATTCATCGGGTTTTTGTACGCCATGTTCTTTCCAATAGTCAGTTAATTTGTTACGAGTTTCTTGTCCCATCATGCGTTGCTGAATCCATTTTTCACTGTAGCCATATTTTTGCCAGGTTTCTCGAGCACGATCGAGAGATTTGGCTGGATCAGCCATTTCTTGCATGCGTTCATATCCAACTTTTGCTAACCATAATTTAATGGGTTCAGCTTTGGGGCTTGGGATGGATTGAACAAGACGGAGTAGGGTTTCGGCATTGGCGACATCAGTTAGGCGGGCTTTGCCATCTTCTGCAGTCATTTTCAACTGGTTACAATTTGTAACCGCTTCGCTTCCTTCTTTTTGTAATCGATTTTTTAATACCTTCCAGTAATTTCTGGCAGCTTGATAATCAGGTTGCTGAATTAAAATGCGAATCACATCAATCACTGAAAAAAACCAAGTTTCTGATTCCTCATCATAGACTCGACGAATTTTGTGGTCTTCAAATACAGCTAAATCATTTTCCATAAAAAATTCCTTACCTATATTTATTTAATTTGAGTCTTTTCTGATATAAAAAAACCATCAAAAGATGGTTTTTAAATTGGTGGAGGCGGCGGGAATTGAACCCGCGTCCGCAAGTCCTCTACTGTCGGATCTACATGTATAGCCAGCTCATTTGATTTCACCTAAAACACTTCGAGTGGCAGAATTATTTTAGGCTAGACTGAAAAGTTTAGAAATGTGACCTCAGACAGAACGCATTTCGATCTTATGTAATATGACCTCTCGTGTTTACTTTCGTAAACTCCAGTCGCATAAGCACAACTGGTGAAAGGCTCCGATTAGGCAGCTACTGCTGCGTATTCAGGAGAGTTGCTGATTGATTCTGCAACTATATGTGTTGTGACGTAGTTAACGAGGTGAGCCACAATCCTCGACATGCCCCTCTAGCTTCGCGACCCACGTCGAAACCGGGTCGCCCCCAATAACAATTATAACACATGGCGGAACGTTAAATTACGCCAACACTTTCTATTTCGCAAGTATTTTTATGCTAAAAAAGCAGTGTTTTTTTACTTATTCAAAATTCGAAGAGCTTCGTTGTTTTTGACGTTGCCAATCGCGCTCTTTTTCTGTTGCGCGTTTGTCATGTAATTTTTTTCCTTTTGCGAGTGCAATTTCTAATTTCACGCGATTGTGTTTCCAATACAAAGATAAGGGAATTAATGTATAACCTTTGCGATCAACAGAACCGATTAATTTATTTAATTCTCTTTGATGTAATAATAATTTTCGTGTGCGTTGTGGATCAGCAACAATATGAGTTGACGCTGTCATTAAAGGGGTAATTAATGCGCCAATCAAAAACGCTTCGCCATTTTTAAGCAAAATATAGCCTTGATCGAGTTGTACTTTGCCTGCGCGCAGGCTTTTGACTTCCCAACCTTCGAGTGCCATGCCGGCTTCAAAGCGTTCTTCAATAAAATAATCATGACGAGCCTTGCGATTAACGGCGATGGATTGATTTGATTTCTGTTTCTGTTTCATGGGGCAGAGTATAATGCATTTAATCTCTTATTTGGAACTTTAAAATGAAATTAGAACGAAATGTGATTACGCATCATTCTGCACGCCAAATGTTTGAATTAGTGAATGCGATTGAAACGTATCCGCAATTTTTACCGTGGTGTCATTCTGCGCGAGTGATTTCTCAATCTGAAAAAGAAGTGCAAGCAGAAATAGAAATTGCTTGGACGGGAATTCATAAACGTTTTTCTACGCACAATATTTTACAGCCATTTTCTCGTATTGAAATGAGATTAATAGAGGGCCCATTAAGTCATTTAGAAGGTATTTGGGATTTTATTCCTCTCAATGAGCAAACGTGCAAAGTGTGTTTAGAATTAGATTTTGAATTTACAAAAAGTTTAGTGGATAGAATGTTTCAGCCGATTTTTAATCATATTGCAAATAATTTAGTGGATGCGTTTGTGAAGCGTGCAGCTGAGATTTATCATGAAAATTAAAATTGAAGTGGCGTATGCAATGCCTGCGCAGCAAAAAATTATTTTGTGTGAAGTAGAAGAGGGTTGCACGATTGAAAAAGCGATTCATTTATCGGGTATTTTAAAAATTTTTCCTGAAATTGATTTAACTAAGCAAAAAATAGGGATATTTAGTCAGGCGGCTTTGTTATCTGATATCGTGCGCGCAGGAGAAAGAATTGAAATTTATCGGGCGCTAACGATTGATCCGAAAGAAGCAAGAAGAAAACGTGGAAAATAGTTTTTATATTGTCATGCCAGCCGAGCGTTTTTTGCGAGAGGGGTAGCATCCAACTTTTAATAAAGTCACTGGATGCCAGCTAAAAACATGCTGGCATGACAGCTGAATATTTTTTTATTTATATCACTGGATGCTAGCTAAAAACATGCTGGCATGACAACTATCGCATGTTCCAATAAATATTCGTTAATTTCTTTTTATAAAAAGTTAACACAAGCGATCTTTCAACACGCGTTCTATTTCCCGGCTCGTTCGTATACACATAATCCACACGATTAGCAGTGAAGGTATTTAGCAACTCAGGTGTTCCCATAATTTCTTTTACTTGCTTTGTTGTCATCCCAAGATGTAATTTATTCACATTTTCTTGCGTAATAAAATTTCCTTGTTCAATATCCATTTTTTGAACGGGAACAAGTGAGCAACTGGTTAATGCGCATGCAATAAAAAGAATAGGAATTATTTTTTTCATTTTAAAAAGCCTCTTTGTTAGCTGGCGCGAATGATACCGGATTTAATAAAATTTTGATATAGGAGTGATTCGTTAATGGATAATTCAGATCTTAAAAAAGCGGGATTAAAAGCCACATCGCCGCGCATGAAAATTTTAAAAATTCTTGAAAGTGCAAAAGAGCATCACATGAGTGCAGAAGATGTTTATCGCATATTAGAAGAAGCGGGAGAAGATATTGGTTTAGCGACAGTGTATCGCGCTATGTCGCAATTTGAAGAAGCGGGATTAGTGGTGCGTCATCATTTTGCGGAAGGGCATTCTGTTTTTGAAATTGATTATGGGATGCATCATGATCATTTAGTGTGTATGAAGTGTGGGAAGGTGAAAGAATTTGTGGATGCTGTTATTGAAGAACGTCAAAAACAAGTTGCTGTTGATGCGGGGTTTGCAATTACAGATCATAGTTTGAATATTTATGGAATTTGTAAAAAATGCCAGTAATTGTCATGCCAGCGTGCTTTTAGCTGGCATCTAGTGACTTTTAACAAAGTCACTGGATAGTCACTGGATGCCACCTCTCGCAAAAAGCGCTCGGCTGGCATGACAATTAATTTTCTACTAGCTCTTTCGCGTGGGCTAATGTTTTTTCTGTAATTTTAATTCCACCCAACATCCGCGCGATTTCTTTTATTTTTTCATTTGCATTTAATAATTCAAAACGCGTGAACGTTGTATTTTTTTCAGAATATTTTTCTGCACGTAAATGTTGATGTCCAAGTGCTGCTACTTGTGGCTGATGTGTAATGCATAACACTTGATGTGTTTTTCCTAAAGATCTTAATAATTTCCCTACAATTTCAGCTGTTCCACCACCCACGCCGACATCGACTTCATCAAAAATTAAAGTTGAAATCGTGTGTTGCGACGCAGTTG
>Ga0207084_1081_pt1 | contig 20942 bp, 17 predicted proteins | sample Alteio_BWMinHeat_55_FD_153543 | JGI IMG/M metagenome (GOLD analysis project Ga0207084, IMG submission 153543) | Enriched cells from forest soil in Barre Woods Harvard Forest LTER site, Petersham, Massachusetts, United States -... | ecosystem: Environmental > Terrestrial > Soil > Temperate forest >...
CTTTCAGTACTTGTTTTAAATACATTTATTAAATTTGCTTCCACTTTTTCAAGCGAAAGATGATCTGGAATTCTTGCTTGTGCTCTTAATTTTGTAATTGCGTTGCGCGCATTAATTTCCGCCATGATTTGAGTGGCTTTTCTAGCATCAAGTGCAGTATCTAATGCATTACTCAAACCTGGATAGCCAGCAGGGAATATTCTATTCAGAACAGCTTTGATACTTGCAGGATTTTTATCTTGTATTGTGCTGAGTTCAGTAAATAGTAAAGAGGCTAATGGGTTAGCTGGATCAAAAAGATTATTTGGAATTCTAACAGCGCTTGTTTCAAATGCATTTTTCATAGCAGTATGACTGAAAAGAGCCATTAATCCAGGCTGATTTAATTGACTTAATTTTGCTAGAAAGATGAAATAGCCTGCTTTTGCATCGGTGTTAAATTCAGCATTAAAAGGTGCATCAATATTTGCTCCATTAAATGCGCGGAGACGAGGAGGTGCGCCGAAAGTAACATTTGATTTCAATTCAGCTAATAAACTTACAGCTGTTGCTGTTTCGCAATTTAAATGTGTTGCAATTCTATTGCGTAATTCGTCGAAATTGGGAGGAATTTCTCGTAGTGCTGGCGGAGGACCTCCCGCTGCTGCACCGTAATGATCGCCTAATTTTTCTAATACTTCTTTTTTTTCTATGAATTCTTTTAATTGTGGGAATTGAGTCAGTGTTTTTGCGTGATCGTAATCAGGATCAGTAGGATTCATTTGATGAACAATAGATTGTGTAACACGTGCTTCACCATGGAGACGCTTAGCATCATTATCAGTGAGATTGGGTGGATTGAGCGTTGCTAGAAATGCGGTTTTTTCTGGAGTAACTGCTGCACCATAAATATAGTTTGCTATGGTATCTCTCACTGCATCAGGTGTTGAATGAGCTGCATCAAGTGCTGCTAATCCACTTCGCATATCGCTGGGAGGTGTACTAGGAACACGAGGCGCAATAGAAGGAAAAATATGATCTGCTAAATATTTAATTAACTCTGTTTTAATAGCGTTATTTGTCAATGCTGCTTTTAATGTTGGAATTTTATCGAACTCTTCTTTTTTATCATCCATTCCTTTTTTATGAGAATGTTCTCCTCGAATATTAGCTAATGTAGCAGGTGGAATGGCTGCAACTGTGGCAGCGGATAATCCACAGGTGTCCTGTAAAAATCTTTTTGTAGCAGTATTATTTAAATCTCCGAGTGGAGTTGCTGGGGGTGCAGCAGCTCGTTCAGCATAAGTTGCATACGCTTTTTCTTCTATGAGTTGTTTTAATTGATCGGATGTTGGAACTTTGTGATCAAGATTACTAAAGTAGGTTTTCATATCAGCTGTATGTGCTGATAGCAGAGTATGTAAATGAGGTTCTACGCTGGGTAATGCTTGGAAATGAGCCGCTGCTGCTTCACCGCGCGCGGTTCGTAATGCAGTCATTCTTGCTGCAGCAGTTGGATCAGCTGGATCAGTAAATTTTGCTGCAGGAATTTCAAAACGACGTGTCATGACGCGACATAATTCTTCATCGTTATTTGCTTTTGCTAAATCAGTTTGTACGTCTGCTAAATTAGGAAGTGTGTGAGTTTCTAAAAAAGTTTTTAATTCGGGAGCTAAAGCAGGTAATGCTAAAAGTGTTCCGAGTTGTGCAGCGCCAGCATAAACAGCATCGCGACGTAAATAACGTGCTTCTCGAATAATATTTTTTGCGTCTGTATCCGTGAGAGGTGGGACTAAAGGATCGAAATTAACTGCTGCAGTTAATAATTGTGTTTTTAATACTCCCATTACATCTGCTGCATTTGTAACAGCGGGATCAGCAATGGCACCTAAAAAAGTATTTTTAATTGTACGTCCGCGTACTGCTGCTTCTGCAGGCCACTTATTAAATAAATCTGGTTTGAGTCTATCGAGAAAATTTACTAAAGCAGGCGCTTCTTTGACTTCATCTCTAAGACGATGGAAGTGAACGCGAGCTTCGAGATTTCTTTTAAGAGAAGTTTGAAGAGTGGCATCAGTTTGGAGCAGAAATCTTCTTCCAAAGTTCCCCCATATATATAAAAACTCCGCGCCTATATCAACAACTTTGTCATCAATAGTTTTGTAATCAGGGGCATTTGCGATTGTGCGAAAATCATCAACGACGTCGATGTATTCATCATGATTATCTTCATCGTATAATTGTACATTTTCGAATTCTTTACTTTCAAAGAGCCGCTGGAAATCCTCAGCAAGTTCTGTGTTAGTTAATACAGGCTGAGTAGGTGGATGGTGAGGGACTGCAGGATTTTGCAAAAGATCATTTGCATTTAAACGTGTGTATTGTGGGGTATTCGCACCACCACGTGTATCCCGAGCGCTTCTATTAAATGCCATAAAACACACTCCACTTATCTAATAATATTTATGTCTTTCCATTATACAACATGAAACAAGCTGTATCCATTTCCCCCTTTAAAAAAATATCAAACGCCCCCATTTAAGCTATAATATAGTAAATTAACCGAGGATTATGGTTTATGGCGCAACCTCCTGTTTTAGCTCAAGCTATTCCGTCTCAAATCATTCACGAGGGGGCATCGTACGGCCCTTTTGATTTAAAGAAATATATTCAATCCGCTGAAGATAGTGGTGAGTTACGATTTGTCGGTGAATTATCAAATGGTCGTCCATTGCCTGCAGGATTAATTTGCACATCGACAGGGTTAGTGGCTGGCATCCCCGCGAATGGGACACAAGGTGATTATGATGTTGTAATACTCATTGAAAATGACTCTGGTATTCCTCTCACAGTTAATTTCAAACTTTCCATCAAAGCTCGGATGACGACGGAAACCGAACAATTTTACACAAAATTAAAATCACAAATTTGGGATGCACTCGGAAAAAATTTACCGCTTCCTGAAATGGATGAAATTTTCGGAAGAAATATTACTGCAGCAGAATTTTATTATTTACTCGAACGTTTTGCGTATTTAAAAGTGTGGGACGTTTACAATCTCGATCTTCCCAGTGAAAAAAAATTATTAAAATTAAAAGGCGCGAGTGAACATTATAATGTTTACGATTGTGGAAGTTGTTTAGTGGCAGCACCGAAAGAATTATTTTCTGATGTAAGAACATTAGCAGATGCATTACAAACTGCACGCGCACTCGCACACGAAGCTGCAGCACGTGATTGGATTGTTGAACTCGATGGCAACGATAAAATGATGCGCGCATTATGGATTGAATCACGTTTGATGGGAGATGCTTCTGAAAAATATCTTGAAATATTGCATTTTAATCCCACTAATGAAGATGTAAAAATTTATGTTGAACAATCTCGTGCATTAGCAGCACGAGCAGAAATGAATTTATAAGAGGAGTATTGAATCATGGCAATCGGCGGCGGACGACCTAGACCTCCTGTAAGAGGAGAAGAAAGAAAAGAAGAACAAAAAAAACCGGAAGAACAAATTAAAGAATATGCAGATCGCATTCGCGATAACGTCAGAGATATGCGTAAATTCGCTGTGTTACGCAAAGAAGAAAATTACGAACCACCCCAAAAATTTGATGAGAAAGGAAATGTGCTTGCGGAAGCATCTAAAAAACTTGCTGACAATTGCGCAAGCGAATGGAAGGAGTTGGATTTAAAAAATGCAACAGGTATTCCTCTTACTTTAAATACAGATAACTTTAAAGATGTTTTAATTCACGAAGCAAAAAGATTATTTGAAGCAGGACGTTCTGGTCGTGAAGAATTTAAAACAAGAGAAGAATTAGAAAAATGGGATGCTCAAGTCAAACGCGCAGCAGATAATTTCAATGGTCAAATTGAAACAGCAGGCGCTGATATTAAAAATCAAATGAGAGCGAAACAAGTTATTATGAATACAGCAGGCGCGTCTCCAGCAGACAGAGAGAGAGCCACTGCTGATTACGATGCATTAGAAAAAAAAGCACAACAACTTCAAAATTTCCAAAAAAAATACGGAGAAGAGCTCGGAAAATTTTCCCGCGAACATCTCTTAAACGAAATGAAACATTTAGATCGATCTTATGATATCTCAAGACGCACAGATTCTAACAAAGATAAAAAATTAGCAGCAGGCGCAATCTCGGGTTGGCGGAAAACAAAAACAGCTTTACAACCAAGAGGAAAAGATGATCGCGGCGCATCACTTTATGCACGCGGAAGTGAATTAATAGAAGATGGTACTTATACCACCACACTGAATTTGGGTTGGAAAAAAGTAAACCTCACAATTTCTGTCGAAGGTGGAAAAGTGCGACCCATTCCATTACCAGGCGCAAATGATCCCATTGGAAGAGAACAAGCTTACGCAGGTGCAATTGAAATGTTAGTGGGTGGTACCGGTGCAAAACACGTTACATTCGATGTGGATGAGCCTAAAGAAGCGACTATGAATTCTATTGATAGCATAATACGCGCCATGGAAAGCAGACCTAGTAAACCTGAAGATAAACGAGTCCCTATTTACTTAAGTGAGAAAGCCATGCAGGGGTTAGCAGCGGACACTAAAGTAGAAGTCAATCATTGGCTTTTTGGAAAATTATACAAAAAAGCATCACAGTCTGAACAAACGGAGCGTTTGAATAATTTATTAGCACGTCTTGGGGAATTAAATTCTAAAATTGATTCGGCAGAACAAAAACGCATCAGTGATGCGCATGGTAAAATTATGGATAAAGTTTCGAATGATATTAGTAATGCGGAACACACTCGTGCAACGGATACTCCACCGCCTCCTGCTCGCCCTAATCCTATCATTGCAAGTCAACTCGAAACTGTAGCTAGAGAGACAAAACGCGTAGAAAATTTAAATAACTCAATCAATGATTATAGAGACCTAAGAAATCATCGCGACCGACTCAATCATCTTGTTCTTGAAGAAATAAAAAGCTCAGAATTAAAAACAACACCACCAGGAGGTGGAGTTCCTGTTGAAAAGCAAAACGATGAACGTCTACGCGTCATCCAGAAACATTTACAAAATGATATGAAACGGTTAGACAATCTTGAAAAAAGTAAAGGCAAATTACAAGAACGTCTTGATCGTATTCATGTAGATTTAGCAACAAATCCAATGGATAAAACACTGAATGAACAACGACAAAAATTAGAAAAAATGTATGTGAATATTGATCTTGAAACAAAAGATCTTCAACGGCGTTTTGAAAATTGGGACAGAGATTTGAAAGTTGCTGCAAATTATAATGATCCCGCTATGACAACTGCAATTAATGCAGCAGCAGTTGCAGGTGCTGTACGACCAGCAGCAGGCCCGACTGCAGAATTTGAAAGTGCATTATGGGATGCAAAAGAGGCATTAGCAAAAGTAAATGCTCTTGCTGACAACTTAAATCCAGCGGCTGGACCACCCGAAAATAGAATGGAAAATAAAGTAGCTGCTGTACAACCAGCGATTGATGACGCGAAAAGAGAAGCTGATGCAAAACTCGAAGCAAGGCCAGGAGTCGCACCTGGTCGTTAGTAATTTCGATTTGCTTGTAACTTAAAACCATCTCCGCTACAATCTCCGCGCTAAAAATAAGGGGAATAATGCACCATGCGCAAACCCATGGTAGCGGGAAATTGGAAAATGAATGGGACGCGCGAAGGTGCAGCTGTGCTTCTTCAAGCAATCAAAAATTCTCATCAAAAATTTTCTGATAAAGAAATTGTTGTTTTTCCCAGTTTTATTCATTTACCTCTAGCAGAAAAAGAATTAAGCAACACTGATATTCAGTGGGGCGCACAAAATTTATATTTAGGAAAATCCGGTGCATTTACCGGAGAAATTTCCGGCGCAATGTTAAAAGAATACGGATGCCGTTATGTTTTAATCGGACATTCCGAAAGAAGATTACACTTTCACGAAGATTTAAATTTAATTGCTGAAAAATTTAAATCAGCAATCGATGTAAAATTAAAGCCGATTTTGTGTGTCGGTGAAACAAAAACACAACGCGAAAAAAATGAAACAGAAAAAATTATTAAAGAACAAATTATTTCTGTGATTGAAAAAGTAGGGATAAAAAATTTCGAAGAAGCGGTGATTGCATACGAACCTGTTTGGGCCATTGGAACAGGACTCACTGCAACACCTGCACAAGCACAAATCGCGCATGCATTTATTCGGAAATTATTAGCTGAACAGAATGAATCCATCGCAACAAAAATTCAGCTCTTGTATGGTGGCAGTGTAAAAGCGGATAATGCTGCAGGGTTATTTTTAATGCCTGATATTGATGGTGCGTTAGTAGGTGGTGCTTCGTTAGAAGCAGAAAGTTTTTTGAAAATTTGTGAGGCGTAACACATGTACCAATTAATTTTAATCTTTCACGTCATCGCTGCAATTTGTTTAATTGCATTGGTGCTCGTGCAGCAAGGAAAAGGTGCAGCCGTCGGTGCTGCATTTGGAAGTGGCGCATCGCAAACTGTTTTTGGCAGTCGCGGTTCAGGTTCGTTTTTATTACGAATTACTATTGGTTTAGGAATTGTTTTTTTTCTCACAAGCATCGGATTAAATTATCTTGCGAGTCGTGCAGTGAAAGAACAACAACAAGTGATATTGCCAAGTGTACCTGCTGTACCTGCGCAAAATTCTGCGCCTGCAAATGTACCAGCGAATATTCCTGCGATGCCGAGTGCACCTGCACAGCCACAAAAAAAATAAAAGGATAAAAATTTAAAATTAGTAAAAAATTTTTGCGAGCGGATCCGAGCCGCGCGCGTAAGCAAGCGTGTACAAGTTCTTAATTACCGAGAAGTTAGTTAGAACATACACGCTTGCTTACGCGCGCGGCTCGGTGTGCGATTTAACGTTAAATGCCGAAGTGGTGAAATTGGTAGACACGCCATCTTGAGGGGGTGGTGGCGAAAGCCGTATCGGTTCGAGTCCGATCTTCGGCACCATTGAATTTATGTCATGCCAGCCGAGCGCTTTTTGCGAGAGGGGCAGCATCCAACTTTTAATTATTAAAGTCACTGGATGCCAGCTAAAAGCATGCTGGCATGACAAACGAGTAGAGGAATTTCGTTATGCTAGAAAATTATTTACCCATTCTAATTTTCATCTTCGTTGGCATGGCGATCGGAATGGCTGCGCTTGCAATCGGTTATTTTCTTAGCCCAAAAAAACCTTATCCAGAAAAATTATCTGCATACGAATGTGGATTTGATGCATTCAATGATGCACGCATGCCATTTGATGTTCGTTTTTATTTAGTCGCCATTCTTTTTATTATTTTCGATCTTGAAACTGCTTTTCTTGTGCCATGGGCTGTTGTGTTTCGCACACTCGGTTGGTTTGGAATGATTTCCATGGGAATTTTTTTAAGTTTACTCGTTGTTGGTTTTATTTATGAATGGAAAAAAGGAGCACTCGAATGGGAATAAATACCCAAGGTTTTCTTGTGACTTCATTAGAAAAATTAATCGACTGGGCGCGCTCAGGATCCATGTGGCCCATGTCATTTGGATTAGCATGCTGTGCCGTTGAAATGATGCACGCAGCTGCATCGCGATACGATTTAGATCGATTTGGTGTTGTATTTCGTGCAAGTCCAAGACAATCAGATGTGATGATTGTTGCAGGAACACTCTGTAATAAAATGGCGCCTGCATTACGAAAAGTTTACGATCAAATGCCAGAACCCCGTTGGGTCATTTCAATGGGATCGTGTGCAAACGGTGGTGGATATTATCATTATTCTTATTCTGTTGTGCGTGGTTGTGATCGAATTGTTCCTGTGGATGTGTACGTTCCAGGTTGTCCACCCACAGCACAAGCATTATTGTACGGCGTGATTCAATTACAAAATAAAATTCGTAATAAAACAATTGAACGTGGGGAATAATGTCATGTCAGATGTGAATGCATTAGAAGAAAAAATAAAAACACATTACGCTGCACTTATTCAATCAACCTGTATTGCATTAAATGAATTAACGGTTGAAGTTTCTCCTGAATTTATTCGTCCCTTTTGTTTAGCATTGCGAAATGAATCTGAATTTGATTTTAAATTATTAATCGATGTGTGCGGCGTCGATTATTTACATTACGGTGTTGCAGAATGGGAAACAGAATCTTCCACAGCAACAGGTTTTGAACGTGGACGTGAAGCAATTTTATCAAACACAAATAAAAATAAAAAACGTTTTGCTGTTGTGTATCATTTACTTTCTCTCACCAATAATCAGCGTATTCGCATCCGCGTTTATTTAGATGAAAATAATCCCACAGTGGATTCACTGATTGAAATTTTTCCTTCAGCAAATTGGTATGAACGTGAAGCCTTCGATCTTTATGGAATTATGTTTAAAGGCCATCCTGATTTGCGTCGTCTTTTAACGGATTATGGATTTGTCGGTCATCCGTTTAGAAAAGATTTTCCACTCTCAGGAAAAGTTGAAGTACGTTACGATGCAAAATTAGGACGCGTGATTTATCAACCTGTCACAATCGAGCCGCGAATTTTAGAACCTAAAGTCATTCGTTCAGATAATCGTTACAAAGTTGGGGATTAAAAAAATGGAAAAACTCCCCGAGCTTCGTAATTACACATTTAATTTTGGACCACAACATCCAGCAGCACACGGTGTGTTACGTTTAATTTTAGAAGTCGATGGTGAAACCGTTATGCGTGTTGATCCACACATTGGATTATTACATCGTGCCACAGAAAAATTAGCTGAAAGTAAACCGTATAATCATTCGATTGGATACATGGATCGTTTTGATTACGTTTCAATGATGTGTAATGAACACGCGTATATTCTTGCCATTGAAAAATTAGTGAATGTGCAAGCACCCATTCGCGCGCAATATATTCGCGTGATGTTTGATGAAATCACACGAATATTAAATCATTTATTATGGTTAGGCAGTCACGCACTCGATATTGGTGCAATGACAGTTTTTTTATATTGTTTTCGTGAACGAGAAGAATTATTAGATTGTTACGAAGCGGTTTCAGGTTCACGCATGCATGCAACGTATTTTCGTCCTGGTGGTGTGTATCGAGATTTACCTGAAAAAATGCCGAAATATAAACCATCACGTTGGCATAATGAAAAAGATATTGCTGAATGGAATGCCAATCGCGAAGGATCATTACTCGATTTTATTTCAAGTTTTACAGAACGTTTTCCAAAATTAATTAATGAGTATGAAACATTACTCACAGATAATCGAATTTGGAAACAACGCACAGTGGATATTGGAATTATTTCTGCTGAACGTGCAGTGGCAATGGGATTAACCGGCCCCATGTTAAGAGGTTCCGGTGTGGAATGGGATTTACGAAAAAAACAACCGTACGAAATTTATAATCAACTTGATTTTGATATTCCAGTCGGTGTGAATGGAGATTGTTATGATCGTTATTTAGTTCGCGTTGAAGAAATGCGTCAATCGAATTCTATTATCAAACAATGTGTGGAATGGTTACAAAAAAATTCGGGCCCTGTGATGATAGAAAATCATAAAATTGCACCGCCGCCGCGTGTTGAAATGAAAAAAAGTATGGAAGCACTCATTCATCATTTTAAATTAATGACAGAAGGATATTGTTTACCTGAAGGTGAAGCGTATGCAGCCATTGAACATCCTAAAGGTGAATTTGGAATTTATCTTGTTTCAGATGGTGCGAATAAACCATATCGCGTGAAAGTGCGCGCAGCTGGATTTCCACATTTAGCTGCACTCGATGAATTAATTCGCGGACACATGATTGCAGATGTCGTTGCTGTATTATCGAGTTTAGATATTGTTCTGGGAGAAATTGATCGATGAACCTTTCAGAACACACACGAAAAAAAATTGATGAATGGTTATTACGATATCCAACAGATCAAAAACGTTCAGCTGTGTTGCAAGCATTACATTATGTGCAAGAAGAAAATAAAGGATGGCTGACTGAAGAATTAATGGATGCTGTCGCAGAATATTTACAATTACCGCGCATTGCTGTGTATGAAGTTGCAACATTTTATTCGATGTATTATCTCGCACCCGTTGGAAAACATGTCATTAATGTTTGCACGAATATTTCTTGCATGTTATCGGGCTCAACTGAAATTGTTGAACACTTAAAAAAACGCTTAAAAATAAGCACAAATGAAACAACCGCTGATGGAAAATTTACGTTAAAAGAAGTGGAATGTTTAGCTGCATGTGCAGCAGCGCCCGTGTTTCAAATGGGAAAAAAATATTATGAACATCTTACACCAGAAAAAATTGATAAAATTTTAGATGAGTTGGAGAAAAAAAATGGCGAATGAAATTTGTTTTCGCACATTGCATCTTGATAAACCGTGGACACTTTCAACTTATAAAAGTGTCGGCGGTTATGAACAATGGAAAAAAATTCTTACCGAAAAAATTCCACCTGAAAAAATTATTGATGCAATAAAATTATCTGCATTACGCGGACGCGGCGGTGCAGGATTTCCAACAGGATTGAAATGGAGTTTTATTAAACGCGATCAAGCCGGACAAAAATATGTGTTATGTAATTCCGATGAAGGTGAACCCGGCACGTGCAAAGATCGCGATATTTTACGCTTAAATCCACATCAAATTATTGAAGGCATGATGATCGGTGGTTATGTGATGGGCGCGAGTGTGGGTTTTAATTATATTCGCGGAGAATTTTTTGAACCGTTCGAACGATTTGAATCTGCATTAAAAGAAGCGCGTGATGCAGGATTACTCGGAAAAAATATTTTAGGATCCGGATTTGATTTTGATTTATTTACGCATCTTGGTGCAGGCGCCTATATTTGCGGTGAAGAAACAGCCATGATGGAATCACTCGAAGGAAAAAAAGGTTTTCCACGATTTAAACCACCATTTCCCGCAACACGTGGTTTATACGGAAAACCCACTACAATTAATAACACAGAAACATATGCTTCTATTCCAGTCATTTTGCAACACGGTGCAGAATGGTTTTTAAATTTAGGAAAACCAAATAATGGTGGCTGCAAAATTTTTAGTGTGACAGGGTGTGTGAATAAACCTGGAAATTATGAAGTGCCACTCGGAACGCCATTTCGTGATTTATTAGCAATGGCAGGTGGAGTACGAAATGGAAAAAAATTAAAAGCAGTCATCCCTGGTGGAACATCCATGCCAGTTTTACCTGCAGAAATTATGATGAATACCGATATGGATTTTGATTCATTACAAAAAGCAGGATCTGCATTAGGATCCGGTGCTGTGATTGTCATGGATGAAACCGTTTGCATGGTGCGCGCACTGTTACGCATTTCAGAATTTTATAAAGAAGAATCGTGTGGACAATGTACACCGTGTCGTGAAGGAACCGGTTGGCTTGCACGATTAGTTCATCGAATTGAACATGGACATGCGCACATGGATGATATTGAAACATTAGGACGCGCAGCAAAAAATATTGAAGGCCGCACAATTTGTGCATTAGGTGAAGCAGCGGCGTGGCCGGTCGGCGGAATGTTAAAACATTTTCGTGATGAATTTGAATATCACGTAAAATACGGGAAATGTTTAGTGGAATAGAAGAATGAGTAAAAAGGCATTGGACAAAAGACAAAACAAAAACAGGTAAAAAATAATGTCAGACATCGAAATCGAAATCGACGACAAAAAATATTCTGCCAAACCAGATCAAATGGTTATTCAAGTTGCAGATGCCGCAGGAATTTATATTCCCCGTTTTTGTTATCACAAACATTTACGCGTCGCAGCGAATTGTCGCATGTGTTTAGTGGAAGTTGAAAAATCGCCTAAAACATTACCTGCATGTGCAACACCCGTTACACCTGGTATGAAAATTTTTACAAAATCACCCAAAGCGATTGCAGCACAAAAAGCAGTGATGGAATTTTTATTAATAAATCATCCACTCGATTGTCCCATCTGCGATCAAGGCGGTGAATGTGAATTGCAAGATCTCGCGATGGGTTTTGGTTCATCACATTCATGTTACGAAGAAGGAAAACGTTCTGTTAAAGATCAAAATTTAGGTCCTTTAATTGCAACCGATATGACACGTTGCATTCAATGCACACGCTGCGTGCGATTTGGTGAAGAAATTGCAGGTTTATGTGAATTAGGCGCAACAGGACGCGGCGAAAATTTAGAAATTGGAACGTATGTTGAACGCACCATGCAATCTGAAATGTCTGGAAACATAATTGATGTCTGCCCCGTTGGCGCACTCACATCAAAACCTTTTCGTTTTACAGCACGCGCGTGGGAACTCGATCAATTTCCATCGATTGCACCGCACGATTGTGTCGGTTCAAATATTTTTATTCACACACGCGGAGGAGAAGTGATGCGTGTTGTTCCGCGTGAAAATGAAACGATTAATCAAACATGGATTTCTGATCGTGATCGTTTTAGTTATGAAGGATTAACAGCTAATCGTGTTGCAGAACCTCACATTCGAATCGATGGAAAATTAAAATCGACCGATTGGCAACGCGCATTAGAATTTGCTGTATTAAAACTACAAAATAGTTTAGAAAAAAAAGGTGCAAATGAATTAGCTGCACTCATTTCACCGAATTCCACACTGGAAGAATTTTATTTATTCCAAAAATTATTACGACAATTAGGATGTGACAATATCGATCATCGATTACGTCAGATTGATTTTAGTGATTCATTTTTTCCTCGCGCAAATTTTTCATTAGCTGAATTAGAAGAAAGTGACGGAATTTTATTAATCGGATCACATCTTCAAATGGAGCAGCCTCTTGCAGCTGTGCGTGTACGAAAAGCATTTTTGAAAGGGGCAGCAATTGCAGCGATTAATCCCGTTGATTTTCGTTTTTCATTTTCATTAAAAGAAAAAAATATTATCGCGCCGCATCATCTCGTGAATGCACTTGCAGGTGTTGCAAAGAGTTTATGTGAAATGAATTCAAAATCCATTCCTGAATTTTTAAAAAATAGTTCCGTGAGTGAAACAGATAAAAAAATTGCGATGTGTTTATTCAGTAAGAAAAATAATTTTATTTTATTAGGTGCGCTTGCGATGAATCATCCGGAAGCTGCTTTGATTCGCGCATTAGCAGATTTTATTTCAGAAATGACACATGCACGCGTAATTCATTTCACCGAAGGATGTAATGCAACAGGCGCGTATTTAGCGGATGTGATTCCTAAAAAAGGAATGAATGTTTCGCAGCTGTTAGCTGATCCACGTAAAATTTATTTATTATTTAATGTTGAAGCAGAAGATGTTGCAAATCCAGCTGCATTCACGCACGCATTATCGCAAGCAGAATGTGTTATTTCACTTTCAACATTTAAAAATGAATTATTAGAAAAATATGCAGATGTGATTTTACCGGTCGCACCTTTTTCAGAAACATCGGGAACATTTGTGAATGTCTGCGGTGAATGGCAATCGTTTAAAGGTGTTGCAAAATCATTTGATGAATCACGACCGGGTTGGAAAATTTTACGCGTGATGGGAAATTTATTTCAAGCAGATGGATTTGAATATGAATCTTCGGAAGAAGTGTTATCGTCATTGCGCGAGGAATCTAGATTGTCAGAGGAATCTAGATTGTCATGCCAGCGAAAGCTGGCATCCAGTGCCTTTAAGAAAGACACTGGATGCCACCTCTCGCAAAAAACGCTCGGCTGGCATGACAATATGCTCTCTCGCATCGGCGAAATCCCTGCTTATTCTACTGATGCAATTGTTCGTCGCTCAGAACCTTTACAAAAAATCCAAAATGAAAATGGATTAGCTGCTGCGCGTTTACATTCACACACAGCACACGAATTAAAAATAAAAGAAGAAATGATAATCACGATCAAACAAAACCAAACAGAAATTAAATTACCTGTAAAAATAGATGATCGCATTGCAAAACAAGCTATATATATTCCAGCTGGAATTCCCGAAACAAATTCACTCAGTGAATTATTTGGAAAAGTCGAGATAAAAATATGATAGTCAGTAGTACGTTATTAGCAATATGGGTTTTTATAAAAACTGTTTTAATCGTGTCATTCGCATGGATTGTTGCGAAAATTTTATTAATTGTGTTGCCATTATTATTTATGGTTGCGTATCTTACTTTTTTAGAACGTAAAGTGATTGGTTATATGCAATCACGAATTGGTCCGAATCGAATTGGCCCCTTTGGATTATTACAACCGATCGCAGATGTTATTAAATTATTAACAAAAGAAATTATTATTCCAACACCTTCGAATCGTTATTTATTTATTATTGCACCGATGATTAGTATTGGTACGGCATTTGCTGCGTGGGCAGTGATTCCATTTAGTAAAACATGGGTGCTTGCAAATATTAATGCGGGTGTTTTATATATTCTTGCGATTTCATCACTCGGTGTTTACGGAGTGATGATTGCAGGATGGGCATCAAATTCAAAATATGCTTTATTTGGCGCATTACGTGCAGCTGCACAATCGATTTCATATGAAATTGCAATGGGATTTGCATTGGTGGGTGTGATGATGGCTGCGGGTTCTTTAAATTTACAAACGATTGTGAATGCACAAAATGGAAATATTTTTCATTGGTATTGGCTGCCTTTATTTCCACTTTTTTTAGTGTATTGGTTTTCAGGTGTCGCAGAAACAAATCGCGCACCGTTTGATGTGGCGGAAGGGGAGTCAGAATTAGTCGCAGGATTTCATGTGGAATATTCAGGCACAGGATTTGCCTTATTTTTCCTTGCAGAATACGCAAACATGATTTTAATTTCAGCATTAATGAGTGTGATGTTTTTAGGCGGCTGGCTTTCTCCTTTTCAAGGGATTCCTTATTTAGAAGGGTTTTTTGCGTGGGTTCCTGGTATCATTTGGCTGCTTGCGAAACTGTCTTTCTTTTTATTTTGTTATTTATGGTTTCGCGCAACGTTTCCACGTTATCGTTATGATCAAATTATGCGATTGGGTTGGAAAATATTTATTCCAGTCACATTAGTGTGGATTGCAGTGATTGCATTTGCAATTCAATTTAAAATAGCACCTTGGTTTTCTGGATGAAATAAAATGCGACGATTATTTAAATTGATAAAAACATTTTCATTGTGGGAATTATTGATGGGCTTGATGCTCACTGTGAAATATTTTTTTAAATCAAAAGTGACTGTTCAATATCCAGAAGAAAGAACACCGAATTCACCGCGTTTTCGCGGTATTCATGCATTACGACGTTATCCGAATGGAGAAGAGCGTTGCATCGCATGCAAATTATGCGAAGCTGTTTGTCCTGCATTAGCAATTACAATCGAAGCAGAGCCACGCGAAGATGGAACACGACGTACAACCAGTTATGAAATTGATTTATTTAAATGTGTTTATTGCGGATTGTGTGAAGAATCATGTCCTGTCGATTCCATTGTATTAACACGTTTTGATGATTATCACATTACACAACGCGGACAAAATATTTTAACAAAAGAAAAATTATTAGCGATTGGTGATCGATATGAAGAAGATCTTGCAAAAGATCGTGCAGAAGATGCGAGGTATCGCTAATGAGTTTTAATTTTTTACATATTATTTTTTATTTTTTTTCATTCGTCGCTATTTTTTCTGCAGTGATGGTGATTGTTTCGCGTAATCCCGTGCGCGGCGTATTATTTTTAGTCTCTGCATTTTTTTCGATGGCAGGTGTGTGGATGATTTTAAATGCGGAATTTCTCGCATTGATTTTAGTTTTAGTGTATGTAGGAGCCGTGATGACATTGTTCTTATTTGTTGTCATGATGCTGAACATTGATCTTGTTAGTTTACGAAAAAGTTTTGTACGATATGCGCCTTTAGCGGCGCTAATAGTTTTGCTGGTTGTAGGGCTGACTGTGATGGTCATTGGTCCGGAACGACAGGGTCTTACAGAAATGCCTGCGCCAGCGCCAAAGTCGATAGAGTACAGCAATATTGCTGATTTAGGTGCTGTACTTTATACGCAATATGCTTATCCATTTGAAATTGCAGCTGTCATATTACTCGCGGCGATTATTGCTGCGATTGCATTAACTCATCGTGTTGCTGTGAAACGCAAATCACAAAATATTTCTGAACAAATTAATGTGAAGAGAGATGAACGAGTACGTTTAGTGAAAGGAATGCAAAAATGATTTCACTTTCAGAATATTTAATTGTTGCTGCATTGCTATTTGGTATTGGAATGGCAGGCATTATTATCAATCGAAAAAATGTCATCGTGTTATTGATGTCAATTGAATTAATTTTATTAGCTGTCAATACTAATTTTCTCGCATTCTCTTATTTTTTACAAAATAACATCGGACAACTATTTGTATTTTTTATTTTAACAGTCGCAGCTGCAGAAGCGGCAATTGGATTAGCTATTTTAGTCGCGCTTTTTAGACGCGCAAAAACAATTGAAGTTGAAAAATTAGATTTATTGAAAGGGTAAACCGTGGCAAATTTATTGTTAAGAAATGCAGCACTCGTAATAATGCTTTTGCCATTACTCGGCGCAATCATTGCGGGACTCTTTGGAAAAAATATTGGAAGAAAAGCCACGCACACCATCACCATCACACTTGTCGGAATTTCTTTTTTACTTTCTTGCTACGTATTTAATGTGGTTGTGTTGTATCGACTTCCTGCAATTGATGCGCCGATTTATGAATGGGTTTCTTCAGGATTATTTCATTTTAATGTTGGAATATTAATCGATCGGTTAAGCGCCATCATGATGGTGATTGTGACATTCATTTCTTTCATGGTGCACATTTATACGATTGGCTATATGTCAGATGATCCGGGGTATCAGCGATTTTTTAGCTACATGTCACTTTTTACTTTTGCGATGTTATCACTTGTCCTCGCTGATAATTTTTTAGTTTTATTTTTTGGTTGGGAAGGTGTGGGGCTCGTTTCTTATTTATTAATTGGATTTTGGTTTAAACGAGAAGCAGCTGTATTTGGAGGATTAAAAGCGTTTCTTGCTAATCGTGTGGGTGACATTGGATTTCTTTTGGGAACCGCAGCCATTTTAACTTTTTTTAATTCACTGAATTACAATGATGTGTTTTCAAATGTTTCTACTATCATTGGAAAAAATATTTTTGTTCTTCCGAATATTTCTTTTTCTGCGATTACTGTCATTTGCGTTTTATTATTTATTGGTGCGATGGGAAAATCTGCGCAAATGCCATTGCATGTTTGGTTGCCAGAATCGATGGAAGGTCCAACACCTATTTCTGCATTGATTCATGCAGCAACAATGGTGACAGCAGGAATTTATATGGTTGCGCGCATGTCGCCATTATTTGAATATTCTGATGCAGCATTGAGTTTTGTTTTAGTGATGGGTGCAACAACGTGTTTTTTTACGGGGTTATTAGCTGTATTTCAATATGATATTAAACGCGTGATTGCTTATTCCACATTATCACAATTAGGTTATATGACAGTTGCATTAGGAGTTTCTGCGTATGATGCATCGATTTTTCATTTAATGACACACGCATTTTTTAAAGCATTATTATTCCTTGCTGCAGGTTCTGTGATTATTGCAATGCATCATGAACAAGACATGAGAAAAATGGGTGGACTCGCACTTGTTATGCCAGTGACATATGTCACATTTTTAATGGGTGCACTTGCGTTATCTGCTATTCCACCGTTCGCAGGATTTTATTCTAAAGATGCAATTATTGAAGCCGTGCAATTTTCTACAATAAAAGGCGCAAATTATGCTTATTTTTGTGTGTTAGCAGGCGCATTCATTACACCGCTTTATATTTTCCGCGCATTATTTTTAACATTTCATGGAAAATCAAAAATAGATGCGCACGTCGATGTGCGTGAATCACGTTGGGTGATTTTAATTCCACTTATTTTATTAGCGATTCCTAGTTTAATTATTGGCGGAATGTTTATTGGTCCCATGTTGTTTTCAAAACCTAATTTATTAGGAAATAGTATTTTAATTTTGCCAATTCATTCTGCGATGCAGCAATTAGCTGAACATTATGAAGGCGCAAAAAAAATGGCGCTGGAAGCAGGAAAACATTTAACACTGTGGTTAGCGATAGCAGGGATTGTGACTGCATGGATATTTAATTCTGCATGGCCTGCGTTTGCAGAAAATTTAAAAAAACATTTCGCATTTTTTTATTCTGTCATGATACGTAAATATGGATTTGATGATTTCAATCAAATTATTTTTGTGCGGGGTTTCAGACGACTTGGCGAATTTTTATATGACATCGGTGATTTAAAATTCATCGATGGTTATATCGTGAATGGTTGCGCGAAACTCATTCAATGGTTTGCACGTGTGTCACGTCACGTGCAAACAGGATTTATTTATCATTATGCGTTAGCGATGGTGTTAGGGCTCGCAATATTTTTAAGTTGGACTTTGTTAGGACGTTAATTTTATGTTTTCATCATTACCGTTATTAAGTATTTTAATTTGGTTGCCTGTGTTAGGTGCAATGATTATTTTAATGACGGATGAAAAATGGGCGAAACGAATTGCACCTGCTGTCACCATTATCACATTATTATTATGCATTCCTCTTTATCTTGGATTTGATACGAGTACGTATCATATGCAATTTCAAGAAAATAAATTATGGATTTCTGCTTATCAAATTCATTATTCATTAGGTGTGGATGGTATTTCACTTTCGATGATTATTTTAACTAACTTTACTGGATTGTTAGTGATTCTTGCGGGATGTGAAGCAATTAAAAAACGTTTGTCACAATACATGGCTGCATTTTTAGTGATGCAAGGAATGATGGTCGGTGTGTTTGCTGCACTCGATGCGATTTTATTTTATGTATTTTGGGAAGGAATGTTAATTCCAATGTATCTCAGTATTGGAATGTGGGGCAGTGCAAATCGATCTTACGCATCCATTAAATTTTTCTTATATACTTTTTTAGGTTCCATTTTAATGTTGGTTGCATTGTTATATTTATATCGCGTGACAGGAACATTTGAAATTCAAAAATTTTATGGATTACATCTTCCACTTAATATGCAAATTTTATTATTTTTAGCTTTCTTGCTTGCGTTTGCTGTGAAAGTTCCCATGTGGCCTGTGCATACCTGGTTGCCGGATGCGCATACTGAAGCACCGTCAGGTGGTTCTGTTGTGTTAGCTGCATTAATGCTGAAGTTAGGTATTTACGGATTTTTACGTTTTAGTATGCCGATTGCACCACTCGCTGCGCAGCAATTAGATTGGGTCATGATTGCGCTTTCTTTAATTGCAATTGTGTACATTGGATTAGTTGCGATTGTACAAACGGATATGAAAAAATTAATTGCGTATTCTTCGATTGCGCACATGGGATTTGCAACACTCGGATGTTTTATGGTGTATGACATTATGCGTGATACAGGAAATTATCATTACGCGTATTTAAGTATTGAAGGTGCGGTCGTACAAATGATTTCACACGCATTTGGCTCAGGCGCGATGTTCTTAGGTGTCGGAATTTTAGCGGATCGTTTTTATAATCACAGTCGATTAATAAAAGATTACGGCGGTATCGCGCATAAAATGCCTGTTTTTGCAGCGTTTTTTATGTTGTTTGCGATGTCGAATGTAGGATTGCCAGGAACGGCGGGATTCGTTGGTGAATTCATGGTGATGTTAAGTTCTTTCTACGCACATTTTTGGGTTGCACTGCTTGCAATGACAACACTTGTGTTAGCTGCAGCGTATACATTATGGATGTATAAACGTATTTTCTTTGGTCCTGTTGCCAACCAATATGTCGAAGGTTTTCGTGATTTAACATGGATTGAAAAAACAAATTATACGCTGCTTGCTATCGGCGTATTTTTTGTTGGACTTTATCCCGCATTTATTTTAAATATTTTACATGCATCGATTGGATATTTGTTATCGGTGAGTTTGGTGGGAGTGTAATGTTTGTCATGCCAGCCGAGCGTTTTTTGCGAGAGGTGGCGTCCAGTGTCTTTATATTTTATTTTTAATATTGTGGATTTTTTATTATGAACTTTAATCTCGCATCACCCGAAATTTTTCTGTTAACGATGACATGCATTACTTTATTAGCCGATGTTTTTTTCAAAGAACGTTTTCGTTCGCTGAGTTATGTATTAACGCAATTTTCTTTAATCGCCACTTTTTTAATTGTGTTATTCCAATATAAAAATTTTAATCAAAGTATGATTACATTTGATGGACATTATATTTTTGATTCACTCGCACTGTTAGTAAAAATGTTTGTATTAGTGATGAGTGTATTTGCATTTATTTACGCGCGTGATTACATTCGCGATCGCTCGATTTTGCGCGGTGAATATTATGTGTTGGGATTATTTTCTATTTTAGGCATGTTTATCATGGCATCAGGAAATAGTTTTTTAACCATTTATTTGGGATTGGAATTATTATCGTTACCTTTATATGCGATGGTTGCATTAAATAAAGATTCCACTGTTGGCAGTGAAGCAGCAATAAAATATTTTGTGACCGGTGCGTTAGCTTCAGGAATGTTATTGTATGGGATTTCAATGGTGTATGGTGTAACAGGAACTATTTTCATTCCAGAATTAACACAAAAATTACATGTCGTGTTACCACAACAAAGTATTATTTTATTAGGACTTATTTTTATTTTGTGCGGATTACTTTTTAAATTAGGGGCAGTGCCATTTCATATGTGGGTGCCGGATGTGTATACCGGCGCACCCACGAGTGTGACATTATTTATTGCAAGCGCACCGAAAATCGCAGCCCTCGCCATTGTGTTTCGAATTTTAGTGCAAGCATTTCCAAGTGTACAAGTGCAATGGGAACAAGTGTTAGTTGTGATTTCATTGCTCTCAATGTTTTTTGGAAATTTATTAGCAATCGCGCAAAATAATTTAAAAAGAATGTTAGCG
>Ga0207084_1082_pt1 | contig 20744 bp, 11 predicted proteins | sample Alteio_BWMinHeat_55_FD_153543 | JGI IMG/M metagenome (GOLD analysis project Ga0207084, IMG submission 153543) | Enriched cells from forest soil in Barre Woods Harvard Forest LTER site, Petersham, Massachusetts, United States -... | ecosystem: Environmental > Terrestrial > Soil > Temperate forest >...
AGTGCATAAGATAACCCCGAGAATGCATAAAACACCGCCGGAAATGATTGAAATCTGGGTGGTTGTTAAAGAAGCCACTAATCCGGCCTCTGCGTTCCCCATCAAAGGACCCGTCATATAGCCTAGCATTTCTAAGCCTGCCATTCTGCCGCGAATTTTATCCGGAATGGTTTCATTCCAAATCGTACTTCTAAATATTCCACTGACGCCGTCCGCTGCTCCCGCGAGGGCTAAGAAAAATAGGGCGGCAAACCAATTTTCAACCAAACCAAAACCTGTGATAGCCAAACCCCAGGCAGTTGCCGCAAAAGCCACTGCCATTCCCTGACGTTTCACATATTTTGTCCAACCACTCAAGAGAGAAACAACGAGCACACCCACCGCAGGCATGGAGTACAACCAGCCGACAACTTTTGCGCCACCATAGGCTTGTGATACCGCAGGAAATAGCGCATTTGGCATGCCAAACACCATCGCGACAATATCCACTATATAAGTTCCTAATAATTCCTGGCGTTTTACCGCATAATGAAGGGCTTCTTTGATGCTTTTTAAACTCGGGGGATCTTGTTTTTCTAATACTTTAATACTTCTAATTTTTGAAATAGCGAATAAGGAAATAATAAAAGTTAAAAAATCTATGCCGAATGTCCAGGCAATCCCTAAACTTGAAATGCAAATCCCTGCAATGGCGGGTCCCCCCACCATAGCCGTACCACTCATGAGTGCAGAAAGTGCGCTGACAGCCTGTATTTCATGATGTTGAACCAAACGTGGTTTCATGGCATCTAAGGAAGGACGATGTAAGCCTGTGAGCGCCGAAAGAAACCCTGCCATACAATAGAGCACCCACAGTTTAGGTTCAGGTAGAAGGGCATTTGTGACTAAGGCCAAACAGCCGATCCCCATCCCGAGCTCAGCCCAGATCAATAATTTCCTGCGATCCATGGTATCCGCTAAGGCTCCGCCAATAAAAGCCGTGAACAAAAGTGGCACAAGCTCCACAATTCCCATCATTCCCACTGCAAAAGTAGAATGCGAGAGCTGATAAACCTGAAATGGCAAAGCTACCATCGTCAACATGGTGCCGATGAGCGAAACAAATTGCCCGAAATAGAGATAGCGAAAATCTCTGTTTCTGATGAGCGGGCGAAAATCAATCCACATGCGGGTTTCCTATCAGGCTTCTACCAAGCCTAATTAAAAGTAATGGATATATTAACACTTAGCAACATTCAAGAGGGAGTGGTTCATTGGAACTAACATGGGTAAGGGATCCCAGACAATAAAAGGTTTAATTCGTCTTTTATATCTCCCTAAATCATCAAAATACATGACATCGTGAACGTCCTGATCTTGTGGATAACCTTGATTTGCTCGATGAAGTGAGGAATATTTTGCTACAATGCCAATATTATCTTGAGCCAACAATCGCCTACGTATTACTTCAGGATCGGAAATTTTAATGGGTAATCCAGCGTCATATAAACCTAAAAACATACAAATGGCTTCTGCTAAACGCGTAATAGCATGGGCATTCACCGTCACAATAAAGCCATCTTTATTACTATAACTCGGACGAGATACATATAAATCAATATGGGTGGTATTCCCACCTCGCTTTATTTCCCACGGATGTCCACCCCGATCTCTTTTAGGATGTGTGCCATCAAGCCAGGATGAAAACTCATCAACCGAATCTAAATCGATATCTAATAACCCTTCGTGTCTACCATCAGCGTATTTTTTATAAAGTTCTTTACCTGAAAGCTTTTTATCAATAGTATTAGGTTTCTCTTGTGACGCAATATAGGCAATTTTACAATAATCAAAAAATTTGTTTGCTGTCATTATGGAACATACTGTTTTTTGCGAATCATGAAAGTAATTACTTTCCACAATTTTAATAAATTGTTCAACTTTTTTCTTGCCCAACACTGCATCTAGTCGATAAATATCTGGTAAGGAAGCGCGTACTAATGCATGTGAAACATACCCTCTGCGACAATTCAATGGATAATCTGCTATTATTTTAGCATTTGCTTTAACCCAATCATTCTGAATATTTTTTAACCAAGCATGTGACGAATTAATATAGGGATCCCAAGTTTCTTCCAGATTATCTTCCCCGCCATATCCAAATGATCTATGCCATGTGCTATAAGCCGATACGCTTTTTCCATTAACAACTTCCAATGAACAAATATCTTTGTCGCTTAAACTTATATAGTGGGTGTCCCGATATTGCTGCACAGTGATTTTGTGCCATTTACTTTTCTCATGTAAAAAAATAATATGCCACAACCGGTCGCCATCATAACGATATTGAAATTGCTTTAGATTATTTAACAGGGAATATACTTTATCTTCAAAATTCATATCTACCGCCCTAACATCCTAGATCATGTAAGTTGAGACTAAGCCGCCACATTTTGGTAATTTAACGGATAATACTCCGTTGAGGTTAAGTATTAAAGGACCTGGCTTCGATACCTGCGTGGTCGGGAGTTCGAGCTCGAAGGGTGCGCCAGAATTTTTCAATAAAATCAATATGTTATGTATGATTAAAATAACTAACCGAATTTTCTATATTTTTCGATTATGTCACTTTTGTGTCCATTAGACTTTCTGATACACTCACTTTAGTTTCTCAATACATCTATTTTTAAGCTATTTAAAGCTAATTTCTTTGAAAAAAATGGGAAAGTACCTGGGTAATACCCAGCTACTCGTTTCATGCTTGTGTATACTTAATTTATATAGTTTCTAATTAAAATGATTAGTATCCATATACAAAAAGTAATAAAATTATTATAGTGAGCAAATGAGCAAACAACGCTTGGGTGGAAAACACTCAAAAACACAGAAAACTGAATTGTTACAAGCTATTATTGAGGCAGGCCTGCGAGTTTTCGGAACCAATTCAGCGGGTTTGTAAAAGTATAGTACATATGTATGAATTTTTAATTAATGAAGGAGAAGAAAATGGCGACAAATAATCCATTTATTAAAACAGGCTTGACCCGAGAACAAGTGTTAGAATCCCTTTCAGGAAATATGACAGTTGGGAGTGAGCAACGAAAAGTTGAATGTGAATATGCTAATTGTGATGCTTCAACGATTAGAACAGCTATAGAAAATAATGGCCTTTTGTTATTAATGAATCTAAAATCTGGTGTGACCCTCCGACAAAATGCAGCGGGGCAACTGTGTTATAACAAAGATGCTGATCAAGTTACCGGAAAGCATACCTGGTTTATAAAGAGCAGTGTTAGCTCAAGATTCACCTTGTCCTATTCCTGCAAATATGTTCCGAGCGCAGGAGAAGTGGGTGTCACCGCAGGGGAATATGCTGTTTTGAGCCAACCTAAAGTAACGATAACTCATACTTCATCTTCACACTCTTCTACCAGACTAAAATTCGGATTTTAGAAAAATCGCCGATCTGGCTAACCTGTTCTAAGCCATCCATGATAGATGAACAAAAATCTCATGCAAAAAATATATCGTAAATGAAGTAATTGACTTAGTTATGAATTTATAGTTACGCAGCAGGCTGCTGCGCAATTAGGTGTACAACTGAAACTTAGATATCTCCACATTAAAAAGAGCAAAATTATATATTTGGTTTGTTGACTAGTAAGTCGTAATTCTTTAAAATTTGCCTTGATAAGACTGTGTCATTTTTGTGTCAATTAGTGCTGCTCAGTTGTGCTTGGTCATGCATTTGTAGCGGGATCTATCAGTAAAAATTGGTAATAAAATCAACGATCTAAAATTCGCAGACCTGGCTTCGAACCAGAGTGCTGACCTTTTTATTTTCTTGTTATTGGCTTCAAAGAAAGGAATGCATCAATTGCCAAACATGCCTGGGTCGAAGCTGATCTTTGGGGACCTGCAACGCAGTTTCAACCCTAGCCCTATCAATTTTTCCGCTAGCGCATAATTTTCCAGGTTTTGAAAATGCCAGGACGAATGGCTTAGCTTTGCCATAGTGGACAGGAGGTTTGTATTTGGTACGAGGTAAGGCATCATGCATACGAGCAGCTCGTTCTTCTTCAAGTTCCTTGATTTCGGGTGAAGCTTTAACCTTACCTGAAGGGTCTATCTCAGGTGACGAAGCTTTGGTTTCCTGTGAGGGTTTGAGATCTCCCGCGGGTTGATTTTCTTGGCTTGGCTTTGGTGTATCGCTTGCTTGAGGGATTTGTTGCTCTCGCAGCTTCGATTGCGTGACGAGTGGCGGATCTTTAGCCAGGGCCTCAAGATAGTGTTGCCATTCTACCAAATCATGTAAATCGCGCATTGCAACTTCACTATCTCGCGTATTTTTTTCAGGTATGGGTTTTCCGACCCTTTGCAAACGCTGGGCTTGTGTGTCAAGGCGATATAGAGTGGCACGGATTTTTGCCTTTTCTTTTTCTAACATTTCAAATTGCTGCAAAACGGGTCGTTTCCGCTTATAACCATGCATATTTGTGTCGATCATGGCCAATTTTAGTCTTCCCCCTGTCATTCTGCTAATATTGGACAAAATACTTAAACTTTGCTGAACAGCTTGAACGCCATCTTGGCTTCGTTGATCAAGAGGATACTCTTTCAGCTCTTCTAGAAACTCTTCAAAAAAATATTTCTCCACTAACAACAAGGTCCCGCGCACTCTCTGGTGAGGGGCGGTCTGAAACGTATGTCCTAAAATAATCGCTTCTGTATAAGAATTGGCTTTAAAGGAGTCTAAACAAGTTTCTTTCAGAAGGCCTTCTACTGTGTATAGCGGCAAAGAACCCATATTTTTGTAGCCCGGCAACTTAAAATGGCTGTCAGACGCTAATACAGATCTGATCGCAAATGGACTATCAGGTATAATACGTCCAGATTCTTTTTCTAGAACCTTTAATTGATATAACGCTTGCAGCCAATCCATAGATATTCTTGTAGGAGTAGTTCTTTGCAAATATGCAATACGGCTTGTATGAGGACAGTTATAGGGAGATCCCACATCAGTCGCCCCTAAATAGTTAATTGTCTCTGGCGGGACATCTAAAACCAAATAGAGGGGAAAGATAGGGTTCATTTGATGTGTTCCTTGAAATCCCCGAGTGCGTTTATCAACCAAACAAACACTTAGAAAGGGGACATGAGACAAAAATTGAGGATCTCCTTCTGCAAGTTCTTGCAATCTTTCAGGACCTGTCTGGATCGTATTGACAAACCATACATAGTCGTCTGCCTGCGTTAAATCTAGAAATTCTAGATCAAAGCCCAGGATATTGCGTTTGATAGAACTAGCGCTTGCCTGATGCGCTTCAAGATATTCTGCCAAGGTTTTGGAATCTTGCAGGCTGTGGAGTAATTCCCATCCGAGTCTGTTTTTTAAAATCACAGGACGTGTTTTGGATTGTCGATTGTCAAGAGAGATCTGTTGTTCAGGAGATAATTTTTGATAAAGGGTCACGCTCCAGTGTTCTTTGTAATATTCGGGACTTAATAGATAGAAGCAAGTACTTTTAGAATCTGTCGCTTTATTAGAGCTGGCATATGCTTTGACAAATTGAGATCTTTCTTCTTGAGTGCTGAAACTGTGGGTTTCTTGTCGAAGTTTACTGTCCTGCTCCAAAGCTTGATTCCAAGCGTGTTGAAGTTGCAAATTCATTTCATCGAAGGTCTGTTGCTGAACACGTACTATCTCTCGCTGTTCAGGTGTCAAATCTGTGTAAATAGTCAGGGTGGTGAATCCTGTTAACCAGTGGACTTCTTTAAAAACGCTATGGGCGCTATTTTGTTTCAGGGCCGACTCAACTTCAGCCGGCTCTCTTAAAAAGAGTTTTACGACGGAGGATTTTTTCACCCCATACAAATCATACAAAAATTTACGACGTTCCTCATAAAATTTATTTTTCAATGCTTCAAATTTCTGCAATTGCTTTTGATAAGCTTCAAACACAGTGACTTGTTCTGCAGACGGGTTTGAAAAAACAACCACGGCACAACCACTGTAGGAAGTAGTGAATTTGCAGAAATAATAATGATCAGGATATTTTGCTTTAAGTGCTGTGACATCAGTCTCTGTATCACAATAAAGCACTTGTGTTTTAAGCGCTTGCATTTGCGCTTTAACATAAGCGGCATCTTCTTCCCACTTTTTTATTTCATCAGCATTTAAGGTTAAGGTTTTTGCTGTTTCTGATTTTAATTGTTGTTCTTGTTTTAGCGCCTCCATTAAAGCAGTTGCTGGGGGAAGTAATCTACTTTTAGATAAATCTACCTCTGTGGCGCCATGTTGGCGGAGCAAGCTAGCAATTTCTTCATGTTCTTTCTTTTCGGGGTAGGTTGGTGGCTGTTCTTCTATGCTCAAATAGGTTTCCTGATGATTTAAGATCTCAGGTCTTGCGCAATCCAGTGCGGTATACTCCATCCCGTTTAAAGTTTCAAGCTGGGGCTGATGCGCTAATAATAATTTTACCGCACTCACATCTCCTCTTTTAACGAGATGATGCAAGAGTGTATTTCCTTGAGTATCGGCCAAGTTTATGTCGGCTTTATGGTCTAATAAAAATTTAAATGTTTTTTCAGCCACGGGTCTGTGGTCGAGTGCACTGTACCTCTCGCCAAGCCCCATTGCCAGTTCCACACAAGTTTTACCTTGTCCATTTTTGCTGTTGATATCAAAGTCAGGTCTTTGTTGCATAAGGTAGCTAAGCATTGCACAGGATCTATCCTCAGCCTGATCCTTGGCTTCCCATTCTGGCCTCGGTTGCGTTGCCAAATGGAAGACCGTATTTTTTGCAGCATCCAAGGTGGTCGCTGTGAGTAAGGCGGGATCAACGGCCACCATGGCTTTTACACAAAGGAGCTGACCTTGTTGGATAGCCAATTGTACGGGAGTATATCCCTCATTATTGGTTTGATGGAGGGCCGGTTTAAGCGATGATTGATACTCAGGACTTTCTTTAATAAAACCGACTTTAATAAAACCGAGTAACCCTGCTAAAGTTGCTGTATTGGTTTTGTCGTCTTTGATGGAATATCCTTGGAAGAGTTGATGAAAAACATTCCTACGTTTGTTATCCTGTGCATCGAGTCGCGCACCCAGTGCGAGTAGTCTTTGAGAGGTTTTTGCATGGTGATTTGCGAGGGATAAATGAAGGGGGGTCCTACCTTCAGCGTCACGACTGTGGAGGAGCTCTACAATGTTACATTGTTGGCCTAAAAACTCAAGATACTGCAGAGCAGCATCATCTTGGATGGTGAGTATCGCTTGATGTAAAACGCTACCTTGACCGGGGATAACGAGGCCAGTCGGCGAGCGAGTCAGGAAATGGCTTAAGATGGCCTCAGTTTCTGTGCGTTCTTCTTCACGATAATGATAACGAGCTTGAGCAAATACCTTGAAAAGTGGGCTACCTCGAAATTTGCGAGCAGTTTCATAGTCCGCATTGGGTTGGGGAATTCTGTTGGTCAAATCTGGACAGCCAATGATGCCGGGTTCTGATTGGGCAATTGCTGCGAGCTTACTTAAATCCCAACTGTCTCTGTCTTCAATAGCTGTGAATAATTCACTTTGCTTTTGGGCTTTATCACGTAGGTTTTTAACAATGGTTTCAAAGGCAGCCTCCCCATTGTGCTTATTGTAATTTTCGGTGTTTACCCTTTGGCTTTCATGGTTTCTGGGGAAGGTAAAATGCAAGGCCTTTCTTTGGAAAACAGTAAAACCTCTATTAGTATGGTCTTGATTGGCCCTATCGACGATTTCCGTGGCCTTCACTATATCTTTTATAAGACTCATGGGTTCCGGCGTTAAGGATCCTGGGGGTACCTGAGGATCATCAACCGTTTTGGCATGATTGAATAACTCAATAAAAAGTGCTGCTAGATTAAGACCGGAGATGTCACAGGACATAATTACCTCTCATTTTATTAGCGCTAAGTCACAATTATTATGGAAACTGAAATTTGTGATAGTTTACTTTCATGAAGTGAGATTGTCAATAAAATAAGTGTATTAACTAAATTATAATTTAATAAGGTGGATTTACTTAAGAGTCTCATGTATGCTTTATGCATCATTATAATAGACAGTTAATTAACTCATTAAAAACACTTCAATTTTATGATAAAATGCTATTTAAAATTAATTTCATATACACAAATATTAAAATTTATGGTTGGAGTCACAATATGAATAGCACCGAGTCAAGCACTAAGAATATCAAGCTACAATCTAAATCGCGATCAGTGGATGTAGAGACTTTTAGAGCAATAGCTATACCTGCGCATTTGAATGCAAATGGATGGAATCAGCGGCAAGTGAGTAAACGTGAGAAACATGAAGACTCGACATCAGAAGACTCGACATCTTTAAAGTAAGTTTTATGTAAGTAAATTAAAATATTTAATAGGAGTATAAGAATGAAATCTTTCGATTTAAAAAATCTAACTGAAACATTACTTGCTATGGGTTTATTTCCAGGTCCAGAGCAAAAAAAATTCATTCAAACGTTTATTTCGACAGAGTTACAGGATGACAGCCCAGAAAAGGAACTAGCGCAGCAAGTGCTTGTGCGGGATCTCAAGTTGTCAGGGCATATACAATTTGCTATGACAGCTAACGCCGCTGTTTATTCTGCAAACCAAGCATTTTTAACGGAATTAACAGCAACATTGAATCAAGGAGCAATAGCAAAGGGTGGCGAATTAATAGCTAAAGAATATGAAAAAATCAAGAATACTTTAGGAGTTTATGAGCGTGATGAATATTGGTTAATGATTCATGATAATTTTATCATGCAGATCGATGAAATATTTGCAAATTCTACTGCGCTTACACCAGCGAAGTTTCAGGAAATACAAACAATATACGAACAACAGATTGCCAGATATAATCAGGCAGCAATTAAGTTAGATAGAAACCCCATGTATAATAAGTGGTTTTTGCGTGCCCAGCTTACAAATATTTGTATGACCTTCTTTTTTAAACGATTTGAATTGGCTTTTATGTTTGCAGCATATGATGGGAATAATGGTATGGATTGTTTCCATAGAATTTCTGCTTATGTAGAATTAAGTCTCCAAATTCGTGATGTCGCACTAAACCTGATTAAACCATATATTGGTAAAAATGGATTAGTGTTCAGTGAAGAAATACAATCTGCAGAAACGAGTATTTTTACCATTGGAAGAGCAGTAGAAGAAAGTAGGAAAAAAATACTTTCGTTAGTTAAGGACAGACCACCTTCAAAAGATATGTTAAGGAGCTATGTTGATAAAATTTTAAATTTATATTGTGCCTATGTTGGGTTTGTGAATGCGCATTTGTTGGTCCCTGAGCCCCTAAATAAAGGCAAAGTAATACCATTTAAAGTTGAACGTTCTCCTGCACAGTTTCAAGCTGGACCTAGTCAATCGGTGGTGAGTGCAGACTCAGAAGGAAAGTCTAAAGCAGATAGACCCAGTTCTAGCGTTGTTTCATCATCATCTTCTTCTTCCTTAACTCCACAGAAAACTACAACCGCTATTACAAGTTCTTCAGCACTTTCATCTGGAACTTCATCTGCAAGTTCATCTTTGTCTCTAAGTTCATCTTCGTCTGTAAGTTCATCTGCAGGTTCAAGTCCCTCTGTTACGAATATGTCTACCTCTCAATCAAAAGCCACAGCTGTAAAGACTTCGACAGCAGCAGAACAACTGGATATAACAATGCTTAGAGAAGCACATGCTTTTGATATTCATTCGAAGGAAGTAGAATGGAATAAGCAAGATTTAGGACCGTTTTTAGAGCCTGCATTAGCCAGTGGCTTAGATTGTTCTTTGCATAAAGGAACATCTCAGCTATATGATAACCTAATAAGTGAAATTAAATCAGATTGCTTAGCACGAACAGTTCAGAGATATCTAGATTTTCATTTAAGACAAGCCCAAATAATAATTCGAGAATTACAATCAATGGGTGGAACTACAGAGAGTGACAGTGCACCGTCAAGTACGAAATATAATGTTGATGATTTGTTAAGGGGATACAATGAAACGTTAAAAAATATTTATAGATATGAGCAAGTGTTACTAACAAAATTCATAAACTATGTACCTAAGGATGGAGAAGATAAAGAAGGGATTGAAAAAAATCAACAGGAAGTTGTCAACTTATTACACCATTATTTACCCATTATTCGATGTCATGCTGCTATTGTGTATGTACGTTATTTTGATATAAAAATAAAAGAACTAAAGTATACATCAGGCAGGTTGGGAAGTGAATCTATCTTTGACGAAGCTCGTCAACGTTATATTTTTGAGAATCTTCTTAATATATATCACTTTATAGTGCCATATATCCACTCAAACAGTTTAATTCTGCTTGATAATATAGCAGACCTTTTGAAGGGTGAAAGTGACCCACGTTGGGGACATTTTAAGAAATTAGACAATTTATTAAAAATTACATGCAATAATGAATGTGTTCTTGCTGCGAAAAAAATAAGTAGCGCGGCTGGGGAACAATCATTAATGAAGGACTATTGTGATAACCTAGGTGATAAAAATAAACAAACTATACGAATGCTTACTGCTTTTTTATATTGCTTTAATAAATTATTAGCTTACAAATGTACGGGATCTCCTGAATTTAACTTTTCGATAACGGTGCTAAACGTGCTAGGGCCTTTTAATATTGTTGGTGATATTCTGTCTAAACCAAATGGCTCAAAAGAAAAGAAATTAGAAAAAGTAGAAGCAGGAAAACCAGCAGGGAAAGCTGACGGAAAGACAGTAGAAAAAGCAGAAGGAAAAGAGAAAGATGATGTTCAGCAATCTAACGGGAAAGGTTCAGACGTTCAAGCTAAAAAAGAAAAGAAAAAAGGGAAGAAGAAATCAAAGAAAAACAAAAAAAACGGCACAGAAAAACAGCCTGAAAAATCTGATGCTAATGCAAAAGAAAAGACAATAGTAATAGAGGAAATGCGAACGCATAAGACAGGAACAGAAGAGACAAAAGCAGCAGCAGAAAAGACTGGAGTAGAGGCAAAACTTGAAGCTGAAGAGACAGGAGCAGAAACAGAAGCGGAAGAAGATAATGATGATGAAACTTTTGCTTTAGCCATGCAGAAAGCTTCCTCTGGTACTTCTAATAAATCATCTGGCACTGCTCCAGCAAAAGAGAAACCTAAAGAAAAGCCTGCTGAGGCTAAAAGACCCGAAACGCCTAAAAAATCCCCAGAAGCTAAACGACAAGAAAAACCCAAAAAAACTGGAAGATCCCATGCACCACAAGGATCTCAAAAAGTTGCGCCAACTTCAGATAAACAACAGCTAACTGCAGCTGCGCCAGCAAAAGCTGCCGCAAAGCCATCTGCAAAACCGACAGCAAAGCCAGCGGCGGCAAAGCCAGCGGCGGCAAAGCCGTCTGCGAAACACGCTGCGGCAAAGCCTGCAGCAAAATCTGCACCATCTGTGCCAGCACCGGCACCAGCATCTACACCTATACCATCAACTGCTACGTCTGAGGTTGTACAAAGGCCTATGCAAACAAGTAAACCTATTCCAATGAATAATGGAAAAACTGTTAGGGTTTTAATGAGAGAGGCAGATCCTGCTGCAAACGCGCCTAAAAATCATGTAATAAAACCTGCGGAAAAAGTTGTTTCAACCTCAGATAAACAACAACCACCTGCAACTGCACCAGCAAAAGCTGCCGCAAAGCCATCTGCAAAACCGACAGCAAAGCCAGCGGCGGCAAAGCCAGCGGCTAAAGCGACAGTAGCGCCAGTGGTAGTAGATAATAAACCAATAACAAAACCTGTCCCAGCTATACCTGCAGTAAACTCTGTACCTGTTGTATCTGTGCACACCATAGCGGAAGCTCCTATCAGTACACCTCTGCCTCTTGTGACTGCAAAGCCTATTGTGCCTCCACCTGGATTTGAGGCTCGTTCAATTGCTGTGGCTGCGTCGCGTCCATCTGTTTCTGCACCACCTGTATCTGGTCCGATTACTGCTCCCTTTGCACCAACTTCGATTTCTGGTCAGCAGCCTATACCGGATCCTGTTGCAAAATTGGGTCCTGTTGCAGAACTAGCACCCCTACAGCCATCTACAGACGATGGCCAAGCGATATATCCTTTTCAAGGAAATGCTTTTATACCAAACCAAAGGATGCCGCAACATAATCAAGGAATGCACATGCATGCTCAGATGTTACATGCGCAATATGTGCATCAGCAGCACCAATTAGCTGCTTTCGCAGCTCATAACCAAGAATTGGCAAAACGATTAAAAGCTCAAGAACTGCAATTACAATATCAGCAAACAGAGTATCAAATGATGCAATTGCAAAAATCACAACAGCAATCTCTTGCAGAAAAAGAACAAAAGAGAGCAGAGGAGGAGCGAAAAGAACAAGCAGAGAAATTAGAAGAAAAAGAAATAAAAATTAGAGGAATGTTGTATGAAATTACTGCAATAGAGTTTGTCGAAGGCAGTTTTGATGATATTGGGGAACACTATAAGAACATAGATAGTTTAGTAAAAGAAAGTGGGTATAAAGTTAACAGGGAACTTATGGATAAAATAGAAGAACAAAAAAAAGAATCTAAAAAGAAAAAGGAGGCCTATGATGCAGCTCAACAAAAGCTCCAGATTTCAACAGACGCCACTCAGGACTCTCAACGTAATGCTGCGCTTGTTTCTTCAGCTTCACAGTCATTGAATGCTGGATATCAGAGTCAGAGTGCTTCAATGGAGACCACTACGACCACAACCACCAGAAACACGGTTAATGCACAGTATGGCGCGCAATATAACTCTGCTGCCATGGTTGCAACCACTATTCCACCGGTTGTTGCACAAGCAGCTCCAATGAGTTTTACTGCTGCTCAGCTTCAAGCTAACGCTCAGCCCCAAGTTGCTGCTCAGTCTCAAACTGCTGCTCGGTTTCAATTAGCAAATAACGCATATCAACAAATGGCATCTTACAATTATATGCCGATGGCCCACATGACAGCACCTATAGCAGCACCTGTGGCAAGTGCGGCGGCGCCTGCAACATTCCCTGCCGCCCCTATGATGCAGCCTTTGGTATTTTCACAAATGGCACCCTTACAACAACCACTATTAGCAGATGTGATTGTGGTGGATCCTGATACAGGCCAAATAATAGGGTATGTGCCTGGTGCTCCTTAGAGTGTTATTAACGTATAGGTTTATTTTGAAAGCGTAAAAATTAAATTCTTTTATAAGTGAGGGCCACATGAGCAAAAAACTAGCAGATATGCAAAATTTACAACGTCAACTAACCGCTATGGAAGGCTCGGTCATTCAAGTGAGAAGAGGCGTTTTTTATTCACACACCGTTAAAGATGAAGAAGAACTATCAATACCTAAAGACTTTCAGATGGATATTAATGCTATTGTTAACAATAGCAATTTTTTGGCCTTACCCTCAGAACAACAGGGCAATGTTAGAAAAATATTACAAATCTGTGAAGCACGAATTGTTTTTAACAATATTTTTGCCGATTTTTGTCTCAATGCCCCCGAAGCTAGCTTCATTGAGAGAGTCAAAAAACTGGCCCCTATTATGGCAAAAAGAGAAAAAACCCACTCCACCAACCTAGTTAAAAAAGTAATTCTTTCACAGAGACGTGACCTCAGTAACATGGCAAAAGTGGATGCAAAACTCCATAGAACCATATTAAACCTTCTAAAAATGGCTATAAGCGAACAAAATAAAGAACAACGACTAGTAAGATTTGATAACTTGCTTCTTAAAGTAAAAGAAGAGATGGCATGCTTAGAAGAAAACCATAAATATGATTCTTTTGTTGCCAAACACAGTTCAACAACATCCAACGAAGATATAAGTTCTGATATAGAAGCGTCCTATAAAGAAGAAATGGAATTAGGTTCTTTAACAGAAATATGGGTTTCTCTAACAACTTCTGTCATTGATAAAAAAGCAGTAAAAAGAAGATTGCTAATCGAAAAACATTTGCATCGAAGATTTAAAGATAAAGATGGAACTTTGACTGCTAAACCTCAAGTAAATCTACACGATACATATTTTACCTATCTTAGAACAGAAGTTAAACCAGATATTGCAAAAATTCAAACTCAATTAGATCTCATACCTTCATCAAGGTATAAAACAGGAGAGGCTCGTAAAAAAGACTTGTCTAAATTAAGCACCCTTAAAGCAGATCTAAAGGCATTAGGCGATAGACTAGATATTTTATTTGATGCCCAAGGAAAAGGAGTTCTATGTCCTGAAGTGCAGTTAGGTCAGGTTTATGATTTGTTTCAGAAAGTCATCTCTGAATATAAAAAACAAGCTCAATTGATCAAAAATTATACAGGACAACCTACCCTAGTATTCAAAACAGACAGCGATGACGATGCTTCAGAACTCAAAACACAAGCAGATCTAAAAGCTACCGCAGATCAGGCTGCTCAAGCTGCTGTTGAATCTGGTTCCAGCATTAGAGATCTAGGGGGTGCAACTACCGATTCTGCACCTTTGTCTAGTTCGACTTCTAGTTCTTCTCTTTCTGCTCCATCCTCTGCTTCAGCAGCCACTTCGCCGCCTCCATCTCTTTCTGAGCCTTTCTCTGCTTCAGCTACATCTCTGCCTATGGCTTCAACTACTTCTAGCGCTGCAGCCGCAACAAGCCTTGCAGCTTCGGCAATCTCTACAACTTCTGTCACTTCTGTAGCTTCTCTGGTTTCTTCTTCGATGCCCGCCTCTTCTGTTTCTACGTCTACATCCAGTTCAACTTCTTCTAGCGTAAGTACTGATGTAAATCCTGAACTCCAACTTAAGGCTCATCAAGTTGCAGCTCAATTTACCCAAAATGACGCACAAAAACCATCTACTTATAGGGATAATACCGAAACAGAAAGAAAAGACGGTTCGGTATCGTCGTCGACTTCATCTCTACATTTCGATTTTTCAAATTTCGCAAGCACACACGGTGGTTTAGGACGACGCCATATGAAAACTTTAGAAGATCTCTTTGACGATAACAATCTCAATGAAAAAATCCCGCTAACTGATCTTTTTAATGTGATTGAGGCCGCACATGGTCGGCCAGTAAGGAGTGGTGGATCTTGTACTCGATATGTCATGAATAATGTTATGAGAGATATTGAAGTAAGCATCCCTTTACATAGTCATCATCGGCCCCGCAGCGATTCTAGAGATAGAATGGCAGATTATTTAACGGTTATGCAATTTCGAGATTTTTTCAAAACTACAGGTATAACGAAGCTTTTAGGCCAATATCGCAAAGAACAAAAAGCTGCTGCTAATGCCGCAGCTGCTGCTCAAACTCAACCAGATCTTACCAAACAAGATCCTAAAAATCCTGTTGAACGCCTGCCCACTTCGCACTCGTCTTGAAAGAGCTAACCCGTAAACTACCCAGGATAGGCCCTCGTCATTGCAAAAAGTCCCGTCATTGCGAGGGCACGAAGTGCTTAGTAGGCAATCCAGGGTAGTGTGTAATAACTCTGGATTGCTTCAAGAATGCTTCGCATTTGCAGAGCGCTTCGCGGTTCGCTACGCTCGCAATGACGAGGGCCTATACCTGGGTAGTTACGCTAACCCTACTATTGTATGGAAATGTTCTAGACAAACAGAATATTGCGATAGGAGGGCAGGGGGGAAACTTGTGGGTATCCAGGAATATCTTATGGGAAACACTAGATAAATTATTGATTATCTGAGTAGAAAATTGTTTAAAAACATGCCTATATTGAGAAATTCCAGAATATAAATGAAGAAGGCATATTATGTTGAATTGGGCTTGGGGGCGTAATAGAGAGGGTTCTCGCGCGGGATCTGAGAAGTCGTCTCCAGTTACTTCTGGGAAGTCGTCCCCTGTTACTTCTGGTAAATCCTCTCCTGCTCGTGTTCATCTTGATAGCCGGCCAGCTTCTGGTAAATCCTCTCCTGCCCATGTTCGTCTTGATAGCCGGCCAGCTTCTAGTAAATCTTCTCCTGTCGGTCCTGGCCGTAGACTGGAAACTAACCCGCCAGTCTCCTCTGCTAAATCTTCTGATTCTGAACAATCCCCGGTCACTAATATTTCTAGTTCATTATTGCCTCCTGTTCGGCCCCCTCAATCCCCGTCTGATGATCAAAATTTGGGAGAGGAAAGCATCCTTCTACCTTCGAACAATCAGCCTGATTTGCTTTTGGCGTGGCGTTCAGTCAAAGCACCTAAACAGTCCTCTGCACAGTCCTCTGCACAGTCCTCTGCCAGGATATCTGGCACGAGGGTGTCAGACACAGATATTATTACTCACAAGTTGTTCGCTCAAACTGACATTAAACCTGAACTCATCGCATTTTTGACAGAAAGTTTGGATTATTGTAATAGTTTGAAAAAGGAGGGGTATAAAGTAACAATAGAACTTGATATAAATTGTCAGAACATAAGTATGAAATGTTCAAGTATACATAGCGTCTACATGAAAATTTCTAATCACAATCATTATAACGATTCAGATAGGTTTGATCCTCAAAGGAAAGATAATAAGTCACATACCCTACGCTGATTGAAACGGATGTCACAAGATACAGCCTATCGAAAGTTGTCTCTCAACCTCTGAGCAATTGTGAGTAATTAACTATATAAATTCCTAAAAAAATCAAACATTGGCGCATTTAATAATAATTTATTTATCTTTGAATTTTGCTGAGTAATCCTTCATAACCAAACAATTTTTCATTTTTTAATTTACTGATAATCACGGAAGGCTTTACATGCTTTGGTAGAGTTGGTGCCACGCGGCTTTTACGGCATCAAATTGATTGAACCGGTGGGGTCAAGTGGCCTTGACCCCCGTACATCGTTACCGACAACCCGAGATGCCAAGGCCCTTTAAAGCGCCATTTTTCCCGGTTGTACCGATTTTGGGCATACTTTACAGTGGTTTAATTTGGACGAGACACTTTTTCCTCGTTCTCTGCTGAAGTTGAAGGAGGATTAGCCCGAAGCTGAAGTCCACTTCTTGCGCTTAGGTAGGCTAACGCCGCTTCAGAATTAACGAGAGGCCTCTGTTGTCGTCGTGCCGGCCATTGTTGTTCCTGAGGTAGCTGTGCTTCCCGTTGCTGTACCACCTGCTGGAGGCGTTGCATCAGCTCTCGAGCTTCCTCTAGTCGTCTACGATCTTCGGCAGTTTGAGGCGCTATCCCTTGCTGCCGGCGATTTTCCCGAATTCGGGCTTGTCTTTCAGCTACTTGTTGTGGATTTTGTTGTGATCGTCTCATAATTATCTCCTAGTATAAAATATAGGTTGTATAGCTTTACTTTATCAGGTTTCTTTACCAGAAAGCAAACTGATTTTGTTAACCCTACTAGAAATTTTATCTGGGCACAACTAGTGTAGGTACAAATAATTAGTTTTTTAAAGGCATAGGCAGCTACAATGCCAATATTATCTTGAGCCAACAATCGCCTACGTGTTACCTCAGGTCTTGATCTACTAAGCGATAGTGCATTTGAAGTCTCTCTCTGGGATCAGGATGTCCTATAAATCCTGCGGCAATCATAGATCTATCAATTATTTTTATAAGGTCGCTGTTAATCTTAAGAAGACATTCAGCTTCGTTACTCCGTATCATTACGTTCTTCAAAGAAAGAAACTTTACTGTTTTTTTCAACAGCACATCATAGGGTAGAATGTCGACACTTAGGCCATCATCGTGCCCATTCGAACTGAAAAGCAGTTTTGCCGCTGATCTATCGTTATAATGCAGAAAGCAAAAGAAGATTTTAGCTATAGCTCCTCTAATTTTACGCCAGTAACCCCAGTTTATGCACCCCCTTACTAGCATAATCTCATATTGTCCGTCACTCATCTCCTGAAGGATACTGGCTGCTTTATTTAATGCTTTGATGGTTTCTTCGGGCAGCACAACACTTCTATGCATGAAGTCCCTTGGATCAACTCTAAAATTAATTATTACAGCGGATCTCTTATTTTTAAACAAGCGTATCATCTTAACATGTTCCTAAAGAAGTACTTTAAATTTAACTATCAAAGAAATATTCTTAAAAGTTATTTCACGAAAGGTTTTCTAATCCGAAACGATCAATGAAAAAATTAACCAGGTTATGTTTGTTCCGCGACACCACTTTTTTTCCTCGCAATAATACCCATACTTCTCGCATATAACGCGTAGGACGAAGGATCATCTTCAAAATCCCGAAGCAAAAGCTTAATGCGTTCATATTCCTGCTTACCAAAATGGTTAATAATCAAGTTCCCTGACTCTTCAATCCCCAGACGAAGTATTGATTTTGATTTGCTGGTTCTGAGGATGGGTTGTTGCATAAAAGTGGATATAATTTCGAAATTATTTTTTTGAAGATAATCCATGAGATCAAATGCAACCAAATGATCTCCTCCTTGAGCGCTACGCTGAACTTTCACACTTTCAGAGAACATACGATAACCTTCGCACTTTCCTCGGCATAAAAAATCATTATCAGTTGCTACTAATTCTTCAAGAATAATTGTTCCTCCCGGAGACAAATTATTTAATACTTTTTTCAGTTTTTCAACCGGATTTGGGAGGTGCGAGAGTACAAATCTCGAAATGATGATATCAAACTCATCCTTCCCTAGATCATCTTTAGTAATGTCCTTGACAGCAAACCTAAAACTATTAGATGTCTGGTTTATATTAGCGGTTCGTCTATTTGCTTCACTGATACGTTCAGGACTTATATCGACTCCATAAAAATTTGAATTGCTAGCGATCTCGTTTAATTTTGCCTCCAGATGAGCACTACCACATCCAATGGTAAAGATTTTAACCGAGGACATTGGTACATGTTTAATAATCTCATGATGCATTCTTTCGTGATAAATCTCATTAAGCAGTTCAAGACGATATTCTGCGCTTTGACCATAACCTAAAGCATAACTATGCGTATTAATTGTGTTTTCTCCCCATGCCGCGCTTCCTAAGGTCCCTAAAAACAAAAAGATGAATATCCGTACCATTTGTATATCAGCCCCGGGTTTTGTTGAATAAAACCGCATTTTGTCACAATAACCCCTTGATTACTTGAAACAAGGGCCGCTGCAGCAAAGGCTAACGGAATTTTTGACTTTTCACAATTATATTAACCAATCAATAAAAAAATCTTAACATATTAAAATTTACTGCTCAATTAATAGAGTTTAACTTAAGTTTTACCCTTGAGTTTTACCTCAAAAAAGCAACCCAGATTTGCAAGGTTTTCTAGCCAGTATCTAATACGTTTGATTAAACATTAATTTTGTAAGCTTTTTAACTTAAATTGTTCGTCCGAAATTTAACTTCTATCAAACGACCCTCACCCGGCCGTTGATTCGCGCCATCCATGGCGCTCACCCCCTTCGGGCGCCCATTCGGGCGTCCAAAACGGCAATCCTTGCCGTTTTGTCGGGCCACCCTCTCCCGCAACGGGAGAGAGGAAAGCAGATGCCGGTCAGCGATCCCTCAATAGGAGAAGGTAAAAGCTTGTTAATTAGCTGTGAAATGTTCCACGTGGAACATTTATCCCAAATTATTCACCCAATTCGACCATGTTCCACGTGGAACATTGGGTAGGGGCCGCCCCGAAGACGATCTAGCAAGGGAGTACCTTCCACAACCGCAATAAACGCCTGCCCACCCAAATCAATCAGGCCTTGGAATAGGGCGTCACTTGTTTCTGTATCCAATTCCGCGCTTAAATCATCCACCAACATCACGCAACGTTGGCCCTTTTCCTCAGAAAACCATTGAGCACGCACCAAATAGAGCGCGGCAATGAGAAGTTTCTTCTGTCCTCGAGACAAAATAGCTTTGACGGGCTGCTCGTCCAATAAAATTTCAAAATCGGCGCGATGTGGGCCCACCGTCGTGTAACCTAAGGCTTGATCCCGAAAAAGGCTTGCCTCAAGTGCCTTTCCCAAACCCTCTCCTTTGGCCCAACCTTTACGATATTGAATAGAAGGTGTCCCAATATTTAAAAAATCTGGTAATCGCTGCTCAAAAATAGAAAAAAACCGTGAAATAAAGCGTTTTCGGCTTTCGTGAAGGGATTCACCACTTTCAATTAATATCTCATCCCAAGCCTTCACTTCAGAAACCCGTTTCCCGAAGGTTTTTAAGGCCCGATTTCGTTGTTTTAAGGCAGAATGATAGCGTTGCCAGTGGGAAAAGAAAGAATGTTCCACGTGGAACATTCCCCAATCCATAAAACGCCTACGCCGGACAGGCAATTCATCAAACAATCGATAGCTGTCTCCAGACATGAATTGCACTGCGAGCACGCGGGCAAATTCAGCGAGGGACCCGCATTTTTCTTCAGCAATGCGAAGAGTATGCGTTCCATCCCTAAAACGCTCAATCCCTAAGCGAACTGAGGGGAGATTTGTATTAAAAGTATTGATGATCCCGCTTAATAAGCAGCTTTCTTCATTAAAACTTAAATATTCTTGCACGGCATTCGCCCGAAAAGATTTCCCGGTGGCCAATAAATGCACTGCCTCGAGAAAACTGGTTTTCCCCGCCCCATTCTTACCCCAAAATAGATTTAAAGTGGACGAAAATTCGAGTTTGGCGGGTAATAAATTGCGGATCCCAGAATAATGAAGGTTATCAAGGAACATATTTATAAAATCATCGGCATAATGACGTAGATGCCACCTTCCCCTTCAACACTTTCAATCCGGGCACTGCTGTTAGAATCGGTAAAGGTAAATTTAATCACATT
>Ga0207084_1083_pt1 | contig 20682 bp, 23 predicted proteins | sample Alteio_BWMinHeat_55_FD_153543 | JGI IMG/M metagenome (GOLD analysis project Ga0207084, IMG submission 153543) | Enriched cells from forest soil in Barre Woods Harvard Forest LTER site, Petersham, Massachusetts, United States -... | ecosystem: Environmental > Terrestrial > Soil > Temperate forest >...
CTGTAATGCTAATCGCTATACTCCTGGCCTAGGTGCTTGGCAAACAGATTGAGTTACTATTTGCTGGGGTGTGGGTCTGATTTGTTTTTTCAGGAACGGGCATCCCTGCCCTCGGCGAACGAGACCATCCATGGGTTCGACGTCCTTCAAAAACAAATCAGGACCCTCACCCTAGGTAGAACTAGGTTTTATTAGGTGAAGTTAATTTATCGACGAGTAAGTAGACACTATGTCAAAAGACACTAAATCAAGAAGCTATACAGCTGAATCTATAGAAGTATTGATGGGCTTAGATCCCGTCAAAAAACGCCCCGGCATGTATACGGATACTTTGCGTCCCAATCATTTGGTGCACGAAGTCATTGATAATAGCGTGGATGAGGCCATTGCAGGCTTTTGCACGGAACTCACCGTTATCTTACACAAAGACGGTGGGATTGAAGTTCGCGATAATATTGTTTGCCATCTTAGGTAAGTATTCGGCGATTGGTTTTGCCATCGGCGCCATTTTATCAGGGTTCGCGGGTTATATCGGCATGTGGGTTTCTGTCAGAGTCAATGTCCGCACCGCTGAGGCGGCGAGGCATGGTTTGGCCCCTGCCTTAAGTCTTGCTTTTAAATCGGGCGCCATTACCGGGCTTTTAGTGGTTGGCTTGGCCCTATTGGGGGTCACGGTCTATTACTTCATCTTGAGAGAGATTGGATTGCCCGACCGCAGTTTAACTGAGGCACTTATTTCTCTCAGTTTCGGTGCATCGCTCATTTCCATCTTTGCTCGACTGGGGGGCGGCATCTTTACAAAAGGTGCGGATGTGGGCGCTGATTTGGTCGGAAAATTAGAAGCGGGGATCCCAGAGGATGACCCACGCAATCCCGCAGTGATTGCAGATAACGTCGGCGATAATGTCGGCGATTGTGCAGGGATGGCAGCAGATTTATTTGAAACCTATGCAGTTACCTTGGTTGCCACTATGCTTCTTGCCAGCAACCTTGCACCTGCTTTGCTTAAAACTAAACTGATGCTCTATCCCTTATGCATTGGGGGCGTGTGCATTGTAGGCAGTATTTTGGGGACCTTTTTCGTACGATTAGGTGCCAGCAAAAATATTATGGGCGCTCTTTACAAGGGGCTTGTTGCCACCTGTATTTTCTCCGCTATCTTTATTGTCTTTATCACAAACTGGTTGCTGAACTTGTCAAGCACCTTTGTCATGGGTGATAAAATTGTAACGGGTATGAGCTTGCTTTACTGCGCCTTCACCGGTTTAGTGGTCACAGGCTTATTGGTGTGGATAACGGAATACTACACAGGCACACGTTATCGGCCTGTACAAAGTATTGCAAAAGCCTCTCTTACAGGACATGCAACTAATATCATTCAGGGTTTAGCCGTTTCGATGGAATCAACTGCTTTGCCTGTATTGGTGATTTGTGCAGGGATTATCGTTTCTTATTTGGTCGGAGGGTTGTTTGGCATCAGCATTGCGGCAACAGCCATGTTGGCTTTAGCGGGCATGATTATTGCATTAGATGCTTATGGTCCTGTGACAGATAATGCGGGCGGTATCGCGGAGATGTCTAATCTCGATAAACATGTACGGGAAGTAACCGATGCATTAGATGCAGTAGGTAACACTACAAAAGCGGTTACAAAGGGCTACGCCATTGGTTCGGCCGGGCTTGCTTCTTTAGTATTATTTGCAGTTTACATTGAAGATCTCCTGCACTATTTCCCTTCGCTTAACATTCGCTTTGTATTACAAGAGCCGTTTGTGGTGGTTGGGCTTTTCGTGGGTGGATTGTTACCTTATCTCTTTTCGTCTTTTGGGATGATGGCAGTTGGGCGTGCTGGCGGACAAATTGTGCTTGAAGTGCGCCGACAATTCAAAGACATTCCAGGCATTATGACCGGTAAGGCAAGACCTCAATATGGTGTTGCGGTCGATCTCCTCACCAAAGCGGCTATTCGCGAGATGATAATCCCTTCATTATTACCCGTGCTGGCACCTGCAATACTCTATTTTGTGGTGGATGCAATCGATGGACAGTCATCCGCTTTCTCGGCATTGGGTGCTATGTTGCTGGGGAGCATTGTCACCGGATTGTTTGTGGCAATCTCCATGACATCGGGGGGTGGCGCTTGGGACAATGCGAAGAAGTACATCGAAGATGGCCATTATGGTGGTAAAGGATCGGATGCACACAAGGCCGCAGTGACGGGCGATACGGTGGGCGATCCTTACAAGGACACGGCAGGCCCTGCAATCAATCCCATGATTAAAATCATCAATATCGTGGCGTTGTTGCTAATCGCCATGATTGCGAAGATGAGTGCTTAATATTCGCAGTCCATTATTCTCGTTTCATTCCCTCAGGATATCCGGTAACTCCCGGATATCCTGATACTATGCGGAGGTAGTTTATAGATGAAAAAATTTTCATTTGTTAATACTATAGCGGGGGATCATCTTTCACAATTACATGAATTATATAAAAAAATGTGGTGGTCAAAAACGAGAAGTATGGAAGAGATCCAAACCATGTTAAGAACTTCCATTTCTTTTGGTTTGATTGAAGAGCTCAGTAATAGGCTGGTGGGATATGCGCGTGTTGTGACCGATGAAATGCGATTTGCTTTAATTTTTGATGTTATGGTGGATGAGGAATATAGAGGAGAGGGCTTGGGAAAATTGATTATGGATTCAATTCTTTCCGATCCCTTTTTCAAGAATGTAAAATATTTTGAATTAACCTGTTTGCCCGATTTGATCCCCTATTATGAAAAATTTAATTTTAGCAACACTCATCCAGTCCCCGAATGTAAACCGATGTGGTATAAAAATACTCCAAAACCAAGTTAGAAAGCTTTTTTGCCTGCCACCGCTGACTTTCGATCTCGATCATTTTGCCAGCGCCGGCAAAATGATCATGCCTATATTTAAAAGAAGCATCATAGTATAAATATACTCTTTATTATGCTACTTAACTTAATTAATTGATACCATGGTAATCCTGGACAATATATAATAATTATATATATAATCGTGATATATTAATTTTGAGTATTAGGGAACAAGGATGGGTGAAGTTTTAACATTCTTAAGAACTGTGCCATCTCAAAAGGAAGCGCAAAATACAATTAGTCAATTAGCCCAAAACGGGAAAATAAAATGGACCAAACATGCTAAAGAGAGAATGGAAGAAAGAGGAGTGAGTATTTTACAGGTTATAAATTGTTTATTAAAGGGGCGCATAACAAGCATAGATCAATACAAAGATGATGTTGGGTTTAAAGTTGGCCTGGAAAGAATAGTAGCCGGTGAAAAAATTCGCGTCGTTGTTTTTTTAGAATCAAATAACACGGTCGTCAAAATTGTTACAGTTATGAACATATAGAGGGCGATATATGAAAGAATATCACTATACTGAGTGTGGATTAGACAACATTTATCTACTAAATGGCTTTGAAATAAATCATACGCCAAATGGAGAAGAAATTTTTATTCATGACATAAATGGTTTAAATAAAACTATCGGTATAATTTTAATATCAAAACCAGGTTTGCTTTCTGGAAAGGAAATACGTTTCATTAGGCATATGTTAGATTTATCTCAAAAAAGACTCGCAAATATTATTGGGATCGATTATCAATCCGTTTTAAGATGGGAAAAGAATAAAGGTAAAATTTCAAAAACCGCAGACCGTTTTATTAAAATGATGTTTTTTTCATATATAGACCCTCGCAACACAGATATTTATGAAAAAATAAATGAAATAGCCGATCTAGATGCTACAGAAGTTCATCATAAATTAGCTAAAATTACACTAGAAGAAGTCTCAAAAGAATGGCGAGAGTGCGCTTAAACGCGCTGTTCTCATCACACTCCGCGTTTTTTCATTGCGTGTTAAATCAGTTTATCTGTCTGTTCCTGTAAACTATTAGCTACCCCTTCAGCCACAAGTTTTCGCCACAAAAAAGATAAAGCACCTTCAATACTCATGGTTGTCTTTATTTCTAAGGCATCCCCATGAGTAATAAATTCATGGCGACCATACATTTTTGCAAAGGGAAATCGTGTTAAATCCGTAAAAACCCTGTTGGGTACCATCTCTATAATTTCGATATTAATTTTTGAGAAACCCTTTGGCTTAAACAAGAAGCTATTGCCCACTTTGAATTCACCTTCTAATTTCGCATATTCAATATCGTCTTGCCAGGTGTGCCATTGATTTACATTGCACCAAACTTTCCAGACTTCCTCGGCACTCAATCCTTTTACTGTTTTACTATAACTTTTACTCCACATAAGTTTCTCCTGATTTCGATAAAGAAGGATGGATCAATGAACGCAGTGATTCATTGAATTGCAGAATGTTAGAAGCAGTCGCATTGAAGAAGTCAGCGTCCGCTTTTTCTACAGCAGGAACTGCCCTGAAGGCGCGGTCTCGTCCTTTTTTGGTTAGGCTGAGAATTTTGGCCCGGGTATCGGTGGGATGAGGGCGTCTTTCAATAAGTCCCTTTTTTTCGAGCGTTCGTAAAACTTGAGACGTCATCATGGTGTCAAGCTTGGTGTGTTCGGCAAGCATGCTTTGGGTGAGCAAGGTTTTTTTATTGGACCACCAAAGTAAACTCGCCAATAACGCAAATTGCACCTGCGTTAAATCAAGCGGACGCAAAGTTGCCGCAATCTTGCGCTGCCAAAGAGCGGTGACTTGCCACAGTAAAAACCCCGTGCTGTCATTGGCCTTCTTGACTGAGAAAGGTGCCATTGTCATTTCATTCACATTTATCTTAACCTGTGATTTATTAAAACTCGCCCAATAGGCTCGCTCTATGTGAGTGGGGACTGGTAATATTCTCCACCCATATAATATGCATACATTATATATGTGCGCATATTATAATTGCAAGCGACTTTAAGAAATCATTAAGCGCTTGTCCAATGGTGCCCCCAAGATTTAGTAAAGCTGAGCCTCATTATGTAAGTTTATTGACTTATTATCGTTCATTTTGGCAGATTTCCACTGAAATGTCATAAAACAAGAGCAGATGTATAAAAACGTGAGCAAATGACGGTTTGGGTTATAAATCATGTGCAAAATACGCTACACACAAGTTAATATTGCTATAGGTCGACGTCTGATACTCCTTCTGCAAAAAGCCATCCCTTAAAAAGATCTTCATTAATAAGAGGTCGTCCAGTGTTTACGGTGTTCAACTTTATATTTGCAAAAGGTAACTAAATATGACACCTTTTATATATGAAAGGTAGAAAAATTACGCTTCTGACAAAAATGAAATTGTAAAATGAAGTACATCATCGAACAAATTAGTCCAGACATGGCTAAAAAGCTCTGCCTAGAGATTGCGGACGATTTGCCCGATTATTTTGGTTTGCCAGAAGTTAATGAACAATATGCTAAAGGTATGCTTAACCGATTATCTTTTGCGGCAAAGGTGGAGCGACAATTTGTTGGTTTGTTGACCCTTGAGTTTCCCTATACAGGAAATGCTAACATTTATTGGATAGGTATAAAATCTGCCTTTCATGGAAAAGGAATTGGCACGGCTCTTATTAAAGAGGCCGAAGCTTATGTTTTAAATCATAAAATTAATTCATTAACTGTGGAAACATTGAGCCCGACTGAGGCGGACGAAAATTATCTGAAAACATTTCGTTTCTATGAGCAATGTGGTTTTCAAGCACTCTTTAACCTTAAACCCCAAAATTATGAACACCCCATGGTTTATATGCATAAGCTAGTCCAATCTCGCAAACATGAAGCAGCGCCGAACTCAAAGAAATTATTTGCCTATGAATTCCGAGCCCTCAAATATGAAGATATTGCGCTTATCGCCTCAAAATTTGCTGAAATGGGGTGGGATAAGCCTGCATCACTTTATTACGAATATTTTGGGGAACAACAAAGAAATGAACGTGACGTTTGGATAGCCTGGAAGGGGGAGGTTTTTGTAGGATATGTGACCCTCAAATGGCAATCAGATTATCCCCCTTTTCAGGTTCAAAACATCCCAGAAATTAAAGATTTGAATGTACTCCACAACTTTAGAGGCCAAGGGATAGGTTCCAAATTACTTGAACTGGCTGAAGATAAGGCGCGAGAAAAATGCCAATGTATTGGGATTTCCGTAGGGCTCACTGCCGATTACGGAAACGCACTAAAGCTTTATGTTAAAAATGGGTACATCCCTGACGGGAACGGAATAACTTCCAGGAATAAAGCTTTAAACTGGGGAGACACTGTTAAAGTAGATGACGATTTAGTTTTGTGGTTTATTAAGAGATTTATTTAAAATATGAAAAGTATATTTCATGAGATCGTCCATTCCTTGTTTTTCTGCCAGTTTCAATGAGATCACATTTGCCTCATCGCAAGACCACACAGGTTGCAATCTTTTTTTGATCACGTAATGAATAAGATGGTTACATAGTATAGTTGATAATTTTTTACCACGATAATCTTCGTGAGTTATGGCTCCTATTTCAACCAATTCTTTTGATGGAACTCCATGAGCTTCACTTGCAATCAATTGTTTTTGTGAGTCCCATAAAATAAAGCCCATACCATTTTTAAGATAATTCTCAGCATTGCCAAAAATATTAACCACCAATGATTTCCACATACATAAATTAAAGATTTTTTCATCTTCAATTTTTTTCAATATATAATTAGTATCATTTTCATAATATGGTATTGTTGATTGAATGTCATTATATCGATACTGACGTCTGGCAGTAGGAACAAATCCAAATTTAGATAGTTCTAATTGTGAATCAGATTCAATCGCTAATTCTACTTTTTCTTTTTCCTTAAGCAAATCAAAATATCCTCGAAATTCCCCTTCACTCAGTTTACCCGCCATGAAACAATATGCAGCACCAGTCATCACTAAACAATTATTTGGCTTATTCTCATTGTCAACCCAAATTTGCCCGGGCAGCAGGTGGTCAATAATTCCATATATGAACGGTAAATTGGGATAGCTTCCATGAAAAAAAGAACGAACCTTTTCATATTTATCTTGAGGTAACTGATTCATTGATCTTCCCCTTTGATATAACCGTTTTCACTAGGTCGATATTACATAAATTTTTAAAACAAGACAATCGAGTTAGTGATGGAACAATGATATCGCGATTCATTTCTAGATGCATTATAAGCTGTTAAGAGTTATCATTGGGTATTTAAATGGCACAATTATTGAATTGCGCCACTTCAAGTGGCATAATGCCACAAATGGTGTCACATAAATTAGGAGTAATAGTTTGAAAATCTCCCGTTTGATAGTTTTAATTACATTATTCGTGCTGAGTTTTGTAACCGTTAATGGTGTTGCGGCCGAAATATTCGAAATTGATAATTTTGAGCAACTGAGCACCATTTTAAGAAAATCTTCCAAAGATGACTTAATCATATTTGACGTTGATGAGGTATTGGTTTATCCAGAAAATGTTGTCCAACTACAAGTGGCTGCTAATTTTTGGGAAGATACCATGGATAAGATTGAAAATCGCTTGGGTAAAGATAAAAGGAATCTTTTGCATGCCGCAATGTTAGCTCAGTCAAAATGGGCATTAACTGACAATGAACTACCTGCGTTAATTCATGAATTGCAAGCTAACAAAATTAAAATACTCGCCCTCACTGCCTTCTGGGTAGGCAAAATGGGAGAAATCGAATCCGTTGAAGCTTGGAGAAGAGATCAATTGAAAAATTATGGTATAGATCTTTCTTTGAATGTCCTGGTAGAGAAACCTCATTTTGAAATTAAAAACGATTTCTTTGCTATTAAACATCCCAACACCCTTCCTGTTTACCATGAAGGGATCCTCTTGACGAATCGACATCCTAAAGGAGATGTGATTAACGCTTTTTTAAGACAAATAAATTTTCGCCCTAAAGGGATCATTTTTGTTGATGATAGGATAAGTCATATTAAAGATCTGGAGAATTTTTGCAAATTATCAAACATACCCTTTATTGGCATACATGATAATAGAATTTTCACAAAATATAATACTTTTAATGAAAAAATAGGAAAATTCCAATTTGATTATTTAGAAAAACATCGGATTTGGTTGAGTGATGCCGATGCAATGGATCAAATGGGGCCCAAACCTTAAAGCATGGAGTAAGATACGATGACAAAAAATAGTCAAAAATTTTCTGAAATAAAAAAATTTGACCTGCCACTCGGCCAATACGTTATAACAGGAAGTGGGCCCTTGGGTATTCGCAATTTAAGAGAGATAAACGATATTGATATTTTTGTTGATTTGAAGTTATGGACTATTCTTTCAGAAAAATATGACACAACTGATAAGGATAATATTAAGAGAATAGAGTTTCCGGGTGGTCTAATCGAAGCAATGTATGAAGGCTCGTTTTATACTATTAAGGGGGATATGAATGATCCGACAATTGCGGACCGTATTGCAAAAGCTGACATCATTGATGGGTTACCATTTGAATCCCTTTTGCACGTTCTCCATTTTAAGAAAAAAATGAACAGAGAGAAAGATAAAAATGATATTTTAATGATTGAGAAATGGCTGAAAGAGAACCAATAAAATTAAGGAGTTATTGAGATTCCAAAACAGCATTTGCTATTATTTTTGATTGATTGATCACTTCCAACCATTTTTCTCTAAAGGATTTTTCATCTACCATTTTAGTCGGATAATGATCTGCCCCTTTATATACTAGGCCAATATATCGAATGTTGGAGTTGTAAGTTAATAGTGCTTTTTCTACATCTACAATGTTCTTCTCTCTATCATCAATAAAAATGATTGTTTGAGGTTCATAGTTTACTTTCTTCAGAAACTCTACAAGCACCTTGCCTTTGCCGAGCTCGCTTCCTTCACCATTTGAGCATAAGATACCCTCTTTAAATTCAGGATAATTATTACGATAGGGAGGGAAATTATCAAAGACAATCGATTTAAATGCAGGGAAACTGGAAGAAAAATTAATGCCAACCGCCTTAAGTTGTTCGTATCGCCGTGTGGATTGATCAATGTTTGACCCGAGACTTCCTGTCAAGGCTGCGGTCAGGGCAATACATTTTGGATGTTTGTCTTGGATTTTTTTGATTAGGGCGGGTGTTTGTTTTTCAATCAGGATTGAAGGACTCTGTTGGGTCGTAAGATTGATTGTCACATCCTTTTCAATAGGGTTTAAGCTCTCAAGAAGGCTTTTTAGAAGCGGTTTATGCGCCATCATATTCAGCATTTGAAAGGCTGGCTCTGACGACTGTATCAGGACCATATCAACGTCAAACACCCCTAGAGTTTCGCCTTTGGTTTCAGCAAATATCGTCTGGACTTCCTCCATTGAGTTAGTAATTTTTGTTTCAGCAAGTGCTACAGCGGGCAATACTACAGTTGTAGCGGCAAAGATTAGGTCCATCATTTTCATCTTTTTTCTCCAAGATCTTTTCTAAAAAACATAATGCCAGTATAATCGAAATGAATAGCTTACGACATCTAAATGGGCCATAACACATGTATGACGAGATCCGTCATAAAATGGCTGGAAATGGCGTATTCCAAACCCTTTTTCCAATATAACCAGCCACATGCAACACCCACTATCCCATTGAGTAAAAGAGCTCTCACTATCATTAGGGCTGGTAACTCAGAGGCAGAGGATAAAGCATAAGCCTTGACAGTGGTAGGAAGATGGCCCAATCCAAAAATAACTGCGACCGATAGAATTGCAACCCATATTCCTAAAGCGTTAAACCTTCTTAAAAAGACCAATAGTAAAGACAATAGAAATAATCGCATTAATACTTCTTCTACAATTCCCCCATAAAAACTTGCTAAAAACCCATAAAACCTTCCTGGGGGCGTTATGCTTTTCAAGTCGGGTAGCATTTTTATAAAAAATAATTCAAGTAATAATATAAGTACTCCAGCAATAAGGCCTGTCAAAAGCCCAAATTTAAGGAAATCATTGAAATCAAATCTCTTAAGGCCTTCCAAAATCGTGAGACCTGCTACTGGTACTATTTTTTTTAATAATAATCCAACATAAATAGGAATTGGGTAAATAATAAGCCCATTTAATATGACACTAAACAACTGGGTTGTCGAGGAAATATGGCTGGTATTCAAAAGACTAGAAATATAAGGGAGTAGCAATACATTACTAATAATACAGGCAAGTAAAAGTATTAGAAATGAGCGAAACTCAATCCTGGTTAATTTAAACTTTTTCAAGACATCTCTATGCAAAACCCGCAACCTGTCTGGGCTTTGCGAGTGTGGATTAAAAAACATACCCATCAATGTATCCTACTCTAGAAAAATTAGTTAGTAAACTTATTTTTGGGATTGACTAATCGAAAGTAGAAATTATTTTTTCTATTGTTCTCTTAGCATCCAAATTTCATTTGTGTTGGGATCCTTTTTAATTTTTTTAAAGCCTGCTTTTCCATAACCATTGATGGCGGCTATATTATCAGAATTAGGATTGGCGAAAACGTGGGTAAATTTTTTATCACAGTGAGTATCTAAGAATAGTCTCAAGGCCTGTGGGCCAATACCTTGTCCAATATACTCTGGCTCGCCAATCAAGATATCGAAACCTGCCAAAGACTGCGGTAAAGCAATCAACGGAGTTTTTCTTGAAAAATCATGTGCATTATATATCTGGATATAGCCAATCGGTTTTTTATCATAGCAGATGATGAAAGCATGTATTTCTTTAGGCTTATCCTTTTCAAGCTTATAGCCTTTGATGTAACTACTATATTTTTGTCGAATTAGTTCAAGTGTCCACACCACATCTCGATCCCACCAGGCTTTGACATGTGGTGTCTCGAGCCACTTCAAAAGTAGTGGGAAATGGGATGAAGCCAAAGGTTCAAATGTGATGTTCATAACCAACTCTTTCTGGATAAAGCATTCATAGCATTTCCGGACCCCCTAGTCTTGGTTTGGGGACGGGTGATCGCTTTCTCAAGCGATCTCTCTGGGGAAATTTAGATCTTGAATCTATACAAGCGTCCAAACCCTGAGCAGGACAATCATATAACAAATAAAGGAAAAAACGATATAATTCCCTTAACTCTTCTAAGTCTGGCCATTTTGCGCCAGTTTCAAAATAGCCCTCTTTGAATTTTCCATGATTTCCTAACCATAATTCAATCAATACTAGTTCAAGTTCAATAGGGCCTATTGCATAGCTCTCAATATCAACCAATGCGGCAAAACTGCCTTGTTGCGAAGCCAAAAATTGAGTTGGCCACAAATCCAACATTATGAGCCCTGAGCTCTTGGGAGGCCTCATCATTTGTGCTTGTCGTATAAAATGAGGCAGGACCCGTTGTACGTTTCTGTCTTCTGCTGCCTTTCTCATTGCTCCCAGTGTTTTTAAAGCAAGCGCCAACTTCTCAGGAAATTCACTCAGTGGCCGCCCTTGGCCTTCGATATTCCCAAAATAATCAAATTGTCTAGCATGGATCTTTGATAAAAAAATGCCTAACTGATAGGCAACCTCCTTATCTTGCGTCATTTGATGGAAAAGTTCACTTTCATTAAGGACGGGGATCCCTCGCATCCATTCCATAATGACGTAAGGTTTCTGGATAGGATTATCTAGTGAAGATTCAGCTTTTAAAATTCTAGGAACTGGAATAACATTAAGTTTATTTAAATATTCTGAAAGACCTTTTTGATTATTAATAGATGCCTCGTAGGTTGTTCCGAAAACCAAATGAAGACCACGCCAAAAGACGCTTCTATTTTCACTGGTATCTTTCAATATCTTGATAACATATTGACCTTCATCCGTTCTGACAAAATAAACATCATTAGTATTATCATATCCTGGAGTGAGAGACTTTAGCTCAAGCACTTTCGAAGCAAATAAAGGCTGAAGGTTCTCTTTTGACAATTTTGACATATATTCATTCCACCTTAATCTCTAAGGGAGGCAAATTCTCTACGCTACAGCAAGAATACAATAGTCCATTGGTTATTTTTCGTGTCGAAAAATTATAAAAATAATTTTCCATTTCCCCTTCCTGCTTGAATTTTAACCTAGCTAGAATGCTTTTGCTTATATTGTGATTTACAAATATTTTAGCTTGTATCCTCTTAGCATCATTAACCAGAAAGCAAGCTCGGGATAAGGCGTTAATCGCCTCAGTCATATAACCTTTCCCCGTTTCCCGGGTATCAAGCCAACCATCAATCTCAAAATAGGGAACATACCAATTTATTTCAAAAAACCATATTATTCCTAAGAATTTATTATATTTTTTTGAAAATACTGAAAAAAATAGTTGTGCCGGTCGTACTTTTTCATGATCTTCTAATGCATTTCTAATGAATTTTTTAATATCGTTAATTGATCGACCAAATTTTGCCCAACTCCAATAAGGTAACAATTCCTTCATAGAAGCCTTTTCTGCCTCAAAATAAACTTCCGCATCGGAAAGCGCAATTGGCCGCAAGATTAATCTTGGCGTTTCAATATTTGAAATTAATTTCACTCTTTTAGTATTCATTATTTTCCTCCTTTGCTCGCAAAGATTTTGATTAATTCATCCCTTTTTGGGAAAATAATTTCCAAGGGCAAAGAGATTCTTGCATTTTATGACAATGTTCAAAGGTAATACATCCTTGAATTGGATTTTACCCCTTTTAATGCAACCATTTGATTTTATTGAATAAATTTTATCATCCTTGATTTTCGACCATAAACCTCTCAAATTTACCCTGATTTTCGACCAAAAGTAGGTAAATTTATGTTTGATTTTCGACCATAAATTAGCTAAACTTAGTTTGATTTTCGACCATGGCAGTATAAACTTGAAAAGAATCATAGACATACATCTAAAGGCTTGGAAAAGAGAACCCAAGCGTAAACCTGTGTTAATAAGGGGCCCGAGGCAGGTCGGTAAGACTTTTTCGGTGCGCAGGTTGGGACAAAGCTTTTCAAGCTATATTGAAATTAACTTCGAAAAACAGCCTGAATTAAAAAAAGTTTTTGAGCTTGATCTTGTGCCGACCCGCATTGTGCGCGATTTAATGGCGATTCTTAAAAAACCCATTATACCGGGTGAAACTCTGCTATTTTTGGATGAAATACAAGAAGCTCCTCGGGCAATTATCGCTCTACGATACTTTTATGAAGAAATGCCCAACTTACATGTTTTAGCGGCAGGCTCGCTTTTAGATTTTGCAATACAACAAGTTGGAGTGCCCGTTGGACGAGTGTCTTTTCTCTATCTTTATCCCATGTCTTGGTTAGAATTTTTAAAAGCCCATAACAATACTATTCTACTTGAAAAAATTGTAAATCATAAGCCAGAGGAACCTTTAGGGACTCCGATACACGAACATACATTGCGCTTATTGTCTGAATATTTTGCCATTGGTGGCATGCCAGAAGCAGTTGCTTCTTGGGTTGAAAGCAAAAATCCGCTTGCTTGTTCCGAAATCCATCAAACTATTATTGAGGCCTATCGTCAGGATTTTCATAAATATGCCAAAGAACAACAAATTAAATATGTAGAGCTTATGTTTGAACATGGACCCAAACAGCTGAGCCAAAAATTTAAATACAGTGCCATTCCAGGTGAATATCGAAAACGAGAGCTGTCGCCAGCGATTGAACTGCTCGCCACGGCGGGTATTGTTCATAGGGTATATCACTCGAGTGGACAAGGGATCCCCCTGGGATCACAAGCAAATTTAGATATTTTCAAAATGCTTTTTTTAGATATAGGATTAACCCAAGCTATCTTGGGGCTGGATTTTGCTGATTGGTTTCTCAATGCTCAGAATAACTTTATCAACAAGGGTGCGGTTGTAGAAAGCTTTGTGGGACAAGAATTGCTAGCTTATTCTAATCCTCATTCTAAAACATCCTTATATTTTTGGCAGAGAGAAGAGCGCGGCAGCCAAGCTGAGATTGATTACTTAATCCAAAAGCAAGGTCAAATCATCCCCATCGAAGTCAAGAGTGATAAGGGAAGTCATTTGAAAAGCATGCGTATTTTCCTTGAAAGCCATCCGGCTTCAACTTATGGCATTCGATTTTCAACACATGATTATTCTATTCTTGATAATGTTTATTCTTACCCTTTATATGCCATTCACACAGCATTAGAGGTGGACACCAATAGCATTGCTGATTTTATTAAAGAATAGATTATCGTTTGTTAGAAAGAAAAAACCCTCTGACTTCCCCCTCTCCGAAGAGAGGGTTAAATCAGAGGGTTTTAACGTATTAAGAGTAGTGGTGGATTAATTACAGGCTAACGAGAATACCGAGACCGAGGGAGTTCACGCTTTTAACGATCTTGTTCCCTTGTTGACGTCTGAGCATGGCTCGTGCACTGATGGTGTCGTTAATTTTGTATTGAATACCAGCACCGACTCGCGCACCGACTTTTGTCGATTTTGCGGTAACTTTCTGGTTGTAAGCTAAAGCAGCTGATTTAACAGTGCCTGATAGCTTACTGTGAAGACGTCCCACACCGATAGAACCGACGAGGTCGACTTCAGGAGACACAGGAAGCAAACCAATTGCATCTGCATATATATTTTGATGCTTGGCTTTCATGCCTGAAGCATCAAATATAGCTGTAGTGGCTGCATCTTTCTTGGCTACCTTTCCGCCTGACATGGGGTTAAAACCCAATTCAAGGGCGAGGTTGTCATTAAGACGTGTACCGACAATGGCGCTACCGCCCATGCCTGATTTACCTAGGAAAGCTTTCTTTCCGCTTTTCATGGTCACTTCAGCACCTGTAGTGTCTTTACCTTTTACTTTCTTTGCGCTTGTATAATGATTGCCTTGAAGTTCACCACCAACGTAGAACTTAGGATCAAGATCCACCGCACCTGCCACGCCTGTTGTAAGCATAGCAACTGACAAAGCTATTCCAGCTAACTTAATTTTCATATTATCCTCCAACGAATTTAGATGTATAGTTTCAAACTATGTTGGGAGATGATAAGCAAGTTTCCAACAAAGATAAATACCCTGACACAAATTAGTCACTATAAAATTCTCAATAAAATCAAAACACTAAATGACCTATGTTAAAATAAATAGTAAAAATGGGTCGAAATCATCAAATTTTTTCAAAAGTTCTCTATGAAAATAAAACTTAAGCGGATCAATAAGGTCTAATATAAAAGGCTTAGAGACTGGATCCCCGCCTACGCGGGGATGACGCGCGAGAATGACGAAACTGGATCTCTGCCGGAGTTTATCCCCGAATGTTGTTATCGGGGACGGGGATGACAAGGACAAAGGCTAGATTAATAGGTAACTACTATTGAGAAGAGACTGGGTAAAAATGACCGATAAACCGAGACTCAAACGCTTAGTGAAGAAAAAGTCTTCCAAAATCCAAATTGGATGGCAGGAGTGGTGTGCGCTGCCTAAACTCCATATCCCCGCCATCAAAACAAAAATTGATACCGGGGCAAAAACCTCAGCCCTTCATGCCTGGGATATCGACACCTTTCATCGTCATGGGGAATTGTACGTTCATTTTATGGTCCACCCGATCCAACGCAATTCTCGTATTCATTGTTTTTGTACCTCACATGTGGTGGATAAGCGGTCTATCATGAATACCGCCGGACATAAAGAAAATCGCTATATTATTACTACGCCGATTACTCTTGGTTCCACGACTTGGGAAATCGAAATTGGCTTAACCAATCGGGATCCCCTTGCCTTTCGCATGCTACTCGGCCGTGACGCCTTAAAGGGACATACGCTGATTGACCCCGCTAAAACTTTATGTCAAGGTAAAATGAGTTCACGTATATTAAAGAAGCTTTATACGAAACATCATCTTCACACTCATCATCACTCCTATCCTTGGAAAACTTAATGAAAATCGCCGTTCTAACACACAACATGAGTCCCTATAGCCAACGGCGGTTCACAGAAGCCGGAAAATTGCGCAACCATAAAATATTCTTTATTCAGCTATCCCATTGTTATATGAATCTTTCAACACAAGCACCCGTGGTGTATTATCATGATGCAGAAAGTTTAAACAAATTAGAGGCCATCATTCCACGTATTAATCCCAGTCATACTTTTTACGGAACCGCTGTTTTAAGGCAATTTGAGCGCATGAAGGTGTACACCCTAAATAGCTCTCTTGCTATTATCTGGTCACGCGATAAAATCCGTGCCTTGCAACAACTGGCGCGCTGTGATCTGCCCCTGCCCATCACCGGTATTGCAGATACACCCGCTGAATCTGAAAAACTCATCGAGCTCGTAGGAGGTGCCCCCTTGATTGTGCGACTACTAGAAGGCACAGAAGGAAAAGGAACCATTTTTGCTGAAACCAATATTGCGGCTTTGAGCGTCATAAATGCTTTTAAACAACTTAAGGCTAATATTTTGGTCCAAGAATCCATACAAGAAGCAGAAGGACAGGATATTCGATGTGTGGTGATTGGTAATAAAGTAGCCGCTGCAGTTCAAAGAAAGATTGAAGAACCGAAAAGTAAGAGTCGAAAGGAAATTTTAAGCCATACTCAAGCCGTTGATATCACCGAAGAGGAAAGAGAAATCGCTATAAAAGCGGCAAAATCTCTCAACTTGAATCTGGCCAGCGTCGATTTGATCCGTTCAAAAAGAGGGCCTCTTTTGTTGGATGTTAACCCCTCCCCCAATATTGAAATGTTAGAAACCGCAACCAAGATTGATATTGCAGGATTAATTCTGGAATTTATCGAGACAAACGCAAAGAAGCATGATTAAGTTCAAGCCATTGAAGAGCAATCAGTGCCGGAGAACTCATGATTTTCCCCTCTTTCACCAAGGCAAATGTCTCTTCTGCAGTGAACACATGAATTTTAATATCTTCTCCGTCTTCGGCAATTCCGTGTAATCGTCCTGTTTCGGGGGCCTTAATCAAACCACAATAAATATGGATAATCTCGTTTGAAATACCGGGACTGGTTAGATAGCTACAAACAGGTTCAAGCAATACAATGTCGCAACCGGCTTCTTCCTTTGCCTCACGATGAGCAGCTTCGATAGGGGTTTCGCCTTCATCTATGACGCCTGCAACAATTTCTAACATCCAAGGGCTTTCTTTTGCTTGTAACAGTCCCGCCCTGAGTTGTTCAATCATCACCACTTTATCGGCTTCTCTATCGTAAAGCACGACAGCGACAGCGGGGGGTCTAATCAAACATTCTCGATAGACAGTATGACTGTTACCCCCTTCAAACAACCGAAAACGCATTTGATAGCGAATCACCGAACAATAACCGGTATACATCGGTTTTGCTTCCATAATTTCAAGATCCTGATGATGGAATTCTGGAGACCAAGTGCTCGCCATGATATACTCCTTTTAGATAATATACGTAATATTTGGATCGGACCCCAGGCTATGGATTTAACCCTCGCGCGTTTCAATATGGTACAACAACAAATCCGTCCTTGGGATGTCTTAGACAACCGAATATTAGAAACCCTTTCTGGGCTACCGCGTGAAAAATTTGTCCCTGAGGCTTATCAATCTTTAAGTTTTAGTGATACCGCGATTCCTATTGGTCATGACCAAGTTATGTTACCACCCAAAGTTGTAGGGCGTTTATTACAGTCCTTAAACTTAAAAGGAACTGAGACTGTCCTTGAGATAGGCACAGGGACGGGTTACGTGACAGCCGCTTTGGCGGGTCTTAGCCACAAAGTAATTAGTCTTGAACTCTTTCCCGAACTTTCCAAGCTTGCTACCCAACATTTACAGGACCTCCATATCAATAATGTTGTACTCGAAATAGGGGATGGTATATTAGGCTGGCCGAAACATGGTCCTTATGATGCTATTCTTTTAACTGGCTCCTTACCCTTTTTGCCCGAGACATTTCGGGAACAGTTGTCTCTTAAAGGGCGGGTAGTCGCGGTGATTGGGGGGAAGCCCATTATGTCGGCTATAAGGGTGACTCGTCAGCATAAAGAAAAGTGGGAAGAAATCTCTTTGTTTGAAACAGTGATTCCGCCTTTGGTTCATGCACCCAAACTGTCGAAGTTTGAGTTTTGAAACTAGGGCTTTGAGAAAACTATGAGGCTAAAAAAATAATGCGCTTTAAAAGACAATACTTATTCATCCTGATTGCAAGTCTCGGGATGTTTATCACCCCTGCCAAGGCAAGGGCAGAGGACTTGGCTTGTCTCTATGGTTATGCCCATGAAAACGATCCCTCATTGCAAGCGGCCAAGGCTGCCCAACTTTCGGCACGCCAAGCTTTGCCTTTGGCGCGTTCTCAATTTTTAGCCGTTATCAATGGAACGGCAACGTATAATAATAATTGGTCTAACGATCCTTTCATCGCACGAGGCTATCATCAGGATATTTATGCCTTAAATTTAACTCAACCTATCCTCAATTTTACCCATTGGGCCAAATATAAACAAGCAAACGCTGTCGTAAAAGAGGCAAATGCCACCTATTCAGCAGCAGAACAAGATTTAATTATCCGATTAGCGCGCGCCTATTTCGAGGAACTGCAAGCTATCGATAATTTATTTTTTGCAAAAGCCCAGCTGGCCGCCTTTGACAAATCTTTAGATCAGACTGAACAACGTTCTAAAGTGGGGTTAATTGCAAGCACTGACGTTGAAATTGCCCGTGCAAGACACGATAATGCTTTTGCCTTAAAAATTGCAGCTGAAGCCGATGTCTTGGACAAAAACGAAAAATTACGTGAAATTGTAGGTTTTGTGCCGGAGCGTTTAGCTAAACTGCGTCTTGAATTGACATTACCTCCTCCTGAACCCACTAATGTGGAAGAATGGGTAAAAATAGCCCTTGAGCAAAATTTCTTACTCCAAGCTCAACGCTTCAAAAGACAAGCTTCTTGGCAAGCCATGCGAAACATCGAATATGGGCATATGCCTTCTATTAACGCTGTTAGTAGCTATCAACACATTCGTCCCAACCTGCCTTTCGATAATCAAGAAGTCGATACTTCCGTCGGCATACAAGTGAATATTCCGATTTTCAATGGAGGCAACATACTATCTCAAACCAAACAAGCCCGCTACGATTTCGATAAAGAAGATCGCATCCTTGAAAAAACTTATAGGGAAACAGAAACCCAAACTCGCCAATCGTTTAGAGGGGTATTTACGCAAATTGAACAAACTGCCGCTTTTAAGCGTTCCGTTATCTCAAACCAAAGCGCGGTAAATGCAACAGAAGCCTCTTTCACGGTCGGAACACGTACAATTGTGGATGTGCTAAATTCTCAGAGTGATTTAATTAAGGCGAAAAGTGATTTTGCTACCGCACGGTATAATTACATTATTCAAAGTTTATTGTTGAAACAAGCCGCCGGAACGCTGTGTCCTGAGGATCTCTGCCGGATCAACCGCTGGTTGGTAGAGAGTAGTTGCGAGATCAGTGATAAAAGCTTAGGCAGTTTTAAACAGGGGCGACGGTAATTTTCTCTTGGCTTTCGACTTCTTCTACCAGAGTGTCGCCTTCAGCGGCGTGTCTTTCGGGCAAGGTGTTTTTGATAATCGTTAGGAGTTTGTCGACAGCGCCTCTGTTTTGCAAGACCACTTCTTGTCCTTTTTTACCAGCCTGGATGCGGCTATTGGGATGATGGATCCAATACAAAATGGTTTTAACCAGAGCCTCTTTATCAATGACTTGATCGAGCGCGCCCGCTTGTTTTAGTAACGCTGTAATTTCAACAAAATTGTGGACATACGGCCCCACGACGGCAGGAATACCCAACACAGCAGGTTCAAGCGTATTATGCCCGCCAACAGGAACCAAACTTCCGCCCACAAAGGCGAATGTTGAGACACTGTAAAGCAACATCATGTCACCTAAGGTATCGCCCACATAAACTGCTGTATCTGCCGTGACCGGATCCTGCCGACTGCGAAGAGCAAGTGGCAGCCCTTGCGATCGCACTAAATCTGCCACGGTTTGAAAGCGTTCAGGGTGGCGAGGAACGAGGATAAGCAAAAGATCGGGAAAGTGTGTTAGCAGCATTTTAAAGGCCTCTAGCACTTGGGCTTCTTCGCCTTCATGCGTGCTCGCTGCAATCCAAACCAAACGATTACTCCCCCAGGATTCTCGTAAAATGGCCGCTTTCGCTTCTAAACCTTCTGGTAAACTGATATCAAATTTAATATTCCCCGTCACCACAAGGTTGCTGGCAGGAAGCCCCAATGCCAAATAACGATCGCCATCCATCTTGGATTGCGCAGCAACGGTTGTAATACAGTGCATCATGGATTTGAGGAGTGTTTTAAAGCGACGATAGCCTTCAAAGGATTTCTGGGACAATCTCGCATTGGCGATAATAACCGGAAGCGCCCTTTTTTTAGCCATCGACAAGGCATTCGGCCAAAGTTCTGTTTCAAGGATTATCCAAAGACCAGGTTTAACGCGTTTTAAAAATCCCTTTAGGCAAAACGGTAAATCAAATGGAAAATACACGTGAAATACACTGTCTTGAAACAAGCGCTTAATTTGTGCGGAGCCAGTTGGGGTAGTGCAGGTGACGGTGATGGTTTTTTCAGGATAAGTTTTTAGGAGTTGTCGAATAAGTGGAACCGCGGCAATTGCCTCACCAACCGATACCGCATGCACCCAAATACCCCCTTGTCGTTCAGGAGGCAGGGCTTCA
>Ga0207084_1079_pt2 | contig 20664 bp, 19 predicted proteins | sample Alteio_BWMinHeat_55_FD_153543 | JGI IMG/M metagenome (GOLD analysis project Ga0207084, IMG submission 153543) | Enriched cells from forest soil in Barre Woods Harvard Forest LTER site, Petersham, Massachusetts, United States -... | ecosystem: Environmental > Terrestrial > Soil > Temperate forest >...
TCATTCACTCGAAAAAAATAAACCGATTGTCATGTTTTGCACCGGCGGAATTCGATGTGAAAAAGCAGCGGTGCATTTAATCAATCATGGTTTTTCAAATGTCTATCAATTAGACGGCGGCATTTTAAATTATTTTAAAGAAGTGGGCGGTGCTTATTATGAAGGTGAATGTTTTGTATTTGATGGACGCGTTTCAGTCAATGCGAATCTTGAAAAAACAAATACGCAACAGTGCACCTCGTGTCGAGGCCCCATTAAAAACAATTCACACACCTGTTAAAAAGGAAAAAATATGAGTTTAGAAAAAGTAGAATCTGGTAAAGATATTCCAAATGATATTAATGTGATTATTGAAATTCAATCACGCAGTCATCCTGTAAAATATGAAGTGGATAAAAAAACAGGCGTGGTCACTGTTGATCGTTTTTTAGGAACGTCGATGCAATATCCTTGTGATTATGGCTATATTCCACATACGTTATCGGAAGATGGTGATCCTGTGGATGTGTTAGTGGTTTCACCTTTTTCATTATTACCAGGCGTTGTTGTGCGTTGTCGTCCGATTGGAATGTTACGCATGACAGATGAATCAGGAAAAGATACGAAAATATTAGCTGTTCCTGTTGATAAATTAACACCGATTTATTCACACGTAAAAAAATTAGAAGATTTAGGAAAAGAATTTCTCGACATGGTTTCACATTTTTTCCAACACTATAAAGATTTAGAAAAAGGAAAATGGGTGAAGGTGGAAGGTTGGGATGATGCAGAAGCTGCTAAAAAAGAAATTTTAGCGAGCGTGAAACGCGCGCACTCGTAAGAATAACATCATTAAAATAGATCCCATTTTTATTGAGGATTATTTTTTTAATTTTTTCGAAGTGGATGTGCTAGCTGCAGCAGTTGCTGCTGGCAATGCAAAATTATCATTCGCTTCTTCAGAAAAAGTATCTGCTTTAGGTGTATCCGGCGTAATTGGAAGACCCACAGCAGGCGACACTACTTCTCCAAACAGTTGGAAAATAAGTTCATAATCCACAGTGTTATCCGGAGAACCTTTATCATCATTTTTTTTGCGCGTTGGTTGAGCAGCATCATACACACTTGGAACAGAGGGTGTTTCTAACTTTGCAGAGATATTTTTTTTCGCTATTGAAGTAGCTGCACTCGATGACGATGCAGGTGAAAATAATCGCATGGATGAAGCAGCAGTAGATTGCAATGGTGACGCAGCTGATTTTTTTGGGGCTTTTATTTCTGCTAATGAAGGCGCTGATTTAATAAGACTTGCAGCAGGAGGTGTAGTACACAACACTGCTGTTGGTGAAACAACAGTAGATTCTGCCGCAAACACATTTCTTTGTTTGAGGATTTTGAAAAAAATATCTCTATATTTCATTTGCAGTGCACTATCGCTAAACATATCAATAGGAATATTCACTGCGGGTAATAAATCTAATTGCATCATCAGCAATTCATCATTACGAATATGTTGTAATGGAAGGAATACTCGGCTGGTACCACCGGTAGGATCTTCTTGAACGGATACTCTCTCTTGCGCTTTAAATGCCATCACGAAACAAAGTTCAACGAGTTTCGCACCGGTTGGAAGTGTTAACGCGGGTTGTGTTGCTTTTGCTGCAAGGCAACGTTCTACACAAATCGTCATATTAATAAAAAGGGCTTGGATTTCCCAAAGATGATTGTCATTAATCGTATTAATAATGTGAGATAAATAATTGATGATTTGATTTTGTTCTGTGAGAGAAGCAGGAGGCATCATCTGAAATAAATAAATCAGCATTGCAACCGATAAATTTTCAGTTTCTTTCATAAAAAAATCCCATGCTAAATCATCTAACGCTTTCACCGATAAAGTGAGTCCACATAATTTAATAAACTCATTAAAATCATAATCAGCTTTAGTGTGAATGCTCAGCTGCTTTTTTAAGCTGATTGCAATGAAAGTATAAACATTCCCCATGTGCAGAAAATCATCTTGATTATTGGCAAGATAACTCAAAATATCTTTGTGCATATGCAAAAGAACTGTTCCGATATCTTGTTCGCCCACACATCGCGTTAAAAATGGAGTTAAGCTGAGTAAATGATTTTCGATAGATTTTCTAATCTCTGTTTTTTGGGAGAAAGTATTTTTGGGTTGTGGTTGTAATATATTTTTAAAAATTTGATCGCGTAAATTATTATTGATGTCTTGAATTAAATTTTTTATTTCTTCTGAAATAATTATAGTTGGATAATATGCTCGTGCGGATTGATCAAAAAGATAAGCAGAGCTACTGACGGGGACAGTTGCAGTGACAGTTGCAACAGGTTGCCGTTTTGTTTTCAGAAGTTGAATGGCTTTTTCTATTGCTTTTGCATCAAATTTTTCATCGCATCTCAAGCTATCAGCACTATTTGCAGCAGCTGATTGGGCAGCTGGTGTGCTAGATGAACCAGTAGAAGCAGTGGTGATAGCAGGTGTTTTTCGTTTTATTTTTCTTAGCATTGTTTGTCTCGTTTTATGTGGGTTATTTTTGAGTGCGCAGAGGATACATTAGAAACCTTAAGGATTTCTTAAGAATACGGATCCTTCCCCAAAAAAATTTCGAGATGTCTTAATTTTTTCTTAAGGTAAGCAGAGTACAATGCATTTCACTTATTTATTAGGAAGTGAAGCTGTCATGAAAAAACAACGGACATTGAAATACACTTTAAATTTGGGCGCCATTTTAAGTTTAATTTTGGCGATTTATTTTATCTATTATTTATTATTGAAGGATGATTTACTGCCATTTTCAATTCCTTTTGTGCTTTCTAGCATCAATCATTGGTCGCATCATTGGCATGTGCTTGTTGTAGGATTGATGCCAATTTATTTAGCGGTTGTTATTTTTGGTGCTGCGATGTTTGGAATTTATTTTGGATCTGCGTTGCATCGATGGGTCTTACGCTATTTAAATTCTAGAGAAAATAAAAGCATCTTGTAATCAATTTCAGAAAATCTTTGTAAGAAAATCGCCATTCAAATTTCATCCATTTCAAATCTAAACCATTTATCTGCAAAATTTTAATTTATTTTTCAAGTAAAAAATTTTTTTATTTTTTATTGCATTTGCATCCTGTGTTGAATTAGATTGTGCAGCGATCATCTTTTGCTATTATCGAAAAGCCAAGGATGATCAAAGGGAACGGCTAAGGGATCAGCTCTTTATGGATAGGCTGCTACGGAACAGCAGCGTGGGCCTGGAAGCCCAGGGTAGGTTAGTTGTAGGGAAGGGTGATCAGGAGATCACCCTTTTTCGTTTGCAATCGCTTCACCGACACGCACAACAGAATTTTCTTGTAGCATTTCCAGCCAATTTATTTTATTTTTTTCGAATAACAAAATAATCGTTGAACCCATTTTGAAATGACCCACTTCTGCGCCGCGTGCGATAGAAATTTCACCTGAAAATAATTGTGTGTGAATTTTTTTCGAAGCAACCTGTTCATTCCATACTGTCGCAATATTTCCAACTAACATGGCGCCTACAAAAATAACTGCCATTTTTCCTAGCTCAGTATTAAAAATAGAAATCAATCGTTCATTTCGCGTAAATAAATTTGGAATGCTTGCTGTTGTTTTTTGAGAAACAGAAAATAATTTTCCTGGCACATAAGTGGTTTGAATTAATTTCCCATCCAGCGGCATGTGCACGCGATGATAATCGCGAGGCGATAAATAAAATGTTGCAAAATTCCCATCATAAAAATCGTGCGTATTTTTTTCATCGTTTCCTAACAGGGTTAGCAAATTGTAATAAAATCCTTTCGCTTGAAATAAAAGATTTTTTTGAATGATGCCGACTTGGCTGACAAAGCCATCAATAGGACACGCAATTTCATTGGGATTTTTTGTAATCGGGCGCAATTCAGGTTTTAAATGACGCGTAAAAAAGCTGTTGAAACTCGGATAATCGTCTACTTTTTCCAACACGGCATCAGACAGTGGGACATTATAACGTTTTAAAAACCAGTGAATGAGTCGGTTTTTTAACCATGTCCATCGACAGTTTGCCATGCAGCCAGCAAAGGCGGTCAGCAAATGGTGTGGAGCAATATATTGTAATAATTTCATTGTGAGGCTTTTACTTTTAAAGGTCGCAAATTATAAGATAAAACGGACGTGAAATCGACCTTAATTGAGAATACACTATTCGTCATTGCGGCTCAGATCCCTTCGCAATAACAATTTATTTTTTGAAAGGAAATCATATGTTATTTAAATTCATCGTTGTTCTTTTCATGTTCATTATTGTCTACAGTTTAGGCAGTGGATTATTTTATTTAGTCCGTGACAGAAGTAATTCCACACGCGTTGTCAAAGCACTCACGTGGCGTATTGGATTATCACTTTTTCTATTTATTTTATTGTTAGTTGCTTATGCGTTGGGTTGGATTGTTCCGCATCAAATTTAAAGGAATGACATTGTGAATTCCGCAGACAAGCATTTTTTGCGCGCGCTCAATGAATTACAAAAAAATATTTTTGATATTTATATCAAGCGTGATTATGTGGAACATCATCTTCAACGAGAAAGATTATTATACGAAAAAAATTTAGCAATTTTAAAAATCTTTCAGCGCTTGCGCGAAGAAAAAAATCCATTACTTTCTTTATATGAGCAAAGTTATGAAGTGATGTTAGATCTGGGATTGTTACGCTATCGCGTACAAGAAGCCGCTGTATTGGAAATGTGTTATCAAGAATTCGCGCAAATTTCTGCAGCGATTTCAATTTCATTAGAAACGCTTCAAATTTCACCCGCGCTCGAGTCGCATATTTTTGCATTTGAAACACTGTATCAAAATACACTGAATGTCGTTGCAAAATTCCCAATCGTTTTTGCTATTTTTATTGAAAATCTTTTTTTATTTGATCGTCTCTTAAAAAATATTTTTCAAACATCGAAACCTAACCCATGAAAAAATTCTTTATTGTTTACCGAGGAATATGGATTGCGCTGATTGTATTAATCGTATTCGCGCTTCAGGAATATTTTTTATTCAGCGCGCAATTTATTTTTATTGCGGCGCTGTTTGCTTTTTTAAGTAGCTTGATTTTATTTAGAGGCCCTGCAGAAATCGATTTTAAAAATGCTATTGTGCCTCTTTTAAGCGTTTATGAAGATTATTTTCACGCGCTGACGAATCGTCTTTATCAAAAAAATACAGAACAAGAAATAGAAATGATTCGAGTGAAAGTTGAAAATGCATTCCGAACTGCGCCTGAATGGGTGTTACAAAAAGGATATCACGCGCGTTTGCGTGAAGGGCACCGACATTTTTTAATTCGCGTCATTCAAATCGGTGAAATTTTATTTTCATTGCACGCGCTGACGCGGCAATCACTCGATAAAAAAACATTAAAAAAAATAAAAAAGAATTTATATTTTATTGCAGATCAAGTGGGATTATTATTTTTTTCATTAGCTGAAGCGATTGAATTGCGTAAACCCAAAGGGGGTGTGGAAGATTGGGATGCAGCAATTGATGAAATAGAAAATATTTTACGTGTGGAAGATAAAAAATATATTTATTTTGTGGGGTGGGTCGAAAATATGAAGGATTTGCGCTATTTTTTATTAAAATGTGTGCAGGCGATGAGGTAGATGTTTGTCATGCCAGCTAAAAGCATGCTGGCATGACAGCTAATTAATTTTCCAAACAAGTTTCCACAGGTCGTTCAGATAAATCTATTTCACCTGAATATAATTTCTCCGCACCCCATTCTGTCCACGATCCATCATAAACAGAATGATTTTTATGTTCTAATAAATCTAAAGCAAAATCTAAAATCGGTGCAGTAATCGCTGATCCACAGGTTGAAATAATCGGATAATTTAAATCTAAACTAATTCCTTTTAATTGTCGGCGAATTTTATCGAGTGGTTTCCACAGCTGTGTGTCGCGATCAAACATCGTGAAAAAAGGAAAACAAAAACTACCGGGAATATGTCCTGCTCGCAAACCAGGGCGCGGTTCTTTTCCTCCAATAAAACGAATTGAATGACGCACATCAACGACTTGTTCTTTCGGATGTTTAACATTTTCTTTCATTTGTGAAAGTGTGCGAATGAATTGTGATTGAAATGTCGCGGTATATTGTTTAGGAGAATAATTTGGTGCGCCGGATTCTGTTTTATTGTTGTATTGTATCCACGCATTTAATCCGCCATCTAAAATATAAAGTTGGAAGGGATTATGTCCGAACATTTTCATCATCCATAATGCGCGGCAAGATGTACGCAATGTGCTGTTGTCATAAAAAATAATTTTGTAATCGTTTCGTACGCCGAGTGCGCTTAATTTTTCACTAATTAATTTTTCATCTTGGATAAGCATGTGAGGTAAATCAGTATTCGGATCGCTGAATAATTCGATATCAAAAAATTTTGCGTCGGGAATATGTTTTTCTGTAAATTCTTGCTGTGCATTGCGATGGTTTTCATCGCCTAAATGCAAACTTGCATCGAAGATAATTAAACTTTTTTGGCTTTTTCTAAATTTATCGAGTTGCTCTGCATTAATTAACCAAGACATATTTTCTCCAGAATTTTTTGTCATGCCAGCCGAGCGTTTTTTGCGAGAGGTGGCATCCAGTGTCTTAATTTCGTGGTTTTGATTTTGCTTTGTTGAAATTACGGCCTCGGGGTCCTGTCGCCGTGTGGTCTCCTGTTGTTTTTTGCGCATGAAGCGTGCGCAAAAAAAACAGGAGTACCACACGACACCACCCCTCGGATAAATTTTCGTGGAAGCAAAATCAAAAAATTCATCACGTTCAATATTTTTGGATTTTAGCACGTCATATTGGTAATATGCGCTAAATTTTATTCGAGGAATGACCATGCAAGATGATATAACCCCTGCTTCTGTTACAGCAGATTTAGTCAAAGAATTAATCAAAGAAAGAAAATCAGAACGCCTCTGGAAAAATATTCGATTTTTTATCGTGATTTTACTGATTGGATTGGCTGCATTCTTTTTATTCAATGACAAACAGCCCACATTGAATGTTGCAGGCGATAAAAATTATGTCGCACTCATTCGATTGGATGGAATGATTGCACCGAATGAAAGTTTTTCATCTCAAATAGTTCTTCCTATTTTGAAAGAAGCATTTCGTGATGCCGACGCAAAAGGTGTGATATTAGTGATTAATTCAGGTGGTGGCACACCTGTGCAAGCAGCGATTATTCACGATGCATTAATTCAAATGAAAAATAAATATCACAAAAAAGTGATTGTTGTCGGTGAAGATTTACTTGCATCCGGTGCTTATTATGTTGCTGTGGGTGCCGATAAAATTTATGTGAATCCGAATACCATCACAGGATCAATTGGCGTGATTATGAAAAGTTTTGGTTTTCCTGATGCGATGAAAAAATTAGGAATCGAACGCCGCGTGTTTACAGCAGGTGAAAATAAAGATCGTCTTGATCCTTTCTTACCGCAAAGTGCAGAAGACACCACAAAAATAAAAGAAGTGATTAATGAAGTGCACGATAATTTTATTCAAGTCGTGATGGAAGGACGCAAAGGAAAATTAAATGCGGATCCTAAAATACTTTTCTCAGGTGATTTTTGGTCTGGAAAAACAGCCTTAAAATTAGGATTAGTCGATGGACTGGGTAATCTTTCGGATGTGATGCAAAATGAATTTCATGTGTCGCGTTATAAAGATTACAGTGAAACGGATAATATGTTGAAGGCATTACTCAGCCAAGTTAGCATGTCATTTAATACAGAATCACTGAGTCAAAATTTGCGAGTGTTAGAAAAAATTTAAATTTTATCCAATGTTAGGACGGTTGACGGGCGTTTCTTCACTGCCTGCTGCAGCTGTTCCCGCAGCAGCAGTATGAAATAAACTATCTTTCGTTGAAGCTAAAGAAATTGCTCTAGCTGCTTTCGCATTTTGATGTTGAGTGGCAAGAGCAATACGATCACTTACATCCCATAAAAATTCGCAATGGTGGAAATTTAAAAAATTGAGTGGTTTCCACTCCGATTCATTTTCACGTCGACGCGATCGAGCATACATTTCTTCAAATTTTTGTCGATAATTCATGTAAGGATCAGCTGTAGATGCTTCCATGATTTCACGAATCATACCATCGAGTTCATGAGAAAAATATCTTAGAGAAACTAATACGGTTCCATCCTCCGCTGTACGGCGCTCGACAGTTTCTCGCATGGTGTCCTGTACAACCTTTAGCTGCATTGCCGTCATCCACAAAATAAAATCGCGCGGTTCTTGTATTTGAACTGCAAAATTGAAATTGTAATAAGCTAAAATGAAAGGGATTAAAACAGAAGGAAAAAATGGCTGAAAACATTCAGACAATGTTTTTTTTGTGATTACTTTTTTCGATAATACATCCGATTTTTTTAAATGAACTTGATCAGGTGCAACCATATCAGAAAATAAAATAACGCCATCTTCATCAATCGTGTAATCTTCTATTACACCTTCAGCATTTTCTGTGAGCGGTTCAATAGGATGATCTTCTTTTTCAAGATCAATCGAAAAAATATTTTTTTCATCTGCATTAACAACGATTAAAAAATTTTGAAAAAATTTGATATTTAATTTTTTACTGATTCTGGTAAGACTCGTTATTTCCTCTGCTTTTAAACCACGGCTGCGTCCATAAACAGTTAATTTATATTCAGGTGTTACTTCATAAAAATAATTTCCATCGACTGACGTATCACAATATAGCAATGAGGGAGAAGAATAATGTGTTGCATAAGGGTGGTTATTCCCATAATAACTATCATTGGCATAACCAGGACAAGCCATGAGTTTTCCTGGAACACAGTAAACCAAATGATCTGCTGTGACATGCATGCGAATGTTAGGTTGTTTAAAAGTGTCAGGTGGAGGAAACATTCGAGTATTGCTGGCAGAAATTAAATTGATTAAATAATTACACTGAAAAGAATCTCGCTGGAGAATCCATATTTCTCTTGCAGCAGAAGAAAGTAAATGACCAAAACGATCTGTTTCTTTTGTAACAGAATCATTTTCATAGTCATACCAATCAATTCTGTTGGTTTGATGTGCTATGCAATCAGGATCTTTCGCATCATATTCTATTGCTAAGTGAGTCGCTGTATAACGAACAGCTACAGGATTTTTTGCATCAAGTATTTCTTTCTTTTTTTGATCATTCACATTTAATAAATAAACTTGATTTTCTGCGTTTGCTGTATTGTCTGTGACGACAACATATTTGTTATCGATTAATCCATTTGAAAAATAAATTCGTTTAAAAGTGGAAGAAGGTGCGGGGTCACTTGCTTTTGCAACAGAAGTGGGAGCAGCTGCAGCTGCATTTTGATTTTTCGGATTGTGAGATTCCATAATTTAATGTTCTATTCAATAAATGAAATAGAAGTTTAGCACTGGAATCTTAAGGAATTATTAAGAGAGAGGGGTTAGCATCCACCTTTTAATAAAGGCACTAGATGCCAGCTAAAAGCATGCTGGCATGACAACGAAAATTATTTTAATGGTCGATTCATATAAGCACTGGGTGGTGGTGAAGGTAATACTTCTGGCACTGCCATATCTTTCCAAACAGGAACAATCGCACTTTGTCCTGACACATATCGCGAAATAATTGTCGGTGATCCATAAAAATAAATTCCACTATTTCCCGATGCGGCTGCGTAAATGCGTCGTGCTGCACTCACGTTTGCATGTGATGCATCTGCGGTGCGTACGTAAACTTGATTAGCGTGTAAATATTTTCCTAAAAATTGTGCGTTATCAGATAAATTAATATCTAAATTTTCTGCACACCCTGCGAGTGCAATGCGTGCATTGTTGCGTCCTATGATGTGTAAATCATCTGTTAAAACCCAATATAAATAAATTTGACTCGAATCCACCGCAACAACATTTTTTACTTTCGCATAACCTGCTAAAGAAATTTTTCCCGCACCACTTGCGCCGATATTCAGTGAATTACTATCTAAGCCAATAATATTGACATATCCATTTCCGGTTTGATTGAGTGTTTGTAATCCCACGCGTCCGCTGATATTTAAATTTCCATTTCCAATTATTTTCACTATTAAACAAGGTGTATCGGCACCAATTAAAACAATGCACCCTGAACCAAAATGTGAAATATTCGTGACATTCATTCTTCCCACTAAATAAATATGACCGCTTCCGTATGCGCTAATTTTTAAATGGGATGTCGCAATATTTCTGCCTAACACATCACCGGGACCTGAATTGATTAATTGATTTAATTCGCGCATTTCAATGCGCACAATCACATTATTGCAATTGATCGGAGCATCTTTTGGAACAGCAATATTTAATGTGTTTCCATTCACAGAAAACATGAGCTGACGCACTTGATTGTTGGGTCCAATCACACTGACTTTATTGCGTGTTTTTGTTGGAACGATTTGAACTTGGAAAGGACCATTCACAGTTAAATTTGTAAAATTCGGAACGCGTACTTTTAACATAGATATTGCGCTCGAGTAAGGCATGTCTTTTACGCTGTTTTCAATACCATTTGCGGAGCCTGATAAAAACCATGGATCGGCGTGTTTTACAAAAATATCAGGATTAGTGTTGATTTTTTGTATCCAATTTTCATTTAATAAAATTTGATCGAAGGAAGAACGTTGTGTTGTGCTCGCGCAGGCGGTGAGCAATAAAATAAAAAATGTTCCGATGAAGAGGTAAAGTTTTTTCATTCCGTTTTCCTGAATTTTTGTCATGCCAGCCGAGCGTTTTTTGCGAGAGGTGGCATCCAGTGTGATTTAAAATTTTAAAGGCACTGGATGCCAGCTAAAAGCATGCTGGCATGACAAGTACGTTATCACAGAAATTCCAACACATACAAATGTCCATACACTGGCTCATTATTTTGCATGCGTGTGATTTCTGTTTTATAAAACGCAATTCGGAAATGATTTTTTTCAGCGAGCGATTGAATATAATTTTTATGATGTCCAAATCGTCCTGATTGATTTATTTTGAAATCATTTTCCTCTGTAATTTCCGTATTGAACGCAAATAATCCTTTCGGATGTAACGCTTTTCTGACTAATTCGAAAGTAATTGAAAGATCACCTGAATACACAAACACATCACCTGCTAAAATTAAATCGTACTCTGCTGTGTGTTTCGATAATAAAAAATCTTCTAAGCTTTCTGCAGCGAGCTCATCATAAATATTTTTCCCACGCGCAACCGCTAACATTTTTTCTGAAAGATCGACACCGTCTAATTTTTTTGCGAAAGGTTTAAATATATCGCCGCATAATCCTGTTCCACAACCTAAATCAAGAATATTTAACTCGCCTAATGAAGGTTTTACTTCGCGCACCGCGTTTAATAATAACGTTGGAACGTTATATTCCAATGCAGTGAGTAAATGCATTTCATAATGATCTGCGTAAGAATCAAATAAATTTTTCAGATAATCAGGCGGCGATGCGATTAATCGTTTATCACCTGATAACACTTGCACAGTGTGTTCAATGGCACGATTATTTGGCTGAATCCGTAATGCTTCTTTAAAATGATTTAATGCGAAAGGAATATGTTGCCGTGCTAAAAATGCAACGCCTAAATTATTGTGTGCTGCAAAAAAATCGGGATCGATATTCACTGCACGTTGATAAAATTGAATGGCGCTGTCAATTTGACCGAGCTGCATATTCACGACGCCTAAATTAAAAAGAATTTGTGTATCATTCGGGGTGATCGATAACGCTTTCAGATAATGGTTTTTTGCAGCGGTTAAATCATTTTTTTTCAAAAAACATGCCGCAAGATTCATTTGTGTTTCAATATGATTGGGATGTGCTGCATCAATCCATAAAAAAGATTCAATTGCTTCATCGATTTTATTTTGTTGCATCTTGGCGCAGCCCATTTGAAAATAAGCTGGCGCGTGTTTCGGTGCAAGTTTCAATAATAATTGAAACGCTTTGATCGCTTCGTCAAAAAGATTTTGCTTTAATAGCGCGAGTCCTAAATTATAATACGCATCGACATAATTCGGTTGTATTTCAATTGCACGATGAAAAAAACGCACTGCATCATTTAATTTTCCTAATGCGTAATAAACAGAACCTAAATTATTGAGAGCGGGTGCGTAATCGGGATGTGCCGCTAATAAATTTTGTAATGTTTTTTCTGCGCGCTGAAATAATCCTTGCGCTTTTTGCAGTGTTGCCAAATGTAATTGAATATTGGGTTGATTGGGATTTTCTGTCAGTGCACGTTCTAAATAATCAATCGCTTCAGAAAAATTTTCTTGCTGTGCACAAAGAATTCCTAATCGATGTAAAAGTTCTGCATGATGAGGTTGTTCTTTTAATGCTTGTAAATAAGCAGTTTTAGCTGCATCTAGCTCGCCTGCTTCATGCATTTTTTTGATAGCTTCAATGTTCATTGGATTTTTTTTCATAGCTAATGAATAATGATAAAAATTTAGGATGACATAGTTTATATGAAACAATCAATCCAAGCAGTAACAAAACTTATTCATGCGCAACTCTCTCTTCCTGGATCCAAAAGCATCACGAACCGTGCGTTATTGATAGCTGCATTAGCGCGAGGTGTTTCAACGCTTTCTAATGTTTCATTGTGTGATGATACGTACGCAATGATTCAAGTATTAAAAGAATTAGGAATTAAAATTGAAGTGGATCGCGAGAAACAGTCTTGTGTTGTTCAGGGTGCAAATGGAAAATTTCCAAAGACAGAAGCAAAAATTAATTGTAATAAAGCAGGCACCGTCGCGCGATTTTTAACAGCAGCGTGTGCAGCAACAGCTGGAACATTTTATTTTGATGCGGATAAACAATTACACACGCGACCGATGGAAATTTTATTTCAAATTTTAAAATCACAAGGTGCAGAATTTATTTTTCATGGTGAAAAAAATTTTCCGTTTACGGTGAAAGGGGCAGAAAAATTATCAGGGGGTTCGATCATTATAGATAGTCATCAAACCGGACAATTTGTTTCAGCACTATTAATGGCGGCACCTTTCGCAAAAAATACTTTAAAAATAGAAGCAGCACATTTAGTCAGCGCACCTTATGTTGAAATGACATGCGCAATGATGTCGGAATTTGGCGTGCTTGTGCGACGTGTTCCTGCAGGACATTACAGTGTTCCTATTCCACAATATTATGAAGCGCGTGATTATTTAATTGAACCGGATTTATCAACCGCATCTTATTTTTTTGCTGCAGCTGCAATAACGAAAGGTGAAATCACTATTCAAAAAATTAATCGTGAAAAATCTAAACAAGCCGATATTTCATTTTTAAAAACACTAGAAAAAATGGGGTGTACTGTTGTTGAAAATTCTGCGGGATTAACAGTAAAAGGTGCAAATGAATTAAAAGGTGTGAACGTCGATATGCGTGATGCGCCTGATACCTTTATGACACTCGCAGCCATCGCGCCTTTCGCAACAACACCGACAACGATGACCAATATTTCCCACGCACGTCATAAAGAATCAGATCGTATTTCAGTGATGTGTAACGAATTAAAAAAATTAAAAATAAAAGTGGAAGAGGGTAGTGATTGGATAAAAATATTTCCGAGTGATCCTGTGGGTGCAGAAATTGAAAGTCATGATGATCATCGTATTGCGATGGCGTTTTCTGTGATCGGATTACGTGTGCCGGATGTTGTTATTCAAGATGCGGAATGTGTATCGAAATCTTTTCCGGGTTTTTTTGAATTGTGGTCTATGATGAAAAATTAATAGCAAAAACTGTATTTATACAATATTGAAAGTGAAAAAAATAAATTGCTCGAAGTTTTCGAGCAGTTCAAAGATTACTAATGAATTTCAAAATTAAATGTTCGACTCAGGTTCTGAATTATTCAAAACCGAATGATTTCGAAAACGATTTCTTCTTCTATTTTTTCGTCGTGATTTTTTGTGAATATGTTCTTTGCTAATTGTTTTTACCATTTCTTCGCGCGCATGTTCGTTCGAATAAAATTGTATCCACCAATCTGCAAGTTCGCGAATCGGTTCACCACATTCTGCACGCAATAAAAGTAAATCATACGCAGCACGAAAACGTGGATGACTGAGTAAACGATACGGTTTGCTGTCATGTCGATATGTAAATTGCAATTGCAGCAAACAAATTTCACGAATGAGTTGTGTCATTAAACGTGGAATGGTGAGTCTTGCATGTTGTGCATGTAAAACAGTTCGAATGGATTTTTCAAAAGCAACATAGGGTGGATGTCCCGCATCTTCTGCTTTTTTTGACGCTTGCACAATCGGACGCCATAAAAATACAGAAAATAAAAATGCAGGCGAAATAGTTTTATCTTGTTTTAATCGTAAATCAGCATCGTGTAATGCTTTTTCAATAAAATGAAAAGTATCTTGCTGATGAAGTGCATGTTGTGTTTCTGGAAAAAGTTGTGCGAACAAATGATATTTTTGTAATAATTTAAATGTTGCAAGTGATGCCCCTTCGCGAAAAAATTTTAATACTTCTTGAAATAAACGCGCAGGAGAAACTTGCTGCAATAAATAGCTGAGTCGCAAAATCGGTTCTTCTGTTTCTGGTGAAATAATTAAACTTAATTTTCCTGCAAATCGAATCGCACGCAACAAACGCACAGGATCTTCATGATAACGTTTTTCAGGATCACCAATCATGCGCAATTGTTTATGTTTTAAATCGTCCATTCCTTTTGTGTAATCCACAACAGAAAAATCTGCGATATTGTAATAAAGCGAATTAATGGTGAAATCACGTCGTGTTGCATCATCTTCAATATCACCATACACGTTATCACGCACAATCATTCCTTTGACCATGCGCGCATCTTTTTCATTTGCATTTTCGTGATGATGTGTGCGAAATGTGGCGACTTCAATAATTTCTTTTCCAAAAACAATATGCGCAAGACGAAAACGTTTTCCAATGAGGCGACTATTTTTAAATAATTGCCGTACTTCTTCCGGGCGCGCGCTTGTTGCAATATCAAAATCTTTTGGACGAAAACCCAATAACAAATCGCGCACACATCCACCGACTAAATATGCGCTGTAATTCGCATTATGCAAACGATAAAGCACTTTCAACGCGTTTGGGCTAATGACATTTCTAGAAATAGTGTGTTCGCTTCGCGGAATAATGACAGGCTGAATTGTTTTTTTAGTAGGACGTTTTTCCTTTTTGAAATGATGAATCAGTCCTTTAAACAGCTTAATAATACTCAATCTCCTCTGAATTTTTTGTATCTTAGCATTGGTTTCGTTGTTTAATAAAGCATTGTATGAATAATGAAATAGGGCGGAACAAACTGCCCGCCCTATTTTAAGATAAAAAACTATTTTTTATTGTTTAATACAACCGCACGATGAACAACCTTTGCAACGACATGCTGCGAGAAACATCCACAATGCTAATACGCCGCTCACAATTGCACCAATGACGCTTACATTACGAGAAACTGCAATGCCACCGATTGAAATATCGAGTCCATAGTAAAGACGTAAAACATGAGCAACAGCAACAACAGTGAAAACAATTCCAGCTACAATAAGCGCAACGTTCTTACTCATTTAAATCTCCTTATTAAAATGATGAATGCCGGGCAATGATAACATTTAATTGCGATTTTGTTTAGACCATTCAGCAGCGCCGGATTGGCCTGGTGCATTGAAAACGCGAACGATTAATTTATGAATACCGTGGTTATCTAATTCATTGGGCTGTTGTAAAAGTTGCTGCAAAAACCAATACGATAATTCTTCAATCGTCACATTTGCTACAGGTAAAATCATTAAATCGCGCTTTAAAAAAGGGATTTTTTCATTATTAAAATGTAAGAACCAACAGTCGCCGGCATCTTCAATTTTTAAAAAAGGAGAATGTTCGGGAGCAAGAAATCGCAGATGCAATTGCTCGCAGAGTTTACTTAATTTACTTCGATAAAAACGATAATCAAATGAAATACCGTTAGGAGCTAATACGAAATGAAATTCAACATTCACGTTAAAATTATGGCCGTGGATATTTTCGCGTTCGGTTGCTGAGAAAATAGTGAAATGTCCGGCTGAAAATTGCAGCTCGTCTTTGTGTATTTCGAGTATGGCGTTACGGGGCACGTTTCTTTCCTCTTTATAAGGGAGGGCATTATACATGGTTTTTTAGGCTTTTTTACAAATCTCGCTTTCTATCATGCGTGCGAAATCCGATTAAGGGATCCGAAAAATTTTTCGAAACGGCCATGACTTTCACAATTTCCCCCATTTCACTTGGCAAAATTAATTTTTTAATGCCCTGCGTTTGGTGAATGCGTTCGATTTCAGAAAGAGAAGAAAAGGGTTTTTCAAGCAAACCGCAATCCATTAAAAAAGCGGCTTGCGTGGTATAACCTAATAAAGACATTCCACACGCCGTTGCATTTTCTGCAATCGATGTGAAATCCACATGCGCAGTGATGTCTTGTAAACCCACATGCACAAAAGGATTATCATGACGATGATGTTGATAAAAACACATCAATGTTCCGCAACTTCTATCAGGATGATAATATTCATTTCGTCCATACCCATAATCCATTATTAAAAAAACACCTTGTTTTAAGCTTCGTGCAATCGTTTGAATTTTTTCTTCTGAAGTGAAATTTATTTCAGAGCGATACCCTTCTGGCAAATTCAGTGGCGTAATTTTTTTCGTAAGTTCTATCGTTGGTTCAGTAGAAATAAAAACAAATTGATTATTTTCCCAAGCAACGCAGCGTTCTTTAATTCCATTTTCTATCGCAAAACAATGCACAGACAATGCATCAAATAATTCATTTGCAAAAATAACGCCTGAAAAATTTTCAGGGTGTTGATTGATCCAAACGACGCGTGAAAAAATAGTTTCATCGCACGTGCTTAATAATTTTTTTTGCTGTTCACGCAAGGCAGGACTGATTTCTAAAATGTAATATTGCTCGGGCAATTGTTTTGCTGCAGCAAGCGCTAACAAAATATTTTTTGCGAAAATACCCGAGCCCGCGCCTAATTCTAAAATACTTCCTTCTGGAATTTTTTTTAATACTTGAATAAAAGGTTCTGCAACACATTGTGCAAATAAAGGGGAAATTTCAGGGGCTGTAATGAAATCACCTTCTTTTCCAAATTTAGGTGTTTGTGTGTTGTAGTAACCTAAATCAGGCGCATACAGTGCGAGCGCCATAAATTCTGCGAAAGAAATTTTCCCGCCTGAATTTTCAATTTTATTTTTAATTAGGTGCGTTAATTTTTCTGAACTCATATAATAGCCACAATCTAAAAAGAGAACTTGAACCATGCAAAAGAATACACACAAAACAGCGTTAATCACAGGGGCAGCACGCAGAATTGGTGCTGAAATCGCAACTTTATTGCATTCAGCAGAAATCAATGTCGTGATTCATTACAATACTTCAAAAAAAGAAGCAGAAGAGTTATGCGCCACATTGAATAAAAAACGCGCGCACTCTGCAGTGACATTACAAGCCGATTTAAATGACACCACGCAATGCACAAAATTAATTCATGACTCCATTCAATCATGGGGATATTTAGATATTTTAATCAATAGCGCTTCTCGATTTTATAAAGCATCTGTGGGCGATGTCACAGAATCTATTTGGGAAGATTTAATCAATAGCAATTTGCGCGCGCCTTTCTTTTTATCTCAAGCAGCTGCAGGGGAATTAGCAAAACAACAAGGATGTATTGTGAATATTGCAGATATTCATGCGGAACGTCCGATGCGTGATTATGCTGTTTATTGCATTTCAAAAGCAGGATTAGTGATGATGACAAAATCGTTAGCAAAACAATTAGCGCCAGCAGTGCGAGTGAATGCAATTTCGCCAGGCGAAATTATTTGGCCAGAAGGTGATAATGTATTATCAGATGAAGAAAAAAATAAAATTTTGAAAAAAATTTCATTAACGCGAATTGGATCTCCGATAGAAATTGCAAAAACAGTTTTATTTTTAATACGAGATGCAAGTTATATCACAGGACAAGTGATTACTGTGGATGGAGGCAGATCGTTAGGAAGTTAAAACGTGTGAGAGGAATAAAATGGATTCACTACGTAACACATTCATGAGCGCTTACAAAAATCGATTGTATCCAAATCGATGGGATTGGCTCGCGTTGTGTTTAGTGCTTGCCATCATCGGATTTTTTGCATGGAGTGCAAAACAAATGTCGGTGCCTTATCATTTAGGCGAACAAATTCCTATTTCGCTGGATCCACGTCATCTTCCCTCTTATGCATTACAAACAGCAGCGCGCATGTTTGTTGCACTTCTTTTTTCTTTATTATTTACCTTTATTTTTGGAACGTGGGCTGCAAAAAGTAAACGTGCGGAACGTTTAATTATTCCTGTGATTGATATTTTGCAATCGATTCCTGTGTTGGGAATGTTATCCATTACGATTGTTGGATTTATTGCATTATTTCCCAATAGATTATTAGGACCTGAATGTGCCGCTATTTTTGCTATTTTTACATCACAAGCATGGAACATGGCATTTGGTTTTTATCAAACAGTGCGCACAGTGCCTTCCGATTTGAATGAAGCAGCAAAAATGTTTCATTTATCTGCGTGGCAAAAATTTTGGCGCATTGATGTTCCTTTTTCTTGGCCGGGATTACTGTGGAACATGATGTTATCAATGTCGAGCGGATGGTTTTTTGTTGTCGCGTGTGAAGCGATTTCTGTTTCTAATCAGCAAATTTTATTACCGGGGATTGGTTCGTATATTACGTATGCGATTGCCAATGCTGATATGCGCGCGATTGGTTACGCTATTTTAGCGATGTTTTTTATGATTTTAATTTACGATCAAATTTTATTTCGACCACTTGTCTCTTGGGCTGAAAAATTTAAATATGAACAAGGCTGGCATGAAAGAAGTTCTGATTCTTGGGTGATTACATTATTACATCGCACGCGTGTATTAAAAAAATTAACAGAACCTTTTGAAAATATATTTAATGCAATGGTGAATGTTTCTATTTTTAGAAAAACAAAAATAAAAGAAATTTCTTCTTCGCCGCGTTATGAGCGAATTTTAAATTGGGGTTGGAATATTCTTCTTGCTGCACTTTTTTTAGGATCGTTAGGATTTTTGTTTTATTTTGTTTTTACAAATTTACCTGCCGCTTCTATCTCGCATGTTTTTAGGTTGGGATTTTATACGGCGATTCGCGTATTTTTTTCTATTATTTTATGTTCATTGATTTGGATTCCTATCGGTGTGTGGTTAGGTTTGCGTTCAGGAGCAGCTAAAATTGCGCAACCCATCGCGCAATTTTTAGCAGCATTCCCCGCAAATTTATTGTATCCACTTTTTGTCATTGGCATTGTGAAATATCATTTGAATCCAGAAATTTGGTTAACACCGCTTATGATTTTAGGCGCGCAATGGTATGTATTATTTAATGTGATTGCAGGTGCATCACAAATTCCAAAAGATCTTTTACAAGTGACAGATATGTTTGGTGTGACAGGATGGTCGCGTTGGAAAAAACTTATTTTACCAGGGATTTTTCCTTATTTTATTACGGGTGCAATTACAGCGGTGGGTGGCGCGTGGAATGCAAGCATTGTTGCAGAAGTGGTGAGTTGGGGAAATCAAAAATTAGTGGCTTCTGGAATTGGTGCGTATATTTCTGAATATACCACCGCAGGTGATTTTCCACATATTGCATTAGGCATTGGTGTGATGTGTATTTTTGTATTGACGTTAAATAGGCTAGTATGGAGGCCTTTATACGTTTTAGCTGTCACACGATTTAGGTTGGATTGATTATGAGTGAACCGATTATTCAAGTTGTGAATGTAGAAAAAAGTTATCACACCGGTGATCGTCAAGAATTATTGGTGTTAGATAATGTTAATTTCTCGATGAATGAAGGAGAAATTGTTGCAATTCTTGGAAAATCCGGTTCAGGAAAATCAACATTATTACGCATTATTGCAGGATTAATGGAGCCTACTTCAGGTGCAGTTTATTATCGTGGAAATTTAGTGCATAGTCCTGTGCGCGGAATTTCAATGGTGTTTCAAAGTTTTGCATTATTACCATGGCTCACTGTTTTACAAAATGTGGAATTAGGATTAGAAGCGTTAGGAGTTCCACGTTTCGATGCACGTGAACGCGCACTTAAAGCAATTGATACAATCGGTTTAGATGGATTTGAATCTGCATTTCCAAAAGAATTATCAGGTGGAATGCGACAACGCGTTGGATTTGCGCGCGCGCTTGTTGTGAATCCTGATATTTTATTAATGGATGAGCCTTTTTCTGCATTGGATGTATTAACTGCAGATAATTTAAAAAGCGACTTAATGGATTTATGGCAAGCAAAAAAAACTGGAACACATGGAATTATTTTTGTGACACATAATATTGAAGAAGCCATTTTATTAGCTGATCGCATTATTGTTTTCAGCAGTAATCCCGGGACTATTCGTGGTGAGATGCGCGTGACGTTGCCGCATCCGCGCAGTGAACGTGATCCGCGTTTTCGAAATCAAATTGATCGTGTGTATACATTGATGACAACACAATTCCAAGA
>Ga0207084_1084_pt1 | contig 20515 bp, 18 predicted proteins | sample Alteio_BWMinHeat_55_FD_153543 | JGI IMG/M metagenome (GOLD analysis project Ga0207084, IMG submission 153543) | Enriched cells from forest soil in Barre Woods Harvard Forest LTER site, Petersham, Massachusetts, United States -... | ecosystem: Environmental > Terrestrial > Soil > Temperate forest >...
GGTATCCTACCTTTCCGGTGTGCGCATTCATCAAATGGAGAGGCCAATCGCCGATGGCTGACGTGCTATACCAATCGGGTAGATCTTGAAAGGATCGATTTCGGAACATGACTGATGCGGAGGGAATGAAATTTCCATCAAACAAATCTTCGATCGAAGAAACAGGATTTTGCCCAGGCGGGACGAGCAAGCACGATTGTTGACTGCCGTCCGTGTAGACGACCTCCGCGTTGTGATAACAAATGTTGAAATCAGGGTGCGCAGACAAGAAATCGAATTGGGTCTGCAGCTTTGAGGGATTGGTCCAGTAGTCGTCGCCCTCCAAAAAAGCTACAAACGGCGAGACGTGGGCAAGGGCGAACCTCAACATCCGGGTAACATTCTTGACAGCACCCAGGTTTACCAGGTTTTTTTCGCACCTAATTCTGACGCGATTTCGAGTCCCGTATCGCGAAGCAATATCGAAGGTTGAGTCGGTCGAAGCATCATCAAAAAGACAAAGTAGAACGTCAAAGTTGGTTTGTTGGTTCAGCACGCTCTCGACTGCCTGGGCCACGAACGCCTCGTGATTATAGGTTGGCATCAAAATAAGGACTGCTGGCTCAAAATTCGGAGTTCCATTTTCTGATTGTCCACTCACCTGACTCCGCCTTTCTGTCGTGCGCCCGATCAGTGCTTGTGCGTATCTCGCGTAAGCACGGAGCGGACTTCAGCTGCTTGCGCATATGCAGCCTCGATAATGCCACAAATCTTTTGGATTTCAGGGGGGTCGACGGCCTGGCCCGTGGGAAAAACCATGAGTCTACTGGAAATTCGTTCGGTCTGAGGTAACACGAGGTGCGCATTGGGTTGCAAAGATCGATACGGTTCCATTCGATGGCAGCCTGGCCAGAAATACTTTCTAGCTAAAACGTTCTCTGCATGCAATACTTGAATAAGCTCGTCGCGTTTAAGTGGGGCAACCTCGGGGTCAACCTCGGCAACAACGTACTGATAATTGTGAAGCTCATCCGCAGCAAATCCAATCAAAGAGAGGCCTGGAAAGTCGCCTAGACCTTGCCGGTAGCATTGATAATTTCTGAGGTTGGAGGCGATTATGGTTTCAACGTTCTCCAGGTTCGTAAGCCCCATAGCCCCGGAAACTTCGTTCATCTTACCATTTGTTCCAATAAAGTCGACTTGATCATAGTGAGTGAATCCAAAATTTCTCATCAAACCAATTCGGCGCGCCAACTCGTCGTCGTTCGTGGCGATCATTCCGCCCTCTAGAGAATTAATGAATTTTGTCGCGTGAAAGCTAAAGACCTCAGCCTGGCCAAAAGCTCCAATCTTACGGCCGCCGTGAGTGCAACCGAGAGCGTGGGCCGCATCGTAGATGACCTTGAGGCCACGCCTGCGCGCAATCTCTTCTATTGCACACGTATCACAGGGGCGGCCCCAGATATGAACTCCGATGATTCCGGTGGTTCGAGGCGTTATTAGCGATTCGATGCGGGAGGGGTCGATGTTGTGGGTCAAGGGATCCATGTCTGCAAAAACGGGGGTGATGCCCTGCCATTGTAGGGCGTGGGCCGTAGCCACGAATGTGTAAGCTGGGACGATGACTTCACCCTGAAGCTCCAAGGCCCGAATTACGATTTCCAATGCCACTGTGGCATTACAAACGGCGAGGCAATGTTTGACCTGAACGAATTCGGCAACCTTCCGCTCAAATTCTTGGACACATTGGCCTTGGTTGCTGAGCCATCGTCGGTCGAGAATTTCCCCTACTCTCCGCTCGAAGGCGCTACGGTTTGGGACATTTGGACACCCAACGTGGATGGGATTCTCGAAAGCCTTCGGAGCACCAAGTATGGCCAAGTTAGTCAATGTATCTGCGCTAGTTTGGAGCATTCCTAATGTTTGCCTTCCGCGGTATGGGGCCGGGGGACAAGTCAGTCGAGTCCCGGGTCCTCAGAAGATGGACCAGCCCGTTCGGTCCCGGCGATCTTTGCCCGTGGATCTACCCCGCATTTTCGGCAACCAAACACCAACCTGGCCTAATCCAACTCGCCCAATGTGGCTGAGATGAGTGGACAAGGCGAAGTAGAGGAAATGCTTTTCTTCCGATGAAGGACGACGCAAACTGCCGAATCATCTAAATCAGGAGGCTCCGAACCCGTGTCCCACTTCGTGCAAGCGTTGCTCAGCAAAATCACTGACAGCTTGAACAACGATCACAAGGATAATGTTGATGAGGATAGGTTTGGGAAACGCAAAGATCGGTATCTGACGAATCTATATCTATCATTCAGGCAGAGAATCAAAGGCATTCTTTACCAGAACAGTATTCGATTTGGCGAATTTCGCGAGTTGACTTCAAAAATTGTAGACGAGGTAAGTCAATTTGATCGCGGCCTCGATGTTTTGCATGATGCACTGTGCGACCAGGAATCAAAGGATTGGCTCGTAGACCTGGTCGCCTATAGGCTACTGGGACACCAGAAGATCAAGCTAAAAACAAACAGTAAAGAAAACCGTGAAACCCTTTCGCTGATCCGGCGTCTTGCGGACAAATCCGATTTCATTGACGTGGACGCTAAGTCTATGCAGTTTCGTTTGGAAAAATTTGACCTTTCACCAATAGGGAAAGATATCAAGCTCTATTTTATCCCAAACGGCGTTCTCATTGACTTTTTTATCGAGCAATATAAATACTCAAATAAGGATAAGATTATCGCTGCGCAACCCGGGGACGTCGTTATCGACGCCGGGGCGTGTTGGGGGGATACGGCACTCTACTTTTCGGATCTAGTCGGCCCGGGGGGCAAAGTCCACAGTTTTGAATTCATTCCGAATAATCTGAGAATCTTCGTTCGAAATTGTGAATTGAACCCAACACTCCGTGAGAATATCTGCGTCGTCGAAAACCCGATTTGGAACGAATCGGGAAAGCCCGTTTTCTACGCAGATTTTGGGCCAGGCAGTAAAGTCGCTTTTGAGGACTTCGGTGGGTCTAGCGGACGAACTGAAACCATTTCTTTGGATGATTATGTGCTGAAAAAGGGCAAAGCGACCAAGGTGGATTTCATTAAGATGGACATCGAGGGAGCCGAACCGGCGGCCTTGGAAGGCGCTATCAATATCATAAAAATGTTCCGCCCAAAGCTAGCGATTGCCAATTATCACAGCGCCTCAGATTTCGTAAATATCCCAAGATGGATAATGAATCTAGATTTAGGATATGAGCTTTTTCTGGACCATTCAACCATTCATTGGGAGGAATCTGTCGTGTTTGCGACGTGCAATCAATCGGGGTTGCAGCGCTAAGCATTTGAAGTCTTTCTAGACTCTATGCTACCGGCGACGGATCCATACTACTGGCCATGGCCATCGTTTTAAATTCTTCGTTCGTGTTCATGAGCGAGGAAAAATCGCCTTTGGCGACGACGCAACCTCGGGCCAGGTAGTAGATGACGTCACATGCCTGAACCGTTGAAAACCGGTGGGCAACCAATATCGTGGTTTTTTGACGAGATAGCGTTTGAACAGCCTCCATGACTGCGCTCTCCGTAACCCCGTCTAGTGAACTGGTGGCTTCGTCCATCACGAGGACTGCGGGATCGTGATAGAGCGCCCGCGCTATCCCAATTCTCTGTCTTTGCCCTCCAGACAATCTTACTCCGCGCTCGCCCACGGTCGTGTCCAGTCCCTCTGGCAGTTGGTCGACAAATTGGTCCAGACTGGCGAGTTTGATCGCCTTGTCGACAGCGATATTGTCGATTTGATCCTCAGGGACTCCATAGGCAATATTGGCTCTCAGGCTACTGTCGGTGAGATAAATTTCTTGGGGGACATAGCCGATATTTCGCTGCCAACGAGCGATTTCTTCTCGGGATCTAAGCGCAAGGCCGTCTACGGACAAATTGCCTCGATTTGGGGTAAGCAGCCCGAGCACGATATCGATGAGGGTAGTTTTGCCAGCGCCGGTAGACCCTACGAACCCGACGCTTGTATTCTTTTCTATTTCCAATTGAATGCCATTGAGGACAGGCTCTGAGGTACCGGGATAGGTAAAGGAGACATTGTCTAGAGCCAGTTTCGCATTGAGGGGCAAGGGTGGGCGTGGCGGTTGGTCGATATCGCGGGATTCCTCAATATCTGCGAAGAACTCATCACGTAGATGTCGGAAATCAGGCAAGTTGGCCCGGATCTGCGCGGCGTAGCCAAAGATTTGCTGGAGTGCGGGCATGAGCCGATATGCTGCCAGGGTGTAGAGGCTAATCGTAGGTAGGATGGCGGTGATGTCGCCCTCCTTTATCACCAGCATCAAAATAATGGAGATGATCCCGCCAAAAACTAGAGTCTCCAAAAAAAACCGAGGTAGCTCATTCCATAAGTTTTGTGAGGTCATGATTTCGGTTGCTCGAGCAGATTGGACGGCGAAATTCTCGGCGAAAAAGCTTTCCTTTCCTAAGATGATTGTTGACTTGATACCGTTAAGGGCCTCCGTCGCCAGCTTATATCGCGCTGCATCGGCTTCGATTCGTTCTTTTCCTAGCTGAACCAAACGGGCTCTCGACATATAGTAAAGCCAGCCGTATGCTCCGCCCAGTATGAAAAATGTCGAAAAGGCTATGATGGGACTCATGTAAACTAGTCCGATCAGCAACAAAATAGCGACCAGGGACCTTGATACGATACGGAGCACGGGGAGGTAAACGCAGACAGGGACAGTCATGGCTTCTACGAGAATATTGCGTCCAAGTTCGGAGGTGTTTTGCCTCAAGAACCAGGCGTAGGGCCTTGACATGTATCGTCTGATCAGACCTCTTGAGAACTCCGCTTGCAACTTACTCACATACCTTAGGCTTGCCAGTGTAGTAAACGCGGAAAAGGCGTTCCCCACGGCCAGAATGATGAGCACCCCTATCCCTGCAAAAACGATGAAAGCTTTTTCTGATTGGAATCCGAGAGCATTGTAAACCCCCGTCAAAATGGGTTGCTCGGCGATCGCCGCAGGCTTGGCTACAAGGAGGATAAACGGGAAGACGGATACCACTCCGGTGACTTCGATGAGTGACATTAAGACAAAGCACACCAGAACCCCGAGCCCCTGAATTCTGGCGCGAGGTTCAAGCATTCTGAGGGACTCACTCAGTAATTTTTCCATTAGGGCCACGCTTGACCATGGTAAGGCACTTTGCTGGTGCAGATCATCATCTGTCGGCTCTTAGACGAGACTTGACCTTACCCTCCTCGACCTTGAGTGTATCCCTCCAGTTGACACCACTGGGTCAATGCATTTGTCCAGTCTCGGTTTTCTTCCATCTCTGACGCCTTTTGCTTCAAAAAGGGGAAACAAGAAAGACACCTAGAAATGGCTGTGCCTTCAAATAGGAGTCAAGACTAAAGGTGAACTCGTGATTGCAGATTTTCTCCGGTGGATAATTCCTGAGCGGTTTCGGCCCAAGGGTTACTTGCTGCATCTCATTCGGCAGCGAACAGGGGGCTGTGTCTACGCAGGGCCTTTCAAGGGGATGCACTATGCCGAGTATTCGGTCGGCAGCGTATATCTGCCCAAACTGATGGGAATCTATGAACGAGAGTTGGTCGAAGTCGTAGAAAAGGCATGTCAGGCCAAACCTACCCTTATTATCGATGTCGGCGCCGCCGAGGGCTATTACGCAGTCGGACTGGCCATGAGGAATCCCGGTTCCCAGGTCATAGCTTTCGAAACGGAGGAACGTGGTCGCTCAGCCCTTAAAGAGATGGCGGGACGCAACCATGTGGGCGATCGGCTGGCGATCCATGGCAAGTGCGAACCCCCTGATCTGGAAGCGGCCCTGGCAGGTTCATCTGCTCCCTTTCTGGTATGTGATGCCGAGGGTTATGAGACGGTGTTGCTGGACCCGGCGGTCGTCCCCTCTTTGCGGGATGCCACCATACTGGTGGAGTTGCACGACTTTTTGCAGCCGGGGGCGACAGAGTTGTTGAGACAACGGTTCGAAACGACTCATTCCGTCCTGCAGATCTGGCAAGAGCCCCGGACTCGTCAGGATTTTCCCTGGCCTAATCTTGCCACCGCGATCTTGCCCGACTCACACCTGGATTGGGTTTTAACCGAGGGCCGCCCGGTTCGCATGTCCTGGCTCTGGATTGAACCGCGACAAGGGCGGCCATAGCCTGCGATGCGAGCAAGCCTCGCCAGAGACAGAAATCGATTGCTGGACATGATGGCTCAAATCCCTCGTTTATGGAGGAGGAAAACTTGCCCGGCAGGTACAACATCCAGCCCGACTATGCGTCTACTCTTGATTACACATTGCGGAGTGACAGGTGGCACCGGAATCCGGGCCGCCGCCCTTGGCCAGTGTTTAGTCCAGCTAGGTCATGAAGTCCATTTGATCGCTCGCAACGACCAGGATAGATGGCGAATTCGCCGGCGCAATGTAGAGGGCGTCGAGCTCTACGAATCGCCCTTGGGGCGGGGCGGTCGCTGGGCGGCCCAGGAGGCGATGCCCTGGGATTTTCTGATGCGTTTCCTGATCGCCTGGCGCCTCCCCCGTTTTGACGCCGTCATCTGCTTTGATATGCTCCCCAACAACGCCGGGGTATACTCCTACATCCGCTGGCGGGACCGCTGCCTGGCGGTGGTGGACTGGGCCGACCTGTGGACCGAGGGCGGTATCCTCTACGAGGTCAATCGGCCCGAGTGGATGCGTCGCTGGTCTCATCGCCTGGAGATTGACTCCAAGAAGCAAGCCGATGGGGTGTGTCCCACCAGCAAGTGGCTGTATCGCAAGGCCAGAGGTCTGGGAATTGGGGAGGAGCGGCTTTTGTATTTGCCGTTTGGCGCTGACGCGGATGGCATTCAGCCCAAAGACCGCAACCAGGCCCGAGCCCGAATCGGTCTTGGCTTAGATTGGAAAATTGTAGGGGGCCTTGGCTCGACCGGGGGCGACCCCGTCCTGGTGAAGGCCGTGGCCCCCCTCCTCCAGAGAGATCCTTTGGCCCGCCTCCTGGCCATCGGTCCGGCCCAGGCCCGCTCTCGGGAGCTGGCTCATCAGCTGGGGGTCGGGCATCAGCTGCTCCAACCGGGGTTTCAGGATCCCAAGGGGGCCCTCAACGACTACTTGGCATCTGTAGACGTTTTCGCCGTGGCTCACGCCGACGAGCCCAATAACTGGGCTCGAGGGCCCCTTAGGGTGGGAGCGATGATGTCCGCCGCCCGTCCCTTGGTGTCCAATCGGGTAGGAGAGCTGATAGAATTGCTCGAGAAGAACCCGATAGGACTGTTGGCTGAGGACCTGGAGGTCGATTTTTCTCTCAAATTGGAGAAGCTGTTGCAAGATCCTCAGTTGGCCCAGGAAATGGGACGCAACGGGCGGTTGTTGCTCGATCGAGAGCACTCCTGGCTGAGTCTGGCCAAAAAACTCGACGAGTTCATGGCCAGACTGCGGCGTTAGGGCCGGTGGTCGAGCCATGACCAGTGCTTTCGCAGGATCTCTTACTGGAGCGTGGTAACATCAGGAAACCTTGCGGTGGGAACTTGCCTGGGATAAGTTATCAGGTCAAGATGAAGGAGTCCCAGAGTGACGAGCCAGTATGCTAGGGCCGGTGTAAAGCTAATCCGTAAAGCCCATGATTTCTTCTATTACAAGTGCCCTGAGTCTTGGAGAGGGACACTGGACTACTACTACAACCGCCCACACTATCGGACGCCTTTCGGTGGAGCATTTAACGGGCAGCAATTTCGTCGCCTCATTTTTAATGAACTCCTGGTTCTCTTCCCCTTCGATTCTCTCGTCGAGACCGGAACATATACCGGCAATACCACCGACTACATGAGCGAACACGTCGTCTGTCCAATCTACAGCGTCGAGCAGAGCACCCAGTTTTATCAATACTCAAAACTTCGGCTTCGCCATCGCGCTCATGTGCATCTGGCCCAGGCAGACTCCAGAACGTTTTTGACGTATCTCGTGGACTCAGAAAACGCTAGTAAACGGTTGACCTTTTTCTATCTCGACGCCCATTGGAATGCTGATCTCCCGCTTGCGGATGAACTTCAAATAATCTTCGATGGCTGGGAGGATCCGGTGGTCATGATCGATGACTTTCAGGTGCCGGGTGACTCAGGTTATTTCTTTGATGACTATGGTCCTGGTGCGGCTCTCACTCTCGATTATCTGCCTAAATCGGTCTTGTCTCAATGTAGCGTCTTTTTTCCCAATACGCCTTCCACAAATGAAACTGGTGATAGAAAGCGCGGCTGCGTTGTGCTCGCTAAGCAAGTCGGAGCGGCCAAAGGTATTCGGCAGGCCCACTATCTTCGGGAATATACCCCGGTCAATCGTTCCTCGAAATCTTGCTTGTAAGGCAGCGCCACTGTGGCTCAGGTTTTCACTGGTGGTGAACGGTCAGTTCTTGGGCGTTGTATGCAGGTATCTTTTCGAAATCCCAGGCGGTGTGCCACCACAGCATCGCCACATCAACGAGCATGAGGTAAGGCCGAGCAAGGTGCTGGGAAAGACGCCACCGGCAGGTGCGCAAATTGTCGCTGAGGACTCGAATTCGGTTCTGATAGTGGCCATTTGCCAGTTTAGGCCAATAATCCCAGCCCCATTTGGCGCGAGCAATGGAGCGAAAGGTGTCCTGGCGCAGATGCTCAGCCCGGGCTCGAGCCTCATAGGCTATCCCCCATCCCTTCTCTCGGAGTCGCCGGGAAATGTCGGTGTCTTCCGAATGTGTGCGGTGAATAACGTTAAATCCTCCGACCTCTGCCCACGCAGCCTTGCGCAGGATGTGATTACTGCCCGAAAGGGGGCCGGGACTCTCCATGGATACTGGACCGTAGTTCTGCTTCATATGAAGGGCCCGCCACTTGTCAGCGGGGGTTGATTGATACCGCTCTTCCAGGAATCCGGTCACCGCTGCAATCCTTGGGCTGGCCGAAATGGCCCCCAGCATGGTGGCTAGCCAAGTCGGACGGAGGACGACATCTGAATCGATGGCCGCGATTAGTTCCGTTTCGGCCATTTCGATGGCTCGATTGCGGCCCGCCGCGAGGCCCATGTTCTGAGGCTGACGTACCAGTTCGACCGGATAGCGGGATGCGATTTCGGCGGTATCGTCGGTCGAGCCGTCGTCTATAATCAGAATACGTTGTGGTTGGACCGTCTGGGCCAAAATTCCCGGGATGACCTCGGGGAGATAGCGGCCCGCGTTATAGGCGGGGACGTAAAAAGTAACAGGTGCAGTCTCACTCAAGATTGGCTATATCCTTTGGTCCAGGTTGCGGCCGGCCTCAGTATGCCTCATTTGCGGGATCAAATCCTGCAGCCAGCCTACGATGTCTTCCTTGGTTGGTGCTTGCTGGACCGAAAAGAGAGACTGGATGTGAGTCAGGAAACGACCCACCGAGCCGGTGGGGGCGGGCTGGTAAAGTAATCCCAGCAAGTTGGGGAGGCCCACCTCCCGCGTCTCTTCTCCTTCGCCGACAAACTCTTCGAACGGTTTCTCCCCGCTCGTGTCCAACGGAGTCAAGAGCACAGGATAGTAGCCTTGCGCTAGATCCTTGCGAACCCGCGCTTTAGCCTCCTCCTCCTGATGGTAAAGACGGGCATTCAAACCTTGGGCTTCCAGGACTCGACGGGCAACTGCCTCGAGTTCCAGCAATTCCCAGGAAGTAAAGCGGGGGATCAGGCTGCACTGCGAGGGGGCGTCTACGGCCGCCAGCATACAGATCTGTCCTGCTTCTTCCATGGAGATGAAATAGCGCTTTGTGGCCTCGGGACAGGCCAAGGGCTGGCGGTTCTGCAGACGTTGCAAGAAACTTAAGAGCAAACTTCCGTTAGAAAAGGCTACGTTGGCAAATCGGGCGGAGGTTGCCCGGAGGTTCCACTTAGGTATAGCTTCGCCGGAAAAGATTAAGTGCTCCATGGCTCTCTTGCTGGCCCCCATCAAGCTGGTTGGGTTGGCGGCTTTGTCGGTCGACACGCAAAAATAGCTGGCCAGCGGACTGCTCTGGGCCAACCAGCCCATCAGTCGAAAAGGCTTGTTGACGTTGGTGTCAAGCATTTGCAGCAGTGAGGGGACGTCTTTCTCGGAGCGAACGTGCTTGATGGCGGCGAAGTTTAAGACTAAGTCGTAGGACTTTTCGGAATCTAAGAATAGCTTCATGATGGGTGAGCCAAAATCCAAAGGGAGGGTACGCACATCGCTCACCGCCAGCGTTTCAGCGTTATTGCGAAAATCGCGTATGAGGTCGGCAAGCCCGTTTTCATTTTGATCGACGAGGTGCAGGGACGCCAGGCGGAACCGAGAAAAAGCCTGAGCCGTTGCGGATCCGATACTGCCGGCCGCCCCGATGACCAGTATCCGGGCCCCCTCAAGTTTCTCCCGCAGGAAGTCCTGCCGGGTGGCTACGTCCTCCGTGAAGAGGGGGGCCGGCCGACCGGTGACCCTTTTCGACAATTCATGGATAGACGTTTCTGTTCCTACCACCTTAGATGTTATCCCTTTCTTTAGACGAAGCGACTTGGGTTCTGCACGTAGTCTTCGCTGGCGCTTTGGTAGTCATCAAACCGACCGATGTCTTGCCAGTAGCAGTCCGACTTGTAGCAATTGACGAGTTTCCCCGCCCCATGTATTGCGAGCATCAGCTGGGGCATGTCATATCGTTGATTGGCGGGAATGAGGGCCAAGGACCTTTTTGATAATACGTAGATGCCCATACTAACCTCGTACTTGATGATCGGTTTTTCATTGTAGTTGGTCAGACGGTTTGAGGCGTCGGTCTCTATGACGCCGTAGTCTATGGCCACCTCCCGTCGGCTTGTGGATATCGTCCCCCAGGCTTTGCTCTCTTTATGACTGGCGATGAGGTCTCCATAATTGATGGTCGTTAAAAGGTCTCCGTTCATGACCAGGAAGTCCTCCCCTGGATCCTTGATTTGCAGCAAGGGGCCGGCGGTTCCGAGAGGTTCTTCCTCCTGGCTGTACTCGACGTTTAGGCCCCATTGCGACCCGTCTCCCACAAACGCGACGAAAAGCGGAGCCATGTGGCCGAGAGTAATGACAATTCTCTTGATACCGGCCGCCGCCAATTGCCGAAGGACAATTTCCAGAATGGGGACATCCCCAAGCGGCAGTAAAGGCTTGGGGATCGTCATCGTGAAAGGTCGCAAACGAGTGCCTTTCCCTCCGGCAAGGATAATCGCCGTCAAGTCCATCTGGATTCACCGCCCAATATCCGAGTGAGGACCGACACCGCGTAGCGCTTCAGTGAGCGAGCACTCAACAAAAGGCGGCGCAGTTGGCCCGGTAGCATGGAAAACGCAAGATACATGAGTGCGTGCCCATGAAGCGGGTTATGATGAAGGGCCTGTTTCAGGGACTCGCGAGCGATAGATAAATCGCCATTTTCTAAGGCGTAACGCCCCCGGTTGTAGGCAGGGCCGGCCATCCACCACTCGCGCCCGGCCCGGTCGCGAAAGGGCCTGAGAGCTTCGCGGTTTCTCCTGTAACCCTTTTCTATCTTCTTGAACATGCTGTAGCGGTTGGACGAGAGCGAACCTGGGGAGACCCGGACAGCGCCAAGCACCTCGTCGCAAAAAAGGAAATTAGCGCCTGCCAGGGCCATCCGAATCCAGCCTTCGTATTCCTCACTTGAATCACGATCCGGATCAAATCCGCCGACCGCCTTTAAGCTTTTGCGACGTACCAAGGCAGAGTGGGTCAAGATGAAGTTCTCTCGCAATAAGGAGAGCAAGAAGTCCTTGGGAGGCCGGTGATTTGTTAGGTACTCTCCCAGGAACTGCTGGTCTGGTGTGACTTTCCGCAGTCTGCAGTAGACAACGTCCGCCTCAGGATGGCTCTCGAAAAGAGCCGCCTGAATCTCTAGCTTTCGAGGTAAGAACCAATCGTCATCGTCCAGGAAATTGATGAGGTCCCCGGAGGCCAGGGCCAATCCCGCGTTGCGGGCACCTGAGGGTCCGTCATCCTCTTTCCAGACATAGCGAACTCCTGGATATTTATCGACTACAGCTCTGGTGGGAGCCGATTCTCCTTCGTCAACCACAATGATCTCGTCGGGAGGGCGAGTCTGTGCCACGACGCTTTGGATGGCTGTGTCGAGGCATTCTGGACGATTGAATGTGGTTATTACCACCGAAATGGTGTAACGACTCACTTCAATCCGCCTGCGTCTCGATAGGCCTCTAAGTAGAGCTCGGAGATGCGCGTCCAAGTAAAATATTCTTTAACCCGCCGGCGGCCTGCGGCACCGAAAGCCGCCGAACGAGATGGTTCCGTTAGCAAAGCGAGGAGTGCGTTTGCCAGGGCCACGGGATCTTCCTTTGCAACCATCAAGCCGGTTTCTCCTTGGACCACCACCTCCGGAAGGCCATCGACCTCGCTGGTCACCAGGGCACGTCCCGCGCCCATCCCCTCAAGTGCCACCAAAGGCATTCCCTCCCAACGGGAGGGAATGCAGACAATACAGGACGTGGTCAGGGCACTTATTGCCTCGTCCGGGCCGAGTTGTCCCAACCACTTTACCGCTTTTAGATCCAACTCCCGCTCCAGCTTTTTCAGAGACTCTTCTTCGGGGCCATTTCCGGCGACGATCAATTGGCAGCCGCTAGTCGCGTTTTCCACGATCTTCCACGCCTGAAGTAATATGTCTAGTCCCTTTTGTTTGGTTAAGCGACCCACGAAAGCGACTCGACCAGTTTCGTTTGGACCAGCAAGAGCGTCAATTTGCGCCAAATCGACTCCGTTGGGCAAAGTCCTGATACGAGAAGCTAGCATCGGATGACGACTTAATATGCCTCTCCGATCGGCCTCGCAGCACGTTGTCACGACATGACATAAGAGAAAAGTGAATCGTTCCATCAAAAGTCCAAACCAAGTGAGAGTTCCGAAGTCGCGAAATCCGTGTATCGTAGCGACCACGGCAATCCCTCGTAAACGCGCAGCCAAAGCTGCGTAAAATGCCTCCGCACCGACGGAGTGCAGATGCAAGACCTCGGCTCTGTGGCTCGATAGGAATTTCGAGAAACGACCGATTCCTCGGAATAACAGCCCTGGGTCTCGAAGCCAAGCTCTCACAGAAAAAGGCGCCAGCTGAGCTCGCTCGATGGTCAGTGAGCCCCAGGAACTCGATCCGTCTTGGCCGGGACTCAGTGCTACGACTTTGTGTCCCTCCTTGGCGAAGGCCGTCGACAGTTGCCAGACCACATTTTGGACACCGCCGGTCGACGGAAGGGCATCAGAGGTGACCATGGCAATCACTCTTTGGGTTGCCTTTCTAGACGCACCAGCGGCGCATCCACGTGAGTCGACTGACCTCATCCTGGATTCCCCCGTCGGTCCCAGACTTCGGCCCACTCCACAATCGACAAACATCGATCTCGGCGCCGGATGAGGTCATAGTAGCGGCGAGCCCGTCCCTGGTGTGTGCCATCGCCGCCGCTATCCGCCACTATAAACCTCGCGCAAAATTCTCCGCGCCGCGGGGGGACGTAAGTGGGAAGCATCATAAAAATTAGTAATGTCCTTTGAATATTCGGTCACACCAGAGTAGTCGTGGACTCGAGATTGGCCAAACAAGTCTGTTAGGATATGCACATCGTCCTTGGGGAGCGCGATCTGGTTGGGGACGGGGGGGATCAGAATCTGAAAATCGGTTGACTGGGCCTGAAGGATGTCCCGAATCTCCTTTAGCAGAGCCAATCCGTCCTCGTGGACCACCGCCTCGGGCGAATGGTTCACGTTTTTGTAAATATTATGAACAATGACCTCTAGTTTTTGGAAATACCCCTGGGGATCGGCATCTATGGCGGCGTCCCCTGCGGCGTGGAATAGATCGTTGGTGTCTGGGTCAAATCCGTTACGCCCAAAGAAAAGGAAATCCTTAAAATATTCCCTGTCATGATGAAGGCAAGTGTAGTCCAGATACGCAAAAAAGAACTTATTGCTAAAGTAGTCGCGGAGAAACACCCACTGGAAGGCCCATCTAGGCTCCCCGGTTAAGCGAGGATGCTTGCGGTATATGTGGTCCGGACTGTTTTCAACCTGGCTAAGGGTTTCGAAATCGAAAAGTATAAGAGCGTGACGAATTTCTGCTCCGGAGGCATGCAAAAGGCGAAGCTTACAAGCAATGCCATATAACGATTCTCCAAAGGCGTCATAGTGAAAAGGTTTACAAGGCGTATTCAGGTAGGGCACCCAATCTGCGGTGGAAAATGGATGCGACCTGGAACTACCCAAAATGAAAGAATCGTAGCGGTGGGAAGGTTCATTCTTGAGGTATACCTCGGTCGATACGTAGTCCCGATTGAGCCACGATAGTGCTGGTGCATCATCTGGTAAACTCCGGAGCACGTGAAAGGGATCCAACAGGAAAAAGCTCAGCAACACCAAGAGTGGCGGCACGGCGGCTAGTGCCACCTTGCCCAGGAGCTTTCCGAAAGCGCTCCTCAAAATTGAAAGTAGATGAACTGCGCCGACTGGCGTAGTCCAAAAATCAGTATCCAGCAGATCAATAAGAAGTACATGCTCCAGCGAAGCCACAGCGGAATGTCGTCCAAGGAGACTATCCATTTTTTCTCTTGGGCCCACTCGACCGCCAATAATGTGACCACCGACACCAAAATGCCCACTTTATCGACCGCATCAAACCCCGATCGGGACCCTACCGTCCCCTCATGGCTATGCAGTCCGATTATTCCGCCCAAGATATAGAATGCGTCCTGTACCGAATTGGCGCGAAAAAAGACCCAGGCTAACCCCACAAAAACCAACGTCCTTAGGCGCGCCATGGCGCCCCCGATTCGGGATACCGGGACTTTAGCCAGAGCCATCTCAAGCATCAAATATATCCCGTGCAGAGCGCCCCAGATTACAAACGTCCAATTGGCGCCATGCCAGAGCCCGCTTATGAGGAAAACCAGCAGCAGATTACAACAGTTGCGAATTCGGGATACTCGGTTTCCGCCCAGCGGGATGTAGAGGTAATCGCGAAACCAGGTTGACAGAGATATGTGCCAGCGTTTCCAAAATTCGGAAATCGATGTAGCCCAGTAGGGGCGCCGGAAGTTGGTCATCAAGTTGTAGCCCATGCATTTGGCGCTGCCCAGGGCGATGTCCGAATACCCTGAGAAATCGCAATAGATTTGTATAGAGAAAAGTATGGTGGCCAAGAGCAGCGTGGACCCGCCAAAATCCTGGGGTCGGTTGTATACATCGTTGACGATTGGAGCGAGTGGATCGGCGATTGTCGTCTTCTTGAATAACCCCCATGCCATCTGCCGGAGTCCGTCGCGGAAGTTCTCGTAACGAAACGGCTGAGGGGTGCGAAATTGGGGGAGGAGATTCTGTGGTCTTTCTATAGGGCCCGCGACCAATTGGGGATAAAAGAGCACGTAGAGCGCGTAATATCCCAAATGCCGCTCGGCCGTCTGATTTCCCCGATAGACTTCAATGGTGTAGCTCATCGCTTGAAATGTATGAAAAGACAAGCCGACAGGGAGCACCAGATGGAGCACAGGCAAGATTGTGGAGCCGCCAGTCCCCCCAACGATTAAGGTCAGGTTCTGATTGAAGAAGTTGTAATACTTAAAGAAGGACAAGACGACAAGATTGGCAGCGATACTGATCATGAGGTAGAGTAGGCGCGTTTTTCCGCGAGCCGGAGCGATCTTCAAGCCTGCCACATAATCGATGACTATGAGGGCGAACAATATTACGATGTATTTCGGGAGCAGGTACATGTAAAAATAGCAACTGGCGATAACGAGAGACAGCCATCGCCAAGCCGGGGACGTCAGATAGTAGACACACGTGACGATCGGAAAAAAGAAGAGGAACGCTACTGAATTAAATAGCATCGCTACGGCCAATCATTTGAGTCCAGTTACCCTCCTGAGCCACCACCCTACGCATTTTAAAGTGTTAACTTAGGGTTAATACTGTCGAATCGATTCAAAAGCCTTGCTCATTGCACATTTGCCCAGGCCCTGGTTATTGCGACCACAAAGGCCTAGTTTGTTAGTTGGTCCAAAATGGAGCTCAAAGAGTGCTGGATTTTCCAGTTAGGATAATCCTTTTGCATCAATCGCAGATCGGAGATGTAGCAAATATGGTCGCCCATGCGCGCCTGGTCGACATAGTCTACCTTCAGCTTGCGGCTGAGGCGCTTTTCCATCTCCGCGATAGCCTCGAGAACGGAGGTACTATTGTCTCGACCTCCTCCTAGATTGTATACCGCTCCTGGCCGGGGCTTTAGCATATATTCCCAAAAAGCCTGGCAAACATCGTAAGCGTGCAGGTTGTCGCGGACCTGCTTGCCCTTATATCCATAGATCTTGTAGGTTCGGTCTTCCTTTAGGGCGCGTGCGATGTAGGCCAGAAAGCCGTGCATCTCGGCTCCGGCGTGGGCCGGCCCGGTCAGGCAACCCCCCCGAAAGCATACGGTGGGCATGCCAAAGCAGCGTCCATATTCTTGCACCAGGAGGTCGGCAGAGGCCTTAGAGACCCCAAATAGGCTGTGGAGGGAGGTGTCAATGCGGCAACTCTCGTCGATGCCGTGGTGGTCCTCGGGGCGAGCATATTCCCAACGGGTGGGCGTCTCTGTCAGAGGGACCTCATTGGGAGCATCGCCATAAACCTTATTGGTGCTCATGAATATAAAAGGGTTCTCAGGGATCGCCTGACGGGCCGCTTCCAGCAGATTTAAAGTCCCAGTGGCGTTGATTTCGAAATCGTCAAAAGGTCTTTGTCGGGCTAAGTCATGCGAGGGCTGGGCGGCGCAATGGATGATGGCGTTGGGCGCCACTTCTTTGACCAGATCGCGGATTCGGTCACGCTCGCGAATGTCGATAACGTGATGGGAGAAGTTCTTGGTGCGCTCTTGAAGCCTCTCCAGGTTGGGCGTGGTATCACCGTCGGGGCCGAAAAAATCCTTGCGCATATTATTGTCAATCCCGTGGACCGCCCACCCCAACTGGTCGAAAAAACCCACGCATTCTGATCCTATAAGGCCACTGCTTCCCGTAACGATAACCGAACTTGTCATGCTCACATCCTCTAAAGATTTAGGCGTGGGTCTTTTGTTGCATTTAAAGAAGTCCTGCCAGGGGAAAACAATAGAAGGAATCGACCAGAGTACGTGGCAGAATGTCGTTCTTATGCGAATATTAATCACCGGCGTAGCCGGATTTGTTGGGTCCAACCTGGCCCTTCGTCTCAAAGAATGGCACCCGGACTGGGAGCTTTGCGGAATCGACAACCTTCGCCGACGCGGCGGCGAGTTCAATCTGCCTCGGCTCCGTCAAGCCGGCGTGAACTTCTTCCACGGCGACATCCGCTGTCCCGACGATTTTCCGCGAGGTGACATCGACATCCTCATCGACTGCGCTGCCGAGCCCTCGGTGTTGGCCGGTTACGGCGGCGACTCGCCCCGTTATGTCATCGACGCCAATCTGGTGGGCCTGCTCAACTGCCTGGAACTCGCCCGGGAACGTCGATCGAAACTCTTCTTCCTTTCCACTAGTCGGGTTTATCCCATCCAGCCTCTCAACGACCTGGCTTTCCGGGAAGATGAAACGCGCTACGCTTTGGAGGCTGCGCAGAGTCTGCCCGGAGCCTCCGAGTGGGGCATCGCGGAAGACTTCCCCTTGATGGGGCAGCGTTCAATATATGGGGCCACCAAACTATGTGGTGAACTCCTCATCCAAGAGTACGCCGCAGCGTATCAACTCGACAGCACCATAACCCGCTTCGGCGTCATCGCTGGCCCCTGGCAGATGGGGAAAGTCGATCAAGGCGTGTTCTCTCTGTGGGTTGGCGCGCATCTGTGGCAACGCCCCCTCACCTACTGCGGTTGGGGAGGCGCAGGGAAACAGTTGCGCGATGTTCTTCATGTCGACGATCTCTGTGAACTCGTGGACTTCCAGTTGCGCGAGCCCCAGCTTTTCGTTGGGAAAATCTTCAATGCCGGGGGAGGCCTGGAACGCAGCTTGTCACTTTGCGAGACAACCGAGCTTTGCGCCGAACTCACCGGAAACCGGGTACCAATCGCCAGTCAACTCGAAAATCGTCCAGCCGATCTACGTATCTTCGTCACCGACTCACGCCGTATTGAGACTGCCACCGGCTGGAGCCCAAGACGTTCCGCCAAACAAACGTGCGAAGACCTGTGCCGCTGGATGCGCGATCATCAAGATCTCCTGGCCAATGTCTTCTAAGTCTCCGGAGGATGACGTGTTGAGTCGAAAAGCCATACTGGTTACAGGGGGCGCCGGCTTCATCGGCTCCCATTTGGTGCGGCGCCTGGTCTCGACCTACAAAGAGCTCTACCACATTGTCAATCTCGACAAATTGAGCTATGCGGGCAATCTGGGCAATCTGCGGGAGGTCGAGGACCAACCTAATTATGAGTTGTGCCGGGGTGATATAGCCGACCTTGGTCTGCTCAAAGAACTGTTTGCCCTCCACCAATTCGTAGGCGTCATCCACTTGGCCGCCGAGACGCACGTGGATCGCTCCATCACTTCTCCTTGTGATTTCATTCACACCAATGTCATGGGGACAACCTGCCTCCTGCAGGCCGCTCGCGAGGCTTGGCAGGGCGACTTCGCCGGCAAGAGCTTCTATCATGTCTCCACCGATGAAGTCTATGGTTCTTTAGGAGATGATGGAGTATTCATCGAGACTACCCCCTATGCACCCCGCAGCCCTTATGCCGCCTCAAAAGCCAGTTCAGACCATTTAGTGCGGGCCTTTTTTCACACTTATGGACTACCTGTAAAGATCTCCAATTGCTCCAATAACTATGGCCCCAATCAGTTTCCTGAGAAGCTGATCCCGCTCTGTCTCAACAACATCGTTCAGCAACGCCCGATCCCAGTCTACGGCAAGGGTCTGAATGTTCGTGACTGGCTCTACGTGGAGGACCACGTGGAGGCCATCGACCTCGTCTATCATCGAGGGCGTCCGGGAGAGACTTACAACATCGGCGGAGACTGCGAGGTGCGCAACATCGACATCGTGAAGACCCTCTGTCAACTGGGCGACCAGGCTTTGAATCGGACCGAAGGGTTCTCAGAAAAACTTATCCGTTTCGTAGAAGATCGAGCTGGCCATGACTTCCGCTATGCCATTGACTTTTCTAAGCTACACAAAGAACTTGGCTGGAGTCCTCGTACCTCTCTGTCCGAAGGGCTGAGAAAGACCGTAGAGTGGTATCTCGCCAATCAAGAGTGGGTTGAAGCGATCACTTCCGGGGCCTATCAAGATTACTATAAACACCAGTACGCGGGGCTGGAGAAGCGATGAAGGGCATCATTTTGGCGGGTGGGAGCGGCACTCGCCTCTACCCCATAACCAGGGCGGTGTGCAAACAACTCCTGCCCATCTATGACAAACCCCTGATTTATTATCCCCTGAGCGTCCTTATGTTAGCCGGCATACGCGAGATCTTGATCATCACCACGCCTGACGACCAAAGCAAGTTCGCGAACCTGCTCGGCGATGGTTCGCGTTGGGGGCTTTCGCTTTCTTACGTGGCCCAAAAGGTCCCCAACGGCCTGGCACAAGCCTTTGTGCTCGGACGAGAGTTTGTTGGCCAAGATAGCGTCGCTTTGATTCTGGGGGACAACATCTTCTACGGTGCCGGCCTCCCCGATCTGCTGCGGAGCCATACCCGTCCTGAGGGTTGCGTTGTGTTCGCTTATCGTGTCACCGATCCTGAAAGATATGGCGTGGTCGAATTTGACGCCAAGGGCAAGGCCATTTCCATCGAGGAAAAACCGGCCAACCCGCGTTCTATGTTTGCCATTCCCGGTCTCTACTTCTTTGACAATTCCGTCCTCGATGTCGCAGCCCAACTTAAGCCTGGTCCTCGGGGCGAATACGAGATCACGGACGTCATTCGCCACTATTTGGAGCAAGGCAAACTCAATGTGGCTCGCTTAGGGCGCGGAACGGCCTGGTTTGACACCGGCACCTTCGATTCACTGCTCCAAGCGAACCAGTTCGTGCAGGTCATCGAGAACCGTCAAGGCCTCAAGATCGGTTGCCCGGAGGAGCTGGCCTACCGCTGGGGGTTCATTGATGCGGCTCAGCTGGAAAGGCTGGCCAAGGAGATGCTGTCCAGCGGCTACGGCAGGTATCTATTAGACTTGCTTGAGGGGCCAAACTAGGCGCCGACATTTCTGAGCGAGAGTGTAAAGGCAGTTCCTGGCGCTCAACGGAAACCTTCAAGGATTCTGGGGCAACTGAATATTGGAATCATCGGCGGGTGGTGGCGGGGCGGGTTCTTGAGATTGCTGGGGACTCGCCGCTGATTTTTCTGCGGGTAGAGCGACCGCAGGATCGGATGCGGAAGGCAACTCGAGTGGTGGCCTCCGCATACCCGGCTGAGGAACGCTTTGGTCCTCCCCTGCCGTGGGCAAGTGAGGAGACTTAACTTCCCCCTCTGATAGTAAGCGATACATCAGGCTATTAAGCTTAGAATCCACCAGGACGT
>Ga0207084_1085_pt1 | contig 20171 bp, 16 predicted proteins | sample Alteio_BWMinHeat_55_FD_153543 | JGI IMG/M metagenome (GOLD analysis project Ga0207084, IMG submission 153543) | Enriched cells from forest soil in Barre Woods Harvard Forest LTER site, Petersham, Massachusetts, United States -... | ecosystem: Environmental > Terrestrial > Soil > Temperate forest >...
CATCCGCCCTGATATACGCGTTGAAAATGCAATGTTAAACATGCCAACGAATCAAGTCGGCCGCTACATGATCGGTTCGAAATATTTTTTTCCACCGCAATGGCAAACACGCATGTCATACGCACTCATCACAGATCGATTTCTTCCTAATGATTACAAAGAAATTGAACCCGAAAAAATTATGGCAGCACAAAAACATTTTGTATTGCAATGGGTAGAAGATGATGCCACTGCAAATAAAATTAAAAAAATAAATTTACCTGTTTTAATTTTAAATGGTGAATCCGATATTGTGATTCCTCCTGAAAATAGTGTCATCCTCGCTCGTACGTTTAAACATGCGACAATGTATCGCTGGAAAGAAGGTGGGCATGCGATGATTTATCAATTTCCAGATGAACTCGCAGCTATCATTAATCAATTTATTACAGCCTAAAATATGATATTCTGCACATCGAAAATTATTGCGCTATTCCATCACCCGCAAGTTGTAAATTCTAATTTTATTTTTTTCTCACCGCTGGCATGCTAGAAACATATTCCCCTATCAATGAAGTGAAATTCATTTTCATTCTTGTTATCTCATGAATTAAATAAGCCAGATAAATCGCAAATGTTTTGAAAGAATTTCGATAAGATCCATTTGAATAAAATAAACAAGCACGATTAATGATTGAAACACGCGTGTCGGAGGCTTGAAAAGAAGGTGCTTCTTCATTTTTTCTCTTATCTGTCTCAGCTAAAAATTCTGGAGATTCTACTAACGCATTTAATTTTTTTGCAATCCAACCATAAGAAAATTCTGTTGGAACAAATGTGGAAGGCTTGCTGCATACTGTTTCAGGCAACGGCTGAGAATAAGTTTTTTTCACTTTTGGTGAAGCATAATAGAGTAACCAGCATTCAAAATTACTAATTAAGGTATCGATATCGCAGCGTTTTGTAGGATCAGGATCAATGCATTGTAAAATTAATTCATCAAAAAGACCGATTGCTTCTTGATTGGGATCAAAGTGGATAAGAGGTAAGCCTTTATCCGTTGGTTTTTTTAATTCTGCTTCTTTTATTTCAGTAATATTCTTTATTATTGCTTTACGCACTTCTCCATTTAAACAATTTTTCTTGATCGTTTCCCTGTCATTATTTGTTTTAGCATCAAATGTAAAAATCTCTAAAAATTTTTTAGGATTTTTTAATACTAATTCGAATAATATAATTCCAATCGCATAAATATCAGAAGCGGTAGAACTTTTTTTATTAGAAAATACTTCAGGTGTAGTGTAATGATAGCTAGCATCAGAATCTTCCACTCCTTTAAAATCAGACGGCAGTGCAGTACCGAAATCAATAAGTTTTATTCGATAATTTTCATCTAACATTAAATTACTTGTTTTAAGATCTCGATGTATTTGTTTGGCACCATGCACGCTTTTTACTGCACGACAAAGATCTAATGCAATGCCCACTCGATAACCCCACTCAAGTGGTGCGGGATAAGCTAATCGAGCCCAAAGCGTTACTGTAGAGTGATCAGGTATCATAGAAGAACACGATACCAATTCAGTTACTAAACATGCTGAATTATTATGAGCAGAAGAAAAAGGAGGAGGAACATCATAACAAACAGCTACAGTAGCAGGAACATAAGATGAATTTAATCGTAAAAGAGTCTGTGTTTCCGCCATTACGCATTCAATGTGTTCCACTTTTACAGCAACAGGATGGCCATTTAATGTGGCAGAATACACCGTTCCTGAACCCCCTTTTCCAATTTCTTTCATATCTTTTAATTCATTAAACGAATGTGTTTCAGCTAAATAATGCGTTTCTGTTAATCGCGTCGGTAGAATGAGTGTGGTTGAGGTTTTCATTTTATTTTACCTGCAGTGTTTTTCTCTACCGGCCCCGTAGAATAATCTTCAATTAACGCCGTAGCATTTTCTGGCAAACCTGTTGTGCGGAAAATTTTTCTTTCACGATATCGATGATAATACTGCGTCGATTTTAAATACTTACCATCGGAATAAAAAAAACAAGACTTTTGAATCAGAGTGACATCGCTATCGCCCGCGCATTTAGACATTTTTATTCGCTGACGTCTAAAATCAGATATTTTTTTAGAATCAAAAAAAGTTTTTACTACAGATGAAATAATTCTATTATTTTCCGATTTTTTTAGATTGGAATTCAACGCCTCTTTCATGTCGATAGGTGCAATAACATAAAGCGCAATTAATTCTCTTATTATTTTTTCATCTTTACGACCTTTTTGTTTTAATCGAATGAGTTCTTCAGCATCCACTGTGATGTTGAATGCATCTGCTAATTCTTTTTCAATCCAAACATAAGAAGATTCAGTCAAAGGTTTTTGAAAATGAACACAGGCAGGTGCTTCAGGAGGTTGTTCAAGATACATTTTTCTAATATCTTTTTCTTTTTCATTGCGCATGAACATCATTAATGATCGCAATTGATCAATCAAATAATTGAGATTTGGGCGCGATGATGGATTAGGGTGAATGCATTCTAAAATTAATTTTCCGAGTATATCCATTTCAGGATTTTTGTGTTCAGATTTTAATTCTTTAACACTCTGAGTTATTATTTTGTGAATATTTCCATTGACGCAATTTCCTGCAATGGTATCTGGATTTTTATTTGCAAAGTTGAAATAGTTAAGATATTTCTTTGTATCTTGTAATGCAATTGCCCACATCACAATACCAATCGCATAAATTTCTGCCGCATAAGAACCTTGCAAACTTTTTTCAGAAAATAATTCAGGTGCGGTATGATCGTGTGATGTTGCAACAGCTCCTGTCTCAACAGAATCAGCGGATATCATTGTTTCAAAATCACCGATTTTTACTCTGTAGCTTGCAGTGCAAAATAAATTTGCGGTTTTAATATCTCTGTGTAGTTTATTTTTATTATGCGCAACGTTGACTGCATTACATGTATCCAGTGACATACCTATTCGATAGACCCAGCTGAGTGGCGGTGAATCTCGTAACAAATCCCAAAGATCTTTTTCAAATAATTCGCTGACTAAACACGGTGGATCATAACAAACAGCATAGACAACAGGTGTATAAGATGAATTAAATTGTAAAAGAGAAATTGTTTCTTTCATTAAAAAAGAACGTGAACATTTCAATTCTTTTAAAGCAACAGGAAAGCCTTCTAAAGTTGCGCGATAAACAGTGGATCCCTCTGTTTGTGCGATCCTTCTTCCTCGTTTAAATTGATCAGCCGAATGTGTTTGCGCCAAACGATATTCTTCTGTTAAACGCGGTGGCGCTTTTATTTTCCCATCTTTTTTTGAACCTGCGCTATTCATTTTTTCTCTCTCGTTTTATTTAGGATGACATATCATACAAAATTAAATTTTATTTCGGAACCATCGCAGCATATTCTGCAATTAATATCGCAGAATCTCTTTGTACGTTTGTGACTTGATGAATGAGATGAGCGTGATGCATTTTGAAAGCGCTTGCATACAATTTCTGTGAATAGAATAAGCAAGCTTGCTGATTTAAATTAGCATATTTTATTTGAGGTTGAACGTCTTTTGCATCGCAGAGTACAGGAGGGGAATTTTCTTTTTCTACTTTCATTAATTTTTTTCCAACCCAAGCATAAGAAGAGTCATCAATCTTTGTTTTAAATCCTTTGTGAATAACTTTCGGAGGAGGTGCGAGATATTGTCTCATCCAGCTTGTTTCATATGTGTTTTCTCGGATATATTCTTCAAGTGTGGTTATTAATAATGCGAGAGTGCATCGCTCTAAAGGCTTAGGATGTGTACATAATAAAATAAAATTTCCTAACATTTTTATTTTAGGGTTATTTTTTTCTTCTAAAGTAGAAAGACTCTGTTCTATTGCTCTACGAATGTCGCCCTCTTTATGATGAAAAGAAAATTTCTCTTCGACAGGTTTGAGCGACCCCATGAGTTTCTCAGCTACATCTGATGGCTGTTCTTTTAACGTATTGTGCGATAATACCATTGCCCACAATACGATGCCGATTGAATAAATATCACAAGAAGTTAAATCACCTGAAATTTTTTCTGTAGTAAAAAGCTCGGGCGCCATATGCATAGGCGAGCCACAGGAATCTTTTTCTTTTCCATCATTTTTTTCAGAGAGATTAAAGTCAGTCAGTTTTGCGCGCCCTGCTTGGGTAAGTAATATGTTGGCAGGTTTAATATCGCGATGAATCCAGCCATGATCATGTAAATATTTAACAGCATGGCAAGTATCTAATGCTATTCCTATTTGTAGCCAAGTATCTTGTTTGTGAGATTTTAAGAAATCTTCAAGATTTCCTCCATCAACCCATTCACTGATTAAATAATAAGGATCAAAACAAGTCGCTAATGGAGCAGGAATGTAAGGTGAATCTAATGCCAAGACGACTTCTGTTTCTTTTATAAAAATAGATGATGTTTTGAAACCTTTGGCTGCAACAAAAATATTATTGATCCGTCCTAGATAGACGGTTCCATAGTGCCCCATTTTTTCTGAGCCACTTTTTGTTTTAAATTCAGTAAAAAAACAAGTTTGTGCTAAAAAATGAGTGCTATTGAGTCGAGAAGACACTTCTTCGCTAGCTGTTGGGGTTGAAATATCAGTGGTACTTTGCATTTTTCTCTCTCGTTTTTTTATTGAATAGTGCATTGAGCGGGAAATAGTATATCGAATGAACCTTAAGAAAATCTTAAAAAATGAGGTTTTTTTAAGATTTTCTTAAGGTTTCTGCTTTAAAATACCCTTACTAAAATAACTGAGAAAACGAGATGACGACAGAAGACAGTAAAGATAGCAAAAAGAAAGACAGTCAAAAAAAATTCACCCCGGCTGTTTTTATCAAAGACGCCAATACTCATTTTTTATCTGAAATTCTTAATCGTATTTTAAAGGTAAGAATGGCTTTGTACGGCGCTCCTCCTGAGAGAGTGTCACACATAGTAAATTATTTTTTAGAAAACCAATTTGTTGAATATCAAAAATTACTTTTTAATATTCTTCATAAAAAATTTAACGTGAGTGAAGTGAGTGCGAGTCTTAAGGAAGAATTTTATCAGTTTGTCATACATATTGAAGATGAGCCCATTCGGCAATGTTTTGAAGGAATTATTTCAACTAATATTGCAGCAAAAGGTGTTCAGCCCGTCAGAAAACTTTTAGAAAATATGCGGGAAGACGGGTTAGGTATTCTTCGAAATTTTTTCCAGACAAGTCCTTCAGATCCAGGGACTCAGCGTTATATTTTTTGTTGGGATCAATTAGAACGTTTGACAGTTGAGAAAAAAACAAAACATGAAACAGTGATACGTTTGATGAATCAGCTTCCATCGTCTAGCAATATTTTTTTAATGGCAGTAGGACTTCTTTTAATTTCATATTGTGTCGCTTTTTTTTCATCACTGACCTATGTTGTATTGACGCCACTTAGGTATGTTTTATTTTTATCAAAAGAAGAAATGAAACCAATAGAAAAATTTATTGATCGCTCTGACATGATGATGGACACGCTACTCAAATGGGGTGGGGTTGCGTTAGTGTTCATCAGTGGTTTAATAAAACTAAAAGATAAAATTAATTATTTTAATATTTTGTCTGACGAAAATTTTGATTTTATTTTTCAAAGCCATTTCTATCAGTTTTTTTTCAATAAAAAAATAAAAGATTTTCGTGAATATCCTTTTATTCATTCATTAATTAAACCAGAAGTTGAAGTTCCTGTTCCTGCATCACTCTCAGATAAAGCATCTTCTGATGCATCTGTTTATAAACAATTAGCTCCTCAGACAGTTGCAGTGAAAGAAAGAAATGCTTATTACAAATTAGAAAAATGTAACACAGGAACTTATTTTCATTTAGACCGTGATAAACATTTGAATCAAGAGCCTGATTTGTTAGATGCGGTGGAAACGCAAATTAATCATGATCGCGCTATTCATCCAGAAGATCATAAACATTTAGGATTAATTCGAAACGGTGCCAAGCAGAAAAAATTTGAAGAACCTTATCGAATGAAATTTCTTCAAGGAAGCAAAGGACGCCAATGCATTGCAGTGCGAGAGCGTTCTGCAATGGCTTCCGATTCTGAATTTGCAGGAACGACGTGCAAGCGTGTGTTGAGTCCGGTGAGGGTAGTGAAATAATTATCTGTCATGAAATTAATTAAAATACAGATAAAAATAATTAAATGAGGTGGTTGTGAAAGATAGTAAAGAGAACCCAAAAGAATTTACTCCCGATATGCTTTCTGCAGAGAAAAGCAAATGTTTTTTATATGCCGTTCTAATGCGAATTTTTCTTTTCAGAGCAGCACTGTATGGTCAGCCTCATGAAATCATCCGTCAACAAATAGAAATTTTTATTGAACGAGAATTGGATTTTATTCAACATCATATAAAAAATATTCCTAAAAATTATCTTAAAGAAGAATTTTGTAAACTCATCACAACAATAGACGATGATAGGGTTAAGCAATGGTTAGAGGAGACTATTTCAATAAAAATTGCGACGAGAGGTGTTGGAAAAGCAAAAAAATTTTTAATCGATATGAGTGCGCATGGGTCAAGAAGTGATAGTGAAGATAAAAGGAAATTTTTAATTTCTTATGGTGATTCATTGCATCGATTCACGCAGATACTTGAAAGAAAACAAACGCGATTTCAGTATCTCATTAATATTTGGCATAACATCACCTATGTTCAAGCTGTGTCGGGATTTCTATTTTCAATTTTTGTGATAGGGATAGGAATTCTTACTTTGTTGACTAATATAGGCAGCTCTTTTTGGAAATATTTACTTCCAAATCATAGTATAAAATTATTACCTCTCAGTCTGTTAAGTGGGGGAATAATAGGTTCTATCGTATGGATTCCCAAATTAATTAGCGCGCGTCGCGAAATGAAAAATATGCGTTCTTTTGGCGATTTGTTTGAAGAAGAATTCACTCCAGATTTAGCTGAAAATAGCCTTCATTTTTTCTTAAATAGAAATAAAAAATATTCTAAAGAAAACTATCCTGCGACGGAATGTGTCGTTCAACGCAATCTTTCAACTGTTAAAAAAGGAAAAAATAAAAATAAAAATAAAAATAAATTGACACCTATTGTTTTCATAAAAAATTCAGATACGAATTTTCTATTTGAAATTCTTAATCGTATTTTAAAAATAAGAATGTCGTTATACGGTGCTCCTCCTGAGATTGTTGACGCAACAATAAAAGGTTTCTTGGAAAGTGAATTGAATAAAAGCGAATGTCAAAAGTTACTCTCTAAAAGTTGTGCCAATAAGTTTCCTGTGAATGAAGTGAAGGAGACTCTCAAAGAAGAATTTTATCAATTTATTGTTCGCGTTAAAGATGAAACGATTCATGCTTATTTTGAAAAAATTATTTTAGAAAGTAGTCGAATGAGAAGCGCTAAGCCCGTTAAATTCCTTTTAGGAAAGATGAAAGAAGACGGCGTGGATTGCATGAATGAAATATATAAAAATAAGACACATCCTGCTATTCAGCGCTGTGGTCGTTTATGGGCGGAGTTAGAACAAAAAGCATCAGCGCAATATGCATGGTCTGAATATCTGTTGCGTTTCGCACTTCCATTTTTAAATGCGATGGATCATTGGGAAAAAATAATTTTTTCACTTTTTATTGCTTTTGTTTTTCCTTATTTTGTTGCTCCAGTTATTCATCATGCTTTTCTTTATCGAAAACTTTCTGATCTTTCAGCAATATCAAAAGCAGGGGCGGATGGAGTACTTGGGATGGGTGGAAGAATAGTTAGTGCTGTTGCACTCGTGCTGGTTGCTGCAGGAATGATAATTAAAGCAAAAAATAATTTTAATATTCGTCATTTTGATGTTCAGTCAAGCAAAGATTTTATTAAAATGGAACAAGAAAAATCAGAAGAAATGTTTTTTAGTAAAGAAAATTTTCATGACGATTCTTTTATTGATTTTTTAATTCAACGTAAAAAAGAAAAGACTGCATCTGAAAAATCTTCTACAGATGAAAAATCACCTGCTTCTTCTCATGCAATTATTTCGAATCAATTGCCGTCACCTGTTTCTGTTCGGGAAGTAAGTGTAAAAAAAGAAAATGTAGTCGAAGTGAAAGTAAGAAATGCTTATCACGCATTGAAAGGATGTCATTCGGGGACTTATTTGCATTTAGATCGCGATAAACATTTAGGTAAAGAGGCTGAAATATTAGATGCAGTAGAAACACAAATTCAAAAAGATGCGACGGTGCATCCCGAAGATCATGCAAAAGCAGGATTGATGCGACGGGGGCATAAGCAAAAAAGATTTTCAGGATCTCATCGAATGAGTTTTCTTCAAGGAAAAAAAGGCTATCAGTGGCTTGATATTCAAGAACGTGCTGCAACCGCTGCAGATTGTGAAGTTGCCGGAACTTCTTGTAAGCGCGTGTTGAGTCCAGTGAGAGTAGTGAAATAATCTAGTACGTTAATGAATTTTGTCTAATGCAAATCGCTTCGCAATTTGCATTAGACAAAATTCGTGATTTAACGTACTAGATAAAAAACATGCTTAGAAAAGAAAACAAAAGTGACGGAAAATCTTATTCCAATTTGTGTCCGGAGTTAAAAATTGGCATACGCACATTTCGTCTTCCGTTATAGACCATAATGTTGGAGTTGCAAATTGACAAATGTCAATTTCATCCTCCAGGAAAAAGATCAAATATGTCACGATCGTTTTGGAAGACGAATTAAAAATAAATTGGATTCATGGTGGCCAGGGGCAGAATCGAACTGCCGACACAAGGATTTTCAGTCCTCCGCTCTACCGACTGAGCTACCTGGCCGATCTGTTTGATGATGAAAACTCGCTATTAAACCGATTGAAAGTAAGGCAGTCAAGCTATTTCTGGGGTACAAATCCCGCCGGCTTTTCACTTCCATTTCCAAATAAAAAATTCTCCATTTCTTTTGCAAGAAAAGTGCGCGCTTTGGGATCAAGCATGCTGAGACGATATTCATTAATTAACATCGTTTGATGCGAAAGCCACAGCTGCCACGCTTCTTTAGAAATATGCTGAAAAATGCGCTGGCCTAATTCACCCGGATAGGGTGCTTGATCAAATCCTTCCGCTTCTTTTTTTAATTTTTCACAAAAAATCGTGCGTGGCATAAGATAATTTCTCCAATATTTTTTTAATCGGTGCAGGTAATCCAATTTTTTTCGGTTGAGTGAGTGAATACCAAATATGTGTATCACGCGAATTAATTTTTGCGCGTTGTTTTTCTACAGATAAAATCACAGGAATAATATCTAAATGAAAATGACTGAATGTGTGACGAAATAATTTTTCTTCTTGAATAGATTTCACATCCAATAAAAATTTTTGTCGGCTGATTTTTTTAATTTCTTGAGATGAAATTTTTCCATCGACTTCAGGAAAACTCCATAAATTTCCCCAAATGCCAGCTGCAGGTTTTTGTTCTAGTAGAACATGCTTATCTTGATTTAAAAAAATTAAAAATGTTTTTTGTTTTACAGGTAATTCAGTGCGTGGTTTTGCGAGTGGTAATTTTTTTTCTAAATTTAATTCACGCGCGCGACAATTTTTTTGCAAAGGACATTGTTCACATTGTGGCTGTGTGCGCGTGCAAAGTGTTGCACCTAAATCCATAATCGCTTGTGTGTAATCAGCTGTACGTTTATCGGGTGTATATTTTTCTACAAATTTCCATAATTGTTCTTCAACATTTTTTTTACCAGGCCATTCATCGATGGCAAGAAAACGTGCGAGAACACGTTTTACATTGCCATCTAAAATGGCAGCCTTTTTTTGAAATGCGATAGAAATAATGGCGCCCGCTGTGGATCGACCAATGCCGGGGCAGGTTTCTAATTGCTCGACTGTGTCGGGGAAAATTCCTTCGAATTCATTAATAATTTTTTGTGCAGTGCGATGTAAATTTCGTGCGCGGCTGTAATAACCTAATCCTGTCCAAAGATGCAGCACTTCATTTTCTTCTGCTTCAGCTAACGATTGAATGGTCGGGAATTGCTGCATAAAACGCTTAAAATAAGGGATAACCGTGCTGACTTGCGTTTGCTGCAACATAATTTCAGATACCCACACGCGATAAGGAGTTTTATTTTCTTGCCAGGGCAAGTCTTTTCGACCATGAGAATCAAACCACTTTAGAATCGCTTGCTGAAATTTTTTAGGGGTCATGGCCACTCTTAATATTTACTTAAGGTTTATGCAGTAAAATAGGCGCTATCATAAAATAAAACGAGGAAAATAGCATGCAAAGCAGAGATAAAAAATTTGAATTTTCTAATCAAAAAGCAGCAAAAAATGCAGTGAGAGAAAGCGTGGCTAAAATAAAAAAAGAACTCTATGAAGCATGGGAAGATCTTGAAAAATGTCAGGAGACTTATAATGAAAGAGTTCTGAAGCAAGATCCTAACACAATAAAATCAATTGAATATTTTGAAGAGATGTATGGGAAAAAAATTATTTTTCCTCAAAATGAAGATGAGTGTGAATTACAAGAAGGGGTGCATGAATGGCTGGCTGCTATTTGTGAGTTGGCTGAGAAAATTGAAAGATTAGAAACAAGTGAAGCTGCAGAAAAAGAAGCAAAAAAAATAATGAATCATAAACGAAAATACGAAGAAAATAATAACAATCCTCTCGGAATAGTTGATGGTTTTGCTGTTCCTCATCCTAAAAATAAAAAAAGAAAAATTTCTCCGTCACAACCCGCGACTGTTTCAGGGGCGGGGCTTTATGCGGCGGCTCAACCAAAAAGTGTTGCGAGTTCATCTTCTTCGAGTTCTTCAAGTAGTTCAGCTGAAGCAGAAAGATTTATTCCGACATTATCTATTAAGATAGAAAACAGTAATTTTTAGTGTTTGTCATGCCAGCCGAGCGTTTTTTGCGAGAGGTGGCATCCAGAGACTTTGTCATGCCAGCGTGCTTTTAGCTGGCATCCAGTGACTTTAATAATTAAAAGTTGGATGCTGCCCCTCTCGCAAAAAGCGCTCGGCTGGCATGACAACGTTCTAAGCATCCACCGCCATTTTATTTCGCGAATTCTGTAAAAAATCTTTTACAGAAAGTGTACTTGCATAAAGTGGCTGTAATGCAGCAATAAACGAATGATGCACATTTTGAGCGGGAATCACGAGGCTATTAAAATCTAAATTTTTTGTTGCGCACGCATCATGTAACACCGTGCACGTAAAACCTAAATCATATGCAGCGCGCACCGTCGCATCGATACTCATGTGTGTCATCATCCCTGCAATCACAAGATGATTAATTTGATTTTTAATTAAATGATTTAATAAACCGGTATCTTTAAAACTATTCGGATAATGTTTTTTAATAATCGTTTCGGTTTTCAATGGTTGAACATTCGCATTAAATTCCACGCCTTTTGTGCAAGGTAAAAAATGAATGGCATCAGGTTGTGTGGAAACATGTTGAAGATGAAAAATAGGTAAGTGTTTTGCGCGAAAAACTTGTAAAATTTCTTGGGCTTTTTGACTGGCTTCAGTGCTTTTTTCTAAAGGCATGCGTCCTTCAGGAAAATAATCATTTTGAATTTCAACCAGGAGTAAGGCAGTATTCATTCTGTTGGTTCCTTCCAAGTGTAAACAATAGGGACTATTAAACCATTTTTGATAAATTTAGCAATAGATTATGAATGAATTATTAGACGCAAAAAAAATTGAATCTTTCATTGAGCCCGCATTTTTTTCTCGATTAAAAAAAATAGAAATTTTTGACTCGATCGATTCAACCAATTCGTATTTAATGCAGCAAGCAAAAAAAGGGGCTGTTTCAGGCACTATTTGTTTAGCTGAAACACAAACGGCAGGACGTGGACGTCAAGGTAAACAATGGATTTCACCGCACGCGCAAAATGTATATTGTTCGCTGCTGTGGAATTTTCCGCACGCACAAAAAAATTTATCGAGTTTAAGTTTAGCGGTGGCGGTGATTGTTGCTCGCGCATTGAAAAAATACGGTGTTGCTGCAGGAATTCAATTGAAATGGCCGAATGATATTTTATTTTCATCGCGAAAATTAGCAGGCATTTTATTAGAAAATGTCACGCGTGATCATCATCACGCTGTTGTGATTGGGATAGGTGTGAATTTATTTTTTCCTGAAAAAGATTCTTCATGGATTGATCTGCACGAGATGATAGGTCAGCCCGTTCAGCGAAATCATTTTATTGGAATTTTATTAAATCAATTATTATCTGATTTGCCCGCGTTTGAGATGAGTGATTTATTATCGTTTATTGATGAATGGCGCGCGTGTGATTTTCTTTACCAGAAAAAAATTAATGTGCAGATGCCGATGGAAAATTTTTCGGGAATTGCATTGGGCATTCGAGAAGATGGGGCGTTAATTTTTGAAAATCAGCAGGGAGAGAAAATATTTTTGGAGTACGGAGAAGTCAGTGTTACTCCCACCACAACGCTTCATATTCCGAAATAAAATTAAATCCCAGCGCTTCAGCAATTTTAGCTGAAGCACTATTCGAAGCATCCCATAATGGTTTTAATTCACGTTTCAGTGCTTCATTCACAAAATAAGCAGCGACTATTTTTGCTAATCCTTTTTTTTGATAATCAGGATCTGTGTCGATTTCAACTTCTATTCCATAATCAGAATGCGAAAAAGACAAACACGCAGAAATAATTTTTTCTTTTTCTGTGATGCAAAATCCAAATCCGCGTTGTAAAAAATCATCGATTCCTTCATAAGAATTAAAAACATCTTTGGACCATTCTTTTTGAAGCATTTTTTCAGCTTCTTTTTCGCTGATATTTTTAATCACGTATTTTGTTTGAGATAAATAAGGAGCTAACTTTTCAGGATGATTGTTCCAAATATATAACCGACGTGTGATTCGTTTTAAACAATTATTTTTTTGAATGAGATAATCATGCCATGCTTTGTTACTCGATGTAATAATCGCATCGTGACGAATGTGTTCAGCTAATTTTTCTGCGAGAGATATTTCAAAAGGACCTTCTAAGAAATAATAATTTGATACAACCACGCAAGCTGATTTATCTGTTTGCCAAAGAATATTCCCATAACCTTGGGTGAGTACAGAATGTACTGTCCAAGGTTGCGGGTTTTTTGCGAGGATCGTTTGAATCATTAAAATGGAATATCATCATCAAATGTTTCTGCAGTCGCTGGCGCAGCAGCAGGTGCACTTTCAGATTTTTCTGCAGCAGGTGCAGAAGAAGAATCCATCGAAGCATTGTTACCGCCTTTGCTATCTAACATTTGCATGCTATCTGCAATAATTTCTGTGGTGTAACGATCTTGTCCGCTTTTATCTTGCCATTTACGTGTTTGCAAACGTCCTTCCACATAAATTTTAGAACCTTTGCGTAAATATTCTCCGGCAACTTCACCTAAACGCGCGAACATCACAATGCGATGCCATTCTGTGCGTTCTTGATTTTCGCCGGTTTGTTTATCTTTCCACGTTTCTGAAGTGGCCAGTGTCATATTCGCAACAGCAACGCCGCTGGGAGAATAACGCACTTCAGGATCTTTACCTAAATTACCAATAAGAATTACTTTGTTTACGCCTCTAGCCATGGGAAGGGTCTCCTGTATCATTTTCTGGTGATTGATGTTGGGGGTTTTTTATCTGAAAAGCAATCATTATCCAGCTGAATGCAAGCACAACACAGAATAAATAAACATGGGTTAATCCAAATTTTCCGTGCAGCCAACCGCCTAATCCTCCGCCCAAAAAAATTCCTAAAAATTGCGCGCTGGAATAAATTCCAAGTGCTGTACCTTTGCGATTTTTGGGCGCGATTTTGGAAACAAGGGAAGGAAGAAATGCTTCTAAGATAGAAAACGCAGTGAAGAATAGTAATAAACCCACAGCAGAAAGCAAGAAATTTTTAGAAAAAAACCAAAATAAAATTTCAGAAAAACCTAAAATAAAAATGGCGCTGATAAAAAATAATTTCACGCATTGTTTTTTTTCAGCAAAAATTATTAATGGAAGTGTAAATGAAAATGCGATCAATAAGACAGGTAAATAGAGTTTCCATTGTTGTGAAGAAGGTAGTAATGATTGCAAACTCATCGGTAATACCACAAAACTCGCGGTAAAAATCGCATGTAATAAAAGAATGCTGATGTTTAAGTGAATTAAAGTTGGATTTTTTAAAAGGGTGAAAATATTATTTTCGTTATTGCGCGCGGCTCGGTCTCGCTCGCAATTGGGTACGAGTGTAATCAATATCACCATCGCCACACCACTCAAGAATACAGCCACCCAAAATAATCCCTGCGTACTCAACCCAATCGTTAATAAAGGACCGATTAACATCGCAAGAGAAAAGGATAACCCAATCGTGATGCCTGCAATTGCCATCGCTTTTGTGCGTTCAGCAGCGCTCGTGAGATCTGACATCAATGCCATAATGGTGCTGCCAATAGCACCAGTGCCTTGCAACGCACGTCCCAAAATAATCCAAGAAATAGTATCAGATAATGCAGCAATGGCGCTTCCTATCGCAAAAATAATTAAACCGAACGCGATGATTTTTTTTCGACCAACATAATCCGATAAAAAACCAAAAGGAATTTGAAAGACACACTGTGTTAATCCATAAATCCCTAATGCAATTCCAACTAACACAGGCGTTGCCCCCGCTAGCTGTGATGCATATACGGAAAAAACAGGCAAAATCATGAACAATCCCAGCATGCGTAATGCCATGATGCTAGAAAGGGTCCAAATCGCGCGGAATTCAATGGTATTCATTTTATGTTCTGCAATTTTTCTGAAAAGAGCCTATAATAGCCGGTTTTCAAATTTACGAAACCCTTTATGAAAGAAATTCAAATTCGCGGCGCCCGCACACATAATTTAAAAAATTTAAATATTAATTTTCCGCGAGATAAATTAATTGTGATTACGGGTTTATCAGGATCAGGAAAATCGTCTTTAGCATTTGATACGTTATATGCAGAAGGTCAACGGCGTTATGTCGAATCATTATCTTCGTACGCGCGACAATTTTTATCGGTGATGGAAAAACCCGATGTGGATCATATTGAAGGATTATCTCCAGCTATTTCTATCGAACAAAAATCCACTTCACATAATCCACGTTCAACAGTCGGAACAATCACAGAAATTTATGATTACTTAAGATTATTATTTGCGAAAGTGGGGCAGCCACGTTGTCCTGATCATCAAACTGTTTTAGAAGCACAAACGATTACACAAATGGTCGATGCTGTTCTTGCATTACCTGAAGATACAAAAATAATGATTCTTGCACCGGTTGTGCGTGAACGAAAAGGTGAGCACATTGATTTATTAAAAAGTTTTCGTGCACAAGGTTATGTGCGTGCACGTATCGATGGAAAAATGGTTGAATTCGATCAGTTACCCGCATTAGATTTACGAAAAAAACATACGATTGAAATTGTGATTGATCGGTTAAAAGTACGTGAAGATATTCGATTACGTTTAGCAGAATCATTCGAAACGGCATTACGTTTAGCGGATGATTTAGCGTGTGTAGGTTTTATTGATGAACCTAAACGTGCGGAATTAATTTTTTCTGCAAAATTTTCTTGTCCAGAATGTGGATATAATATTTCAGAACTTTCCCCGCGTTTATTTTCTTTTAACAGCCCCATTGGCGCATGTGCAGCGTGTGATGGTTTAGGCGTGAAACAACATTTCGATTCAAAAATGATTGTGAATGAAAAATTAAGTTTAACGGATGGTGCGATTCGTGGTTGGGACAAACGGTATTCGTATTATTTTCAAATGTTGGAATGTTTAGCACGACATTATGATTTTGATCTTACAAAATCCTATTCAAAATTATCGCAACGTGTGCGCGATGTTTTAATGTATGGAAGTAATAATGATTTAATAAAATTTAAATATGAAAATGAAGAAGGAAAAAGTTATTCACGCACCACACCCTTCGAAGGTGTGATTCCAAATATGGAAAGACGTTATCGCGAAACAGAATCAGAAATGGTACGCGAAGAACTTAGTAAATATTTATCGGTTGTTCCGTGTGATGTGTGTGAAGGAACGCGTTTGTGTAAAGCAGCACGTTATGTTTATTTTCAAAATAAAACATTATCTGAACTCGTTTCACTTCCCATTGAAAATGCAAAATCATTTTTTGAAAATGTAAAATTGACGGGCGCGCGTGGAGAAATAGCTGCAAAAATTTTGAAGGAATTAATCAGTCGATTAAATTTTTTAGTGAATGTCGGATTAGATTATTTAAGTTTAGATCGCAGTGCAGAAACATTATCAGGCGGTGAAGCACAACGTATTCGACTCGCCAGTCAAATTGGTGCGGGATTAGTGGGTGTCATGTACATTTTAGATGAACCCTCGATCGGATTACATCAACGTGATAACGAACGTTTATTAAAAACATTGCATCAATTGCGTGATATTGGAAATACTGTGATTGTAGTTGAACATGATGAAGATGCGATTCGCAGTGCAGATTATGTTTTAGATTTAGGTCCAGGTGCCGGTGTGCACGGTGGAGAAATTGTAGCTGAAGGTACACCGCAAAGTGTCATGAAAAATCCTAATTCTTTAACGGGACAATATTTATCTGGCAAAAAAAGTATAAAAATTCCTGAAAAAAGATTGCCATTTAAAAAAGATAAAATTATTTTTTTAGAAGGTGCAGCTGGAAATAATTTACGAAAAATAAATGTTTCAATTCCGATTGGATTAATGACGTGTATCACAGGTGTTTCTGGTTCAGGAAAATCCACATTAATTAATGACACACTCGCACCCATTGCTGCACGCGTATTAAATGGGGCGTCACTGCGTGAACCGGCTGCGCATGAAAATATTGAAGGATTAGAATATTTAGATAAAGTCGTTGAAATTGATCAAAGCCCCATTGGTCGTACACCGCGATCAAATCCTGCAACGTATACAGGATTATTTACAATCATTCGTGATTTATTTGCAGGCACACAAGAAGCGCGTTCGCGTGGTTATCAAGCAGGACGTTTTAGTTTTAATGTGAAAGGTGGACGATGTGAATCATGCCAAGGTGATGGTGTAATAAAAGTTGAAATGCATTTTTTAGCTGACGTGTATGTGATGTGTGATGTGTGTCAAGGTAAACGTTACAATCGCGAAACATTAGAAATTCATTACAAAGGAAAAAATATTCATCAAGTGTTAGATATGACAGTGGAAGATGCGCGAATATTTTTTGATGCCATTCCATCCGCTGCAAAAAAATTACAAACATTAATGGATGTTGGTTTGTCCTATATTTCATTAGGCCAAAGTGCAACAACATTATCCGGTGGTGAAGCACAACGCGTAAAACTTTCAAAAGAATTATCACGACGTGATACAGGACAAACACTTTATATTTTAGATGAACCGACAACGGGATTGCATTTTCATGATATTGATCAGCTGTTGAATGTGTTACGACGATTACGTGAAGATGGAAATACAATTGTCATCATCGAACATAATTTAGATGTGGTTAAAACAGCGGATTGGATTATTGATTTGGGGCCGGAAGGTGGAAATAAAGGTGGACGTGTTGTTGCAACAGGAACGCCGGAAGAAGTTGCGGAACATCCGACATCTTACACAGGATTATTTTTGAAAAAAATATTGAGTTAATTACATTTTTATAAATTCTATTTTAATAGAGGAGATGTTTCATGTCATTGCCATTATCAGCACTCACAAAATTATTGCTCACTGATCCAGATAAATTCATGCAAGAATTAAAAAAAAATCCTGATCATCTATCGTTCGAAATAGCAGAAGAGCTCGATCAACATGATCCATTAGGTTACACATATAAAATGTTTGAGATAGATGAAAAACTTATTCCTTTTGCAGGACATTCACTCGGCCCTCTTTTTAATCCTGTTAGACAAGAAATAAATCGAACGCTTGATTTACAACAAAAACTTCATGCAGGTCATTTTCCTGATTCACATCCTAAAGGTAAACAAAGTGGTCATTGGTTTGATTGTGATAGAGAGAAAGAGAGTTTGAATGGCGCGAAACAATTACTTGGTTTTAAAGAAGAGCATGAATTTTGTTTTATGCCGAGCGGCTTGTCACACAATTTTGGTACAGTGGTAGAAACATTTTTTTCTCCAACAAAAAAAGATTGGCAATCGGGAAAATCTAAAATACTGACATTAGAAGGAGAATTTTTTTCTGATCAAGCGGTTGTGGCATCTGTGTTGGAACGTGAAATTCAAAGTGCAAAGAATCATGAATGTTTTAATGGAACGAAAAAAGAACCCACACCTGAAAGCGAAATCATAAAAATTGAAGCAGCGGATAAAAAAAATGGTTTATATCGTACAGAAGATATTATTAAAGCGATTAAAGATAATGCTGACACAATTCAAATGATTTGTTTATCTGATATTGTGTTTAATACCGGACAACGTTTGGAGTTAGATAAAATTTTTGAAGCAGTAGGTGACATTATCAAGAAAAATAATATTAAAGTGATTCTTGATTTAGCACACACTGTTGGTAACAGACCTGTCAATCTAGAATCGATGCCTATTACTGCTGCAGTGGGTTGTGCGTATAAACATTTAAGCGGTCCCGCAGGAAGTTCATTGGGTATTTATGTGAATAGAAATGTGGATTTAAAAAATTATCCACCTATACGAGGATGGAAAGGAGCTGATCCAAATCAAGTATTTCAAAAAATTAATTCCTATGATGCATCCATCATGGAGAAAAAAGCAGGTGCAACTGCATTTAGAACAAGTAATCCACCACCATTAGCACTTCATCCTGCACAAGTTTTTTTATCTGAATTTGGAAAAATTGGTTTTGATAAATGTTTTAATAAATCGGAATGTTTAACGCGTTATCTTATTATGCAATTGCAACATCATTTAGGCGATAAAATAATAGAAATTATTACTCCACTCGATCCTAAACAACGTGGTGCGACTATTGCTGTGCGTGTCAAAAATAATGTAGATGTTCGAGTCATTGAAGAAAAATTAAAAGAAGCTGGATTTGAAATCGATTCAAGGCCTCCTAATATTTTGCGCATGACTGCGCATTATGGTTATACGAAATTCACACACATCAATCGTTTTGTCACATCGTTAAAAAAAGTTCTTAATAAAAATTTAGAACATGATGAAGCGTTACATAAAAAATGGGGGGTGGTGGCATTAGCAACAGGATTGGTAACTGCCTTCAGTCTTTTTGCGGTATCCAGATGGATATCAGGTTCAAGTGCACCTGTTGCATCTCCAAAATTTACTCCAAAATAAGTATAGATTATGAATGAAAATTTTTTTATTTCGGGGCCTGTGGGAAATTTAGAATCGTTTGCAACGTCACCGAAAGAAAATAAAAAAAATATTACAGTCATCATTTGTCATCCACATCCTTTATTCGGCGGAACAATGAATAATAAAGTGGTGACGACACTCGCAAAAACATTTGATCATTTAGGTTGCCACACTGTGCGGTTTAATTTTCGTGGTGTAGAAAAAAGTGAAGGAAAATATTCAGAAGGATTTGGTGAAACAGAAGATGCGTGTGCGATTGCAAAATGGGTTCAAACAGAACGTCCGCAAGATGAATTATGGATAGCTGGATTTTCTTTTGGTTCATTTGTTGCATTACAAGCCGCAAAAAAATTAGCTGTAAAAAAATTAATTCTTGTCGCGCCTGCAGTTGAAAATTTTAATTTTGGATTTGAAATTCCTGTCCCTTGGATTTTAGTGCAAGGTGAAGCAGATGAAATTGTTTCGCCATTAGCTGTATTTGAATGGGCAGAAAAATGTAATGTAAAACCAAAAATCATTCGCATGGAAAATACGAGTCATTTTTTTCATGGGAAATTAATTGAGTTGAGTGAGAAGTTGGAAGAACAATTACGTTAATCTGTTGTGCCAGCGTGTGCTTGCTTTAGCAGCATCGATTATTTTTAATGTCTTTCAATCTATATCCGAGACTTTCAAATTCAGTTTTAAGTTTCGCATCGGTTTCTAATACTGTTTTTAATCGTTTATTAAAATTAGAATCATTTTCTTCTTTGTCTGTCATTAAATTTTGAACAGTATGTGGAATAAAGCAG
>Ga0207084_1062_pt2 | contig 19926 bp, 3 predicted proteins | sample Alteio_BWMinHeat_55_FD_153543 | JGI IMG/M metagenome (GOLD analysis project Ga0207084, IMG submission 153543) | Enriched cells from forest soil in Barre Woods Harvard Forest LTER site, Petersham, Massachusetts, United States -... | ecosystem: Environmental > Terrestrial > Soil > Temperate forest >...
GTACTTGGATTTTATTAGGCGGGCCCGCTTGCTTAGAATATCTCAGTGATCTTGATGATATTCGCGCATTTTTTTCCTTATTAGCATCGACTGGTCAACACCCTCTTAATCTCGACATCACTAAGTTAAAAGAAAAGATGAATTACTTATATGCCGCAGCGCAGGATGATGAGGCATTGCAAATCATGACTATTCACACTGCGAAGGGATTAGAATTTGATACCGTTATATTACCTCATTTAGAACGTAAGAGTGCGATTGATGATAAGGCATTATTACTATGGATGGAACAAGCGCTGCATAATGATGTAACAGCATTACTACTAGCACCCTTGCATGCAACAGGCTGTGAAAAGGATGCTATTTATGAATATATTCACCGGCAGCAAAAAATAAAGGCTGATTATGAAACAGATCGATTACTCTATGTTGCCGCAACACGGGCCATTAAACGATTATATTTATTTTATCAAGTTGAACCATTTGAAAATGCTAAGCCGCGTATTTTGTCTAGTAGTTTTCTAGAAAAATTATGGCCCTTTCTTGAAAAAAATCCCCGCCATTTTTTAGAAATGAAAAAAGATTTATTGCCTGCAGATGATCCATCTCATTCTGAGTATTCACCGAGATACTTGATACGCTTAAATGAAAAATGGAAAAATCCCCTTCATAAAAATCCTAAATCACTTATTTTGCATCAGCAGGTAAACGGATTTAAATTGACGCAAACTAAATCACAATTAATTGGCATTGTGACTCATCGTATTTTGCAAAATATAGCAAACTTTGGTATTAACTGGTGGCAAAATAGAAATGACCGGGAACGGAAATCTTATTTGCAATTTCATTTACAGCAACTTAGTATGACTCTTTCTGATCTTTCTTCTGCACTCACTGTCATCAAAAATGCAATTCAACAAGTCCTTCAAGATGAGCGTGGTCAATGGATTCTAAAGCCGCATCAACAAGCCCAATCAGAATTTGCCTTAAGTGCAGTGATTGATATGAAAGTAAAAAATTTTGTCATTGATAGAACCTTCATTGATGATCATGGAATACGATGGATCATCGATTATAAAACCTCGATGTTAACGCATCATGATATGAATGATTTTCTCAAGAAAGAGCAGCAAAAATATTTGGAAAAAATGCAAATCTACGCAGAGGCAATGAGACATATCGATAAGCGAACAATACGTTTGGGATTGTATTTTCCGGTTCTGGCTTCTTGGATCGAATGGCAGGCCTGAGCCTTAATAATCACCCCTCCCTTCCGCAGTATAATTAGCTTGATGTCATTATAATTCTTCTTATTTATTAAAGGAGTGCTAAAAATGGCAAAGGCTAAATTAACGATGAAACAACGAAAGTCTTTACTTTCAAAAGGAAGAAAGTCTACAGCCATGAGTAAAACAGGTAAAAGCGCACTTTTACATAAACGCCTTAACCGTACGAGTGGCATAGCTAGAAGCGGTATACGGCATAAATAACTGTAAATAAAACTGTCATGCCAGCATGTTTTTAGCTGGCATCCAGTTTTCTGGATGCCACCTCGCACAAAAAGCGTGCGGCTGGCATGACAGGCGTTTACGTTATTAATTATTCCCAAGGCGGCGAATCTCCCAGCACATCATCGGCAACCCGCCCTAGTTCCGTTTGCCTGTATCTTTCATCCCCTTGAAAACTCAATTGCCTCTGCATTTCCCTATCCTCGACCTCATAGGCATCCTGGCAGAATTGATCAGGAGAACTCGCATAGCCATTGCAGATGTTAAACAATTCCAGCTTGCTGTTAGAATCTGCACAGGCACCCGTTTTCGAGCTAATCTCTGCCATCCATTTTTCAACAGGCAGTGGATTTTCAGCATTAACAGAAGGGTCAAGAACATAGGTCTGGTTTGTGCTAGCATCTCGCACAATGGGCGCCGTGTGATACCACCAAGCCACTTCTCCACTGGGTGAATTAGCCGTATTTGCACATAAATTACCAAAGGCAAACACTTTAGAAGGCCGCTTGAATTTGTTGATTATATTATGAAAGGGACCAAATAAGTCCTTAATAACAGCCGCTGCACGAGTCCAACAGCCATCATCGGGATATAACCAAGTAACACGCCTGGCAAATCCATCTTGTTCTTCATCATTTAAATAACGCAAATCTCGTAACTTTTGGAAATTCTCTTTAATTATGCTAAGGTTAGGCCAGGTTTCTACTGTATTTAATAAACTATTACGCGTAACAATATCATTCCATGAAATACTTTCACCATAAATACTCTTGGCTTCTTGCCGCGGCGCCACCTTGCTATGCCAATCTTCTTGTAGCGCTCTAACAGCAGAATATCTATGATTGATCTTATTGAAATTATTAATTTTTTCATTTTCATACTGATAGCCTCTGCCATCACAAGACTCTATTGGCAAACTGCCATAGCCATCACAGACATTCATTCGAATGCTTAATTGCCTATCATAGCTTATTTTATTCACCCAATCGTTTAACAATATCGGTTTTAATTCTTTATTATCAAATACATAGTAATTAGCATCAAGATTATCTTGAATGAGAGGTGCCACGTAGAACATGGTCCTATGCTGCCCTGCCCGTTTAAGAAAAATAAACACTTTTGCAGGTCGAGGATAGCGTAGAAAGGGATTCGTTTTAGGCCCCCACCAAGCATGGATGAATTGCAGATTATATTTATTGAGATCAAATAGTTGTGGTAGAGCAGCGCGTTCTGGATGCAGGTAGACATCAAACAAGGCAAGGCTCGTATCATGCTGCCATTTAGGGGCAATTTTCAATAACTTCGCTTTATTTACTTCATCTTTCCATAAAATGCTAGTTTCATAAATGCTGGGCTGCTGATAAGCCAAGACAGCTTTTGTGCAAAACAAAAGAAGACATAATGTGAAATATATTATTTTAATCAATGAGTTGGTTTTCATGCTTGTATAGGTTCGGTTAACCCATTGATTGCACAAGGCTCGGTGTCGTCCCGCACGAAGGCCGCCCTGTGTCATTAAAAGGATCACTGGTATTTCGCGGCCGAAGATGCGGGATCCAGTAGCGGCCTTGAATAAGAAAGGTTTGATTCATCCAGTATCCTCGTGCTTAGGTGGTTCCGAGAACAATTGTTTTTGTTTTTCTGTCATGTTCCAAGGTAAATATTTTTGAATGTCTTCTGGTGATTTTCCGCCTAATAACGCGCACTCATAAAAATATCCCAATAGCCAAGTATGCACGTTGAGACCATATAGCTTTATTGTTCCAAAAATTGTAAATAATGCTGCAGCCAATTCTGAAGACCACACTGCACCAGATCCGTAATAATTTTTTCTTCCTACAACACTTCCGCGCAATCCTCTTTCCGCTGTGTTGTTATCCATGGGGATTTCTGCGTGATCAATAAATACGGTCAAACCAGACCAATGTTTATTTAGACTTATTAATAATTTTCTTGCTGAAGGTAATAAATCATTTTCTTTAAGCGATTGATCTATTGCCTCTTTCATTGCAGAGATTGTATCTTTTAAATTTTTATGATGGAGATTAAATTCTTTCGAATCAGCATCATGCTGTATACGCTGATTATTTACATGATAAAGATGATTTATTTTATCAACCCATAATAATCCAAATGCTTCATTGTTAGAGTACTCTTTACTGTAATTCAAAAAATCACGGCGAACATGCGCCCAACAAAAAGCTAAAATAAATAATCCTGATTTCGCGATGACCTTATAGGCAGAATAGCGATCGACATTTAATGTGCCACCTCCATGCTCGAAGCCAAAATGATCAATTAAAACTTTTGATGATCGCGTTTTTTCAATTTTATATACTACTGTTTCTGTATTGTGGAATATCCATAAAAACCAGCGATGGTTCTTCTTTCCTTCGACCGCTTCAAATACTTTCCAGGTAGTCTCATCTGCATGCCAGTGCTTTGCAGCAACACTTTTTGCTACGATTGCATCGTAAACGGGTATAAATAAGGGCAATAACTTTTGAAATCCATCTGTCACTGTTCCTTTTGCAAGTGATAATCCATTTCCTTTCAATTCAGATAATGTGCGATGCATGGGTTGTTGATATTCAAATTTCTTTACTAATAAATAGGCCCAAATCGATATGCCAAATTTGCATTTTGGTATCAGTCGCTCGCTTGGCGGTGGCGTAATAATTTGAGGATCTGAATTTTTTTCACAAACGCAATTTCGTTTATATTTTTTTCTACCAATCAGTCTTCGATAGGGTTTGACATTAATGACTTCTAAGATTTCCGAATTTTCCATTTCGGGTAATTCTTCATACGGTAAGTGGCAACAAGGACAAATAGCATCTTTTTCAAATAAATCTACTGTTTCTTCAACTACTGGTAAGTGATTGTAACTTCTTTTGCCGTGCCCTTTACTGCCAGGTTGCTGGCCTTTCTTTTTATTATTAGTCAATTTTGTTTGAAAATTAATTGTGTGTTCCTGACGACTTATTCCTTGTTCTGATTTTTTTCCAAATAATTGCTGCTCTCGCTTACGTAGTTTCGCTTTGAGTTCTTCTATCTCTGATTTAAGCTCATCTTCACGAGATTTAAATTTATTAAACTGCGCTTCCCAATAATTTGCTCTCGTTTTGTAATCAATCATCTCTTTGTGTAACGCCTCATATTCCATTTGCAACTTAGCATAACGAATCGAAAGCTCCTCATTCAGCACAGTAACTTGCTGATGACGATCAGCATGACTAACTAAGAATTCCATTTAAAATCTAATCCATGTGAAAATAAAGTGGGTGAAAATTACTTGTTTTGGATTGAGTTTGCAAGGGTTTCAAGAAGCTTTTAAGGCCGCTACTGGATCCCGCATCTTCGGCCGCGAAATACCAGTGATCCTTTCAATGACACAGGGCGGCCTTCGTGCGGGACGACACCGAGCCTTGTGCAATCAATGGGTTAACCGAACCTATACTCATGCTTAATTTCCTTTTTTGTAGTAATAGGTCAATAAAGCAACTCTCTCCCTCAACAAAGTGAATTATTTAGACGCGCACGAACTTAGCCACGATAAGATCATGATAAATAAATAATAATAGCTGAGTGAATTGGTGCTAGGCGGAATAAAAAAAACTTTGAGGGGGAAAAAATATTGCTTGATCTATGACTATAGCCATCTCTCCTATCTCTGTCAATTTACTCATAAAAATTATTTAAGCCAGTTTCATCGCAAATAATAGATAAAAAATATTCTTTAACTAATGAAATAGTAAAAAAGTGATCTATATTTAGTTAAGGCAAGGTTAAAAAAGAATCAGTATCAGAGGAACTTACAACAAATGATACGGCTAAAAGAAATTAGAGCATCGTCAGTTGACGACAACACCAAAAAAGGTCTGCTTTGGTGCTTAGGGTCTTATGCTGCTTCAATTTCGACCAAGTTAAAGTTATTCTTCGCCAAGGTTGCTGTTAGCAAGGGTATTGTTTTATTAAGTACTGCTCTCATTATCCAAGGTGTTTATGCCAATCCCGTATTAAATAATGTCGCAGCTGGTGGCGTTACCATTCAGCAAAGTACGAATTCAACTGTCGTCAATCAATCAAGCCAGAAAGCCATTATCAATTGGAAAAGTTTTAATATCGGCTCACAAGAAGCAACGCACTTTCATCAACCGACGGGCGGCATCGCCCTCAATCGAATTAATCCCACACAGGGTGCTTCACAAATTTATGGTGTATTGACTGCCACTGGGCAAGTCATTTTAGTTAATCCTGCGGGTATTTACTTTAGACCAGGCGCTTATGTGAACGTAGGCGGCCTTATCGCAACTACTTCAAATATTTCTAATAGAAATTTTCTAAATGGTAATTTGTTATTTGATCGATCATCGCCTTATGCTGGCGCTTCCATTATTAATGCCGGCACGATTGTTGCAGCACAGCATGGCTTGGTTGCACTAATCGGGCAAAATGTAGAAAACGATGGCACGATTAAGGCCAACATGGGACGTATTAGTTTAGCTTCTGGTGACGTGTTCACTGTCGATCTAAATGGTGACAATTTAATTAATTTTGCTACAGGTCATAGTTCACGTCCTGGCTCTGTCACTAACACGGGTAAACTGATTGCAAATGGCGGCATCATCAATGTGTCAGCCCAACAAGCCTCTGGCGTTCTTGATAATGTGATCAATATGGGCGGCATAGCAGAAGCACGTTCAGTCGGACAACACCATGGTGAAATTATTATTGGCGGTAGTAACAGCGGCGGTGTTGTACATGTTACTGGAAAATTAATTGCTTCGGGAAGACATCACAATCAAACCGGCGGTACGGTTGATATCACAGGTTACGATATCTTGCTTGATTCGAGCAGTTTGATTGATGTGAGTGGTGATGCAGGCGGCGGCACCGTTCATGTGGGCGGTAATCTTCATGGTGCAGGACCTTTGCCTAATGCAAATGCCCTGATCATGGAACCCGGCGCAACCATTAATGCGAATGCTATAACAAATGGCAATGGCGGTCAGGTCGTGTTGTGGTCTAACAATTATACGAATACCACGGGAAATATTTCAGCCATGGGTGGCAGTCAAAGCGGTAATGGTGGTTTCATTGAAACATCCAGTAAAAATTATCTAGATGTGAATGGCATCTCTGTTAATACCAGTGCTGTTGCAGGTGATACGGGCACATGGCTGTTGGATCCTACGAATATTTATATTGCCACTAATCAAGCCAGTGCAACCGCTGGCAATGCAGGTGCAGGTATTCCAGGCATGACTGGCACGGATACCAGTATTAATACCAGTACCCCTCCTAATTTCCTTGCATCAGGCGCTGTTCAGGATTCGCTTTTATTAATTAGTACCTTAACATCAGGAACAGGTTTGGGCGGCGCTAGCAATGTCAGCATCAGCACAACTAATGGAAGTGGAACAGGTGCGGGTAATATTTATTTATTGAATACACTGACATGGGCAACGGCAAGAACCCTGACTTTGACAGCAGCTAATAATATTGTGCTGGGGGCAGCCGTTACGACAGGTGCAGCTGGATCAGCTTTAATACTTAATGCAGTTGGCAGCGTTACTCAAACAGCTGGCATTAATGGAAGTGGTAGTGTCACCAAACAAGGTGCGGGTACTTTTACTGCTTCTCAGACAAATGGTTACACGGGTGGCACAACCATTAGCGCTGGCATTTTTGATGCGCAAAACTCAAGTGCAATTGGTACCGGCAGCATTTCTGTAACCAGCGGCGCTGCCTTACAACTTGATGGCAGCGGTATCAGTATTAATATTCCTATCACGCTCAATGGCACAGGCGTCGCTTCGGGCGGTGCCTTAGTCAATCTGGCAAACAGTAATACCTGGGCGGGTCAGATTGTTTTAGGCAGTGCAACGACCATCGCTTCTAATGGCGGCACCTTAACGCTAAATAATGCTACCGGTATCACAGGAACAGGATTGGCTTTAACCATCACTGGCGCGGGTAATACCACTATTAGCGGCAACGGTATTCAAACTGGTGCCGCCGGCACCTTGATCAAAAATGGTAATGGTACGCTGAATATTAGCTCACCAGGAAATTATACGGGTGCAACCTCACTCAATGTCGGCATTATCAACATACCAAATAGTAGCACTGGTTTTGGTTCAACATCGGGTATTGCCGTTACGAGTGGCGCAGAAATCACGCTTAATGGTGGCACTACCATTACGACACCCATCACTTCTCTGATTGGTACGGGCGTCAGCTCAGCCGGTGCACTGGTCAACTTGGGAGGCAACAATATCTGGAATGGCGCCATCACTTTAGGAGCTGGCGGTGCGACCATAAATTCCAACAGTGGTCAACTTACTCTAGGCGGCGGCATTACAGGAACCGGCCTTGCGCTGACCATAGGTGGAGCAAGTAATACTGTTATTAGCACCACCGGTATCAACACTGGCGCAGCAGGCACACTCATCAAAAACGGTGCTGGCGTCTTGACCATTAGTGCATCCGGCAATTATACCGGTGCGACGACAGTCAATGCGGGTGATATTCTTGTTCAAAATAATACTGCCCTTGGCACAGTGGCTGGCGCAACAACCGTAGTCAGCGGTGCAAACGTAGAGCTGAGCGGCACTGGACTCAACATTGCTGAACCTATCACCCTGAATGGCACCGGTGGCGGTTTTGGTGCATTGGAAAATCCGGCAAACAGCAACACATGGAGCGGCGCTATCACACTAGGCTCAGCTGCAACCATTAATTCTGACTCAGGCACGCTGACACTCACAGGCGGCATCACAGGTACTGGTTTAGCCCTAACGGTTGGCGGTTTAGGGAATACCACCATTAGCACCACCGGCATCAACACTGGCGCAGCAGGTACTCTCACCAAAAATGGCACCGGCACGCTGACCATTAGCGCATCCGGCACCTACACCGGTTTGACAACCGTCAATGCGGGTATTATTAACGTCCAAAATAATACAGCGCTTGGCACAGTTGCTGGCGCAACAACCGTAGCAAGCGGTGGAGAAATTGACATAGGCGGCAGTGGACTTCTTATCGCTGAACCCTTGAATACCCTCATAGGCACAGGTGCCGGTGCGACAGGTTCATTAGTTAATCTAGCAAATAGCAACACGTGGAGCGGTGCTATTACACTAGGTGCAGGTGGCGCAACCATTGATTCCGTTGGCGGCACATTAACACTAAGCGGCGGCATCACAGGTACAGGTTTAGCACTGACTGTTGCCGGCGCTGGTAATACTACTGTTAGCACAACAGGTGTCAATACGGGCGCAGCTGGCTCACTCACTAAAAGCGGCGCTGGTAATCTGACGCTTAGCGCATCCGGTAACTACACAGGTACAACACTGGTATCAGCAGGTACCTTAACCCTTGGTAATTCTTCTGCAATGGGTACTTCTGCTGCGACCATTAGCGGAACACTCGCGCTCTCAGGTCTAGCGCTTAACGTGGCCAACAATATCACCTTCAATACGGGCAGCACACTTTCAGACAATAATGCCAATGGCGCAAATATTTTAAGTGGTGCACTCTCGTTTAATGGCACAGTCGCTGCCAATGTTTCCAATGCGACTGCTGATAGTTTGACTTTGTCTGGCATAAACAACTTCAATGCCGTCACTTTCAATGAAGGAGGAGTAGGCACATTAATTTTATCTAATGCAAATACGCTGACTACTAGCACCACGAATACATTCAACGTCACAGCAGGTACCTTAACGCTTGCCAATAATACGGCTTTAGGTACGGGTACCTCAGCAACGAGCTCAGCCGTGGTTTCTGCAGGCGCTACCCTAGCATTAAGCGGTACCAACCTCACTGTTGCTAATAACATTAATTTAAATGGTACGGCTGCAACGACTGCCACTTTATTAGAAAATAATGCTAATGCGACTAATACGCTTAGCGGCTTGATTAATTTAAACGGTAATAGTGTTGCTAATGCCTTAGCAACAATTACCGTACAAAATGCCACGAGTGATACTTTAACTTTATCCAATATTGTATCAAGCAATGCAATAACGACTGCATTAACCAAACTAGGTGTGGGCACTTTAGTTTTATCTAACACGAATACTTACACAGGCAGTACAGCCATTAGTGCCGGCGCGATTACAGCACAAAATAGTAATGCACTAGGCGCCAATGCAAACACGGCTTCGATTGCTAACAATGCGGCATTGCAAATTTCAGGTTCAGCACTGCTTCTCCAGCAAAACATTACTAGTGTTCAGGGCACAGGCATAGGCGGTACGGGCGCGATAGTCGATATTAGCGCCAGCGGCACTGCCGATGTCTTAAGTGGTACAGTTGCCATGGCTGCCGCAACGACTATCGGAGTCACAACGGCTTCAAAGACATTGACATTATCAAACACCTTGAGCGGTGCTACTTTTGCATTGACAAAAATAGGATCGGGTAATCTGAATTTATCTGGTTCGAATAGCTATTCAGGCAGTACATCGGTCAGCGCAGGAACCTTATCTTTACTTTCAGTAGGCGCATTAGGTAACACCACGGGCACCACTGTTACTAACGGCGCTGAATTGAGTGCCGCCTTTGGCACCGGCCTAACACTCACTAATACCAATACAATTACACTCAATGGCGCTGGCATTGCTGGAGCAGGTGCACTTTCGTTTAACACCGTCGGCACTAACACTTTGTCAAATACCATCACCTTAGGCAGCTCAACTTCTATCGGTTCCGGCGGCAGCAGCGATAATGGAACATTAAGCGGCTCCATTAGCGGCGGCCCCAGCTTTAGCCTCACTTATTTTGGCACAGGTCTATTAATTTTATCAGGCCCTAACGCTTATGGTGGTGCAACCAATATTACTTCAGGTACAGTTCAATCAGCCAATCCTACTGCATTAGGCACGGGCACAGTTGGGGTTACTGTATCATCAGGCGCCACACTAAATCTGAATGCTGTAACTATGAACGCTTCCCTACCGCTGACATTGAACGGTACAGGTGTCGGTGGTAATGGCGCGCTAACTAGCACGGGTACCTCTGTTTATGGTGGTGCAGTCACGTTAAATACGGCCAGCACAATTGGTAGTACGGACAGTGGAAAATTAACATTAAGTGGTATAATTGGCGGCAGCGGTGCCTTAACTAAATCTGGCAGCAGCACTTTGCTTTTGAATAGCGCCCTTAACAATTACAGTAGTTCAACAACCATTAATGCCGGCACCTTGATAGTCGGTGCAACTAATACGGTGCCTAATACCAGTGATGTGACTGTTGCGGGCGGCGCAACCTTTGCATTGACCGATGGAACGAGCACCTTTAGTGACACCATCGGTTCTTTGGCTGGCAGCGGTACTGTGAACTTAAGTTCAGGCACCTTAACCACAGCGGATAACAGTTCTACCACATTTAGCGGCAACTTCACTGGCACCGGTGGCTTGACAAAAGGCGGTACGGGGAACTTAGTTTTGTCAGGCAACAATGCTGTCAGCTATAGCGGCGCTACGTCGATTACTGGCGGTGAATTGGTTCTACTCAACAATCTTGCGCTAGGTAGCACAACGTTTACCTCAGGTGTAACAGTCAGCAGTGGTGCAGCATTGTCTCTTAACGATGTCAGCATCGCTGCCGCTATTCCATTAACATTGAATGGCAGCGGCATAGGCGGCACTAGCGGCGCCTTAATAGGAACAGGGGTAAGCACCAACGTCGCTTCCTGGGCTGGTAATATTACCCTTGCCTCAGCCTCTACCACCATCGGTACCAGCATCGCAGCAGAAGTATTAACCTTAAACGGCACGATTAATGGCACTTCCGCTTTGACCTTGGGTTCAGGTAATTCCGGCCGCATCGTCTTAGGCGGAACAGTTGGTAATTCCACTGCTTTAACCAGTGTGACCGCTAATGATAAAATCACTTTCAATACGACGGGCGTTACCACAACGGGCATACAACTTTATAACAATAGCAGTGCATCCAGCTTCCTCGGCAATAATGTCACCTTAACGACAACAAACAATAGCGTTACCTTTGCTTCAGCGATTGATAACAATACTGGCACTGCTGAAAACTTGAGTATTTCTAGCGGTAACGGTGCTATCTCATTAAATGGTTCCATTGGTGCCGGTGCCAATGGCGCGATTGGCGCAATATCCTTAACTAATACTGGCCTCACCACTTTAGGTAGTACCAGTGCAAATACCATCGCTGCAGCAAGCTTAAGTACACTTGCCGCTGGCACAACGACGATTAATGCCGGCTCCATCACCACATCAGGCGCACAATCTTATTTTTCAACCAATCCTATCACCTTAGGTGCTTCTACGGTGCTGACTTCAACAGGCGGTGATATTACGGCAGGTGCTATTAGTGGTGGTAGCACGAATAATTTAACGATTAGTAATGCAGGCGCAAACAGCCAGATTTCAGGCATCCTTAGTAATTTAGGGACAGCAGCAGGCAGCCCCGGATTAACCAAGACTGGCAGCGGTACTTTAACGCTAAGTAATGCCAGCAATAGTTATGTCGGTAGCACTGTCATCAATGGCGGTATCTTAAAAATTTCAGCGGATACTAATTTAGGCGCAGCCCCTGGTTCTGCGACAGTTAATCAATTAACTTTGAATGGCGGCACCTTGGAAGCCAGCGCTGGATTTACATTGAGCGCTAATCGCGGTATTACCTTGAACGCAAGCGGCGGCACCTTCCAAGTTGATGCAGGGTCACTGGTTTATAACAGCGGTATTATTGCAGGATCAGGTGCACTGACCAAAACAGGCAGCGGTACCCTGGATGTCACTAGTAGCGTGAATACCTATACCGGTGTCACAAATATTAATAACGGTACGATAATCATCTCAGCTGACAGTGGCCTTGGTACAGCACCTAGCAGCGTCACACCAGGCTTTTTGAATTTAGCTGGTGGTACTTTAGAAACAAATAGTGTCTTTACTTTAAATGCAAATCGCGGCATTGCCTTAAGCGGCGGTGGCGGCACGATTAATTCAGATCTATCCGGTGCACTTACCTATAACGGTATTATTGCTGGTTCAGGCGGATTGACTATTGCAAACGTATCGGGCGGCTCTATCACTTTAGGCGGCGCTAATACCTATTCTGGCACAACAACCGTTAATGCAAATTCAAACCTGATTGTTACAAATAATAGTGCCTTGGGTGCAACAGGCGCGGGCAATGGCACAAGCATTGTTAGCGGCGGTACGTTGACACTACAAAATGTGGCAATAGGCAATGAACTCTTTACGATAAATGGAAATGGCATTTCTGGTACGCTTGGGGCAATAGAAGAAAACGATGCAGCTTCTTCCATCAGCGGCAGCATCACGCTTGGAAGTGATTCAACAATTAATATCGTTGGCGGTAACTTGACCTTAAGCGGTGCAGTCAGCGGTACTAATACACTGACGAAAATAGGTGCCGCTACACTCACTTTGTCCGGCAGTAACACGAGCTTTACCGGTAATGTAGCCGTTAATGCAGGTATATTAACAGCGAGTAATGCAAATGCTCTCGGCCCTACCAACACCACTGATACGGTGACAGTTGCCGGAGGTGCAACCTTACAGATTAATGCAGTTGCCCTTAGTAATCCTTCTCAAACCATCACGCTAAATGGAGCAGGCGCTGCTGGCCAAGGCGGCGCACTCCTTGGAAGCGGTACGGCTTCATCAAGTGATCTCATCTCATTAGCAACAGCTAGCACGATCAGCAGCGGTGCAGGAACATTGACCTTAAGCGGCGCTATCAGTGGTTCCAATGCATTAACCACAGCAGGCGCAGGGACATTAATACTTACAGGCGGTAATTCCTATACCACCACCACGATTAGCGCAGGCACTTTGCAAATTGGTAATGCTAGCAATACGGGTACACTAGGCAGCGGCACGGTCACTGACAATGCTGCTTTAGTATTTGATAGATCAGATGCCATCTCCATTGGCACAACCATTAATGGCACAGGCACACTGGCACAAAATGGCGGCAATGCATTAACGCTATCAGGCAGTAATGGTTATAGCGGCGGCACGAATGTGAATAGCGGCAGCATCGTCATTGCGAATGTGTCAGCCTTAGGTTCAGGTCTTGCAACGGTTGCGAATAGTGCCTTCTTAGATGTGATTTCAAGTTTAGGCACGATTGCAAATAATTTAAATTTAAGCGGTGCAGGCAGCGGCAATGGCGCCTTAGTCAATGACGCCACGAATACCTTTAGCGGCACGGTGACGATGGCCGCGAATACGACCTTCGGTGGTTTAGGGGCAACGACTTTAAGTAATGTGGTCTCTGGTACGGGTCAAAGTTTAACTAAAGTGCAAAGCGGATCACTGGAATTAGATGCTGCGAATACTTATACAGGCACAACAACGATCAATGCCGGTTCTATCATTGTAACTAATGTCGGTTCGCTAGGGCCCTCAAACGGCGGCAGTATTTCCATTACACCTAATGCTAGTAACTCAGCCACTTTGAATTTAACTGCCTTGTCTGCTACTTTGACCAATGCCCATGCCATTAATTTCAATAGCAGCGCAGCAGGCAGCGCAGCGATATTAAATACTTCTGCGGCTATTACCTTATCAAATAACATTGCACTGACAGGTACGACCAATCAATTTCTCGTTGCAGCTAATACCACGCAATTAGGCGGCTCTATCACTGGCACAGGCAACTTGACGACCACTGCTAGTGGCATCCTGCAATTAAATAGCACCGGTAACGTTTTATATTCCGGTGCAACGACTATCAATGCAGGTACTGAGTTACAAGCCGGTGCAGCAAACACGCTTTCTCCCAACAGCGCGGTCACGTTAGGTAATGGCTCTTCCACGACTTTAAACTTAAATAATTTTAACAATACGATTCTTTCTCTTGCCGGCGGCGGCGCAGCAGGCGGTACGGTCACTTTAGGCTCTGGCACCTTATCAATTGTCAATGCGATTGCCAGCAGCAGCACAAACTACAATGGCGGCATCACAGGAACCGGCGGTTTGACCATCAATTTAACTGGCACGGGTTCGCCGGTGCAAATCTTAAGTAGGGCTGCTGTGAATACTTATTCAGGCACCACAACGATCAGTGCAGGTGGTTTACAAGCGGGCGCTGCGAATGCTTTCTCTTCTAGTAGTGCAGTCAGTCTCGCCAATGTCGCTTCAGCTAATTTGAATTTAAATAATTTCAGTAACAGTATCGCATCATTGGCAGGCGGTGGCGCAACCGGTGGTAATGTTTCATTAGGATCAGGCACCTTAACGATTAGCAATGCCGGTAGCGGCAGCACGAGTTACGCCGGTGTGATTAGCGGTGCAAGCGGCAATTTAGTGATTAATTTATTTGGCAGCGGCACACCCACACAAACTTTATCAGCTACCAATACTTACACGGGCACAACAACCATTAATGCCGGTATCTTATCCGCAACCGCAGCTGGTGCCTTAGGCCCATCAGGCGGCGGCAGTATCTTCCTCTCACCCACTGCTTCTAACACGGCTCTTTTGGATATCACTACCTTAGCCAGCTTAACTAATACGAATGGGTCACTTAATTTCAATAGCAGTGCAGCAGGCAGTGTCGCACAATTAAATACACAGACGGCCATCACCTTATCCAATAACATTGCGTTGACAGGGCCCACTAACCAATTCCGTGCCTCTACCAATACCACGCAATTAAGCGGGTCTATCACAGGAACAGGCGGCTTGACCACAGCCACTTCTGGCAGTGTTGGCCTCTTGCAATTAAATGGCACCAGTAATACTTATCAGGGCACGACAACTATCCAGGCAAACAGTGAATTAGCAGCAGGCGCGGCTAATAGTTTTTCTCCAAACAGTGCCGTGGTTCTAGCCAATTCCGCCTCTCCTACTACTTTGGTCTTAGGTACTTTCAGCAATAGCATCGCATCGTTAGCAGGCGGCGGTACAACTAACGATATTGTCAACTTAGGTCCGGGTAGTACCTTAACAATTGCCAATGCTAATAGCACCAATACCAGTTTTTCCGGCGTCATCTCCGGTAGCGGTGGTTTGGTGATTAACCTAACAAACAACACAACAGCCATACAAACCTTGGCTGGTACCGATACTTATGGTGGCTCGACGACAATTAATGCTGGTACGCTGGCTGCTACTGCTTCCGGTGCAATCGCTGGCGGCGCCTCCGGTGTTTTCATCACGCCCTCTTCTTCGCAAACAGCTATTCTAGATATAAGCACCTTAGCCAATTTTAGTAATACGACGGCAGCCATTAATTTTAATAGCAGCCAAGCAAGCAGCACCGCGCAATTAAATACCTCCACTGCCATTACACTCAACAATGCCATTGCTTTAACAGGAACAGCTAACCAATTCAATGTCGCTGCTAATACGACACAATTAGGCGGCGCAATAACTGGCACGGGTGGCTTAACAACAACGGGTGCAGGTGTATTGCAATTTAACGGCACGAGTAACACCTATTCAGGCGCAACAAATATTAATGCAGGTACTTTGCAAGCACATGTTGCGAATGCCTTCTCAGCCAATAGCGCAGTCGTTTTAGCGAATGTCGCTTCTGCTAATTTAAATTTGGTTACTTTCAATAACAGCATCGCATCCTTAGCTGGCGGTGGCGGCACAGGTGGTAATGTCAGCTTAGGGTCGGGCACCTTAACGATTGCGAATGCAACTAACGGCAGCAGCACAAGTTATGCCGGCGTCATCAGCGGCACAGGCGGCTTAACCATTAACTTAACGGGTATTAGCTCACCTACACAAACTTTATCAGGTACGAATACTTACACAGGCGCAACCACGATTAATGCGGGTACTTTATCTGCAACAGCGGCTGGTGCTTTAGGCCCATCAGGCGGCGGTAATATTCTTATCACTGCATCAGCTGCTAAGACAGCTATTTTAGATATCAGCGCCTTAGGCAGTTTAACAAACACGAATGGTGCTATTAACTTTAATAGCAGTTCAGGCGGCACCGCACAATTAAACACTTCGACAGCTATCACTTTATCCAATGCGATTGGTTTAACAGGCGGCATTAATAACTTTAATGTCGCTGCCAATACCACGCAATTAAGCGGTGCCGTCACAGGAACGGGCGGCTTACAAACGATAGGCAGCGGTACTTTGCAATTGAATAATGGCGGCAACAACACTTATTCTGGCGCTACCAATATCAATGCGGGCACTTTACAAGCTGGCGCTACCAATGCCTTCTCTCCTAATAGTGAAATTGATTTCGGATCTAGCGCAGCTGCCACTTTTAGTTTAAATGGTTTTAACAATATCATCGGCGATCTTAATCTTGGCCAGTCTAGTCCACTTTCAACAGTGAGCTTAGGTTCAAATGCCCTGACCTTAACAGGCTCAACGGGCGGTGATTATGCTGGTGTCATTACAGGAGGCTCATCTAGCGGCTTAGTCATTAATATGACCGGAGCAACAACAGAAATTCTAGGAGGGACTAATGATAGCTTCACTGGAACAACCACCATTAAATCTGGCATCTTAAGTCTCTCGGCTGCTGATGCATTAGGCCCCTCTAGCGGCGCCGGCAGTATCTTTATTACGCCCACCGCTTCCAATACAGCGCTTCTAGCCTTGTCTGTTTCAAGCTTAGGGAATACGGCATCCATTAATTTTGACAGCAGCGCAGCCAGCAGTGTTGCACAATTAACTTCAAATTTATCCATCACCTTATCTAATGCCATTAGTTTAACAGGCTCAACGAATAACTTTTACGTTGCGAATGCGAATACAGCGCAATTAGGTGGCGCGATCACTGGAACGGGCGGCTTAACTAAAATCAATTCTGGCACATTGCAATTGAATAATGGTGGCAACAATACTTATTCCGGTACGACGACTATCAGCTCGGGCATTTTGAAAGCCGGTGCAGTCAATGCCCTCTCACCTAACAGTGCAGTGAGTCTTGCGAATATCGCTTCTGCTAATTTGAATTTGAATGGTTCAAATAACGCGATTGCTTCTTTAACTGGTGCAGTCACTGGCACAAACGGTAGTGTCAGCTTAGGTGCAGGCACCTTAACGATTGCAAATGCCAATAACGGCAGCAGCACCAGTTATTCAGGCATCATCAGCGGTACGGGCGGCTTGACGATCAGCTTAACTGGCAATAGTTCACCGACACAAACCTTATCTGGCGCGAATACTTACACAGGTACAACGACGATCAATGCCGGTACCTTAGCTGCGACAGTATCAGGTGCGCTTGGCACATCAAGCGGCGGTAATATTCTTGTCACGGCTTCTGCTGCTAAGACAGCTATTTTAGATATCAGTTCATTATCTACTTTAACGAATACCAATGGCGCGATTAATTTTAATAGCAGTGCAGGAAGCAGCACAGCACAAGTGAATCTGGGTACGATTAGCTTATCTAATGCCATTGGTTTAACAGGCTCGGCTAACCAATTCAATGTGACACCAGCTAATGCCGCCGTATTAAGCGGTGCACTCACGGGTACAGGTGGATTAACCACTATAGGCTCGGGTAGCTTGCAATTAAATGGCACGAGTAACACGTATTCAGGTACAACCAATATCAATGCGGGTAGTTTCATCGCAGGCGCAGCGAATGCCTTCTCAAATGCGAGCGCTGTTGTCTTAGCCAATGTCGCTTCAGCTAATTTGAGCTTAGTTACTTTTAACAATAGCATTGCATCTTTAGCTGGCGGCGGTGCAACAGGCGGTAATGTTTCATTGGGCTCTGGCATATTAACGATTGCGAATGCTGGTAGCGGCAGTACCAGTTATGCCGGTGTAATTAGCGGCACAGGCGGATTAACGATTAACTTAAATGGCAGCGGAACACCAACACAAACTTTATCCGCTACGAATACTTATACAGGTAATACGACGATTAACGCTGGTACCTTGGCTGCAACAGCAGCCGGTGCCTTAGGCCCAGTCGCTGGCGGCAGTATCTTCATCACACCCAATGCTTCTAATACCGCCATTTTGGATATCACTACTTTATCCAGCCTAACAAATACCAACGCTTCCATTAATTTCAATAGCGGTAATGCTAGCAGCGTCGCACAATTAAATACCTCTGCTGCGATTACTTTATCAAATAACATTGCTTTAACAGGCACGGCTAATCAATTTAATGTTGTAGCGAACACCACACAATTAGGCGGATCGATAACGGGTACTGGTGGATTAACGACGATAGGCTCTGGCGTGTTGCAATTAAACGGCACGAGTAATAACTATCAAGGTGCGACTAATATCAATGCAGGTACTTTACAAGCAGGCGCTGCTAGCAGTCTTTCTGCAAACAGTGCAATCACACTCGCCAATGTTGCTTCGGCTAATTTAAACTTAGTTACTTTTAACAACAGCATTGCTTCCTTAGCAGGCGGCGGTGCAACAGGCGGTAATGTTTCTTTAGGTTCAGGCACCTTAACGATTGCGAATGCGATTGCGAGCAGCAGTACGAGTTATGCGGGTATTATCAGCGGCACAGGCGGTTTAACAATTAACTTAAGTGGTACAGGCACTTCTCTACAAACCTTAAGCGGTGCTAACACTTATTCTGGTACAACGACAATCAGCGCAGGTACGTTGCAAGCTGGTGCTGCGAATACTCTCTCAAATACCAGTGCAATCAGTCTTGCTAATGTCGCTTCAGCAAAATTGAATTTGAATAATTTCAGTAACAGTATTGCATCACTTGCAGGCGGCGGTGCAACAGGCGGTAATGTTTCATTGGGTTCTGGCAACTTAACGATTGCTAATGCCGGCAGCGGCAGCACCAGTTATGCTGGCGTGATTAGCGGCACGGGAGCCTTAACCATTAATTTAACTGGCAGTGGAACGCCAACACAAACTTTATCAGGTACGAATACTTACACAGGTAACACCACCATTAACGCCGGTACTTTGGCTGCAACGGCAGCCGGTGCCTTAGGCCCCGTCGCTGGCGGCAGTATCTTCATCACACCTAATGCTTCTAATACAGCCATTTTGGATATCACTACTTTATCCAGCTTAACGAATACCAATGCTTCTATTAATTTCAACAGCGGTAATGCTAGCAGCATCGCACAATTAAATACTTCTGCTGCTATTACTTTATCGAATAACATTGCTTTAACAGGCACAGCTAACCAATTTAATGTTGTTGCTAATACCACACAATTAGGCGGATCGATAACGGGTACTGGTGGATTAACGACGATAGGCTCTGGCGTGTTGCAATTAAACGGCACGAGTAATAACTATCAAGGTGCGACTAATATCAATGCAGGTACTTTACAAGCAGGCGCTGCTAGCAGTCTTTCTGCAAACAGTGCAATCACACTCGCCAATGTTGCTTCGGCTAATTTAAACTTAGTTACTTTTAACAACAGCATTGCTTCCTTAGCAGGCGGCGGTGCAACAGGCGGTAATGTTTC
>Ga0207084_1087_pt1 | contig 19503 bp, 23 predicted proteins | sample Alteio_BWMinHeat_55_FD_153543 | JGI IMG/M metagenome (GOLD analysis project Ga0207084, IMG submission 153543) | Enriched cells from forest soil in Barre Woods Harvard Forest LTER site, Petersham, Massachusetts, United States -... | ecosystem: Environmental > Terrestrial > Soil > Temperate forest >...
GAAAAAGTTTATGGGTCACAGAAGCGGTTGCCCAGTTATTAACCATGAAAACTTATGTTGATTTAGTAAAAATTAACGATGAAATGCAAGGATTTGAAAAAATGGAATCAGTTTTAATTCCACGCGACTTAAAAAAGCAACTCGATGCCTCTATCTTGGATGTTAGAAGGAAGTATCCCTCCATTAATGGAGTTCAGAGTCGTATTTTAAGAACAGCGATTATGCAGAGATTATTGGCTTAGAAAAGTTAAGTCACTTAACTTTAATATAAGTCGTTGATATTTAATTACATATATCATTTTTAAAGGGCTACTATTTTTGTTCAACACATGAAATTAAAATGTAGATGTTTCACAAGGAACAATATGCGGCTGGGGTTTTAAGCTATATGTGACATTTACAGGGGTTGAAACAGAGACGGTGTCAGTGTTTGCTGTGCTTAAGTTAACAGAAGTAGGAAGTAATTGTGACGGTTACAGGATAGATCGAGTAGGGAAGTGAAAGCCTATGGCTGAAGAAACTAAAAAAGCATTAGAGCTAAAAAAACATGTTGCTGTGATCCATTCCACTAATAAGCTTTCTCTATTACAGCGTAAAATTGCTAACGCTCTTTTGTTCAATGCTTACGCCGATCTATTAAATAAAGATGAACATCAAATACATATCACTATGCTTTGCCGCTTGATTGGCTATGATAGTAATGATCATCAAACGATTAAAAAATCACTAGTCAATTTATTATCAACCGTACTGGAATGGAATCTAGTGGATGGCGAAAAGCTAGATACAAACGGAGTTTGGAATGCCAGTTCCATTATTGCAGATGCGAGCATTAATGGTGCAGTATGCACGTATTCTTATAGCAATAAAATGAGAAAGTTACTATATAGACCGAATATATATGGTCGTCTTGATATGTGTGTGCAAGCAAAATTTCAATCTTCCTACGGCTTAGCTCTTTATGAAAATTGTAATCGGTTTCAAGATATAGGCAAATCACCTTGGTTTGATATACAAAAATTTCGCAAATTGATGGGAGTGGATGGTAATAAATACCTTATTTTTCGAGATTTTAAAACACGCGTTCTAGATAAAGCGGTAGAAGAAGTAAATAAATACTCTTCTCTTAACATTGATCTTCAATTACGTAGACAACATCGTAAAGTAGTGGCTATCCAATTTTTGATAAAAAAAGCCCCTCAGTCTAACCTTCTATCTACGATAACACCGGAAAATCAACGATCATTTAGGGACGAACTGAAGTTACAGTACGGCCTTTCTAAAAAACAAACTACGGAAATGTTACAAAATTATGAGGAGGATTACATTAAGCAAAAAATGAAATTGATTGAGGAATCACCTAGTTTTAAGACGGGAAAAATTAAAAATCTTGCTAAATATCTTTTCTCAGCATTGAAAGAAGATTATCAGTCTAATAAATCCAGTCAATATACGTGCTCTCAGATATTTGATGATCAAGAGGTAAAGCGCCATGAGCAAATGAAGATGCAAGCCTACAGACGCTACCAAGATAAACAGCTTTTGCATTTATTTTCTGAAGCGGCACAGAATGAAAAAAGTGATCTACTCATACAATTTGAGACGTATCTAGGCAAGGGCATGTATAGAGATATCTATTCACGAGAAGGTATGAATAATATTCTGATACAAGATCAACTGTGTCTCTTCCTGAGGCAAAAAATGCCAATGATGATGAAACGCATTACTTCTTATGACGAATGGCTAACTATGCAATTTACCCCAACAATTACCTTAATAACGCCTTCAGAACAAAGCGATGGGTAAAATCCAAGGGCACAGGGCCACTTTAAAATTTTTTATGACTACGGTAGGATAAGGGTCTGATTAAAGGAATAATCATATGGGCGAGTCTAAAGTACTCTCTGAACTTGTTCGCACTGAAAGTGAAAAAGAACGTTCTGATTTTTTTAGAAAAAAAGTCATAGTCAAATCCAAATCGCTAAGCATTTATTCTCTTTTTAAAACTCTTTGTAAGGAATCAAATGACGACTGAATATTTTCAAATCATAGGCGATTTAATCATAATGCTTATTGCTCTTTTCGCTATCTTTTTTATTTTAAAGAAAATTAGATTTTCTAAGACTCCAGAACACAAAAAAGTAAATATCGTCAACATTGTCCCTGTAGGAGCAAAAGAAAAAATTATATTAGTGGAAGTCAAGGGGGTTAGTCTTTTAGTAGGTTCGACTCAAAATCATATTGAGACACTTTATGTTTTCAATTCAGAGGATTCACAGCCAGCCCCTATGAATGAAGCCGATGGCGAAAAATCGCCATTTGCCGAAGAATTATCAGGATTAATGAAATCATAAGAATAACCTTCCCGATCAAAACGTGTCTGAATAAAATTTTTTATCACTATTTTACAAACATCGCAGTAGGATTATTTTTCTTTTTTTGTTAGCATTTCTCCTAGTTACACTTTTAATAGGGGGGATTTCCTTTGGCAGAAACACCATCAACGATGATAGCGCTTGGTACCGTAGCGCCTGATTTTCAATTAATTGATACGATTTCTCAGCGTATTGTTTCTTTACAATCCAAGAAATCAGCTTATGCAACGGTGATAATGTTTCTGTCTAATCATTGCCCTTATGTTAAACATATACAGGATAAATTAGCTGAAGTAGCAAATAATTATCAAAAAAAAGGGGTTAGTTTTATTGCGATTTGTTCTAATGATATTACGAGCTACCCGGAAGACAGTCCTGAAAAAATGAGTAGTGTCGCCAAAAAGCACCATTATAGTTTTCCTTATCTCTATGATGAAACTCAAGAAGTGGCCAAAGCTTACCATGCAGCATGTACACCTGATTTTTTTATTTTTGATAAAGATCTTCATTGCGTTTATCGAGGTCGTTTTGATGGTGCAACACCTGGGAATGCAGAACCAGTGACGGGTAAAGACTTGAGTCGCGCCTTAGATAATATATTGGCGGGGCGTCCTGTCAATGCGGAGCAAAAAGCGAGCTTGGGATGCAATATTAAGTGGAAGAAACACTAAAAAACAAAATATCAGTGAATGCGCCCGAGTCATTATTCTTGAGGCCACTGTTTTTTTGATAGGCTACTTCGGTTGCTAATGAAGCCTGACGACTGATAATAGGCCTAAAAACAATTCTCAAGCTGTAATTATCCTTTCCCACCATCTATCGCTTTCTACGCTTCTATTCCAGAAACCCAGCTTAATCTTTGGTAAGATACCCTGTTTTCAATCATTTGAGGAGAAAATAGTGGGTAATGAGCAATTAAACACTATTCAGAAAATGGTCCTGAAGTTATGTCAATCGGCTTGGCATGCTTCACGGGTGCTTGCGTTGACCCCTATAGAAAAAAAGAACCAAGCGTTATTAGCGATGGCCAATGCAATACAGAATCATCAAGCTCTTATTCAAACCGCCAATAATAAAGATATAGAGCAGGCAAAACAAAAAGGACTACCTGCTTCTATGATAGATAGACTGACTTTAAATGAGGAGCGACTATTGTCTATGGTAAAAGGATTAGAAACCATAGCGGTTTTGTCTGATCCCGTGGGTCGTATTTTATCGACTATCACTCGGCCTAATGGGCTAAAAATTAATAAAATCAGCGTGCCTATTGGTGTCCTAGGCGTAATTTATGAATCTAGGCCTAATGTCACAGTAGATGCCGCCGGGCTTTGTTTGAAATCGGGAAATGCGGTTATTTTACGCGGAGGTAGTGAAAGCTTTTATTCCTCTAGCGCTTTAGTCAGCGCATTACATGAGGGATTAAAGACCGTGCACCTCCCGACGTCCGCTATAGAAATGATACCCACTTCTGAGCGTACGGCGATAGATGAATTATTAAAAATGGAAGATTACATTGATGTGATCATCCCGCGAGGAGGCCAGTCATTGATTGATTATGTTTCTACGCATACGCGCATTCCTCTATTTAAGCATTTAGCAGGGTTATGCCACACCTACATTCATCAGGGTGCGGATAAGAAGATGGCAGAAAACATTGTACTCAATGCAAAAATGCGACGTACAGGAATATGTGGCGCTACAGAAGTACTCCTTATTGATCAGAGCATCGTATCCACACATTTACCGGACATTTTGTCTTCTTTACTAAAAGCGGGTTGTGAAATTCGTGGAGATGAACAAGTTGTGCAATTAGATCCTCGTGTTCATGCAGCAGCTATAAAAGATTATGATACCGAATTTTTAGATGCCATTATTGCGATAAAAGTGGTGAATAATTTAGATGAGGCTATTCAGCATATTATGCAACATGGTACTCATCACACCGACGCGATCATTACTGAAGATAGAATAGCGGCGCAGCGATTTTTTCAGGAAATCGATAGCGCTATTGTCATGCATAATGCTTCTACACAATTTGCAGATGGTGGCGAATTTGGTATGGGTGCAGAAATGGGTATAGCGACAGGCAAATTACATGCGCGTGGGCCTGTAGGCGCAGAACAATTGACGACGTTTAAATATTTGGTTGAAGGCAGCGGGCAAATACGAATTTGAGATGCATTTTTTTACTTGATAAAAAAATGAATGGACAGGTGCTAAAATAGAACACAAACACTAACGAGTACATTTTCTATGCCAGAGTTACCAGAGGTCGAAACCACAGTCAGGGGCATTTCTCCGCATATTGCACGGCAAATGATTACGGGGGTCATCATTAGACAGGCTAGCTTACGATGGCCTATTTCTGTTGATATCAAAGAACGATTAATAGGTAAAACCGTGCTTAGCGTTGAACGACTAGGAAAATATGTGCTGTTGAAAGTTGCAACAGGCACTCTTCTTATTCATCTTGGAATGTCGGGACACTTACGCGTACAAAGCGCGAGTGTGCCAGCAAAAAAACATGATCATGTGGATATCTTATTTGGGAATAATAAGATGTTGCGTTTTAACGACACAAGACGCTTTGGTTGTGTCTTGTGGATAGAAGGGGAGGTGAGTGAGCATTTTTTATTAAAGAATTTAGGGGTAGAGCCTCTAACGGATGCATTTACGGGTCAATATCTGTGGAGACGAGCGCAAGGCAGGAAGGTTGCAATAAAAACTTTGTTGATGGATAGTCATATTGTTACAGGTATTGGAAATATTTATGCAAGCGAAATTTTATTTGCCTCAGGTATTCATCCTGCTACACCTGCAAACACATTGTCTCTTTCTCGATTAAATAAATTAGTGAGCTGCACCAAACTGATATTAAACCGTGCGATTGAGCAGGGGGGAACTACCTTAAAAGATTTTTTCAATAGTGATGGTAAACCAGGCTATTTTTCCGTGTATTTGCAAGCTTACGGGCGCAGTGGACTGCCTTGCATAACATGCCAGACTCCATTAACTTTAATGAAGATTGGGCAACGAAGCACGGTGTATTGTAAAAAATGTCAACGAAAATAATCTTAGATTAAGTCCTGTTTAAATATAAAATTTAAACGTTTTTGGAATCAAGAGGGTGGTATGCTTTTTGAGTATTTGAATACGTGAAAATTTGCCCCATTTTTATATCAAAAAACCACAAATGAATAATTAAATTTTTTTGCTTTACTCTTTCAGAAATCCAGGGAAAGGTTAGGCAATTTTGATAAGACTGATTAAGCGCTACTTTGGCATAGTCATCCGTATCTTGTTGATAGGGATGAGGCGTTTTTATCAAAGAGACCCAGGGAGTAATAAAATCATTTTCATGAGCATCTTCACCGTGTAGTAGGGTTTGAATTCCCGCACATTGGCTATGACCTAATAAAATGAGGTGTTTAACCTTTAAAAAACGAACGCCAAGTTCTAGAGCAGCACTAGTGCCATGATGACCCTTATCCATTTCGTAAGGAGGTATAATATTCGCTACGTTGCGCACCACAAATAATTCTCCAGGATTGCACTGAAGAATTAAAGCAGGATCGACGCGAGAGTCACAACAGGCCACCACCATAATTTCAGGTTGCTGGCCATAATGAGAAAGATGCTGCATGATGGACTGATCGCCTGAAGCATATTTCTTTCTGAAAGCTTGGTAGCCCTGTAGCATTTTTATAAAACTCTTTTCCACGAGGAATCCTTAATTTTAAGTAGCTGCAATCATACCTCAGAAGATAAGACAAACAAATTCTTTATCTCTACCTTTTGCGTTCTCAGTCTAGATTAATTTCAAAAACAGACCTGATTAAAATATAATCAATTCATCTTTCATTTTACATTAGCAAATAACTATAGTTAAGTAACCCTTTAGCTTTTTAAAATTGCTAGCCTGATTTTTTATCGGGATATATCCCATTAATGTAATACCATTTACCGTCTTCATATTTAAATTCGCTCACTTCATGTAAGACGTATTTTTTTCTGGCAACATTATAATGCGCAAGAAATTCTACATATCCCTGCGTAGCATCGATTGTTGTTCTTATGATCTCTAATTGCGTCCAGTTAATTTTTTCAGCCCATACTTTTGTCGCTTTAGCATCAAAATGATCTGCCGCAGGAGATTTCATGGTCCTGGCAATATAATCCATGTTAATTTGATTATATGCCGTATATCTTGAGCGCATTAATGCTTCTGGAGAAGGGGGAAGTTTTTTACCAGAAATAAAAAGACCGCAGCAATCAAGATACTTTTTACCTGTTCCACAAGGACAGTAGGGCATATTTAAGTTCCATGACTGGGAGGAACAAATTATAAGGATACCGTCCTAATTTACAACTGATTTTTAAATACCAAATTGCAATATTGAGTGTTCGTTATTTTTATTGACACTGTGGCGGAGTTAATCTTTCACCTTGGTATCCTTCTACTTCACCAAAGGCTGTGTGTTTGCTCCAAGCAGTTGCTGCTTTAATCATTTCTTCTTTTGTGCGTGCCACAAAATTCCACCAAATCAGAATATCTTCTTTGAAAGGTTCACCACCAATGATTAATGCTCTTGAGCCTTTTTGCAATCGCACAGGTATTTTCGATTGTCCACAAGGTAAATATAAAAGAGTATCGATATCAACGGTTTCATTTGCAATTTCTATATTGCCAATCAAAGGTAAAATCCCATATTCAAATTTTGGATTCAATGGCAAAAAATAGGTTGTATCATTCGTTGCATTTAATTCTAATCCAATTAAAGGAGAATAAACTTTAACTGGTGAAACTGAATTTAAAAATTCTCCCGCTAAAAGATTAATATGTAGATTATCTAATTTTATTGCAGGAATATTCTCATAATGAATGAAATTAGGTTCCATGTGACGCACGCCATCAGGCAGTGCAATCCAGAGTTGCACGCCATGAAGAATACTATCAGGAAGGGATTCTTCAGAATGCGAAATGCCTTTTCCGGCGGTCATTAAATTAACTTGGCCGCGTTGGATTTTTTGTTTTGATCCAAGACTGTCTCTATGAAGAATTTCACCCTCGAGTGGATAAGTGAAAGTTTGCAAGCCAATATGGGGATGAGGACCGACACGAAGTCCTTTTGTATTTTTTAAATCTAAGGGCCCGAAATGATCCAGAAAACACCATGCTCCAATTGTTTTTCGATCATGATGAGGAAGTGCGCGACGAATGGTTATATTGTCCCCAACTTGTGCGATGTGAGTGTTTAATTTTTGACTATTTGTTTTTGAAGAGAATGCGGGACATTCTTTTGAATTAAATATCTCTGGTGTTTTTATTAAATCGCTCATGCTTAATCCTTAGATTGACATAGTTTTATTTTTCAGAAAAATATTGATTTAATCCAAGTACCAAACCAGCAAACGGCATATCAAGACCGCTATAGACTTCCATAGCAAGAGGATTGGCATTATCTTTTAACATTTCGACTATGACATTAGAATAACAAACAGTCTTAACACCGGCTTGTAACATTCTGGCCACTCCTAGCTCACCTTGCTTGACCGTGAATGCTCCGGATGCATCAATAACGGCATAGACATCATAGCCTTTACCCACGGCTGTAATAGCTGGGAAAGCAAGGCATACATCGGTCGATATACCGGTCATAAGCAGTTTTTTCAGACCAGTTTTCTGAATCGCATCCGAAACTCGGCTATCATCCCATGCATTGACTGTCGTGCGTTCAATAACAGGAATACCTACCAATAATTTTTGCAATTCTGGGATCATTGGCCCCCACATGCTTTCTGTTGTTGTTGTGACGATAATTGGGATGCGAAAAACTTTAGCCGCTTTCACCAATCCAATTAAATTATGCTTTAATTCATCAACAGGTATATCTCTTACACCAGTATATAAACCTATTTGATGGTCAACTAATACAAGAGCAGAATTTTCTGGGGTAATTGTTTCATAGTATTCTTTTTTGGTCATTATTATCTTCCTTGATCGGTGCTTATTTTCCTAACCTAATCTCTCTATACCACTGAGATATTGTGATTTTGGCGCATTTAATGAATCGTAGTGTAACAAAATTTTAAGTTATTATCGATAAATCCCTTTATTGATAATAAATAATTGGCGTACTGGAATTTTAGGTATTATTATTCACTATATTAAACTTTGGATTAACTCATGACTCAAAAAATATGTCTTGTTACCGGAGCAAACTCTGGCATAGGAAAAGAAATGGCCTTAGCACTCGCGATAACAGGGGCGCATGTCATAATGGTATGTCGTAATGCAGAAAAAAGCAGAGTAGCTCTTGAGCAAATTAAGGCCATATCAGGCTCAAAATCTATCGATCTTTTGATAGCAGATTTGTCGTCACATGCGGAAATTCGTTCGCTTGCTAAGACCATTCATGATCGATATTCAATGCTCCATGTTGTAATTAATAATGCAGGACTTGTCCTCTATAAAAAGAAGCTTTCTACAGAGGGTATTGAATTAACGTTAACCACAAACCATCTAGGGCCATTTCTTTTGACAAATTTATTGCTTGATCTGCTAGAAAAGGGCGCACCATCTCGCATCATTAATGTTTCATCGGCTATTCATAAATGGGGAAAAATCGATTTAGATGACCTACAATTTGAGCGTAGAAAATACCATTTTATGAAAGCGTACGCACAATCCAAATTACTTATGAATATAGTGACGTTCGAATTAGCTCAAAGGCTTGAGGGTACAGGTATTACAGTAAACTGTGTTCATCCAGGAGCAGTAAAAACTGGGCTTGGAAGTGATAAGTCTCATCATATGGCATTAAAATTTGTTGATAGAATGATTAAATTCTTCTTTATTACACCTCAAGAAGCAGCTAAGACTCTATTATATTTAGCCCTCTCTCCTGAGATGAAGGATATTAGCGGAAAATATTTTGTCAAAGGCAAGCCTGTTCCATCCAGCCCTATTTCTTATGATCCGGTTTTTGCAAAAAAAGTATGGGAAATAAGCGAAAAACTAGTGGGTTACTTAAGATAAAAGTTAATAAGTAACCGCACTTCTGCTAAAGAAAGGCGCACGGTAAATTCAATATTAGACAGAATACTCAATACCAAGGGCACCCATGTTATAAATCATGTTCCCTATGTTTACATTCCATCTCGTCGTAGGAACATGAGTGGGGTACTGCGTGGAACCAAATTTATAATTGGTTGAAGAAAGATAGAGAAATCGGTATTCGGCAAAAAGTCGCCAGTTATTAGTCAGATTAAAACGGAGACCCGCTTTCGCCTGCCCTGCAAAGGTTCCATCAGTGGAATGAGTATTAGAGTTGAAGTGATTAATGCCGGGCTCAGGAGGATGTATTTGCTTGGAATTAGCTCCATTGATGGAAATGATTGCTGCGCCTATACCAACACCAAGATAAGGATAGAGCTTGTTTGTGTAGGGAGTTTCTAAGGTCCAAACTGCATTAGCAAGAAAAACTCCAGTATGCATGGGAAAGGTATCCACAAAACTGTGTTCTGGAATTCTAGCGTTGGGATTCAGTAAGTCTCCCTCTTGATTACTCCTGAGATAGTAACCTTCCAACTCAACTGCCGGTGTTAGATTCCAGCCACCTTTACACATGGCATAATCCGGCCATGCATAACCAATATGCATACCAGCGATTCCCGCACTACCGCCTGTATTGCCATTAGCATTAACAGCTAAAGGTCCCCCATTAGCAGGAGCGAAAAATGCAGTTCCTGTTTGCGAAGCATTATTGTCACCAGAATGTCCACCGCCACCAAAGATTCCGACGTATATTCCCTTAGGTATGGATAAGTTGTATTGACAACAAAGAGGCGCTCCCCATGCAGTTGGATAGATGAGGGCTAATAAGGTTAAAACCGTCAGGGCTGAACTAATGAACTTCCTATTTGGGGTTGTCAAAGCTATCTCTCCTTAGATTACTGACCTATCATAATATTAGAAATTAAAAGCAATTGCAAAACGTCCAGCACTTTAACCATCGCGGCGATCAAGTACAATAGACTTTACATTTATAAAAGTATAGTTTATTGTACATTGCTTATTAATGATAGAAGAGAAACCATGCCTAGAATCGCAGGGAAATTAACCATTCATAACTGTATCCAGGAATTGAGAAATAAAACCAACCTGACTCAGCAGGACTTGGCTGATGCCGTGTCTGTAACGAGAGCTACCATTATTGCCATAGAAAAGGGCAGCTATAATCCTTCTCTCGAACTTGCATTTAGGCTTGCTAAATTTTTTCAAACTGGTGTTGAAACCATTTTTTTTGAAAAGGAGATGCATTGTCGTGAATAAAGTCATTCGCTTTATCCAAAATTACTTGATCTTAGGACTACCATTTGTCGTTGTCTGTATGGTTTGGGAAACCATTTATCCAGAAATTGAGTTTGTAGAAAGTAGCTCCATGTTTACCAAATTTTTATGGGAGACGCTTGCTTGTAATTTGATGCTTTGGTTCATTGTTCTTATTTTATTTTTATTCAGTTTAGTGGTTTTACCAAGCATTAGAGAAAAAACCTTGAGACGCTTGGCAAATTTAAAAGAAAGGGATGAACGAGAGCAATATATAACTGGAAAAGCATCTCGGGCAGCTTATATTGCCACGTTGAGTCTCATGTTATTTTTTCTATTCTTTTCTATGTTTACCTTAAACATTTATAGCGTACCAAAAGAACAAGCCATAGCTGGACATAGACACAGAGCAACTATTAATTTTGGCTTTTCACTTCATAATAATTTTGCAATTAAAAAAATTCCTGAAGAAAAAATATTGTTTGATTCGAAAGATATCTCACTTTCAAATCCGGCAATGATTCTTATTTTACTGAGTTGGCAATTATTGGTATTTAACTTCACTGCGAGAAAGGAGCAATACAAGGATATTGATTAAACGCTATAAAATTCGTGGCCGCATTCTTTATTGCAAGCACAGGGCGCGTTTGGTATACGTGAGTTGCGTTGGTTTAAATTTAAACGATTTAGTCGAAAAAAGATGTAAAAAGAAAACGCAACTTACGTGCTACACGGCTAGAAAAATTTGCTAACAAAATCATAATGTTGATCCCTTAAAAAATTCCTTATTAAATAATCATGTAGAACCATTTTTATTCGTTTCAAATAAGCTTAATTTTTCATAGTAAAATAGAATGATAAGAAAATAAAAAGGGGAGTGCGTTATGTATAGCAGCCGGAGTTGCTTATTGTTATTGTTGCTGTTGTTTTTGCTTATACCTTTTTGCTCTTATGCTTCGCTTCCTTCCTCTATTTCTCCGCAAGGTCAGAAAGAGATTATTGTCGATCCTCGAATACATATGTGGGGTGCATATAATGAGGATGGGAAATTAGTCAAATCAGGCATGGCAACAGCGGGGTCAAGTTATTGCCGTGATTTACATCAATCATGTCGTACGAAAACCGGTACTTTTCGTATTTATTCTTTAGGTGAAGCCGGTTGCATTTCGCATAAATTTCCATTGCCAAGGGGCGGCGCCCATATGCCCTATTGTATGTTTTTTAATGGCGGTCAGGCATTGCACGGATCTCACGAAGTCGTTCGCGCAAACGTCAGTCATGGATGCGTTCGTTTACACGTAAACGATGCAAGATGGATACGTTACAATTTTGCCGAAGAACCCAATAGTAATAATGAAGGCCTAGGAACAGTAGTTATTATTAAACCTTATTATTAAGCGGTCCATAAATTTTCAGTAAGATTGCATAAACTTAAAATTAACTAATTGTATATCGAACTAGTTATTGCTCATAGTGTTTTTTAGTTGCTGTTATTTTATTTATAATTAATATCTACCCCATTGACCTTCCAAACACCACTTCCAATTGTAAGTTTAGCCACATAATTATTATTAACGTCTCTTTTAAGAAAGCCGCCGAGTTCTAAGTCATCAATAAGTTGCTTGGTTGTTTCAGGATTGAGTGGGTGCACATTGGTATCAGTTTCATTTGTTTTTGCAATTGATATTTTGCTATCAATTTCATTTTGTTGTAATTGATAAAGTTGTTTTAATTTGCTTGTAATTTCAGGTGTCAGACTTAAACGATCAATATTAGCTGAAAACGCTGCCGCAGGCTGATGTTGGTTTTTTATAGCAATGATTTGTAATGCTAACTGCTCATTAATTTTTCCTTGTTTTAAAAATTCTTTTACTTGTAATTCGAAAATAGTTTCACCCAATTTTTTGATAGCCAAAGATTGATTATTGATTAAGGCAGATTTTCCGTGAGGTGTATTAAAAGTAATAAGGTTATCTTTATACAATTCTACTATTTTTTGTACCACAGCGGGGGACATGATAAAGTCAACTTCGGTATAAGCGCTGGAAATCACATCGGAGAATGTATTAGGTATAGGCACATCAGGACGCCAAGATGATTTAAAAGAACATGTAAATGCCCCTAATGAAGTATTTAAAGAGATATTTCCATGAAAAATACTTGTCGGCATAATAGTATGAACTAACAAACTTTCCATCGCTTTTAAATCGGCAGTCTGCATTGCATTTTGAGCATCGGATTTAAAATTGTTTAAATATTCAAATAAACCATGCGTACTAAAATTGCTTGCAGATATCAGAATTTGAAATTGTAAAATAACGGGAATAGCCTCGTTTGGTATTTTTAAATTTTTGCTATTAATACTTAAATTGATATTATAAAACGTATTTTTATCCATACTAAATGACGTATTCATAGCAAGATGACTGCCCATAATATGGGATCCATCTGGTTTTATAATAGAAATACTTGGTGTATAGGTATGACTGTTTCCAGAAAATAGCCCAGCATTTTCATGTGAGGCAATGTAGCTATATTTAATTGGTTGAATAGCCATTTCAGTAAAATATGGATTTTTTGTATCGCCTTGCATTGTTAATAATTCTATTTTCCCATCGAATTTTGTTTTTTTAATAAAGTTATTTCTCTCAATAATTTTAAAATCGCTATTTAATCCATCCCAAGTCACTTTACCAATGTTTTGAAGATAAAGTATCAACTTAGATATGTGAATTTGACCAGACCAGTCCCCATCAAATTCAGAGAGCATTTCAATTTGTAATACTCCTTCGCTTTTTAAACTTCCAACTAATAGTGTTTCTAATTGACTAGAAAGATGAATATCATTTCTAATTTTTGCGTGACCGAATTCAATTTTATTTTGTAATGAATCATAAACAATTGGCCCATGACTAATATTTTCTTCAATAGTAAATTCAATTGGAGTAGTGATTAGATAAAGATTAGTTAACTGTTTATTAATTGTAATATGAATTTTTGCGTATGAATGCAACCATCCTTCATGGTATTCTAAAACGTCAATCTTTACGCGATTATCTTTATTAATAAGGTCTATCAAATGAAAATAATGCCTTTTAAATAACATTCCTTCTATCCAGGGTATCATCCCAATAATAATTAGGATAAATGCAAAGGCATAATAATAATTCCTTTTTTGCACAACAAATGTCCTTTTGAAATTTTGAATATTATATCATAATCACATTTCTGAGATTTAAGCGAAATCAAAGAAGAGGAATGAATGATAGAATATAGTGATTTTTCTAAAAAAGTTATCAAGCTTATCAAGAGTATCCCAAAAGGAAATGTTGCCACATATGGATTAATCGCGAAACTTGCTGGGCGACCACAAGGGTCACGCGGGGTAGGTTGGCTTCTTCACTCCAGTACGAGAAAACATCATCTTCCGTGGCAACGTGTGATTAAATCAGGGGGGAAATTATCTTTTCCCGAAGGGGCTAATGCTTACTTCTTGCAAAAAGAACTGCTTGAAAAAGAAGATGTCATTTTCTTAAATGGTAGAATAGACTTAAAAAAATATCTTTGGAAAAAAATAACTCTTTTTTGACACCATAACCCCACGGTGGAATCTAAAGTCATTTTTTATTTTCATGACATTTAACAGCAATGACATCCACTTTCTCAATCAATGGAGGCTTTGCTAAGAGTTCGCCTGCTTTTGACATTAATGCTGCAGCAAGTTGTCCTGATAGGTGAGTGTTTCGAGCAGCATCGTTAGGAAATGTATCAAAAATACCAAAAGTAGATTGACTGATGCGAATGGCATACCAAGTGATAGTTTCCGATTCGGTTTCTACTATAGATAATCCAGAACGTAGAAAATTTTCGACTTCTTGTTCTTTTCCGGCTTTTGCTTCTAGCTTTACTAATAACCCAACTTTGATCATGTTATATTCCTCAAATTTTGTTTAGATTCTCTTTGCTCTGTAATGTATCCCTATTGAGGGGAATGTATTGAGCGGGCTCAATAATACCAGCATTCGTTAAACAATTGTAGACTATAGCAGTGGCTATCTAGCTAAGCTTTAAAGTATTTTGTTATCGTATTCGGTAGTTGAAACCTTTTAAAAAATATTAGATAAAAAATATACAACTTATAGCAAACTAAGCTAAAAAAAGATTAACGCTAAATAAATTGGATAGCGTAATGCCATATGTACTCATCACTGTATGAACCAATAGCAGATTCAAGGCAAATGTATGATAATACAGACGTAGATCATTTCTTACTTATGGCTTCAAGAATACGATATAACAGTCTGAGTTGATATTAAATGAAAATTGATTTATTAGATTTGTTGAAATCATGTAAGGTATTTTCATCACTTGATGATGCGATATTAATTAAGCTTTTAGGAAAATTTAAAAAAATATATCTTAATAGAAATAAAATATTATTTCGGCAAGGCGAATTATCTGACTCTTTATTTTTATTAGTAAGTGGGAAAATCGCTGTATTCATAACGACAGAAAAAAATGAGACTTTATTAATTAATGAAGTTTTACCAGGATCCATCATAGGTGAGCTGACCGCATTATCTCGTGAACCACGATCCACAACGGCTAAAGCAGTTAAAAGAACTATTTTACTTCAATTATCCAGCGAAGATTTTGTGGAAATTTGTAAACAATTTAATTCTGTCAGTCTTGAAGTAATTAATACTACTTTAAGGCATTCACGCGATATTATAAAATTGATGTCTGATAAAGGTTCTATTAAAAAACATATTGCCATCATTCCAGCAAATAATAAGATTGATTTGAAAATATTTCATGAATCGATTCTTAAACATAAAAATAATTGCCAAGATGTAGTTTTTTTATATGATAGCGAAGAAAATCCAATTAATGTAAAAAATTTATCGGAATTACACCATTATATTGATCAACTAGATAGAGAAAATAAAACGGTTGTATATGTCATTAACTCATATCATTCAGCATTGTCAACAATCTGTTTTGGTTATGAAAGAGTGGATATGATTTATGTTGTGGGTACAGATGATTCTGATCCAATGCTAAGTCTAGAAACTCGTAAGAAAATTGATAGCAATAAATATAAAATTAAACCAGAACTTATTTTATTACACGCAAACATACAAGGATTTCCTAAACATACTATTAAGTGGCTAAAGTTGATTAACTTTAATTTGCACCATCATATTCGGATAGTTAACGAAAATGATTGGCAACGATTATTAAGGTTTATAACAGGCAATGCTGTCGGAGTTGTTTTTGGTGGTGGCGGGTTAAGATGTTGGGCTCATTTAGGAGCCCTTAGAGCATTAATGAAATTAAATATTCCGATTGATGCAATTGGTGGATCTAGTGCTGGCGCCATTGTGGCTGCTTATTATGCAATGCGGCAATCTCTTCAAGATCCACTTGATCTTAGAGAGCTTTCTAAACTGACGCGTCAATCCATATCTTTAAAAAATTTAACCTGGCCTTCTGCTTCACTTTTTAATGGGAAACACTATACTCAAAAACTACAAGAGATATTTAAAAAAGTTAGAATCGAGAATCTTTGGATTCCTTGTTTTTGTATAAGCACAAATTTAGCAAAAAACAAACAAATAATTTCACGAAAAGGTTCTTTATGGAAAATTATTCGTAGTAGTACAGCAGTTCCTTTAGTGTTACCGCCAGTTGTTATTAAAGGACAACTATACATAGATGGTGGATTATTAAATAATCTACCCGTTGATATAATGAAAAAAATGCTTTTGAATCGAGGTAAGGTTATCGCGATCGAATTAACACGAGCTAATGAAGATATTAATTATTATAAATTCCCTACTATCTTACCATTTTTCATGACCATGCTCGCAAAATTTAAATTGATAAATAAAGACTTCAAGTTTCCATATCTAATCGACACATTTTTAAAATCCTTACTTGCTGGTTCATCTGCTAAACAAGAAGAAAATGCTGCTCTTGCAGATGTATTAATTGCTCCAGATCTTTCTAAATTTAGTTTCTTAGGTGTCAGTAAAAGCGACGAAGATCAATTAATCAAGATCGGGTATAAGGAAGCTTTTAAACAAATAAAAAAATCATCTTTATACAAGAATAAATATTATGAGAAATAAAGCACTTGTTGGATAATATCTCGGGTTTCGCTTCGCTCACCCAGCTACACTTGTTATCACTAACTTATGCAATTATGACTATTTTTCAGGAACAATAGTTTTGTATTCACAATTAGCTTGCATCACCTTGTCAACTTCAGATGCAAGATCACCGAACATGGATTGATCAGCGTTAGGAGCGCCGAGCGCAGTAAAAACAGACAATGTATTCATGGGATAGCGGCAGGCAACCAAAACATTTTCTTTTTTTCAAATAATTTTGACTACACAATATCCATTTTGTTCGCCCAATATAGAGGCTTGCTTAATGCTGATATCGTTACTACCCATAGGCAATCTAGCGTAGGCATATTCTCCAGGCTGACACTTTCCTACACTTTCAAAAAATCGATTCTGCCTGACTCTCATATCTGAATTTAACTGAGAAGGGTAGACATTTGCCGTGAGAGCAACTTTCACCTGTGGTTTTCTTTAAGGCTTGATTGTCATATGCAACTACAACAAGCCAGCTTTGAGGCGAGCATCGCCATTCATAAAAGGTGTCGACGCCTAAAATTTTTGTATAGCTAGGAGCGCCAAGTTTTTGCTTTAATTGCAAAACCTTCCATGAAGAAACACCCGTCTCGTCTGCAGATATCTGAATATCGGCACCTATTTTGTCCATTAAATCGCAAGAAGCACTTTGAGCTGCAAGAGACGGAATAAAGAATAGGATAATGAAAAGAGATAATGAGTATATTTTCATGATTAATTAGTATCTTACGAAATGTAATATTGGTGCTGGCCTGGATTTCTGCCGATTATTAGTAACAGTGATGATTTCAATAAAATTGATGCATTCCCACAACGGAGAATTTTAAAAGAAAGGTCAACAAATGTATCCATCAATTGAAAGAAGAAAAAAGAAAGGGTATACATTCAATCACAAGTTGAAACAGCAGAAGATTGACGCGCGCAAGCTTTTTGACAGTAAAATCCAAGGAGGTGAAAAGCCATTGCATCAAATCATCCACGAAGTGAGAACTGCTCATCCTTATTTAGATGCCGGATTTTTTAGACATAAGATTAGAGATTTATTAGATAGCCATGATCCTCTTCAATTTAAAAATGGTGGGTAAAATTAGGAAATAAAACCTACCAGTTTAAAAAAATCTCGGTAACAAACGCATATGTACTCATTAGTAGAATCCGCAAAAATGAGCTTGTTGTATATTTACAACAAAATCGCTTTTTAGTGGATTCCGGCCGAGCCTCATCTTAGGTTTTATATTGAAATCCCAATTTCTGTCAGTTCTTCCACAGGACCCGAAGTAAACATGGTGCATAATGCGACCTGACTCTTATTATTTTTAGGAAAAAATTGATTTTATATAAATCCACACGATCTCAAGACTAGACCACACATTGTGTGTTATAACAGGTATGCCTTTGTAAGCAGGTGTAATATTTAAAGGATTTTTGCTTTCCACTATTTCTCCTCTTAGTCCGTAATAACTCAAATTAATGTCTTTCGAGAACGGTTGAAAAAAGCCATTGATATAAACTATTTCTCCTGGTTGACGTCTGTATTCAATGTGTTGATAATTCTTTCTACCACCAATTGTGGATGTCGTAGGACTTAAATCATCATGTTTAATCGCATCTTCTAATTTGCGATAACGACTGAAAAAAATAGTTGGCGGCCATTCTTTTGATTCACAAAATTGCCCGACATTTTTAGGTCGAATTAAACATGAGCCTGATTCATCCTCTAAGATGAAATCTGTTACTTGGGATTGTGATGAGATGATCGTATAGGTATATATGGTAGTTTGTCTATCACATACCATATAAATGTAACCGCAACATTCTTTTTTCGACAATGGTGCGGTAAGAAGAGTATTAAATTTCTGTATTTTACCCTTACAAAAAATTTGTTTTTGATTTGCTTTGTAAATTTTTGTAATACGGTTATTAAAATAATAGGTTCGCAGTTTAGGGATTAAATAAACGCCCATAACAAGAATGGCTAAATATATTATGACAAAATATAAATCTGCTGAGTTATTCATTTTTTTACGTCAGAAGATGGGAGGGTAATAGCGACAGGCTTTGACGGTCTTGATTGAGCCACGATAAATATCCTTATAAATATAATTTTTCAGAAATTGCAAATTGAAAGTCAAAGCGGTTGGATTCTGGTGTCGAATCACGATTACGTTTGAATAATAAAAAATATGCTGCTTTTTTCATTGAAAAAACCTCTAGTGAGCCTTCTACTCAACTTCCTTAAAAAGGATGATTATAGTCAGTGAGGGTCTTTTCTGTAAGGCTGCATAGTACCCTCAAAATATCGCATCTTCAACGCAATCACCTCACTTTTTGACAAGGAGAATAATCATTCCATTGATTTATTTGAATTAATTCGCAAGGCTTGCCGCCTTGTTTTATAAGGACGAATGATTAATGAACGGCAATAAACTGCCTAAAGTGATTGATAAATCAGAAGCCGATATCAATGCGGTTATCGCCGCCATTGAGTCCTGCATAAGTGTCTAGCCATATACATGGCTAGATGCTTACTTGGCAAACGATAAAAATACTGTAGCTTTTAATGGGAGATAAGAAGCAATCCTATTGGGTTATGAGAATGAAGTGATTCTACAAGTTTCAAGCAATTTCA
>Ga0207084_1088_pt1 | contig 19388 bp, 1 predicted proteins | sample Alteio_BWMinHeat_55_FD_153543 | JGI IMG/M metagenome (GOLD analysis project Ga0207084, IMG submission 153543) | Enriched cells from forest soil in Barre Woods Harvard Forest LTER site, Petersham, Massachusetts, United States -... | ecosystem: Environmental > Terrestrial > Soil > Temperate forest >...
TTAACGCGAATGCAACGGTGATGTTACCCGGTGCTACCTTAAATGCGAGTGCGATCACGAATGGCAATGGCGGTAATATTGTGCTGTGGTCAAATGCGGTAACTAAAGCTTACGGTAATATTCTTGCTGAAGGTGGTTCGCAAGGCGGCAATGGTGGTTGGATTGAAACATCGAGTCATCAATATTTGGATGTCAATGGCATCACTATCGATACCAGCGCACCTAATGGTGCGATGGGCGCATGGTTATTAGACCCTTCTAATTTAACTATTAGTACGGGTACGACTTCTGGTGTAACGCAAACCGGTGGTTTATTTGTTGCAAATAATAATACTAATACTTCTGTTTTAAATACGACGACCTTAGATACTCAATTGGGTAGCACCAGTGTGACGGTAGAAACAACGGGAGGAGGTACCGGTACGGGCACGGGTAATATTACAGTATCCAATCCTATTACTTGGACTAGTGCTAACTCACTGACTTTATCCGCTTACGACAATATTACTTTAAATGCTGCGATTACTAATACCACTTCTGCAGCTGCAGGGTTAACGTTACAAGCAAATAATGCTGCCGCTTTTGAGTTAGGACTAGGTGGTACAGTCACTGCACCGACGGCTGATATTGATATGAAGGGGCCGGTGACGATTATGTACAATCCTACTTCTTCCGCTTATACGCCAGTCGCCTATAGCAATACCAGCACAGGGGCCGTCACTTCTTACATGTTGATCAATAGTGCAACGGATTTGCAAGATGCAACGGCGGCAGTCGCTGCAGCAGCCGGCACAGACGGAGGGTTATACAATAATAATTTCGCGCAAAACGCCGATATTGATATGACCGGTATCAGCAATTTTTCTCCTATTGGCACAAACGCCTCTAATTTTAATGCTATTTATAATGGACAAAATTATACGATTAGCAACATCACTGTGACCAGCGCAAGCCAAGGTGCAGGCGTATTCGGGTTTGTCTCTGGCACGTTAGAAAATATAGGGATCATTAATGCCAATATATCTGGCCCCACTGAAGTAGGAGGTTTGGTAGGAATCGATGGAGGACTTATAACTAATTCCTATGTCATAGGAGGGACAGTTACGGGTACTTCAGGCTCAGGCTCAGGAAATAGCATTGGTGGTTTGGCAGGCGAAACAGACTTTGGAACGATTAACAATTCTTTTACCACGGAACAAACCATTACGGGTGTGTCAGGAAATAGCATTCATGGAGGACTCGTAGGAAATAATGGTTCAAATATCAATAATTCATTTAGTACCAGTACTGTAACAGGTGCTGGTGCCGCAGATTCTGGTGGTTTGGTAGGAATCAATAATTCGGGTAAAACAATTACTGATTCTTATAGTTCTGGTCCAGTTACTCCTACTGGTTCACCGGGCAACGTACACGGTTTAGTTGGCCTTAACCAAGGTACAGTGACAAATAGCTTTTTCAATAGCAGCACCTCAGTGGCAACCGGTGGGGCCGGAACGGCTGAAACCACAGCAGCAATGCAAACGTTAGCGACTTTCTCAGGTACGTGGAGCATCACGTCTACCGCAAGTACCACAGCCGCTGTTCCTGCTAAAACGTGGTTTATCTTTGCTGGTCAGACTATGCCTATATTGCTTACCAACTATAACACCACTATTCAAAATCCTTATCAATTGCAGTTGGCCGCTACTACATTAGGTGCAAATTATACGTTAGGAAATACGATTAACTTAGCCACTGTTTTGAATAATGTTGCCGATGTATGGAATTCCAATGCAGGTTCTTCAACAGGCGCGGGTTTTGTTCCCATCGGCAATTCTACGAATGCATTTACAGGGACATTTACAGGTAATAGTAATACCATCAATGGTCTCTATATTAATCAACCTACCGGCACAGATATAGGGTTATTTGGTAGTACGACTAATAACATTTCTAATGTCACTCTCAGTAATGCCAATGTCACCGGCGAACAAAATGTAGGCATACTCACAGGCACGTCCTCTGGCGGCACTTACAGTAACGATGTGATTAGTGGCGGTACACTGACAGGTAAAAATAGTAGTGCTGCAATTGGTGCATTGATTGGTTTTGCTGATTCGACCATTACGGGTTCATCAAGTAGTGCGACAGTATCATCTGACAATGGCACATTCACAGAATGGACAGGCGGTTTAGTCGGTGTCAATCAAAGCGGCGGCAGTATTACTAATTCCTTTACTACAGGTACAGTGAATGGAAATGCTGGAGTGGGAGTTGGCGGATTGGTCGGAGAAAACCAAGGCAGTATTAAAACTTCATTTAGCAGTGCAATAGTCACTGCCAACGCATCGAATATGGATGATATTGGCGGACTTGTTGGAGACAATAATGACGGTACGATTGACCAATCTTATTCAACAGGTGCAGTGACTCCAACGACTACTGGGATAGGCAATCTTGGTGGATTGGTAGGTCTCAATACGGGATCGACTGCAGTTATTACTAATTCTTACAGTCTTGCTACCCTGATAAGTACAAACACCACATCGGTAGTTGATATGGGAGGTTTTGTAGGTACCAATCAAAACTCTGCCACCATCAGTGATTCTTATTCTGCTGGATTGGTTAGCGTATCTTTAACAGGCCCTGCCAGTTTTGGTATAGGGGGATTTGTAGGACAAAATACAGCTGCTATCAGCAATAGTGCTGTTGATGCGGATAATGCCAATCCAAATGGTTTTGGTTCAACAGCAGGAGGAACAAACACGAATCCAATCATTGGTTGTTTCACTGGTAATTGTCAAAGTTTAGTTGGGGGGACGGCAAATTTATCTGCTCAAGCTACCTACACAGGAGCCACTTGGAATTTTTCTACGGTATGGGGAATAGTTGATGGTTTTTCTTATCCTTATTTGCTAGCGTTTTATCCCACTGCCCCACGTACGGTTGTCGGTCAATTACCTGCGTCAGGTTCTGGTGGAAATACGGTTAAATTAGCAGTCAATGGCGTTGTAGTGGATACAGCCACCAGCGGTGCTTTTGCCAATACTTTCAGCACCGGCGCGCTGTATTATTTCTTTGAAGGAAATAATGTGATTACAGGTGTCAATCATACCATTGCCGATGGCAGTGATATTTTGACCTATATTACCAGCGGCTCGTTGACAGGAAATGCGGTTATGACTGCACCAACAGGCGGTGGCAGTTTAGCCAATTCTACAGCGTTGAATATCAGTAATGCTGCCACTGTTTATGTAGGTAACTCCTCTACCGTTTCTTTATCGAACACCGATTTAGCAACGGCTATTGGTTCACTTTCAGATACCAATATTCTTTATACCGCATCGGGAAATAATATTACTTTAGGCAATGCGACGAATACTTCTGCCAGCCTCTCAACATCAGGCACTACCACTTATACAGTGAATGGTACGATTGCGCCTACCTCAGGAGGTTCAGGCAGTTTGACATTTAATGGGCCTACTACCATTAGTAGTGCGAGTGTGACTTCATCAGGAAATCAAACTTATAATAGTGATCTCACTCTCTCTTCTTCTCCCACCATCAGCGGGGGTACATCAGGAACGTTGACATTTAATGGCGATATATTAGGTGCAGCACAAACGTTAGCGATACAAAGTGCTTCATCAAGTGGGTTAGTCACCTTTGCAGGTAATGTGACTTTAACTGGACTCACGACGTTTGCAGGCAGTTATGGTGTTGATTTAATCGGCGGAACGACAACAATCAATAATGCCACTACGTTTAATAATACGGGTGGAGTAGAACTGGGTACTCTCAATGCCAGTACGCTTACTTTTAACAATGGACTTACAAGTACCGCGGGAACTAACTTTATTGGAGGCAATGTTTCTACAATTAATGCGCCTATCACTTTAGGGACGGTACAAATGCAAGATGGTGAAAATTCTACTGTGAATGCAGGAAGTGGGGCTATTTCAGTAGGTGCCATTAGCGATCCTTTCAATATTGACGTGCTAACGTTTACCAGTAGCACAGGTACCACTTTGAATGGTGCAGTCAGTGGATTGAATGTGTTCGCATTAAATGGTGGGGGTAATGATGTCATTAATACCACATCTATCTCGACCATAAGCGATCAAATTTATAGTGATCCCGTTAGCTTGACTGCTTCTCCTACTATTACAAGCAGTACAGGCACACTTAGTTTTGCCAACATCACAGGCAATAATCATACGCTCACTTTATCCAATACCGATGCAAACAGTGCTATTTCAGGAACGATTAGCACGCTCTCTGCACTCACTATAAATGGTTCAGGCACGTTAACCTTATCTGGCAACAATACCTATAGCGGTACGACCACATTAAATGATGGCACTTTGCAAGCAAACAATGCGACTAATCCTTTTGGCACAGGATCACTTGTTTTAAATGCGGGTACGTTACAATCTTTAGTCACAACGACATTAGGAAATAGCGGGGTCAGTGTTGGCGTGGGTGACACGGCAACTATCAATGGCAGCAACACTATTAATATTACTAACGCTACCACGCTAAATAGCGGCAGCACGCTTAATATTTTAAATACCGCGACTACCGCATTAAATAATGGTTTAAGTGGTGCAGGTAATCTCGTAGAAAATACCACAGGAATACTTAGTATCGGTGCAACCAGTGCTTCTTACACCGGTAACACGACGCTGACAGCGGGCACATTGCAGATTGGTGCGGCCACTAATGCACTGGGCACTTCCGGCAGTCTGAATTTAAATGGCGGTACCTTAGACTCAAGCCTGACAGCATCACTCGCTAACACGTATACCGTAGGTGGTAATGTCAGCATAGGGGGTAGTAATAATCTCACGCTAAGTAGTAGCGCAGGCACTTTTAGTACTGGAGATACGTTAACGGTAAATAATACGGCTACCACTACCTTAAGTGGAAATATCACCGGCGGAGGTGGACTGACGCAAAATGCGGGTTCATTAGTCATGTCGGGTTCTAATAGCTATTCAGGCGCTAACTTATTAAGCGGCGGCACATTACAAGCTAACAATGCGTCTAACGCGTTAGGAACAGGTACGCTCACTATCAATGGTGGTGCGTTGCAATCCATCATAGCGGGCGGATCCACTTTAGGTAATAGTAGTTTCGCTGCAGGCGCATCGGGAGGCACTATCAATGGCAGTAATAATATTACGCTGACTAATAATGGCACGTTGACGGGTAACCTTGCTGTTAGTAATACAGGCACCACCACATTCAGTGGCACATTAAGTGGAGGGGGTAATTTCAGTCAAAGCGCAGGTACGGTAGTGATGTCGGGTAGTAACAGTTATAACAACACCACACTCACAGGGGGAACATTACAAGCGAATAATGTGACTAATCCATTTAGTACAGGAATACTGAATTTAAATGGAGGTAATGTCCAAGCATTAGTAAACACGACATTAGGTAACAGTGCAGTGAGTGTAGGGGCCAGTGATACGGCTGCTTTAATTGGTGCTAACAACATTATTATTACCAATGGCACCACCTTGAATAGCAGCAGCGTACTCAATGTTAGTAACACGGCTCTCACGACATTTAATGGTGCGTTAAGCGGTAGTGGCGCACTCAATCAAAGCGCTGGCACACTTACTTTAGCAGGAACGAATACGGGTTACAGTGGTACAACCACCGTAACAGGCGGCACGTTGAATGCGAATTCCACTTCTGCATTAGGCACGGGCATTGCCACTATTAATGGCGGTACGTTAGCTATCAACAATCTCGCGCTGGGTAGTTTAACCACACTGAATTTAAACGGTAGTGGCGTAGGTAGCATTGGTGCTTTAGTGGGTACGGGTACAGCTTCCATCGCGAATGGTATTGCTGTTGCATTAGGATCGAATACAACAATTGGTGTTACCAATGTCAGTGATACGCTGACTATTAATCCAGGTATTAGCGGTACGGGAGATAATTTAACTAAAGTGGGCAGTGGCACACTCAAATTAGGTGGTACTAATACTTACTCGGGCACGACTAGCATTAATGCGGGCACGCTGTTTCTTAATACCGGTGCGTCACTTGCTAGTGCGACCAAAATTATTTTAGCGAATGTAGCGAATACCATATTGAACTTAAATGGCAACAGTCAAACGGTAGCTGGCTTATCGGGTGGTGGTGCGAGTGGTGGAAATATTTCTTTAGGTACGGGCACGCTTACGGTTAATGAAGGAACGACAGAAACGTATAATGGTGTGATCAGTGGTAGTGGCGGATTTACTTTAGGTGCGACCAGTACGGGCACACTGACTCTAGGTGGTAGTAATGGCTACAATGGCACGACTGCGGTTAATGGCGGTACGTTAGCTCTTTCAAATAATTCTGCTATCAGTAGTGCAGCAGCCAGTGTAGCGAGTGGTGCTACGTTGCAATTAAATAATAGCATTGCTATCAGCAATGCATTGTCATTGAATGGTGGAACACTCGCGGCTACGGGCAGCAGTGGTGAAGTAGCGAATGGCAATATTACTTTAGGAGGAGATAGTGCAGTCAGTACACTCGCGAATACTGATCTCCTCACTTTAAACGGCACCATTAATGGCGCTCATGCGCTTAGCACTAGCGGCCCAGGTACACTGACTTTTGCGAATACGATTGGTAATTCCACACCATTAACTAGCTTGACGACTTCAAGCTCAGGCACGGCAAAAACCAATATCAATACAGCGACCATTACGACAACGAATAACCAAAATTATAATAATGCGATTACTTTAGGTACCGATGCGACCTTAACTTCAAACAGCGGTGGATTGGTATTTGCTTCTGCAGCGATAATTAATGGTGCTAAAAATCTTTTCCTGGTTACCTCAACGGGGTCACACGTCAATGGCATTATTGGTGGAACGACGCCGCTGGCTAGTTTGAAAATCGATGGGGGTACCGATGTATTGAGTACTGATGTCACCACCAGCGGTAGTCAACTCTATGTCGATCCTACTCAAATCGGTGCGAACATAGCCTTAACCTCTACAGCGAGTACGATTACGTTTAGCAATACACTTGATTCAACAACAGGCACGCCTAACACACTCACTTTATCTGCCAATCAAGGCAATACGTTTAATGGTGTGGTAGGGGGCACGAATCCTTTAGGTGGATTAACAGTAGGCGGTGGTGCAACCGATACCATCAATACTTCTGCGGTGACAACGAGTGGCACACAAACCTATGCGGACCCGCTTAATATCACCACGGCTGGTAGTACTGCAATCACGGCTACGGGTGGGACTAGCAATCTTGTTTTTGATAACAGCATCACGTGGACAGGTGCAAATACGCTTAGTTTGACCGCAGGTAATAATCTCACCTTAAGTGGCGCTGTGACTAACGCATCAGGTTCATTGCAATTATCTGCAGGCAATACTATTACTCCAACGGGATCAGTGAATGTTAACAACTTTGATTTAATAGCAGGACAATGGACACAAGTGGGCAGCTTACCTGGTTTTGCTGTCGCCAATAATTTCCAATTAAATGCCGGTTCACTCTTTATCCGTGCAGCCGGTGGTAACGGTACTAGCGGCACGCCTTATCAATTAGTCGATGTATTTGGTTTGCAAGGTGTGGCTACAGATCCTTCACAAGATTTTATTCTCAACACGAATATTAATGCAGCAACCACTTCCAATTGGAATAGCGGTGCAGGTTTTGTGCCTATTGGCACGTCTACGACACCTTTCACGGGCAGCTTTAGCGGTGATGGTTTCTTAGTGTCAAACTTAACCATTAATTTACCGACTAGCACTAACGTAGGGTTATTCGGTGATATAGGTTCAGCAGGACAAGTAACGTTAGTCGGTGTCACCAGTGCTAACGTCACGGGTCTTACTAATGTAGGTGCATTAGCAGGTACGAATGCAGGACTCATCACACTTTCTTACAGTACAGGCAGTGTCACTGGTGCGACTAACGCACAAAACGTAGGTGGTTTGGTGGGCAGTAATGGCGGCACACTCACTAATACTTATAGTCAGGCTAACGTCACGGGTGGAAGCAGTAGTAATCACGTTGGCGGTTTGATTGGTAACAATAGCGGCACGCTTAATACGTCTTATAGTGCAGGAGCTGTCACGGGAACAACTAATGTAGGCGGTTTAGTGGGTAGTAATTCAGGAACCGTAGGCACTAATAATTATTGGGATACCAGTACGTCTGGTCAAGCAACCAGTGCTGGTGGTACCGGTGAACCCACCGCAAGTATGCAACAACAAGCAACGTTTGTCGGATGGGATTTTGTTGGCACCTGGGGCATAGTTGAAAATGCATCTTATCCTTTCTTGCTTGCATTTAATGCGCATGCGCCTCGAGTGATTTCTGGTATCGCCTCAACGGGCTCTGGAATAGTGGTGGATTTAATTGCGGATGGCACACTCATTGACACGACTACGACAGCTGCCGGCGGAGCATTTTTATTCACTGAAGCATTTGGCGTCATACCGGATAGCGATTATCTTCTCCTTTATTTAAACACGGGTACCACCAAAGGCAATGTCGTTGCGCTAGCGCCTATAGGCGGCGGTAGTTTATCTGGGCTCTCCATAGTCACTAACGATATTAATGTGGACGGCAGTGCAGCCACCATTTCTAATACCTTGCTTGGCACAGCGCTTGGTGCACTATCATCAACTAATGTTCTTTACACCGTGTCTGGCAGTAATCTCACGCTGGGAAATGCAACTAATACCATTGCTAATTTAGTCACGACCAGTGCCACTAATTATATTGTGGACGGTCTCATCACTACGGTTGCTGGCGGAACCAGTAGCGTGAATTTTGGTGGCACAGTCAATCTCAATAGTAATGTGACCACTTCCGGCAACCAAACATATAGCGGTGCGGTGACGCTGGGAGCAAGCAGTGTGATCACTTCAACAGCGGGCAATATTAATTTAAGTGCTGTCAATGGTGCGCAAACATTCACAGTGGATGCGAATGGTACAGCAAACTTTAATGGCGCTGTGGGTGGTGTGAATGCGTTAACCACTCTCACTGTTAATCCCAATGGCAGTACCAACATTAATACCCCCACCATCACCACCAGTGGAGCGCAACATTATGAAAATGCAGTGACGATAGACGCCAGCAGTCCTGTCACTTTAACTACGAATAATAGTACTATTACGTTTGATACGACTGTAGATGGTCCTCAAGCATTAACACTGGCAACCGGTAGCGGCGCGGCTCAATTCACCGGTGCCGTAGCCGGTACGACGGCATTGAGTAGTTTAACTAGCACAGGCAGCGGCATAGTTACTTTTGATGGGAATGTGGGAACCAGTAGCAATCTCCTGGGAAGTATTGCTATTACGGGCGCTACTCAAATGAATGGTAGTGCGGTCTTTAGTAGCGGCGCACAAACCTATACTGGTGCTGTAACCCTAGGTGGAGCAACCGCATTTAACGGCGGCGATTTAACTTTTGCCGCTATCAACGGCAGCACAGCCGGTGATAATTTGACGGTGAATACCACAGGCAACAGCAATATCAACGGTGTCATAGGCAGTAATGTTGGCAATCTCACATTAAATAATACCGCTGGTTTCACTGGTGCCTTAAGTCTTAACAATGCCAATACGTATACGGGCACAACCGCCATTGATGCAGGCACACTCACGGTAACTACGAATACGGCCCTCAGCGCACAAAATGTCACAGTGGCTAATGGCGCGACTTTAAATTTAAGTGGTACGGCACTCACCATTGCTAATTCCCTCATACTGAATAATGGCAGTAGCATTACCGATAATAATGCCAATGGAGCAAATACCTTAAGCGGTACCATTGCATTAAATGGCACCGATACCATCAATGTGAATAATGCAACGAATGATGTGTTGACGCTCTCTAATACAGTGAGTGGAACAGGTGTCACTTTAAATAAAGGCGGTGTAGGTACCTTAGTGTTGTCGGGTACAAATAATTATTCTGGTACGACTAACATCACCAATGGCACGCTACAAACCAATAATGCAAGCGCGTTAGGAACTAGCACAGCGGTCGTCGATAGTGGTGCGACGCTACTCGATAATAATCTAACGCTGGGCAATGCATTAACATTAGCAGGCGGTACTTTAACAGGAAGTGGCAATAGCGCTGTATGGAATGGCAATATCACGCTGCAAACAGCGAGCAGTGTCATTAGCACATTGATTAGCACTGATGTACTCACTCTAGGTGGCACCATTAATGGCAATCAAGGTCTCACTTTGCAAGGTGCGGGAACATTGGTATTTAATTCTACGCTAGGTAATTCTACGCCACTCGCGAGTCTCACAGATAATGCGAATACCTCTATTAGCAACAACATCACGACCACAGGCGGCCAAGTTTATAATAATCCGCTGACTTTACTGAATACGGCTGTCCTTTCAGGCAGTACTTTAAATCTAGCTAGCACGGTGAATGGTGGTTTTGCACTGACATTAGATAGCACAGGCGCAACGACAATAGGCGGGACAATAGGAAATCTAGCGTCATTACTTAGCTTAACGACACAAGCAGGCAGTGTCGCCATGAATGGTGGTAGTATCATCACGAGTGGCGCACAAAATTACAATAATAATGCGATTACTTTAGGCACGGACACGACCTTGACTGGCAGTGATATCGCGAGTAGCGGTTCTCTCAATGGTAATAATCACGCCTTTTTCATCAGCAATACAGATACTCTCAGTGCGCTTTCTGGAGACATTAGTAATCTCACGGGCTTCACTAAATTAGGAACGGGTACACTTACGCTTTCTGGTAACAATAGTTATACCGGCAATACTAATATTAATGCGGGTATTCTGGCTGTTTCTAGTAATACGGCTTTAGGTGTAGGCGGCACGGCTATTGTTGGCAGTGGCGCGACCTTACAAATTAATAATGGCATCACGCTGGGCAATGCACTCAATTTAAGTGGTACAGGCGCAGCCGGTAGCAATGGTGCACTTGTGGGTATAGGCAGTAGTGGTGCCACAGAGGATGGTGGTGTCACCTTGAGCGCAAATACCACCTTAGGCACTAACGCTAGCACTGATGTCTTAACACTCAATGGCGATATTAGTGGCGCTGGTTTTGGTCTTACGTTAACAGGCCCAGGTACCTTTGCTTTAACTGGTAATAATTCTTACTCAGGCGGTACGTTGAATAATGGGACATTAGACGTGGGTAGTACTACTGCATTGGGCACAGGCAGCATGACATTAAATAGTGGTACCTTGACTAGCAGTGTGAATAATCTCACGCTTAGCAATCTATTTATCTTGTCTGGTAATAGCAGCATTAGCGGCAGCAACAACCTTACCTTAAGCGGTGGTGGAACACTTAATACAGGTAATACATTAAGTATCACCAATACGGGCATCACGACTTTAAGTGGTAACTTAAGTGGTGGCGGTAACCTCACTGAAAATACCACGGGTAACTTAATTATTTCCGGTGCCAATAATAGTGGCTATAGCGGCACGACTACACTGACCAATGGCACATTACAAATTAACACGACAGCCAATGCACTAGGCACAGGCAGTGTGGTTTTAAGCAGCGGTAATGTAAAAGCCGGCACCACCGCAACCCTTGGTAATAATTATACGGTGAGTGGAAATACCGCTATAAACGGCAGCAATAATCTTACCTTAAGTGGTGCGGGTACTTTAAATACGGGAACCACGTTAAACATCAGCAACACGGCAACAACCACATTAAGCGGTGTAATAGGCGGCGCAGGTAGTATAAATCAAAGCGCAGGCACGTTAGTGATGTCCAATGATAATAACTACGGTGGCTCAACCACAATCAGTGCTGGCACGCTAGAAGCTAATAATGCGACTAATCCTTTTGGTACGGGTGCACTTAATCTAAATGGTGGAACCGTATTAGCGTTGACAACGTCCTCATTAGGTAATAGCGGCTTTACAGTTGGAAATAATGATTCCGTGATTATTGGCGGTGCCAACAACATTGCTTTCACTAATGCAGGCTCTTTTGGCAACAGCAGTAGTAGCTTCAATATCACGAATACAGGCACGACTAGCTTTAACGGCTTATCAGGTGCAGGTTCACTCACTGAAAATACTACAGGTAACTTAGCAATAGGCGGTGTCAATACTAGCTTCACTGGGCCTATTACCTTGACCAATGGCAACTTACAAATTGCTAATGACAATGTAGATCCATTAGGCACAGGCACGCTTAATCTAAATGGTGGTGTGTTACTGGCTTCTGTCGCGGCTACCGCTAATCCTGTGACCAATACGTATATAGTCGGAGGCAATGTCATTATTGGTGGCGCTCAAAATCTAACATTAAGTGGCGGGGGAACATTGAACAATGGTACTACGTTCACTAATCAGAATACGGCTACCACTACCCTCAGTGGTGCACTCACCAGTAGCGGCGCACTCTCTCAAAATGGCAGCGGCATATTGGTACTCTCTAATGGTGGTAATAATTACAGTGGTACGACTACCGTGAATGCGGGCACACTGCAACTGGGAGGAGTTAATGCGATTCCCAATGTGAGTGATGTCACTGTCGCATCTGGCGCGCTTTTAAATCTTAATAATAATAGCGATGCAATTGGTTCACTGGCCGGTGCGGGCAATGTGTCATTAGGTTCTGCAACACTGGCTACCAGTGATAATCAATCTACTACCTTCAGTGGTAGCATGAGTGGCACAGGTGGTTTTACCAAAGGCGGAACAGGCACACTGATCTTTTCTGGAAATAATAATTACAATGGCGCGACGCTCATTAACGATGGTGTACTCAGTATTGCGAGTGCAACAGGTCTTGGTAATTCATCCGGTGTATCCGTGACTTCTGGTACCACTTTAAATATTAATGGCGTGAATATTGCTACTGTCATTCCCATGTTATTAAACAATGGCAGCTTAACCGGTACGGGTACAGCCAGTGTTACAGGCACGGTTACCTTAAGTGGTGGTAGTACGGACACCATCACCAGTAATACGCTAGGTAATATCTTCACATTAAATGGTGGTGTCACTGGCGCAGCGAATTTATCTTTGCAAGGGCCGGGCACCATACAACTTAATAATAGTCTCACCGCATTGACTACGCTCACCAGTGCAGCTCCTCTTACACTTGGAGGAATAGGTGTAAACACCACGGGTACGCAAACGTATAATGCACCGCTTACTTTGGCAGGAAATAGCAACCTAGTCAGTACGGGTAGCACTATTGCAATTAACAACACGGTCAACGGTGACTTCAATTTTAGTGCGACCAGCAGTGGCAGCACGACCCTGGCCAATGAAATAGGTAACACTACACCACTAGCAAGTTTAACCGTGAGTGGTAGTGCCATTGATGTCAATACAGATGTGATCAGCACGGTTGGAAATCAACTCTACAATAATCCTGTGGTATTAGGTAATGCAACTGTATCACTCACGGGTAATAACATTACTATGTCAAACACACTCTCAGGCAGTGGTGATGCTCTCGCAATTAATGGCACAGGAACAGTCACGTTGAATGGCGTGCCTACCTTAGGCAGTTTAAATGCAACAGGCAGTGCGATTGATCTCAATACGACTAATATCACGACCAGCGGAAATCAAACGTATACGGGAGCCGTCACCTTGGGTACGAATATGACATTGACCGGTTCTACGATTACGCTCAATAGCGGTGTTGGTGGCAATCAAAATTTTGCTTTAAATGGCAATTCATTAAATCTCTTTGGCTCACTCGCGCTCAATAATGTGACGGTAACCGGAACCGGTGGGAATAATAGCTTTACATTGGATACCAATAGTTCGCAAAATTGGTCCATCACCGCTAGCAATGGCGGCAATCTGCCGGGGATTCCTGGTGTCGCGGGCACATTTAATTTTAGCAACATACAAAATGTCGCCGGTGGCAATAGCAATAATAACTTCATTTTAAACGGAGGCTCACTCGCAGGTAGTCTATCAGGCGGCACAGGCGCGAATAGCTTGACCGCTAATAACATAGTCAATATCTGGAACATCAGTGGCGCTAATACAGGGACAGTCACCGATATAGGAGGTGGCTTTACCAGTATTCAAAATCTCAATGGCGGTGGTAATACGGATACCTTTAACTTAACGGGCGGGTCTATTTCTGGCACCATCAACGGCAATGGCAGTAATGCCACTCTCGTAGGCAACAACGCATCAAGTACCTGGAATATCACGGGAACGAATACCGGATCAGTCACGGGAGTCAATGGATTTACCGGCATTCAAAATTTAACCGGTGGCAGCGGTGGCAATAACTTTGTCTTTGCGGATAACGCCAGCATCAGTGGCACGGTTAACGGTGGCTCATTAGCCAATACCAATACCTTAAACTATAACGCTTACAGCACGCCGGTTAATGTCAATCTCACCTCTACTATTTTCCAAGGCACTAGCATGAATGGCGGTTCGCCTATTACTTCTTTTGTGAACATCAATAATTTGATAGGCAATGGCACGAATATTAATCTCATAACCTTGCCGAATAAGACCAATGCGTTAGTAATTACGGGACCAAGACAAGGCTTTATAAATGATCCTTTGTTCTTTAGCGGATTTACTAATCTCACTAGTTTAAGCGGTGCCGATACCGTTCTTTTCAATGTGCCCGCTTCTATTAATCCTGCCGATCATACTGCCGTGGTTGATGGAGTGACCATGACATTCAATGGCTTCACCTTCGTGACTCCTCCATCACCAGTCCCACCTGTGCCACCGGATACGACACCTATAGATGTCTCCGCCATTATTCAACAACCGCAAACCAATGCAGCGGATAGTAATTCTGTCTACACGAATGCAGCGGCCAGTGATGTCAATCAGAATCTTAATCAGTTAGTCACCGATGCTATTAATAATTACGATGCTTATCTGAAACAAATTGTCATCAATCCTTATTGCTATCAAACGGCACAATAGAGGTCAGGTCTCAAAAGAATACTTGTTTTTTGTTTGAAAAGACTTAAAATGAGCATAAAGAAATAAAATAATACCTACGAAATCCAAGACAAATTCATCTAAGCTGAATCATATAAAGACTCACATAAATAACGAGGAAACAATAATGCAAGATAGAAACCCGACAGCGCTTCTTCCCCAAGAAATCATACTCTTGATTTATAGTTTTCTAACGGATATCAAAGATTTAACAACTCTATTGCTGGTTAGCAAACAGCTTAGCTCACTGGCTGATAGTAAAGATAATTGGAAACAGTTGTATTTCACTTTTTATTCAAATGACGGCAATGATGGAATACCGCCAACGGATACAACCGAATCTACAGTTGATTATAAAAAATGCTTCAGAGACGGATTAGCCGCGATAAGAAATGTAAAACCAGGCGTTGAATTGCCATTTTATCAAACCTATGCTTTCCTACTTATACAAAAACGTCATATCACGCTTGCCGAGTTTCAGAGGTATTTGGAAGGTTTAGGATCTGCTAGGCAGCAAAACTGTTTAAAAGCGACACTGAGCAATGGATTTACTTTATTGCATCATGCCGCTGCCTTAGGCAAAGCCGACATAGCCCGTTATCTATGCAAATTTATTGATAACTATTTTATCAGTCAATATGGCAATCCTCTTGAAGTAGCGATCAGACTAGGACAAACGTCTGTGGTGGCCTTGTTTTTTAATGAGTTAAGAATGAAACAAGTAACCGAGACTTGGTTTGTTACGGCCATTTCTTCGTCTAGCATAGAATGCGTCAGATTTTTGTTGCAGAATGGATACCACGTCTTTTTGCGAACGAATAAAGATACCGCCTTAGGAAAGGTCATTGCTAACCTTGATGCAGAAATGTTTACTCTTTTAATTGAATGGGGAGCTCAGATCACTCTAAACAATCTCCTGAATATATTTAAGCTTGAGGATAGAAGTCCGCACCTTCAAAGGGAAGCAAAAAAAGTTGCCCTTTATCAGACATTATTTTCACTGATGAAACAAGAAAAAATAAGCCTTACCAGAGAAGCCTGTCAACAAACTATTTTCCTAGCAGATAATTATAGTGCTTACCATACTTTCAAAAGTTACTTTCAGCTTGAGCATTCTCCATTGGAAGAATTAGCTCTGCTTGCTCAAGCCGGATCGTTTCATATCTTCCGTGAGGTATTATTATACCTTAGAGATAATCAGCCAGAAATACTAAGGGATATTTCATTGGAAAGGTATGGTCAACTTCTGTATGAATGTATCGCTCACTATCTTAATCCTCTTTCTCGTTCTCCTAAGGATATCCTTCCTAGCGTCCAAGTTCTTCTTGATTTAAAAGATATTAAGGACATCAATTTAATTAAAAATCCAAGTACAGACGATACGTTTTTTCATCTCGCCTGTTATCAAATCCGCATGCATATTGAGCTTGGAAATTATGAAATGTCAGGCCAGATTGAAGAGGACTGGACTTGGGTAAAAAATATCGTTTATTTTTTTATGGAACGAGGAGCAGACATTCATTTGCTCAATGATAAGAAGGAATCCCCTTTCAGTGTCTCCGAATATGGAACGCAGTTACAAATGTATGCATTTCAAGCTCAGCGGCAACCGCAAATAAAAAAAGAAATGGATGAATTAAAAGCAGAAAACGAAAGATTGCGGTCCGTTATCTCTAGCCAGCAAAAACAAATTGATACATTGATGGCTGATATTCCCACTCCTAAAAAAGAAAAAAAACGCAAACATGAGGATAGTCGGGAGAAAGAAGTTGATAACCCTGTCGTTGACTCTTCAAAAAGACAATGTCTGGGTACTCATGCATTGCCGTCTTTAACCCAAACCGCTTCTAATTTTTATCAATTGTCCACGGAGAATGCGAGTACATTACCGGCGAATCCCAATACGCTTCATCCCTGATTGATGACTAAAGAATTAGTCAACATTTGAGACTTGACCCCTGCATTAGGGTTAGCTCTCATAGCAAACATCCCATATTCAGAAGCAGGGGCAGGTGGAAGTTGATGAACTTGATAATCGGGCAAATGTTTAGCGATATACCATTCCGCATAACTTTTAAACTTCCAAACTAAGGCGGGTAATTGAAAATTCTTTGGATAGTTGTCATGGGAGTGCGCAAGTAGATAAATGCCCCAAATAGCTTGTATCACTAAGCGCATTTCCGTAGGTAAATACATCGTTTTATTTTGTTCACTGAAAACATAATCCGCACTGTCATTAAATGAATATCCCTTCTTCAATAAGGTGAATAAAGCTGGTAATAATAAGACAGAAAAAAATAAAGGCAAGCTGATAGCTTGATTTTTATAGATTTGCATATCCATGTCACACTGAACATGATGCATCATATTAAAATAATCTGTCTCAGCTTGATGTGTGGATAATAAAGGGAAAATGATATCTAAGAGTTGATGATCTTGTAAGGCAAGGAAAATGGGCCTTGCATAACCACTATTGCATATTTTCATACATTGATGCAGTAAACGGCCAGGGGGTAGATAAGTTAAATGATGTTTACAAGTTGAAATAGCATGAATGACAGATTCATCTAATCGAAGAGGGAGTGTTTGATGAAATTTAAGGCCTCTTATCATTTGCAGAGCATCACGTTTGAACATCATTTCTGGGTCTGCAACGGAACGCAGTATTTTATTTTCCATATCTGCCCAGGCACTGGGATCACAGGTGGTTACTTCCTTTGTTGTTGGATCATAAAGAAAGGTATTGCAAGTGAAATCACGATGGAGATAGTCAAATTCCGGGCTTCTTGAAAAATTCCAATCATAAATAATTTGACCCGTATGTTCATTCAAAAGATAAACAGGAGAGGAATGTTCCGGTGGTTTTCCACGATAAGTAGCAATCTGGACAGGGGTGCTCAGTTGATACACTAAAACAATAGGGTAAGATTTACTCACTATTTCGCAAGAGTAGCCAATTGACCTAAGAATATTAATAATTTCATCAGGCATCCATGGGCCGACAATATCCACATCGGATTGTGGATTGTTTAAACCTAATAGCGCATCGCGAACTTTACCACCCGTTACGCGACTTCCAGGCAGCAGGTTCGAGATGGTTAAAACATCTAAGTCAAGAGGTATATCACAGGTAAAGATAGAATGATGAGTAAGAATAGGCTCATTTTTTTCTAGTACCGTTTCATTTTCTGGAAGCGTAGCTAAAGGTGGCTCTGGTGTATCCGTGTGATCCGCATATCTACTCTGATAAATTTCCTTGTCAGCCTCTTCATCTGCCACATAAAGTATATTTTCTAATCGAGCTAATTCCTGCTCAGCGAAACATTGATAAATGGTTAGCCGAGAATAAACAGGCTCGTATTGATGATGTACGGCTAGACTAATGGTTTCTTTATAAGCGTCAACGGCTTGCTTTCTTTTCTCATTCGCCTGCTCTTCTTCTTTGATCATCGTAGACCAAATTCTATAGCAATCAGCAAGACTAGATATGGCTTGTATTTTGTAAATAATATCATTTTTAGCACGGGCTTCTGCAAATGCTTTTTTGTAAGCTATTTCAGCCTGGGAAAATTGTTTTTTATTGAAATAGCCATAGGCGATTTCTAAGTGAGGGGTTGCTTTTACTTGAGTCTGTTTTTTTCTCCTTCTTCTACGTCGGGGTTGTTTATCCGGTTCTTTGCTTTGTTCATGGCTTTTTTGTGGGAGATTGGTGCTGTTTTTTTTTCGCTCTTTAGTTAGCTTTTTTATCATCTTTTTATTTTTTTTCAATTCATCATATTCTGCAATGAATTTTTCCGCATTATTATCAGCCACTTTAGCAGCGGTCTTTTCCTTTAACGTTTGACTAAGCATTTCGTGAATGGATAATAAAGGGCGTCTAAATGACTTAGGAAGACAATTGATAACTTCTGGAAGTGCATCAAGGCTTTCTAAGAAATCAGTTTGATTGCTTAATAACACGGCGCTAGCTTTTGTATTAATGTGTTTTAAAAGGTCACTAGCAATTAATTGTAAAGGTTGTAAGCATGATTGGATATTACGAATGTGTTCATCAGTAAAAATTTCATCAAGTTCTTGAAAATAAGCGTCCGGCATGGGCAATTTCTTTTTACAGAGCAAAAATAATTGATTCAGATGATCAGTTATTTTAACAAGAGGTGTGAGCAAGGGCTCCATTATTTTTAATGGAGCTAGCTTTTGCTGAATTTCTATTATCGCAACCAAATAAGCTGTTAATTGTGCTTCAATCAGCTGAAAAAATTTTTCATCGTTTATCTTGTAAAGATAAAATAGAACGATAGTCATTTCATGTAAAAAAGTGGTTTCATTTGGAATGGTAGCTGCGATGAGCTTTTTCAAACTAACATAATCAGGATGCTTTAATTTACTTGCTTGCTCATAATCACCTAATAGAAGATACCCTGTCATCTTTAAAATACT
>Ga0207084_1089_pt1 | contig 19282 bp, 14 predicted proteins | sample Alteio_BWMinHeat_55_FD_153543 | JGI IMG/M metagenome (GOLD analysis project Ga0207084, IMG submission 153543) | Enriched cells from forest soil in Barre Woods Harvard Forest LTER site, Petersham, Massachusetts, United States -... | ecosystem: Environmental > Terrestrial > Soil > Temperate forest >...
TTGATAATTTAACATTTAATTTACCGCCTGGTGCTGTGATGGGGATTATTGGCCCAAATGGTGCGGGAAAATCAAGTTTATTTAAGATTTTGACTGGACTTGATACGCAAGACAAAGGTGATTTTCGCCTAGGTAATGCAGTGCAATTATCCTATGTTGATCAAAGCCGCGATGCTTTAAATGGAAGTAAAACTGTTTGGCAGGAAATTTCTAATGAACAGGAAATCATGATGATTGGTACATATCAAATGCAATCTCGTGCCTATGTGGGTCGTTTTAATTTTAAGGGAACCGATCAACAGAAAATTATTAAAGATCTTTCTGGCGGCGAACGTAATCGCGTACATCTCGCCAAATTACTCAGTCATGGCGGCAATCTCTTGCTGCTTGATGAACCGACTAATGATTTAGATGTAGAAACTTTGCGTGCCTTAGAAGAAGCTATTCTGAGTTTCCCTGGCTGTAGTATGGTGATTTCACATGATCGCTGGTTCCTTGATCGCGTTGCGACGCATATTCTCGCCTTTGAAGGAGATAGTAGTGTGAATTTCTTTGCGGGCAATTATACTGAATATGAGGCGGATCGTATCAATCGCTTGGGTGAAAAGGCTGCGCAACCACATCGAATGAAATATAAGAAATTAGAGACGTGAATATAGAACAGATCGAAAATGTTTTAGCGCAATTATACGGGCTGACTGGCAAAGTCAGTCCCTTGGCTGGTGAATATGATGATAATTTTCATCTCGAAACGGCGAATGGCCAAGAATTTTTATTAAAGATATCACATAGCAAAGAAGAACAAGCCAATGTGATGATGCAGAATGCCGTGTTAGAACACTTGGGCGCTCAAGCACAATCCTTTTATTATCCTCACTTGCAAGCCACTATAAATCAAGAATGGATTGGTCATGCGACACTGGATCACAGTCAACGCATGCTGCGCGTATTTACCTATCTGCCGGATAAATTAATGGCAGAGATCAAGCAGCCATCTCAGGCCTTAATCGAAAATTTAGGCATCCAATTAGCACATTTGACGCTAGCCTTGCAAGGTTTGCAACATGAGACCGCTAAGCGATATTCGCAATGGGATTTAAAACAAGCTCTATGGATGCAAGCGCAATTAACTCAAATTGAAAATGTAAAAGATCGGGAATATGCGGCTGCTTGTTTGAAAATATTTGCAAGTGAAGTCCGGCCTGTTCTACCTTTTCTTCGACAAAGTATCATACATGGCGATATTAATAATTATAATGTGATGGTGGCTGCTGATGGCGAAACGGTTTCTGGCTTTATTGATTTTGGTGATGTAGTAGAAACAGCGACTATTTGTGAATTAGCGATTGCACTTGCCTATGTGATGTTGGATAAACCTGACCCAATCGCAAGCGCAATGCAAATGATTAAAGCCTATCATCGTGCGTATCCTTTGCAAGAAAATGAAATTGATATTCTCTTTCATTTAATTTGTATCAGGCTTTGCATGACGGTAGTCGTTGCGGCTATTCGAAAAAAAGAAGAGGAAAATCAGGCTTATCTTACTATTTCTGAAAAACCTGCCTGGGATTTATTAAAAAAATTATGCGCTATGGATGCAATGCTTGTCACTGCAGGTATTCGTGAAGTCTGTCAATTGCCTTCTTCCAATCAAGAAAATATTTATGCAGCTAGAAAAAAATGGCTAGGCCGCAATCTTAAACTTGCTTATGAGAAGCCACTGCATTTAGTGAGAGGTCTAGGCCCCTATCTTTTTGATGAAGAAGGGCGTCGATATGTCGACTGTGTCAATAATGTTGCGCACGTGGGCCATTGTCATCCCAAGGTTGTTGCTGCGGGTCAAGAACAGATGGCGCGTTTGAATACGAATACACGATACTTACATGAAAATTTATCTCACTATGCAGAACGTCTTGTGGCTACCTTGCCGGCGCCCTTAGAAGTGTGTTTTTTTGTCTGCTCTGGCAGTGAAGCGAATGAATTAGCATTACGCATGGCAGAAACGCATAGTAAAGGCAGTCATTTTTTAGTGATTGATCATGCCTATCATGGCAACACATCAAGATTAATTGATTTAAGTCCTTATAAATTTAATGGGCCTGGTGGACGAAGAAAACCAGATTATGTAGCTGTCTTACCCATGCTGCATGAAGGGGAAGATTTGGCTTCCTTAGATTTAAAGCTCGCTGAGATTGATGCAAACTTGGCTGCCTTCATTGGAGAATCCTTGATTAGTTGCGGTGGTCAAGTGATATTGCCGGCCCAGTATTTACAGCATGTTTATAAAGCGGTGCGTCAAGCGGGCGGTGCATGTATTGCTGATGAAGTTCAAGTGGGCCTGGGTCGTGTGGGATCGCATTTTTGGGGTTTTGAAACGCAAGGCGTTGTTCCGGATATTGTTACTATCGGCAAGCCTTTGGGAAATGGCTATCCCATGGCAGCTGTGGTTACTACACGTGAGATTGCAGAATCATTTAATAATGGTATGGAATATTTCAATACTTTTGGCGGCAATCCTGTTGCTTGCGCGATTGGTTTAGCGGTGTTAGATGTCTTGGCAGAAGAAAATTTACAGGCTAATGCATTTACCGTTGGCAATTATTTCAAATCACAATTAGAGCACTTAAAAGAAGAATATGCCTGTGTGCATGCAGTGCGTGGGATGGGGCTTTTTCTTGGCATAGAGTTGTTACTAGTTGATCAAGTGCCTGAAGAGACAAGACGACTTAGCGCAAAGATCGTTAATCAAATGAAAGAGCGAGGTGTTTTACTGAGTGCTGATGGTCCTTTGGGGAATGTTATTAAAATAAAACCACCGTTGGTGTTTTCTAGAGAGGATGCGGATGTTGTGGTGGGGAATTTGAGGGAAGTCTTAAAAAGTTAATGGATGTGCATGTTGCTTTATGCTCATGACAATGAGGCGGGTCCTGTCACGGGAATAATGTTTTTCGTGCTCGCAAGCTCCGCGCGAAAAAGCATTATTCCCGCGCCACCCGCTAAAGGTTTAAGTTATGCATCGGAAAAACTATCGAGACTATATCTTAGTTCAGAAAGAAAAATAGCAAACGTTCACGCCTAGTATGTAAAGTCATCTGCAAGGACTCTGTCATGCCAGCCGCACGCTCTTTGTGCGAGGTGGCATCCAGAAAATTGTCTAAAATCCTAGATGCCATACCAGCTAGAAGCATGCTGGTATGACAAAAACATGCTGGCATGACAGCGTGGTGTGAAAACTTACGAAAAATGAGGTGGGCTATTAAAGCTTTTCTTACGTTGTACATTGATCTTTAGCGGGTGGCGCGGGAATAATGCTTTTTCGCGCGGAGCTTGCGAGCACGAAAAACATTATTCCCGTGACAGGACCCGCCTCACTATCATAGGCATACAGCAACACACAGCTATCCCTGTCTCAATGCGGGAACAATTGTCCTTCTATCTACACATCGCATACCAAGCTGTGAATTAAAACAAACCGGTGCATGACCCATACTTGCCTGTCCATCAATCTGCATCACATGCTGATTGAACTTTTCTTTAGGCGGGAAAGGATTTTCACCACCAACTTCTATTTCTTTAAATCGAGTATTATGTTCCAAAGTAGAAATGCCAATTAAGGTCATGCGATTCAAGGCGACATATAAATAATCAATATAACTATCGTTTAAGGCAAAGGCACCTTGGTCATGGATTTCATCGACTACCAAGCTCAATTTTCTAATGACTGGATTATTGGCAAGTGCAGCTGCACCAGCATCACTAATGAAGTTAGAATCTGCAGATATATTGTAAGTCCAGGTTGATGCTAATTCTATTGCTCCCTTATCTTTTACGGTACAAGCTGATACATCCAAGCTGTCATATACCTTATGCTGTGCTAAGGCAATTACGCCTTCATCGCCAATACCATAATTAGCAGCTAGATACAAATCGATAAATGAAGCATTACTTGCTAATCCTTTTGCGCCTAGTGCTGTGATTTTTTGATTTTCTAAAGCGATTTGTTTGATGCTTTGATTCGAGCCAAACGCTTCTGCACCTTCATCACCAATGGCATGCGTATTTTTCTCACCAAAGATACCACCGCTTAAATCTAATATGCTTAAGCTGTTATTTGCTGCTAATGCTTTTGCACCCTTTAAGCCAACTTCTGCCCCCATGAAATCTAAGTTTGTAATATTTCGATTGCCTGCCAAAGCGATCGCACCTGCGTCACCCACATTAGTATAATAGAGATATAATTTCTTGAGATGAGATTTTTCACCCAAGGCAATGGCACCCGCATCGTCCACATTGGTTTGACCCATTGTCAAAAAACTTAAATTAGGATTATCAGCCAAAGCAATTGCCGTCTTAGACGTAATTTGAAAATTTGCCCATAGGGTTAATGCTTGTAAAGAATGATTTTGCGCAATAGCAAGACCGCCTTCATCGCTAAGATTATTGTCGCCTAAGTTTAATACGGTTAAATGTGTATTCTTTGCTAATATTTTTGCTCCTTCATCACCGATAGAATTAAAAGATAAATTTAAGGAAGTTAGGGCTGGATGATTGGCAAATGCAGCAACATCCTTTGCTTCTAAACCACCTTTACAAATGCCATTTTCATCACAATCATGTTTTTCTGTACGGCCAAGATTTAAGGAAATTAAAGTATTAATCGTAGCAAGTTGAACGACAGCGCTAGGACTCAGTTTATTATTTCCCTCTAAATTGACCGTTGTAACCTGGGGATTATTTTGTAAATAAGAAATAATAGTTGGCATATCAGCATCTTCAACATCACTGAAACTTAAATCTAATATGCTCCGATCGCTAACATAGCCAGCTATATTTGCACGATTAAATTTTGCATGTTTGGCAAGGGTGCCAGTTTTCTTAATGATAACCTTATTGATATCAACAGTGGGCAGGGGATTTGCATAACTTATAACAGCATGACTAAGCAAAGCAGTCAGCGATAGTGTAAATAGCGTTTTATTCATGATTCATATCCTTGAAATAATAATAGACGGATTATCCAGTTGAGAAATGAAAATGTCTATAAATATTGATAAAAGCGATTTATACTGATTTTTGGTTAATAAGGGAATGCACACATGCCAGTAACGCATTTATTGAAAGTATCTCGCTTAGAAGGCTTAACAGATGGCGTATTTTCTATCGCAATGACGATCATGGTGCTTAACCTTCACGTGCCAGAACAACTGAAGACACCGGATGTCAGTATTCAGCTTCAATCCAATATTTATACCAATCTCTATATGTATGCAGGTAGTTTCATTATTTTAGGCACGCATTGGATTGCGATGAATTTTCAATGGGGTTTGCTTGAAAAATTAAATAGAATTTATTTATGGGCAAATATGTTTTATTTGATGGCGGTCTGTGTCATACCATTTTCATCAAATTTATTAGTCGCCTATCCGCACAGTATTTATAGTATTAATTTTTATGCGATTAATTTGCTGTGCACCAGTCTAGGACAAATTATCACCTTGCAATGTGCTCAATATTATAGATTAAATAAAAACACCTATCGTCGTGAAATCTATCTCGCGGCCTTATTAAGAATATTGGTAGCGCCTGTATTCTACGTGAGTTCTTTGATTATGGCGCATTGGGACACGACAATAGCATTTATCTTGCTAGTCTTACCGACAGCTATTTATCTTATTCCTGGACGTATAGATCATTATGAGGGTGTGGCACCTGAGTGATTATGCAGTCTTCGCGATAAGATTTTTTAGAATCTCAGGCACATAGGGTCGATTGCGATTATTGCCATCGATACAGACACCGACATTATGCGATTTTGCCATGAGAGTATCATCGGACAGATGTCTTAGCTCTTGCTTGAATGCAATTCGAATATTACCTTCGGGAACTAATTCACAAGTCACATAAAATTTATCTTCAGCTTTTAAAGCTTTTTTAAATTCTATGCTGGTAGAGGTTAAAAATAAATATTGCTTATTGTCGCTCATTTCAGAAAAAGAAATCCCCATTTCTTTTAAAAATTTATGTCGAGCATGGGCAAAGTAATTAAAGTAATTTGCATTATTGACGACGCCTTGCATGTCAACTTCATTGTCTCTCACTTCAAATTCTAACTTATAAATATCCATCTCATAATACCCCGAAAAAAAGGGTATTATGCGGTATGGCTCAATCTAAATCAATTTTCATTTACTAATCGTAAATGGGACAGACTTAACTAACTGACCATCAACATAAATGTCAACATGATAAGTGCCAACAGGCCAGCCATTATTAGGCTTTGATAGGGAAAATTTAGTTGTGAATGTCTGATTATCATTTAAGTTCTTGGGGACTTGCAGAGATTTCTCATCAATTTTGTAATTGGGCGGTGCTACTTTATTGGTGTCTGCCGCTATCCATTGCGAATTAATCATTTGTCCTTGCTTAACATCATCTGAACTGCATACCAGATAAATGCGAGCTGTGTCTGTTGTAAAAGTACTTTTCTCTTCGCCAGCCTGATCATCACTGTTTACTTGGTCGGTGAGTGTGCAATCAAATTTAGTCAAATTATTTGCAGTATCAGCAAGGCTAAGATGGCAGCTAAAGTTAGTTAATAAAATAACTAAGGCGCAACTACTTATTTTTAATGATTTATTCATGATGAACTCCTCATATAAATTTTATAGTATTCTATAGCTATTTTAACACGATTTAATGAGGAAAAGTTTAATTATAGTAGACGAGTTATGCTGGCGAAATGATCGGCATACTTTGCATTTTTATCTTCAACAATTTTCTTCCCAGCTTGAACAAAGGGATTATCACTGCCAAAGTGCGCTTCACATTCCTTAACAACTTGATTGCGTGAAAATAAGCTAAATGATTTGTAAAGTGATTTACCTTGATCAAGGCCAAAATGATCAATGAATTCTCCGTATAATAAGGTTTTGGCATTGGCATAATAGCAAATGGGTGTCTTATAAATGGGTTGAATCACGTGAGGGTGAGTAGTGAAACGGGAATTTGCTATCTTAGGAATTTCCTTGAATAGTAAGTTTACTGCGTATTCTTTAGATAAATATTGTGATAGAGATAGAGCATCAATGATATTATTAAGCTTATCTGCTGAAAAAATTAAACTCTGTAATCCTCGATACCGATTATTTTTATAAGAAACGGATTTTCGTTCCCTTAATAAAGGGCCTCTATCTGCAATAGACAGCATATATCGGTTAGGGCCCAATTTTTTAATACTGCAAGCACTAAAATGTAATAAGAACCCACTTGCTAGTAGGACAGATTCATTAATAGCTAATTTATCAATTTGGCAGACAGCATCTTCGACTCTTTTATGGTGCATGTCTTCTCTAAATTTCAAGAAGGGCATGAATGCAGTGACTGTAAAAGCATCCTCATCAAAATCAAAAAAATAAGTATGGCTTAATAATTTAATCATTGATGAAATTTTAGCTTGTCCTGGATCATCGACAAGCGAAGAAAATAAAAATAAATAATTTGCTAGTGTGCTTACGCCTTCATCCCTACCGCCAATACCATCAAAATAAGTATTTTTTGTCTCTATTAATTGGGATAATTTTGCACCGCCTAATACGAAATAAAGACGTTTGGCTGCATGAATAGCAGATTCATCAATGGTTATATTTTCAATTGAATCACTCAAGCCCGCTTCCTGTATTTTTTGATAAATGTAATCTCTCATTTTTGTATTATTGCTAAGACTGGCAGCTTGAATAATTTTTCGTGTATTAATTTTTAATGTTTCTGGATGCTGGTCTATCAAATATTTTACTGATTCAAAAGCTCTAAAATCGATGCATGTTTCCAGCAAGCCGCATTCTTTATTAATTATCGTATTAAGATCAGCGCCATTTGCAATTAATAAGGGTAGATAGTCAACTAAATTGAAAGAGGCTGCGAAGGAAAGTGCACAACCATGATTCTTACAATAGTCAATGAGGGTTGTTGTCACTATTTTAAATTGAAGCAAGGTTTGATTTTCTTCTCCTTGCATTTCTTCATGAAGAAGATCAAGCTTTTGATTGATATCGTATATAGAAGCTTGAATATTGTTTTCTAATACATGAGTAACATAGGATTTAATTTCATCTACAAGAGATGATTGATAATTGATTTGATGAATGTAATCATTCAACATCAATGTGCCCAGATAGGCAGGAAGATGATTTCGAAACATACATAACTCTCGTTTGTGTGAATCTAACTGTTATTAATGAGAAATACTATATCATAGTTTAAATAATTATCAAAGATCTCATTTAATCATGCTCATATTCAAATAATAAATCAGCACCATGATCAAAACTACTGGTCTCTGACTGGATGGAAAGCAGCTTATTGATTCGATATTTTATATTTAAAACAGAAAGCGGACGAAAGACACCAACACGATATTGAATTAATATTTTCCGACCCAATTTTTTCTCGATATTCAACGCTGTATTAGTCTGTAGACGATTACTTTCTGAATTAAAAGTTTGAATATCACTGAGGCCAATTGTTTTTATACCAAGCGTGTTTTTAATTTTATTTGTGATTTGAGTTACTTGTGTTGATGGAGAAGTTAAATTAGATGAGAGACTTGTGAGTAAAGATAGACTACTGAGATTTTTAATTTGTGATTGCGGATAGCCAAATAACAAGTAAGATAAAATATCATTCTGTGGCAGGCCGCTAGGTAGAGAAAATAGGCTAACAAGCGGATCTTCGAATGTGCCCTTGATCCAAACACCAACCGATAATTTTCTTAATCCTTGATAGATAGCCTGGCTGTGATGCTCACCACTGCGATCTTCGGCAAAAGATGCTGTATTAACTCGCTTTATAGTTTTGATATCAATGCCTGGAGTAGTTAATACATTATGTGCATAAATCAGACGACCCCGCCTGATTTTAAGTGATTGACCATAGGCTTGATAAAAGCCTTTTCTTGTCGACAATTCACCGGCAGCATAGGCAAATTGATTGGCTTCCTTGCTAATCCATAATCTGCCCTTCAAAAAGGTCGTCAAATTGTGGTAGGAAATATAAATATCTCGATCTAATACTAATTCGATTTGTGCAGAAAGTTCAGGCATTGGATTAGTCATTTTCTTAGTTTCCCCTTTGATGATAACTTCATTGGGCAGCGTGGTCAGCATACTAAAATCATCGGGTGTAATACGCGCTGAATTAAGCACTAATTTTCCAGTTACATTTGTATGATCAGTATTGTAATCAATTTTGATTTGAGGAGATGCTGTTATTTTATATTCGTGTAAATTGACAAGAAGTAAGTGATCACCTTGAATCTGGATATTGCTAGCAAATGAAGGATCGCTGAGGTTTATGCTTCCCAGTGATCTTGCTAAACTCTTGCCTGACTTAAATGCGAGATTAAAATGAATAAGGCCATTTGCATAATTTAATGTTTGGATAGTCATATCAGTGAAGCTCAAATTCAATGAGGGAAGAAATATTCGTCCACTTAATTGATTATTTCCTAGGGTATTCAGGTCAATAATAACTTCCTTCGTCTTCAATTTGAGCCGTGTAATCTTGATTTCACCACGACGATAGTTCAATGAAAATTGAACTTGTTGTGGATAAGAAGGTGCTTGTTTTGGTAATGAAATATCTGCTCCATTAATGCAGAGATCCACAATGGATAAATATTTTAGCCAGCCTAGTGAAGTAGGCTGTGAAGAATTGTTTTTCTTAATGATTATTTTAATCGTATTAATATCAAGTTTATTGATTTGCAAATAGCCGCCAAATAATGCCAGCCATGACAAGTTAGTATCAAGTTTCTTGATGGTGATCGAATGACTTGAAGATGAATAAGCGATATTCTCAAGTGCCAATCCATCGACAAGGTTGCCCTGTATTTTTTCAACTTTCAAATGTCCATTTGAAATTCGAATGATATTGCTGACTAGGAAACTTGAGCCAGCCGATGTCGCTAGCAGAAAATATAGAGATGTGAATAAGAGTGAGCATGTCATCAATATGAGTATTAGTCGTTTCAAAATTCTGGCCCTATACTGAATTCAATGGAATAGGGTTTACGAGGCTTATTGATAGCTTGCGCAAAATATACTTTGATAGGGCCAATGTATGAGGAATAGATAATGCCAATGCCTGCACCCTTATACAGGGAATCGCCATAATGGTTTGTGGCAGTGCCTTCATCATAGAAGACCGAAGCCCACCAATTGTCCTTTATTTGATGTTGATATTCTGCGCTTGCCGTATATAAATAACGTCCTGGCCCAATGCTGCTATCTGGATAGCCTCGAATGGTATTGATGCCGCCTGCAAAAAATCGCATAGAAAGTGGTAAGGCCTTTAACTTGTTGATGAGGGTATAGCCTAAATCAGTTTTGAAAATGAGATGTGAATAGGGGGTAGGTGAAAATAAGTATTTTGCCTTTAATTCTGCTTGAAGAAAATTAGTCGTAGAGCCAATGGATTGAGATGCGCCGCGCAAAGTTAAACTAGCCAATTTTCCTTCTGTTGGATTAATCAAGTCATTGCTATCATTATAAGTCAGATTAATATGGGGATATAAAAATTCGCTTATTTCTGCTGGTTTATTTCTAATTTTATAATGTTCAACTAAATAATTTATGTCAATGTTGGTTTGCAACTTGTTTTTCATTGTTGTATAGCCAGCTGTGAGTGTGCCTGAACTACTGCTGCCATTTTTTGGTAAAAATCGTTGATAATTTAAACCAAGCAACCAGTGATCAGTTAGGGGATTGTTTCCTGGAATATAATATTTGGCAGCGAGTTCCGAGAGAACAGAAGATAATTTTAATTGCGCATCAAAATGCTGGCCTGAATTAGATATTCTTCGTAAACTTAAACCAGCCGATAAGCGTGCGCCTGTATAGGTGCCATAGCCAATGCCCACACTATATTTTTTAGCCTTGGCAACTGCGATATCCACGCGAATGGGAATATGATGATTGCGAGCATTTCGAATATCGGGTGTGACTGAGCAATGTTGAAAGTAATCATTGCTCGATAATTTTTGTTGAAGTGCAATTAATTTTTCGCTTGAAAAAACACTGTTGGGAGAAAAGTGGATCATGCGTTTAAGAAAATCGTTTGAATAGGGATTGTCATTAAAAATCACATCGCCAAAATAATATTGCTCTTCAGTTTGCACTTTTAAAATGATGCTGGCCGTACTCTGCTTAAGGTCGATGACGACCTTGTTATTTTCAATATGAGCATTGATATAGCCTTGATTATTGATCACATGAAAAAGATGGATTTTTGCCTGTTGGTAATCGTTAACATCAAAGCGACCACCTATTTTTAAAAAATTATCGACTGCAAGGCGAATGTTTGAATTTGATTTACCTGGGCCTTGAATGGAAATGAGTAATTGCTTGATGATAATGGGTTTGCCTGGGTCGATGCTAAAGTTCGCTGTCCAATGTGATTTCTGCTGAATGAGTTTGGATTGAATTCGTGGTGTAAAATAACCATAGGGTTGCATTGCTGTTTGAATATCTTGTGTTGCCTGATTATAGATGGAGTGTATTTTACTTGCTGTTAATTCACCCTGCGATTGAACCAAAATATGAAGACGTGCTTGTACATTTTCCAGGGTTTTACCTTGAATGCCATTAAAATTCATCGTTAATTTTTCTGAAGCATTGGCAAGAGAATAAAAGACGAAAAACAAAATTATGCTCAGAAAAAGCTTGTGAAAGCGCAACATCACCCACCACTCGTCTGTTTTATTATGTATTTTTAAGGAAAGCTAGTTTAGCATTTAGGCAGCTAAATAGAAATAAGCGATTGCGGTGTATGCTTATTTAAGATAAGTTCTAACTATATGAAATAGCTATAAATTATCCAGATAAATTTCTGACTAATATTAGTTTAAGAAATAATATGTACAATACAAGCCATTATTAAAATATAAAACGATGAGTGTAAACATGCAGAGACATTTACGTGATAGCAAAGGCAATACTGTGCTTCATAAGGTCATTAAGATGGCAGGAAATTATGCCGATTTGCTAAGCACCTTAAAGCAAATGAATCCTGCTTATTTACGTAAAACATCCTGTCAATATAATTTAAATGGTGAATTACCTATCAATGTCATGCAAGCCATTGTAGATGAAAATAATGATGTAGAGGTAAGGGCAGAGGATGAAGTCTTTCACTTATTATTTAATGCCATGGCCTGTGATGTCGAACCCTTAAACAAAGCCTTGGATTGGGAATCAATCAAATCAGAATATCAACTAAAGCCTGGTAGTCAGTACCATGATGAAATGAAAATAGCTTGTGAAATAGTTAATCAAGTGAGAGAAATTAATCTCGCATCCTGTACACATCCGCAACTGAATGGCTGTCCTGTTTCGGTCATGGATGAAATTGAGGCGAATATAGATAAAGATCGACGCGTTGCTGATAGAATTTTATATAAGCTCATTCTCGATCGAAAAGATATACATTTTATGACATCAATTGGCCATCGTTCTATTGAGCTAGATGCATCTCTTTCAGCTGATGAATATGAAGATTTACTTGAAACTCAAGCGAGGGTATTCATGCAAAATCGACGAGCTGATTGTGGCGAATTCTCTACTTTGATTCAATATTTACTATTCAAAGCAGGTTATCAATCGGATGTTGTTCACATTGATAATGGAGATCACTCTATTGTTGTACTAGGCAGGGATCCCAATTCAAGTACAAGTGATTATAAGGAATGGACAAATGCAATCGTAATTGATGCATGGGAAGGAAGTATTTATCCAGCCAGTGAGATAGAAAAGAAGCTAAAAAACTTTGAATATTTTATTCGAGATAATCGAAATTATGCCTGCGTTGTGCCTTTTGATCCCTATTATCATGAGTTGAGCGTTGAAAATTATATTCAAAAAAAATTGCACAGTCGTATATCATTACATCCTTCTAAAGTGACGGATCAATTCTTGCTTGAATTTAAAGATGACTTATCAGCTAGGGAAATGTATATTTTTCACGAATACATCATGCCAAAACTTCAAAAACTTATTGATGATAGAACTATTACACTTGATGAATTGACAGCATTACATTCTCCAAGAGAAACCTTGATGCATATTTTTCTCGAGCCTGAGATCTTGGATTTAATCATCAATAAAAGCCACTCATTGGCTGATATCGAATATCAAAAAATGAATAGGTTTAAATTTTTTGAGCTGCCAAGAGTGGCGAATAATTTTAATGCAACTTACAGCAATGAGAGATGCAGTTTTTTTTAATAAAACGCTTCAATGCTTTTAATTCATGATTTCTTCCAACAAAGCCTGCATAATTAACCACAAATACTGGTGCATTAAAAGTTTAAATGCATATTTACTGCACCAGTATGCACCTTATAATATGGAGCAGTAAATATGCATTTGCTGATTTATTTCTCCATCGATGATAGCCTATTAGTGGTATATAAAATTAACGATTACCTTGCAATCGAAAATCCTAACTGCTATATTACAGTTTCCAAATGAGAAGATTGCACCAATGACGACATTCGCATTTTTAACAGTTGCTTATCTGATCGCAATTCACTGTGCGACTTCAGTCTATCGTTCAAAATTCCGCGTCAATCCCCGACTGATTTTACTGACTGCTTAGCGACGCTCAATCGCTTACTAGCATCATCTTTGTCAAAAAAATCATTAAATTAAAATCAGTTTCGGAGTTTATGTCATGTTAAATTTACAACAAATTGCTATTGCTCGCGGTGCGCAAAACTTAATAGAAAATATCAATTTTTCCCTATTTGCCAAACAAGTGATTGGTTTGATTGGCGCTAATGGCAGTGGTAAAAGCAGCTTATTTATGGTGATTAAAGGTGAATTGGAAGCTGCAAAGGGTACAATTGAAATTAGCAAACACCTAAAAATGCAATTTTTAGCGCAGGAAACAGAAGCGCTGCCCATTTCTGCTATCAGATTTGTGATTGCTGGCGATAGTAAATTAGACCGCATTCTGACACGCTTGGCTCAAGCAGAACAAGATGAAAATTATGATGTGGTGATGCATTGTCATCAACAATTAAGTGATTGTGATGGCTATACGGCAGAAGCACGTGCTGCAAAAATTCTTGCGGGTCTGGGTTTTACGAATGAGCAATTAGAACAACCTGTTGCCAGTTTTTCTGGCGGCTGGCGCATGCGGCTCAATTTGGCCAAATGCCTATTTTCTCCTAGCGATATATTATTGCTGGATGAACCGACCAACCATCTCGATATGGAAGCAATTATTTGGTTGGAAGATTTTTTGCGGCAATATGCAGGCGGAATCTTGGTGGTATCACATGATAGAGATTTTTTAGATAATATCGTGACCCACATTGCCCATGTAGAAAATCATCAATTGAAATTATATACCGGTAATTTTTCTCATTTTGAAGTTGAACGTGCTAATGCAATTCGACTACAGAATGCAGCACATCGAAATCAGCAAGCGCAAATTAATCATATGATGAAATTTGTGACGCGTTTTGGTGCAAAGGCTAATAAGGCAAAGCAAGCGCAAAGTCGATTGAAAGCGATTGAGAAAATGGATTTAATCAAGCCAATTTATGAAAAATCACCTTTCACTTTTTGTTTTAAAAAGCCCAAGACCATGCCCAATCCCATGTTGAAAATGGATAGGGTGAGTTTTGGCTATGATGAAAAACCTGTCATCTCTCAGATACAATTTAGTCTTATGCCAGGACAGCGCCTGGGTTTATTGGGTGTGAATGGCGCGGGCAAGAGTACTTTCATCAAAGGATTATGCGGAATGCTTCCACCATTAAATGGAGAGCTAGAACGTTTTCCAGGCACATCCATTGGCTATTTTGCACAACATCAGGTTGATCATTTGGATATGGACGAATCACCTTATTCCTTATTGAAAGATATTGCGAGTGAAACTTCTGAGAGAGAATTGATTGCTTATTTAGGCCGCTATAATTTTAATCGTGATAAATCACTTTCAGCGCTTAAATATTTTTCGGGTGGTGAAAAAGCGCGTGTTGCTCTGGCATTAATTATTTGGCAGCGACCCAATTTATTGCTACTCGATGAGCCAACAAACCATCTTGACTTGGAAATGCGCCAAGCTCTAGTATTTGCCTTAGAAGAGTATGAGGGCAGCTTGATTGTTGTGTCACATGATCGTTATTTATTAAGAACCTTAGTTGATGAACTCTATCTCATCAAGGCGGGTAGGTTAATGCGATTTAATGGCACAGTGGAAGACTATCATGTTGAATAAGGGCGATTTTACACAATAATTTTGAAAGCTATGCATATAATTATGATGCGGGGTCCTGCTAAAGCTATGTATATGATTATGATGCGGGGTCCTGTTAAAGCTATGTATATGATTATGATGCGGGGTCCTGCTAAGGCTATGTATATGATTATGATGCGGGGTCCTGCTAAGGCTATGCATATAATTATAATGCGGGTCCTGTCACGGGGATAATGTTTTTCGTGCTCGCAAGCTCCGCGCGAAAAAGCATTATCCCCGCGCCACCCGCTAAAGATCTATATTCAGCATAAAAAAAACAAAAAGCAAACTTGATATACTTGATAGCTTATCCGTTGCACAACATAAGCCTTTAGCGGGTGGCGCGGGGATAATGCTTTTTCGCGCGGAGCTTGCGAGCACGAAAAACATTATTCCCGTGACAGGACCCGCATTATAATTATATGCATAGCTTTAGTAGGACCCGCCTCACTATCATAAGCATACAACTGACAGGGCCCGCCTCATAGTCATATGCATACAGCAGACTACATATACCCGCATGCCTATAACAATCTATAAAAACTAAACCATCAAACCCTTAATTGCCCCAATAATCACCTGAATAGCTTTAATATTCCTATTCTCATGCCGATATGCAAAGCAAATTTCATCATGATAAATAGGGGCATGCGGGCTTGGTTTCAAGGCAGATTGGTAGGATTCAGCTACCTTACTGGGTAGGATTGCTATCCCCGTGCCCTGTGCAGCCAGACTAGCAGCGACTTCAAGATTACTGGTCGTGATCATGCGCGTATATTTTATATTTTTATTTTTTAATTTTTTTAATATCCATTGTGTTTGTGTGAGATTGGGGTCACATATAATAATATTATCCTGTGTCGCATTGGCATCGAATGATGGTGATTGCCAGCAAGATACTTCATCATCATACATTTTTTTGATGATTAAATCGGGATGCTTAATAGGATTCACCACTATGCCGATATCAATGGTATAATCAATAATTTCTTCCGCAATTTTTCTGGATAAATCATGTTTTAATTGCAAGCCCAGTTTGGGATAAGTTTTTAATAGAGCGGGTAAAATTTTTGGTAATATAGTCAAGGCCACTGAATGATGGCAGCCAAAAATGATATCACCCTGAACCTCATCTTGTGAGGCAAGACAATTTGCCTTTGTTTTGTTCCATAACTGTAATAATTGTTTTGAATGAGTTAAAAGATTTTTTCCTGCTGGTGTCAATAACACCTTATGTTTACTACGTATAAAAAGTTCTGCGCCGATAGAAAATTCTAATCGTTTAATTGCCACGCTCAGGGAAGGCTGGCTAATGCCAATGCGCTCTGATGCACGAGAAAAATTTAAAGTTTGCGCTAACTCTATAAAATATTGTAAATCACTATATGAAGCTATCATTGACAATTATCCTAAGTCTATATTCCACGCCTAATAGTATAATTTGTAGTGAGCTTAGGTGAGTGTGATGTCAGTATCTTAAGTATTTCATTATTACCCATTGCCTGGGCGAATTCTATAGTAGAAATGCCAGAAATAGCTTTATTTGCATCAGCGCCATGTTCTAACAAAACTTGCACAATATCAGACTGATTAAAACAGATGGCGATATGTAAGGGCGTGAATTCTGAAATAATATCTGGTAGTTTCTTCCTACCCTTGGCCAAGAGTAATTGCTGGAATTCATCCTGTCTTTTACATTTAGCAATCTGATTTAATAGGATGCTTGATTCTATGACTATTTCAATATCCAGCATCAGGGGTTGATGCATGTTTGCAATGAGTATTTCTACTGCAGATCGATGCCCACATGCAGAAGCAGCATGAAGCGGTGATAATTTTTGTGGATGATGATAATCTAGTAAATCATCTTTACTCATGCTCCTTATGAATAATAATGGAAGGATATTTTTTAAACCATAACAGCATGCAATATAAAGAGCGTCATATAAGAAATGCATTTTTCCATCACCAGCCCCGTCATCAATTAAATACTTTACCAATTGTATTTGGTTTAGTTGTGTTGCTAAAAATAGTAATGTGATTTCACGACCATAGGCAGTTTGATTAATATCATTTATATTATAACTCAATTGATGCTTGATAAATTGCGTTTGATTCGATAAATAGTTAGCAATTTTATTTTTAAAAGAGATAAATTCTGAATCATGCTTATTTTCATTTTCCAGTATGGCATTAATCACTAAGGCAGAATCTAAACGTGATATTTTTCGATTTACATAATCATGAATGATATTTCTAATTTCTTCGTTAGGAAGATATCCATGGCTAGTGATTGTTTGATGGAAAAAATAATCGAGTTCAGCATTTTCAGGATGGATATAGGATTGGCTGGCATAGGAAGTAAATTGTACCGCAAAGCCAATATTGTCGCTTAAAAAATGCGTATGATGGCGTTTATAAGTTGTTTTTAAGATGGCGCGATGTAGATTTTTATCTAAGTTCGTCTTTTGTGGGTTTCTAATATCATGCTGCTTGAAGAATGAAGGTTTTAATGCTTTTAATACGCGATAATCTTCATTCAAAAATATTTCTCCTGAATCTTTTATCTGATAATAAACGCCTCTATCATCCCGATATAAAAATAAATGACTTTCATCTGAATCTTTGTAGAAGCTATCGCTTGGCTTTGGCATACAGTAGATGCCACAAGCACATAAATCAAAATATAAATGATCAATAATAACACGCGCCAATATAACTTCATCTTTAATAAACTCAGAATATATTGCTTTATCATCGATTTCATTACTTTCAAATAAATAATAACCATTCCATGCTTTTTCAAAAGTAAATGAATGATTACCACTATGCAGGGTCACTGAATCATGATCTTTCAAGGTCAAATCTCGTAAATAGCCAGATAATTGTTTTCGTGCGCAAATGAAGCTATAGTTTTTGTCCCAGAGCATTTCCCTTGGGCATAGTGAGCGAATCTGATCTTGCTGTAAGTCATAAATATTTTTAAGAACATCGATGATGAAGCGATATTCAATTTCATCATTATCAGATACTTTGGCGTAGAGATTTGTCCCTGTATCAATGGCTTTTCGATAATGCTTTGCTACATCATCAATTTCATTTCTAGTCAAAACGCCAAGAAACATGAGCGTTAATATATATTCTCGTCGCTGTCCTCGATAGGCATACATAGTATAATTGACTGTCATGCCATAGCATTCTCCCTTAGGAGAAAGTTTACTTAATTTTAAATCAATGCCTTCTCTTTCGAGCGCATCAATTAGTAAATTACAGTTAAAAATAACGCGGGTTTGTTTGGTGCCTGCTTTGCGAGGTGGTTTAATGAAGTATAGCCAGTGGCTCAACATGAAGATTATCCTATTTAAGCCTAAAAGAAATTTTAGTATCAGCTCTGAGAGAATCAGACATGTTAGGAGCTAGCTTAGATTCAAGAAATACTATCATGGCTTCTATATGGCCTTGTTTATCATGATTGATTGTCTGTCTCTTTAATTGCGCTAATATTTTTTCCGCATTTACATCAGGCGATAATCCCTTAGTGATAGCATTTGCTAGATGGCTCACTGCGGATAAATGTGACCTATTCCATTTGCCAGAAAAAAATCGATTCGCTAATAAATTATTACCCGTGTAGTCATTAAAAATAGCAAGTAGTTTCTGGGTGTCAGTTTGATAAGTAGGCGATGACCAGATTTTTTCTAAGGTATTGACATATTCTTTTTGTCGGTCAGATAAAGTATGTAGCGCAGCATTTGGTAGTAGCGCAAGTATTTTATTATTTCCCATCGCTTGAGCAAGCTCAAAGCATGAGATACCCAATACTTCTTTATTTGGGTCTGCACCGTGTTCTAATAATATCTTTACAACATCAGGATGATCATTTAAAACAGCAGCATGGAGTGGAGTGAAGTCTAGAATATCATGGGGTAATTTTTCTATGCCTTTTTTTACTAATAATTTCTTAAACTCATGTTGTCTTCCA
>Ga0207084_1090_pt1 | contig 18995 bp, 18 predicted proteins | sample Alteio_BWMinHeat_55_FD_153543 | JGI IMG/M metagenome (GOLD analysis project Ga0207084, IMG submission 153543) | Enriched cells from forest soil in Barre Woods Harvard Forest LTER site, Petersham, Massachusetts, United States -... | ecosystem: Environmental > Terrestrial > Soil > Temperate forest >...
TTTCTGCATATCAAAACCAATGACTTCACCACCAATGCCAATGCCGTCCAGCTCTTGTTGCAAAATAAATTCCGTACTTTGTTCACGTAAATCTCTAAAACTGCCGCCTTGAATAATGCCAAATAACGCTTGGTGACACCCGTAAGCAGAGAGAGGACTTTTTGCATGCTGTTCTTTAGATGACACCAACCAGCGGTGAGTACGGTCTAAAGCAGCCAAAGCCGCTTCTCGTCCACCGCTCTCAGGTGTGCATTCATCAAAGGCCATGATGATGTCCGCGCCAATGATTTTTTGCGTTTGAATAGAGGTAGCAGGAGTGAGATGAATAATTTTTCCCGTCAAAGGATGCTTAAAGTGGGCCCCTTCTTCATCCACAATACAAATGCACCCCTTCTTAGAGAGACTCAATACTTGATAGCCCCCACTGTCTGTCAGCATAGGCCTGTCCCAACCCATGAAGCGATGCATGCCACCCACGCTTTCTATGACTTCCATCCCCGGTGTACATAACATGTGATACGTATTGCCGCCTAGAATCAAATGATACCCACTGGCTTTGAGATCGGTGGGAGTCAAATAATTCAACATGGCGCGAGTTCCCACAGGCATAAAAGAAGGGGTAGTGACTTCACCATGAGGAGTCATCATGCGCATGACCCTAGCGGGCAAGGTCGCATGTTTTTTAATCAATACAGATGAGTAGGCATTAGACATGGCGTGGGATTATACTATTGCCCATCACACTGTGATAGAGCTGACCAATAAGATGAGTATCCAACGTCATTATTCTTTTTTCGACCGCTTATGCTTGAACATAGACCAAGCCGTACGCGCATTGACAGACAATGTGATCACCACAGGTCATCCCTATCCTGCCCATCATATTAAAGAAGCTTCTTTAAATGATGCGGAACGTAAACAAGCCGCAGCCTTAATGCGCATTAATCACGCGGGTGAAATTTGTGCCCAAGCACTTTACCACGGCCAGGGAGCGGTTTCTCATAGCCAACAAACACAAATGAAAATGCAGCAAGCCGCCAAAGAAGAAGGCGATCATCTTAATTGGTGCCGAAAACGCCTGCTGGAATTAGGCAGCCATACCAGTTATTTAAATCCACTTTGGTATAGCGGGTCATTTTGCATTGGTCTACTAGCTGGAATGGTAGGCGATGAATGGAGTTTAGGATTTGTGGCTGAAACTGAACGCCAAGTCATACACCATCTGGCCCGTCACTTACACACCTTGCCCAAGCAAGACCACCGCAGCGCCGCTATTTTGCAGAAAATGGAAAGCGATGAAGCCAAGCATAGAGATGAAGCCCTTGCTTTAGGAGCCAAAGAATTGCCTCATTTAATTAAAAAGATCATGGCCATGACGTCTAAAATAATGGTGAAAACCGCTTATTTTATTTAATTATTACAAACGTTTGCAATCGAGTTTTTAAGCTGTTGCGTTATACATCACCACTAACGCACCCGCTTGCACCAACCAAATGATCCAGACAATTTGCATGAAGTAAGGGAACCAATTGCGTTTGACCATCCAGTAAATCAGAGCAGGAACTAAGCCTACTAAAATGGGGATACTGAGTAAGGCAATTAATCCTCGGGCTAAATTACCCGCCTGACCACCAGAGAAAATTTCAGTCAATAAATGAGATACCCAATCATGGGCGGTCACTAATAGCTGTACGCCTTGTTGTGCGTAAGACATAAAAAGGATGATGGCGATACTGATGACAAGCAGAGCAACAATTTGTTTTATCATGATAAAGTCCCTGTAAACGAAGGCATAAGATATTCATGAAGAGTAATCAGGACGCACAAACTTGTCAAACCTTTATTCCTATCCCTTTATGCAACAATAGCCACGCAAAACCAAACAAGCCTATCAATAATAAACAAACCAAACTCATGCCAAAATAAATATTCAAATCGGAGACCTGTAGCATGCCGTAGCGAAAGCTATCTACCATAATGAGTATGGGATTAAACGCGGATACTGTCCGCCAAAAGGGCGGCAATTGTTGAATAGAATAAAATACCCCGCCTAAATAAGTGAGAGGCGTGAGCACGAAGGTGGGAATAAAAGAGATATCATCAAAGCGTTTCGCATAAATCGCATTGATGAGTCCGCCTAACGAAAACACCATGGCGGCTAAGACGGACATGATTAACACCAGGCTTAAGTGATAAATAGGAATAGAAGTGAATAAAAGAGAAACCAGCAGTACAATCACCCCGACCAACACACCACGCAGTGTTCCACCTAACATAAATCCGATTAAAATGACGACAGAAGACATGGGAGACACCAACATCTCTTCAATGCTGCGCGTAAATTTGGTCAGAAAAAAAGAAGAAGCTGTGTTGGCATAGGCATTGGTCATAATGGACATCATGATCAATCCTGGCACGATATATTGTATGTAACTGTATCCTTCTATTTGCTTGATCTGAGAGCCAATGAATTTTCCAAAGATAATGAAATATAAACTCATGGTGATAGCCGGTGGTAATAAGGTTTGCGACCAAATACGCGTAAAACGTAAGACTTCTTTACGTAATAATGTTTGTATGGCGATAAGATTTAAATAAAATGAATGAGGGGTAGGGGTCATTTCTTATTTTCCGATATCAAATGAATAAATAATTCTTCCAATCGGTTAGTTTTATTTCGCATGCTGCGAATACCAATATTCTGCTGAATGAGAAACTCAAATAAAGGATTTATCGTTTGATTGGTCACAATGTCTACTTCCAAGGTGGTTTCATCCACTAAGCGATGCGCATAATTTTGTATATGGGGCAAATGCAATAAAGGCCGCTCTAACTCCAATACCAAGGTTTGAACATTTACCCGATTAATAAGTGCTTTCATATTGGCTTTTTCAATAATCTCACCATGATCAATGATGGCTACGTTTTTACACAGTTGTTCGGCTTCTTCCAGATAATGAGTGGTAAGAATAATCGTCGTGCCTTGCTGATTGAGTTCCGTCAAAAAACGCCATAACAAATGCCGCAATTCCACATCCACGCCCGCTGTCGGTTCATCCAGCACCAATAATTTAGGTTCATTCATCAAGGCACGTGCAATCATCAATCGCCGTTTCATGCCACCGGATAAACGGAATGCCTGTTGGTCACGCATTTCCCACAGCCCCATTTTACTGAGATATTTTTCCATGCGTTCATGCGCTATTTTTTTAGGAATGCCGTAATATCCCGCTTGGTTAATGAGAATATGAGAAATTTTTTCAAAGGTACTGAAATTGATTTCTTGCGGTACCATGCCAATGAGGGATTTGGCCAAAGCCAATTCTTTATCCATGTCATGGCCAAAAACACTAATTTCCCCCGTCGTTTTCGTGACCAGCGAACAAATAATGCCTATGGTCGTGGATTTACCCGCGCCATTTTGGCCCAGCAAAGCAAAAAAATCGCCTTCTGCGACATCAAGATCAATGCCTTTTAATGCCACTAAACCATTGGCATATATTTTTTTTAAATGTTTGACAGAGAGTGCATTCATAATTTTTCTGGTAGTAAGCGAATCAAGGTTTGAAAAGCAAGCCCACGATGACTGATTTTATTTTTGATGGCAAGCGGTAACTCCGCCGCTGTTTTATTTTCTGAAGGAACATAAAATACCGGATCATAACCAAAGCCCTCTTCTCCTTTCTCCTCAGGCAAAATCATTCCTGACCATTTGCCGGTACAGAGCAAGGGAGTAGGATCATTTTCGTGAGATAAAAAAACCAATACACAATAAAAATACGCTTGGCGTTTTTCATCGGGCATTCCCTTTAATTCATTCAATAATTTTTTAATATTGTCTGAGGAAGAAGCATGCACCCCTGCATAACGTGCTGAATAAATTCCAGGTGCACCTTGTAATACCTTGACCGTCAGCCCTGAATCATCAGCAAGCGCGGGCAATCCTGCAAGACGTGACGCATGACGGGCCTTAATTAAGGCATTTTCAATAAAAGTCAGTCCCGTTTCTTCTGCTTCGGAAATACCTAATTCCGCTTGCGGAATGAGTTGGAAATGAAACGGTGTTAATAATTCCTTAAATTCACGTATTTTTCCTGAATTATTACTGGCGAGAACGACTTTCATTTATCCAAACGCGACCTCCAATCCAAATCCCATCAACGGATTCACCGCAATAATAATTAGCAATTGCAATAGTATTAACGCCGGGATAGGGGAAATATCAAAACCACCAATAGGCGGAATAATACGTTGCAAAGGACGCATGATGGGAGAAGTAAATTGTAAAAGGATACGGTTAATAGAAGATTGAGGCTGTATCCAACTTAAGATAGCTTGTAAGAGTATGGCGTAAAAGAAAGTTTCAATGGAGAGTTTAATGGTATCTGCTATGGCGAGTATCACTAACCCAAACACATTAGGAAATCCAAAACTCAAGAATGCAATGAGTAAAAACTTGATAATCTCAATGACCAATACCAATACCACAGCAGCGCACTCTAGATCGCGAAAATTGGGTATATAACGCTTGAGCGGTCTCACCAAAAAGCTCGTGAATTTGACTACGAACTGAGTAATGGGATTATAAATATCCGCACTGACCCAGGCCAAAATGATACGGATAATTAAAATAAATAAATAAAGATCGAACACCGTTGTCACTAAAAATAGCAAGGCAGCACGCAATGTATCTGACATTTATCGGTCCTCTTTTAATAAAGTGGCCAACTCTTCCGAGCGTCGCATACTGGCTTGCAACGCCTTTTTGAATAAGCCGCGTATATCATTGTCTTCTAACACAGAAACAGCTTTTTCGGTAGTCCCTTGAGGAGAGGTGACCTGGTGTCTTAATTCCACAAGAGAACGATTGCTTTCCATGGCCATGCGCGCGGCGCCAAAAGCGGTCTCTAAGGTGAGTAAACGCGCGGTCTCATGAGGAAGTCCCAATTGTGTGGCGGCTTCTTGTAACGCTTCCATCACCAAGAAAAAATAAGCCGGTCCATTCCCTGACAATGCCGTCACGGTATCCATTAATCCTTCTTCGAGCAGCCAAACAGTGACGCCAATGGTTCGCATAATCGATTCAGCCATACTGCGTTGTTCTTCACTGACGTGAGGATTGGCATAGAGTGCTGTGGCACCACAAGTGAGAATAGATGCGATATTTGGCATGGTCCTCACTATAGCAGGCTGTCCACCTATCCAGTGTTGGATATTGGCCACCGGTATTCCTGCAGCAATGGAAACCACTAAAGGTTTACGCCGCTGAATCAGTGCAGCCAATCCCGTGGCCACAGAAGAAAACTGTTGTGGCTTGATAGCAAAAATAACGCAATCCGCTTTTTCCACGGCTTGAGCATTGTCAGTCGTAACCGAGAGATGAAAACTATGCTGCAAAACCTGCAGTTTTTCTAAATTAGGATCACTGGCCCAAATACACTCGCTAGGATGACCACTATGTAGCAACCCTCTAATGAGACTGCCACCCATATTTCCCGTACCAATAATAGCGATAGTAGGCGCTGACATGAAATCCATCCTTCCTAAAAAGCGCTATCAACATACAACATATAGAAAAAAAATTACAGCATATAAAAAAGCCTCATCCGAAAGAACCAACCTTATTGAAATCGAGCGACTGGATGCCATGGATGGCATCCCCAACAACAGGGAGGTTGTGTTTGGAGCGAGTATTCAATAAGGTTGGTTCTTTCGGATGAACAATATTATTTTGCGAGTTTATTTTCTAAAACATAAAATAAATTGTCATAACGATTATGCGGACTCCACGCATACCATCCATCCGCATTGGCTTCTTTCACGGCTTTAATTTGCGCCCTAATGTATGCCAATGTTTTTTGATGAGACATGGGGTAGTGATAATTAGATAACTCGATATAGGCATACATTTTAATCGGTAATTTATCATCAAATTGTTTTCTTATGAGAGTTAAAGACTCATAAACAGTCTCGTACGGATGCCTAAAGTGATCAGGGAAAGGCACGTAGTGAGAGGGATAAACCATGGGGCAAATGGCATCAACGGCTTGTGAGAATAATTTTATATTTTGACCTATATGTTTTGACTCACCAAAGCTAGTAACGCCAAACACATCAACCTGAAGAGGGATGTTTTGCCCCGATAACTTATTCTTATACCACTGAATAATTTCCAGAACATGTTTAGCATGGTCGGGAGACGCTTTTTCTTTACTGCTGTAACGAATATAGTCCAATTGGATTTGGTTCGCGCCCCAGTCTACGGCTTGTTTGACTAACGCATATCTTTTTTGCCATACCGCGGGGGTTTCAACGTCTTTTGCTTTGCCACCATCTGGAAACATGACTATCCTAGCCACGTAATGAATATGCTTGTCTTTTAATAAGGCAACATTATCTTTGTAACGTTTACTCGGTTTTTCTAAATCCACTACAAACGTATCGATTCCTGCCGCTTGGGCATGTTTGATTAAATAGTGGAGAAAAGCCGTATTTTCCAAAGTATATTGCGTCAGATAAATGCCTTTAATGTGTGTGGTAGTCGCGACAGTCGTGGTAGTTGTAGCAGTCTTGCCAGTTGTAGCTGTTATGGTATTAGATGAAGCTGTCATAGCCATATAAACAAAAGACAAAACAATACAGAATGAGCATAAAATAAGCGCCTTCCTTAAATATATTCTTAGCATTATTGGCTGCCTTCATTTATTTTTCCCTACCCTCCATTATGGCCCTATTGGTTTGGAATGATTATGGTAAAATGCAAGGTATTTAGGCTCTCTGACCAAAAATAGCGCTGCCTATTCTGACCAGTGTCGACCCTTCTGCAATCGCTGCTTCAAAATCACTAGACATGCCTAGAGATAAAGTATCGAGCGCGATTTCTTGATCACGCAAGGCTTGCCAGACTAAAAAGAGTTGATGGCATTCCTGGCGTTGTTGATTGAAGTCGGGATGAAAGGCGGGGATGGCCATTAAACCCCTAAGAGTGAGTCTGGGGAGTGTTAAACATTCCTTTGCTAGTGAGAGGACATGCGCCAACGGCACTCCAGATTTAGTGGCTTGATTACTGATATTCACCTCAATGCAAATGTTGAGAGGAGGCAAGTGAGCTGGTCTTTGCTCACTAAGTCTTTTGGCAATAATGTCACTGTCTACGCTATGTACCCAAGCAAAGTGTTCCGCGATTTTTCGAGTTTTATTACGTTGCATAGGGCCAATGAAATGCCACTCAATGGAGGAAGCTACCCCAGGATGGTTAGCTGCGAGGTCGCTCATTTTCTTTAACGCTTCTTGTAAATAATTTTCACCAAAACGACGTTGACCGGCCTGATAGGCGGCCAAAATTTTTTCTAAAGGCTGAGATTTACTCGCAGCAAGTAATTGTACGGCTCCGCTTTCTCGTCCGTATTGTTGCTCGTAAACAGTAATTAATTTTTTTATATTAGCAAGATTGTCCGCGACACTAGTCATACACTTCCTTATTTAGGTCCGGCGTTTCTGACCGCGTCACTCACTTGGAATCGTTTAAAGTTTTCAATAAATCGGTCAATCAATTTGCGCGCCGTGGCAGTATAAGCGGCTTGATCTTTCCATGTTTTGCGCGGATCTAATAAGTTAGTTTCTACGCCGGGAACGGCTTTAGGAATGTCTAATTGAAACCCCGGTAATTTTTCATAAGCAGCTTGTTTTAATTGGCCACTGACTATAGCGCTGACTACTGCGCGGGTAGTAGGAATAGAAAAACGTTGGCCACCCTCTCCGTGTGCGCCGCCTGTCCAACCGGTATTCACTAAATAAACTTGACTGTGATGTTCACGCAAGCGTTTCATTAGTAGTTCGGCATAGACACCCGGTGGACGAGGGAAAAAGGGTGCACCAAAACAAGTGCTGAAGGTGGGTTGAATGCCCCTGCCTTGTCCCACTTCTGTGCTTCCTACCAATGCGGTATAACCACTCAAAAAATAATAAGCGGCTTGTTCTGGTGTTAAACGCGCAACGGGCGGTAAGACACCGTATAAATCACAAGTGAGAAAGAGGACTACGTGAGGAGGTTTACCGCGATTGTTAATCACACGCTCGTCAATATAATCGCGAGGATAAGCCGAGCGGGTATTTTGCGTGAGGCTGGCATTGGAATAAATGGGCTCTTTGGTTTGGGGGTTAAGCACCACATTTTCCATGACGGCTCCATAACGTATGGCATTCCAAATCAAAGGCTCCCGTTCTTGTGAAAGATCTATGCACTTGGCATAGCAACCGCCTTCAAAATTAAATATGCCGTCTCGGCTCCAACCGTGTTCGTCATCGCCTATGAGTAGTCTATGGGGATCAGCGGACAACGTAGTTTTGCCTGTTCCCGATAATCCAAAAAACAAAGCCGTATCGCCGCCGCCGTCTTTTCCCGCATTAGCAGCACAGTGCATAGGAAGAACGTCATTAGGAGGCAACAAAAAATTAAGCACGGAAAACATTGCTTTTTTTAATTCCCCCGCATAATACGTTCCACAAATGAGTATGCAGCGTTGAGAAAAATTCAGGATGACAGCCACATCGCTGTTGACACCATCTTGCACGGGGTCGGCTTTAAATCCCGGAACACTTAATAACGTCCATTGCGCCAAGGAAGAATCCGTATGCGGTTTTTCGGGACGTATGAATAAGACATTGGTGAATAGCGCATGCCAGGCTAGCTCAGTCATTACTTTCACCGATAGACCTAATTTTTCATCGGCACCTACGGAGAGATAGGAAATAAAATGCGTTTCCTTGGAAGCGAGATAAGCGAGGGCTTTTTGCCATAAGTGATTAAATTTTTCAGGTTCTATGGGTTGATTAATGGTATTCCAATCGACTTCTGTAGCCGTCATCTCGTCTTTCACAATGAAGCGATCTTTGGGGGAGCGCCCTGTACGAGCGCCGGTTGTTACCACTAATGCTTGATTAGAAGCCAATTCCCCTTCATGTCTCGCTAGGGCTGCCTTGACCAATTCTTCAAGAGAAAGATTGATCAGTGCTTTATTCTTGATAGGCATATTCATGACCTCATTATTTAACCGGCCTTTCGTCGTTTAAGGTAAGCGTCCCACCCTTGTTGTCGGTAACTTTTAGCTTCGGTGAGCGGGTCTTTTGCAGCAAGAATGCCACGACCGACAATGATAATATCGGTACCCTGTTCATAAATGGCTTTTTCAGGAGTGACATATTGCTGTAATAAGGAATCCCCGCCTGCATCACGTTTCACACCCGGCGTGAGATAAATCCAATGAGGATGAGTGGAAAGAGCGTGTTGGGTAATAAAGCCAATGACAAAATCAGGGAATTGTTCTGCCATGGCCAGTGTTTTTTGAATGTAAGCAGAGTCCATCAAATGTCCTGCAGAACTCATCTCTGCCAACAATAATAAGCCGCGGTTTTTTTTGCGGCCCACTTCATACAATCCATGGATAATACCCGGCCCGGGTAAACTATGCGCATTGGTCAAATCAGCCCAATCTGCAATGCGGTACAGCCCACCTTCGTATTGGTGCTTGACGGTATTGCCTATATCAGCAAATTTGCGATCTTCAAAAATGAGAAAGTGGTGTTTCTCTGCGAGACGACGCAATGTCTGGGTGAGACCGGCAGTAAAATCTTCGATAATATCAATGTGCGTTTTTAGCAGACAGATTTCGGGGCCGAGTTGTTCAGCGTAGGCAATGAGCTGTTGAGCTGAGGTCACATCAGCAGATAAAGCTAAATTCGTTTTTTTCTCATCCATCAATTGCAATAATTGTTTGGCAATAGGCGCCTGGCAGTAATCAGCACGATCTTGATAAGACAAGGATGAAACGGTCATTTGCCAGCTTTCTCCCCTAAGAATTGTTCTATCAAGTGACGCTCGCTAGAGCTGATGAAGGTTGAATGTAAGAGCGTAGTGAGAAGGCTAGATAAAGACAAGACCGTATGGACCTTATATTTCTTTTCCAAATTTTCTCTGCCACCTTGTTCGCGGTCAATCAAAGCCGCTACATCCGTGACTCGTAAACCCACTTTTTCTAATTCTAGGGCAGTTTCCATCAGGCTGCTACCTGTGGTGATGATATCTTCTACCAGCAGACAGGTTTGTCCCGGTTTAAATTCACCTTCTATCATTTGCTTAGTACCGTACTCTTTTTTCTCTTTACGTCGTATTACCATAGGCAGGTCATGAGCTAGAGAAATGCAGGTAGCTATAGGCAAAGCCGTATAAGGCACGCCACAAATCAGGTCAAAAGAAGCCCCCTGCAAGCTATCCCACAAGGCGGCTGATACGTTTTGCAATAAGGAAGGATAAGAGATGATTTTCCGCAAATTGAGATAAAGTGAAGAGGTTTGCCCACTTTTTAATTGGAATTGGCCAAATTGAATAACGCCCGTTTGGTAAAGAGAAAAGATAAGTGCTTCATGTGACATGATTATTATTTACATCCTAAGGATAAAGGTGTAAAAATACACCACCATTGATTAATGTTCAAATAATATGCGTTTTAATGCCCAGATAACATTAAAATCCGGCGAATCTTTTCAAGGTTACGCCCCCCATTTTGAAGGGCTTCCTGCCTTTGGAGAAGTGGTTTTTAATACGGGCATGGCAGGTTACGTGGAAGCATTGACAGACCCCTCTTATGCGGGCCAGATCTTGGTGTTTACTTATCCCCTAATTGGTAACTACGGCGTTTCTGACCCAAGTACTTGGGAATCCAAACAAATTCATGTGAAAGGCATGGTAGTCTCTGAGCTTTCTCCGGTCTATTCCAGTCACGCCGCCACGTCTTCTTTGGAAGACTGGTTAATCAGCCAACATATCCCTTATATGACAGGCGTAGACACACGTGCCCTGACCAAATGTTTACGTACCAAAGGGGTAGTACCCGGGGCGATGATGCCAGATAAAATGGTCCCTCAGAAATTTGAAGATTTTGACCACATTCATTGGGTGAAAGAAGTTTCCGTTAAAGAGCCCAAGGAATATGGAAAAGGCGATAAAGTGGTGATAGCCATTGATTGCGGGATGAAAGAAAATATTCTTACCTGCCTTGCCAAACTCCCTATTCGTATCAAACGTGTTCCCTACAATTATGATTTCACAAAAGAAAAATTTGATGGGGTATTTATTTCCAATGGTCCAGGTGATCCTATGCAATGCCAAGAAACGGTGTCCATCCTTAGTAAAGCATTAGCGCTGCGCAAACCGACGTTTGGTATTTGTTTAGGAACGCAATTAATGGCGCTCGCTATAGGGGCTAAAACCTATAAACTGCCTTTTGGCCATCGCTCACAAAATCAGCCGTGTTTGGATTTAATTACTAAGCAATGTTATTTGACCTCACAGAATCATGGTTATGCAGTGGATGAAGCCACCTTGCCCAAAGAGTGGCGCGTTTCATTCCGAAATTTGAATGATCAGAGTGTGGCAGGAATAGAACATACGTCCCTGCCGTTTTTCTCAGTCCAGTTTCATCCTGAGGCAGCACCAGGCCCAGAAGATACGCAGTGGTTATTTAAAAAATTCTACGATAGTCTTTAAAAAAAAAGACTATAGAAAGGGGACGTAAACTATGTCGTTTAGCGGTAAAAAAGTTCTGCTTCTCGGCTCAGGCGGCCTACGCATTGGTCAAGCCGGAGAGTTTGACTATTCCGGTTCTCAAGCCATCAAAGCCCTGAAAGAAGAAGGCATCACGGTAGTGCTGGCTAATCCCAATATCGCTACGGTGCAAACGGATGCGCACATGGCAGATGTCCTTTATTTACAGCCGTTGAATGTAGAATGCATCACTAAAATCATTGAAAAAGAAAAACCCGATGGAATTTTATTAGGATTTGGTGGCCAGACGGCTCTCAATTTAGGTTTGGCACTGGATAAAGGCGGTATATTAGCCAAGCATGGGGTGACTGTGTTGGGTACGGAAATTCACTCTATACGGCAAACCGAAGACCGCGATCTTTTTAAGCAAGCATTAGACTCCATTGGTATTCAAAGTCCACGCAGTATTTGTGTCACTACCGTCGATGAAGCATTGACCGCAGCCGAACAAATTGGTTATCCCATCATGATGCGCGCGGGATTTTCATTAGGCGGTTTAGGATCAGGCAAAATTGCCAATAAAGCAGAACTGGTCAGACGTGCCAAAGAAAGTTTATCTACGGTGCCACAAATTTTAATAGAAGAATATTTATTAGGCTGGAAAGAATTTGAGTATGAAATTGTCCGAGATGCAGCGGGCAATGCGTTGACCATTTGCAATATGGAAAATCTTGATCCTATGGGGGTGCACACGGGAGAAAGTATTGTAGTCGCACCCGCACAAACGCTTAGCAATAGAGAACATCAGCATTTACGCAACATGGCCATTCAAATTGCGAATTTTTTTAAAATTGTGGGAGAGTGCAATATTCAATTTGCTATCAATCCTGTCAATGGCGATTATCGCGTAATTGAAATGAATGCCCGCCTCTCTCGCTCAAGTGCTTTAGCTTCAAAAGCCACGGGCTATCCTTTGGCCTTTGTGGCAGCCAAGCTCGCTTTAGGGTCTTTATTGTATGAAATTAAAAATAGCGTCACGCAAAAAACCTGCGCTTATTTCGAACCGGCTTTGGATTATATCGTCGTAAAAATTCCGCGCTGGGACACGCATAAATTAAAGGCAGCGGACCGTACCATTGGAACAGAAATGAAAAGCGTGGGCGAAGTGATGAGCATTGGCCGCTCTTTTCCCGAAAGTTTGCAAAAAGCAGTGGGCATGTTAAATATAGGTGCTTCTTGTTTATCTGATTACCCACAACAGATTGCCGATGCACAAATGGAAATTCAATTTCCAACCGACAGACGTTTGTTTGCCTTGTATCAATTTTTCTTGCGAGGGGGCACGATAGAACAAGCTAGACAATGGAGTAAGATTGATAACTGGTTTTTATTCCACATTCACTCCATTGCAGAAATGGAAAAGCGTCTTCTCACCGAATCGTTGACGGATGCGTTGTTAGTTGAAACCAAGCGCATGGGTTTTTCAGATAAAGCCATTGGCCGGCTCACTCAACAAACAGAAGATGACATTCGTGCGAAACGGCTTGCCGCCCACATTATTCCTTATGTGAAACAAATTGATACTTTGGCCGGAGAGTTTGCCGCCCAAACTAATTATTTATACCTGACTTATCACGCGTGTGAGCACGATCTTAAGCCTTCTGTAGACCAACCTATTGTGGTATTAGGGTCAGGGCCTTACGCCATCGGTTCATCGGTAGAGTTTGATTGGTGCGCGGTGAATACCTCGCGTTCACTGAGGGAATTGAAAAAAACTGTCATCTTGATTAATTCCAACCCTGAAACCGTTTCTACCGATTATGACGAATCCGACCGTCTGTATTTCGAACAACTGACGCTGGAACGAGTGCGGGACATTGCTGATTTTGAGCGGGCAGCCAGCATTATTGTTTCAGTCGGTGGGCAAATTGCGAATAACTTAGCGTTACCACTAGCTAAACGCGGCTACATGTTATTAGGCACGTCGGCAAAGTCCATTGATCAAGCAGAAGACCGCGAAAAATTTTCTGCTCTATTAACGCAATTAAGCATTGATCAACCGTCTTGGCAGCGTGTCATCAGTTTAGAAAAAGCCAAGCAATTTGCTAATGAAATGGGTTATCCCGTCTTGATTCGCCCTTCTTATATCTTGTCGGGCTCGGCCATGAATGTGGCCCATGATGAATATATGTTGGAAGAATATTTACGCGAAGCTTCTTTGGTCTCGGCCGAACATCCGGTGGTCTTGTCCAAATTTATTCAAGATGCCAAAGAATTAGAAGTGGACGGTGTTGCCGATAAAGGCAAAGTCATTATTGAAGCGATTACCGAGCACATTGAGAATGCCGGCATTCACTCTGGCGATGCGACGTTAGTTATTCCGCCGCAGCGCTTGTATTTAGAGACTATACGTAAAACTAAAAAAATCACGCGTGAAATTGTGGAAGCGTTACAAATCACAGGACCATTCAATATCCAATTCATTGCTAAAAATAATTTTATTCAAGTGATTGAATGTAATTTGCGAGCCGCCCGTTCTTTTCCTTTTGTTTCTAAAGTGACAGGGTATAACTTCATTGCCATTGCCACGCGCGTGATGTTAGGCAAACATATTCCCACCACGTATGAAACCTTGGAATTAGATTACGTGGGCGTGAAAGTCCCGCAGTTTTCTTATCATCGCTTAAAAGGGGCCAATCCGGTTGCCAATGTGGAAATGGCTTCCACGGGTGAAGTGGCTTGTCTCGGTGAAAATTTATATGAAGCGTATTTACGTGCTTGGTTAGCCACAGAACAAACCTTACCTAAAAAACGCATATTGGTTTCTATTGCGGATGCACACAAACCTAAATTACTTCCTTATTTGCAACAATTAGACGAACAAGGATGGGAATTTTATAGTACCAGTGGTACGCACGCTTATTTATCGCGAAATGGTATTGGTTCTTACTTTGTCCATAAAGCGACAGAAAAAAATGAGCCTAATATTCAAACCTTGATCGCACAGCATAAGGTCGAACTCATTATCAATCTGCCAACAGCAGCGGCCCTCAAGCATAATACCGACGGCTATTTGATACGTCGCATGGCGGTAGACCATCATGTTCCGTTAATTACTAATTTGCAGATCGCACAAATCATGCTGCAATGTCTCATCAATTTTAAGGGAAAATCACCGGAGGTCATGCTGTCATGGCAACAGTACATTCAGAGAGGACACTCGCCTCATGCTCAAAACAACAGAGAGGTAGCATGATAGAAAATCGTTTATATGGTCGTGATATTATCTCAACCCGAGAATTGGACTTGTCGCAGATAGAACAAATATTGCAGACAACGTCAGCGTTAAAAGCACAACCACTGCCTGATTTATTAAAAGGCAAGATTATTGCGCATTGTTTTTTTGAACCTTCCACCCGCACCCGATTGTCTTTTGAAACCGCGACCTTACGTTTAGGCGGTAATGTGATTGGTTTCTCCAATGATGAAAGCCTGTCCATCAAAAAAGGAGAGACCTTGTACGATACCATGCAAGTCATCGCTAATTATGCTGACTTGCTGATTATTCGACATCGTCAAGAAGGCGCGGCACGGTTAGTGGCGGACATGACCACTAAGCCTGTGATTAATGCCGGTGACGGTGCCAATCAACATCCCACCCAAGCCTTAGTGGATTTGTTTACTATTTATGAATGTCAAAATCGCTTGGATGGATTAGCACTTGCTTTGGTGGGTGATCTTAAATATAGCCGCACCATACATTCTTTCTTAGAAATTTGTACGCTCTATGATATTCGTTTATTTTTAGTCGCGCCTGATGTGCTCACCCTGCCCGAAAATTTTTGTAATTTATTAAAGAAAAAAGGCGTGCGTTTTTCTTTTCATCAATCCTTAGAAGAAGTGGTCCAGAAGGTGGACATTCTTTATATGACGCGCATTCAACAAGAACGTTTAAACGAAGCAGAAAATAAAAAACTAGAAAAACAATTAGTATTGACCCAAGCCATATTGGCGAATGCCAAACCCAATTTAAAAATTTTACATCCCTTGCCTAGAATAAGTGAAATTGATATTAGTGTGGACCACACGCCTTTTGCGCATTATTTTGAGCAAGCGGCGAATGGAGTTTACGTGAGACAAGCCCTCTTGGCCTTATTATTGAATAAGGAGTTACCTTTCATGAGCCAATCATCATGAGTAAAACACTTTCTGTTGCCGCAATTCAAAATGGAACGGTGATTGACCATATTCCTGCGGGCCAAGCTTTCCGTATTATTTATTTGTTGCGCTTGCTGGATAAACATCTTCAAGTCACGGTAGGGCTAAATTTACCGAGCAAGCGATCAAAGTTGAAGGACTTGATGAAGATAAAAAATTATATCTTGACCAAAGATCAAGCCAATGAAATTACTATCTTTGCTCCTACAGCCACGATTAATGTGATTAACGATTTTGAAGTCACCGAAAAAATTATCACTACCTTGCCCACCAGCATTGCTTGCATTTTTATTTGTCCCAATCCCGTGTGCATTAGCCGAACGGAACCCGTAGATAGTTTTTTTTATATTGAAGAGCAAGGTAAGCAAGTATTTTTAAGCTGCAAATATTGTGAAAAGACCGTTGATCGTAATGAGATAGAAGTAAGAATTTAAATATCGACGGGAGCGGATGGTATGATTACTCTCCAATCTGTTACTGTTCTAAATGGACAAACAGTTGATTTTCAAATAGCCAGTCCAGAAGAAAAAACAATCGCGGCAAAGGGATTGACGCTATTGCCTGCGGTCATTGATCCTCATGTGCATTTTCGTACTCCCGGTATGGAATACAAAGAAGATTGGCTGACAGGAGCGAAAGCCGCCATACAAGGGGGCTGTTCTCTCGTCTTTGATATGCCTAATACCCAGCCTCCCACCATTACCGCTTCTTTATTACAAGAAAAAAAAGCATTAATTGATCAACAACTAAAAAAAGTGGGTATTCCTCTACGTTACGAATTATTTTTTGGCGCGGATAAACAACATTTATCAGAAATTTCTCAAGTAAAAGGCCAGGTTATAGGCATCAAAATATTCATGGGTTGCAGCACAGGTAATTTAGTCATAGATGATGACGAGAGTTTAGAAGCCGTGTTCTCATTGGCGGCTGAGCAAGATATGCTAGTCGCCGTCCACGCCGAAGATGAACACTTAATTCAGGAACGCAAACGCCTTTATAAAGGCGCGATGAATTATGCCGCTCATTCTCTATTGCGCGACGTTGAAGTCGCTACCCATGCTGTTGCTAAAGCCATTGCCTTGTCCAAGCGCTACGGAACACGTCTTTATATTTTGCACGTGAGTAGTGCGGAAGAAATTGCCTTAATCCGTGCGGCCAAAGAGCAAGGTCTTGCTGTGTTTGCTGAGACCACACCTCACCATCTTTTTTTTAATACAGCGGCCTACGAGACCTTAGAGGGTCGCGCTGTTGTTAATCCTCCATTGCGAGACAAGCATCATCAACCGGCCTTATGGAAGGCCATTCATGAAAAAGTAATTGATACCCTAGGTTCTGACCATGCACCCCATACCCAAGCAGAAAAAGCCAAACCTTACGGCGAATGTCCTTCAGGGATGCCGGGAATAGAATTCATGTTGCCCTTGTTATTGAATGCGCATCATGAAGGATTACTCCGTCTGGACGAAGTGGTGTCACTCACTTCCGCGCGCGCGCGAAGTATTTTTCGATTGGCTCCGCAAGAGGATTGGGTATTGGTTGATCTTAACAAAACGCAACGCATCACCCATACCGCCAGTAAATGCGGCTGGACCCCGTATCTGGGATTAACGCTATGTGGATGGCCTGTATATACAATTTTACGCGGTCATTGCTTTCCGTTGACCTAATACTCATCCCACTTCGCATCTTGAAGTGGAATGGGTATATAATGAGCCCTAATGGACTAAAACAGGTGTCTCTATTATGAAAACCTTACAACGAATCGGATTCGTTATATTGTTTCTCTCCTTATTTTCTATTTTTCAAATCTGTTTTGCTGATCCTCCTTTACCTACTCCCATAGGTAGAGTGGTATGGGTAAAAGGGTTGCTAAAAGCGGTTATGACCAATAATGAACAGCGCACTCTTCAGAAAATGTCCGTCATTTATTTACACGATACCTTGGTCACCGATGATAAGTCTGAAGGTGAAATTGCTTTTACTGACGAATCATTAGTGACGTTTTATCCCAATTCACGCTTTGTAGTGGACCAATACGTTTACAAACAAAAAGACAAAAGCGGTTCCGCAAGCAAATACATAGTCAATTTAATCGAAGGTGGATTTCGCACTATCACCGGCTTGATCGCAAAAAATGCTCCCACTAATTATCAAATTAATACCCCCGTCGCTACTATAGGCGTGCGTGGAACGGATTTTGCTATCTATTACAAAGATCATAAATTGTATGCGGCCCGTTACAAAGGTAAGCCTTGCGTGACAGGTAAAGATAGTAAACAAACTGCATTGTGCTTAGATGACACCGTACGTTATACCATGGTCAATGAAAACCAAGCTCCTGTACCTTTAAGTGAAATGCCCGCAGTGTTCTCTGAACAATTGACCATTACTCCTTTCACCATTAGTCCTTTTGGCGTACAAGGGGGCGGTGGGCAAGGTGGCGTAGTGAGTAGTTTCTGTATCACACAGTAATTGAATTTCTAAAGCATTAACTAATCATTATTTAGTGACATGCACATACACCCCATCCCAATCCTTGGGAAGAGGGTGTTGTTTGAATTCGTTGATGCGCTCCAAATACAAAGAATAAATTTTTTTATTCGGATAAGTTTGGTGCAATTGGTTCATCAGGACACAAGCATGGTCCCATTGCTGTAGAAAATAATCATTGAGGGCTTGGTGATACAGCGTAAGCTCTTGGTTTAATTCAGGCGTAAGCTCGGTATAGGGGCAAATAACTTCATAAATAGCAATGGCAGTTTGTTTTCCTTTTACTCGTACTTGATCTAATTTTCTAAAAACAAATTTGGACTGATTATGTTGAACGTGTTCTGTCACGACAATATCGACACCGTAAAATTTAGTCAGCCCTTCGACGCGAGAAGCTAAATTGACTGCATCACCCAGCACCGTGTAATTACGGCGAAAACGCGATCCCATGTCTCCTACACTCATTATTCCACTGTTGATACCGATACCAATTTGAATCTCTGGCCAGTGATGTGCGGCCAACAATTCTCGCATCTCTTTTATTTTTAATTGCATTTCCCAAGCGGATTGCAGTGCATGGCGTGCATGATTTTTATCTTTGAGCGGCGCCCCCCAAAAGGCCATGATCAGATCACCTACGTATTTATCAATAGTCCCTCTGTGTTTGAAGATAATTTCTGTCATAGGCGTAAAGAGGGTATTTAACATTTCAACAATTTCTGCTGCAGACATGTTTTCAGAGAGA
>Ga0207084_1091_pt1 | contig 18963 bp, 16 predicted proteins | sample Alteio_BWMinHeat_55_FD_153543 | JGI IMG/M metagenome (GOLD analysis project Ga0207084, IMG submission 153543) | Enriched cells from forest soil in Barre Woods Harvard Forest LTER site, Petersham, Massachusetts, United States -... | ecosystem: Environmental > Terrestrial > Soil > Temperate forest >...
TATTACAACAGAAGGCGAAAAGGCAAAATTTGAAAAGGAAAAAGATAGAGTGCTCGATGAATTTGTCAAAATCAAAAGTCATACGCTAGTTGAACATTTAGGATCCGATATATTAGGACGAATGCTAGCGAAATATCAAATCATTGAAATGTGTGACAGGCGAATTCAGGAATTCTCAACTTTGCTAACAGATGACCAAAAACCAAAAAGGACATGAGCATATGGTTCCCCCAAAAGACTACCCTTACTACCTGGCAAATAAACCCATTGTTCGTGAAGAAAAAATGGAGGTGCAAGATAAATTCACAAATGAAGTGGTAGCGAGGGTATCGGTTAGTGATGCTGAAAGTGTTGAACAGGCCATTGCCGCAGCAGTGAAAGCAGCCCCAGTGATTCAAAAATTGTCGGCCTTTGAAAGAAAAAAGATTTTAAAGCATTGTTTGATGCGTTTTAAAGAAAAAGAAAAGTTACTCGTCGAGATATTATGCGTGGAAGTAGGTAAAACCATTAAAGATGCACAAAGTGAAGTCGATCGTTTCTTAGGAACCTTCGAAGTGTCGGCGGAAGAAGCCACACGTCAATATGGTGAGATCTTGCCTCTCGACATCAGTGAAAGAGGTCTAGGATATCGAGGATATTGGAAACGATTTCCGATTGGTCCCTGTTTATTTATCACTCCTTTCAATTTTCCGTTGAATTTGGTCGCCCATAAAGTGGCTCCTGCCATCGCAGCAGGCTGTCCTTTTATTTTAAAACCTGCCTTGGCTACCCCTATCAGCGCAGCCATCATGGGAGAAGTATTGAGTGAGACAGATCTGCCCAGGGGTGCTTTTTCTATTTTATTCTGCAACAACAGTCTTGCTCAAAAAATGGCAGAAGACGAACGTTTAAAATTATTAAGTTTCACAGGCTCTGCCAAAGTAGGGTGGGATTTAAAATCCAAAGCAGGCAAAAAACAAGTTATTCTAGAATTAGGCGGGAATGCGGCCTGTATTATTGATGAAACAGCGGATCTCGATTGGGCGGTTGAAAGGCTAATATTTGGAGGCTATTATGTTGCCGGCCAAAGTTGCATCTCTGTTCAGCGTATTTTGGCACATCACACTATTTATAATAGTTTACGCGAAAAATTAGTCTCGAAATTGAAAGCTATAAAATCAGGTAACCCTAAAGAATCAGACGTTTTTCTCGGGCCTTTAATTAATATAGATGCCGCGAAGCGCGTTGAGGCTTGGATAAAAGAGGCGGTTCAAAAAGGAGCCACACTGCTTTGTGGTGGCGAGCGTAAGGGTGCCATTGTTACAGCTGCTTTACTCGAAAATGTTCCATTAAGTGAAAAACTCAATTGTGAGGAAGCCTTTGGCCCTGTCGCGATTCTACAACCCTTTAAAGAGTTTAACGAGGCCCTGAAGATTGCAAATGATAGTCGCTATGGTTTACAAGCGGGGGTGTTTACGCGTGATTTACATCGAATGAATCAGGCATTTGATGAATTAGAGGTGGGGGGAGTTACGATTAATGAAGTTCCTTCTTTCCGAAGCGATAACATGCCCTATGGTGGCATAAAGGAAAGTGGGCTCGGGCGAGAGGGCGTACGCTTTGCCATAGATCATCTAACAGAAATAAAGATGTTGGTAGTGAGAGATGCCTAAATGCTTCCTTGCTTAAATTCTTCCCTCTCCCGAGGCGCATTAGTGTCCGGGGAAATGAGGGGGAGGGAGAGGTTGCCTTCCCCTCGCAGTACCCTCTCCCGTCTACTCTCTTTCGGGAGAGGGTGGCGCGACAAAACGGCAAGGATTGCCGTTTTGGACGCCCGAATGGGCGCCCGAAGGGTGAGCGCCATGGATGGCGCGAATCATCCGCCGGGTGAGGGTACCGAACTATACTGGAGGTAAAGATCGCAGTGATGTAGCTGTAGCTGTTTTAGATTTATCCCCCTCGCTTGATTGAGAAGCCGAAGATCCCCGACTGCCATAGTGTATCAAGACAGGCTGACCCGGAGAGCCTTCTGCTGTAGGCGATTTGCATGAGGTTTGGGTATGGGTGTGTGTAACAGCGCTCGCACCATGCGCAGACTGTGAAGAAAGTGTCGCCCCCGTGGGATGTATGGGAGGCAAGCCTAGCATAAGGATAGGGCGTGCACTAGTTTGGGGTGAAGCAGCAGGTGAATGTGCTGGACTTTTAGTCATCGTAGTCGTCGTAATAGTGATAGCACTAGAATGTCCATGAGTAGGCGATGGAGTACGCGAAGAAGTTTGACTGCTTGTTATTGGACTTGAAGAAATCCTAGAAGACGGTGAAGACGAACGAGAGCTAGGTTTACTTCCACGTGCACTTGCCATTGGACTTGTAGAAGAACCTGAGGCAACTGAACTTGAGGAATTTCGAGAATGATTAGAGTGACGATGAACTAAGGAAAATTTCCGACCATGCCCTTCTAAAAGGTGCGGTTTTTCAGAAGGATTCTTCACCGCTTCGTTTTTAAGAATGTCTAAGCTGACTTCTCGTATTGCCACTAGTAAGGCATCAACTGTTGGTTGAGTAGCGGTTATAAAAGTATCTTGATCTAAAGCATTTCTGATTAAGAATAACTGCTCGCATAAACTTATTGAGACTAATTTTTCTTTCGCAGAATATAAAATCTTAGTGTTTATGAAATTTTTAATGATTTTATAAGAATTATAGTCGCCTTTAATGGGCTTGATTCCTGTTTCATTTCCTTCGTTATCAATTGCCTCAATATAACGCTTTAATGCAACCCTTAAGGTTCTCAATTTTTCAACATCAAAAGTGTCAAAACTATTCCCTTTTAATTTATTTATTTTATATTCCTGAGAAAAGTCCCTGGAGTGGGTTTGAATAAGATCTATGAAGCGTGGGAATTTGTCGTATCGTAATATACCAAATACTTGTCTTTGGGCTTCTCCCCAAAAACCTAATTTCTCACCTTCTGCATGGCTAACTCCTAACATCGAATCATGGGCATTGTTCCATTCGACCATTTCCTTGTTGTAAGTCTCTATAGGGTGAGAAGAGGCTAATATAGTATCCAAGGATTGTTGGTAAGAACGACAACCTTCACCATTGAAGGGCTCAGGAAAATTTTCATCAATCAGCAGATCAGATAAAAATTTGAATCCTTCAAGAAGCCCTTCATCTCCTTCTTGGAGAGGCATTCTTCCGGTTACTTTCGCTGAACCAAATTTTCTTTCTAAATTATCAATATAAATTAAAAATTTACCCGAGTGGCCAGAATGATCAAAATCGCCACTTCTTAAAAATTCTAAAAATTTTTCTCTCCCGAGGGGATGTTGCATGGTTTTTGCCACATCGAAAGTAAGGCTTTCAATAAGCTTGTCAGAGACTTCTTTAAGTTCCGCTTCTTTTGAAAGTTCATCTTTAAGGGTTGTTGGTTCGACGACTGCCATATTATTTACTCCATAATTAATTCTGATTTTCTCAATATTTGTTCAAATTTTTCAAAATAATGCGTTTTATCGGATTAGGCATTATTAGATTGCTAGCATCAGAATAACTGGTTCGCCAGCTTATGTCAATCAACCAGTTGTCTTGAAAATCATGATATTTTTGTTGTTGTAGGGGCCGACCTCCTGGTCGGCCCGCAGTTCAAAGCGATCACTTAAATAACGAGGCTTAAATACCCTGAAATACGTGAAAAATTGCCTATTTATTTTGAAACAAGCGGGTAATGGAGCTCAGATGCCGCTTGTTTGAGTCTGACAATATCCACCCCTTGTGCCTTATAACTGTGTTCATTATAAAACACAGACAGGTGCTGCACCTGTTCCGGGGGGAGGGTGTTAATGGGTTTCCCTTCTAGAATTTTAACGGCCATCACCCCGCCTTGTTCACCAATTGACTGCTCCCTTACCCCTAATCCAAAGGCTGCCCCTTCTGCCACGCTCCCTTCATCAGAACTCACCACAGGGATATGACGCTTTTCAGCTTCTTTTACTAGGGTTTTGATGCCACTTACCACCATATGATCTTTTAAAATAAAGAGAGTTTCCGTTTGGGGATGAATAGCATGAAGAGCAGAATAAAGTTCTTTTAAAGTCGGCACGCTGAGATTTTGGATAATGATCCCCTTTGTTTTAGCATATTTAATCGCTTCCTCCACTTCTGGAAAAATCTTTTCACTCGTGGAATGAATGAGGGCTATCCTCTTCAGATTGGGATAAATGCCAAGCATTAGATCGAGGGGTTTAATCGGTCCAATTTCGTCTTCAATTCCAGTCAGATTAGGGTGATCTTTTGAGCCTGGAGTCATTATATCCGAAAAACGCACGGCCAGGCCTAGAATAGGTTTGTTTTTGACGAGATGAGCCGCCATTTGAGTTGAGGTAGTCCCAATAGGCACAATCATATCAATTTGCTTGCTTTGGAACCGTTGAATAATCGCGCGCTGAATATTTAAGTCCCCTTGGGCATTTTGAACATCGAAAACGACGGGTTGTTTCAGAAGGCTCGAGACCTTGTCCTTAAACCCCGCCACAATTTCCGTTAAGGCCTTATGTTCCATAGGGACTACGATTCCGATAGTAATTGGACTCGTAGGATTCGAGGCCGAAGAAGAGGCATGAACTGCCTGGATGCCCACAGAAATAGCCGTTAACAATAAACATAAAACAACGCTAATAATCCTAGTTTTTGATAAAAGAGTTTTGATACGCATAAACTACTCCACAATAAATTGAGCAAAAGTTAAATAAAAAAAGATAAATAGAGCGATTTTTGAGAATTAAGAGGGTGTGCGCCAGCGGCGCCAAGGAGAAGTGGCGAGGTTGAAGTTATTAAAAAATGTTGTGAAGCTTATATTACTCATAGAACCCAGCTTAACAAACCGTTTCGGGGTTGTCAAGCCATATCGGAACAGACAGGCTTGCTGCCCGCAAAGCGCGTCTGTGCAGTAAGCATGCGCTATCAAATTTGGCGAGGAGCCCCCAAAATCGTTTGCCATGGCTAAGATATCGGGTATGACAGAGTTCATGTAACAACACGTATCGGACTAATTCTGGCGGCAAAAAAAGGAGCTTACTGTTTAAATTAATGTTTTTTTTGGAGGTGCAACTCCCCCAAAGTGTGGATTGACTTCGAATGGTCACAGCAGAATAAGGGAGCGCGTTCTCCAGGCTTAAGCGGTTTAACCAGGGAATTAAATGTTGTTCCGCCTTTTGCTTAATCCATTTTTTAAGCACCTTAAAAACACGTTCAATATCATTTACAGGACCGCGTAAGCAAATAAGATGAGGGGTCTCATTATCCTCTATAATGCTTATCGTTTTATGATGGGTCTCAAGGTAGACCACCTCGAAGGCTATTTGCAGAGCAGAAAAGGAAATAATACGAGGGCGTTCCTGCAATTGGGGTAAGGTTTGAACAGGTTTTATAAATTTTAAATTACGTTCAATCCAACGCCGTTTGGTTTCCAAAAAAGCGTGGATCCGGGGGTTCTTTACGAACAGGATAGGAACAATGACTTCCAATCCTTTTCTAGGCGAAATTTGTAAAGATAAATATCGGGCACGCTTGCTAGCCCGTACGGTGAAAGGAGGTGGCCAAGAAAGAGAGATTTCATTCATATTATTTTTAAGAACCCGTTACCGGTTTACCATCTACATAATACCAGCGCCCGTCTTTAAAATGAAATTCACTTTTTTCGTGTATAGCATATTCCTGATTATCCAATTTATATCGTGCAATAAATTCGACAAACCCAATATCAGGATTGGTTTCATGAAACGAGGTGTTTATGATTTCAAGGCCTAGCCATGCTTCTTTTCTTTTTATGATAGCGCTTTTATCAAATTTTAATGAAGCCGGGGGTTGCATCGTTCGTCGAATATAATCGTAACGTTTTTCCACAAAGGCGGTGTAGCGGGAGCGCATTAAGGCTAGTGGGGTCTTGGGGATCAATCTTTTTTGAAGGTAGGCTCCACAACAGTCGAGATAGGTGTTTTGGCTACCGCAGGGACAAATAATCATAAGGTACAAATAATCATAGAAGCTATCTAACTTAAAAATGTTCATTAATTCATTCACTTTGAAGATTAGTTATATCTCATGGTTTAACAAATTGGAATATGCCTTATTGGTTTGCTAGGATAGGGGGTGCAGTGGAATATCCACTTGTCTTTTTAGGAAATTGGGTGCTTGATGCTTGAGGGGTCTTTATGTTTCAACGGATTAATAGGTTTGCGTGTTTTACATTATTTTGTTGTCTATTTATGAGTTCTGTCTCTTTTGCAAGTTCCACCCCTAACCCGCCTTCTAATACGCCCTCAAATAGTGATCCTTTAATTCCAAGAGCGATATTATTTGGTGATCCTGAATTTATCCAAGTGCGCCTAAGCGCTGATGGTAAACACATGTCCTATCTCGGGCCCAGCAATGGGGTCTTAAATGTGTGGGTAGGGGACTACAACAAAAAAGAAAGCATGCGCCCGATCACTCAAAACAAAGAGCGAGGGATAGCAGACTACTTCTGGGCCTACAACAATGAGCACATTATTTTCTTTGACGATAACAAAGGCAGTGAAGACTGGCGTATTTACAGTGCGGATATTAAAACGGGTGAGTTAAAAACCCTTGCCTCGTTTAAAAAGGTCCAAGCCAGGGTGGTCGCAGTCAGTCGGAATTTTCCAGATGAAATATTGATTGGTTTAAATCAACGTCGTGAAGATTTACATGATATTTATCGCTTAAACGTTAGAACAGCTGCGCTTACACCTGTGTATGAAAACAATGAATTTCTAGATTTTGTTGTAGACGATAATTATAACGTACGTTTAGGAGTAATCACGGATCCGGATGGTGGAAGAACCGTTTATACCTTAGACGATAAATTTAACAAAACTAAGCTGTTCAAAATTAACTATGAGGATTCATTTGCCACCGAACCTCTTTCGTTGAACAAAACAGGAGAGATATTATACCTATTGGATAATAGAGGACGAGATACTGCTGCATTAACTGCTTTAAATCTGAAAACCCAAAAACTCGAAGTCATTGGTGAAGACAGTCGAGCAGACATGAGTGATGCCATTTTACATCCCACAGAGAAAACAATTCAGGGATATGCTTCTACGTATGAAAGAATAAAATGGACCATTATAGATAAGACGATCCAGCCTGATATTGACTACTTGAACAAGCTGCATAAAGGGGACCTGACCATCACCAGTCGTAGTTTGGATGACAAACATTGGATTGTGGCGTATTTACAAGATAATAGTTCACACCAATATTATGCCTACGATCGCCAAGCGCGTCATGCGACATACTTGTTTGCTTCAAAACCTAAACTCGATAACCAACCTTTAACTACAATGGAACCTGTCATTATTCAATCTCGGGATAATTTACCCTTGGTGAGCTATTTATCACTTCCTCGGTTTATTACGGCACAAGGCTTGAAAGGAAAAATGCCAGTGCCCTTAGTCATGTACGTTCACGGCGGGCCCAACTATATTCGAGACGACTGGGGTTACAGTGGCACACATCAATGGCTAGCTAATCGAGGCTACGCAGTATTAAGTGTGAACTATCGTGGCTCAGCTGGGTTTGGCAAAAAATTTGTCACTGCCAGTAATGGCGAATGGGGAGCCAAAATGCATGACGACATTTTGGATGCGGTTAACTGGGCGATAAAACAAGGGATCACCACTCCTGATAAAGTTGCCATTATGGGCGGCAGTTATGGGGGATACGAAACTTTGGTCGGTATGACGATGACACCCGAGGTATTTGCCTGTGGTATCGACATTGTTGGGATGAGTAGTTTGGCTACGATGATGAAAACCATCCCGGCTTACTGGAAACCATTTTATGCCTTAATGAAGATAAAAATTGGGGCGGATCCTGATACAGAAGAAGGTTTGAAGTTTTTAGCCTCTCGTTCTCCTTTAAGTTTTGTTGAGAACATTAAGAAACCTTTACTGATAGGGCAGGGAGCAAATGATCCTCGAGTCAAGCAAGAAGAATCTGAACAGATTGTTAGTGCCATGGTCGCTAAAAATATCCCGATCATTTATATCCTTTATCCCGATGAAGGTCATGGATTTGCCCGGCCTGAAAACCGTTTGTCCTTTTATACCAATGCAGAAGCCTTTTTGGCCCGTTGCTTAGGGGGAAAACTTGAACCTCTGGGTAAGGATTTTGAAAATTCGAGTATTGAGATTAAAAATGGTAAAGATTACCTGGATAATCTCTTAGGTTTAAAATAAAGCTATCCTAAACACATGTCGCAAATACTTGATTGCATAGTAATCGGTGCAGGCGTGGTGGGGCTTAGCTGTGCTCGTCGCTTCGCCATGGCCGGACAAGAAGTTGTTATTTTAGACAAGGCCGATGGGATAGGAACTGAAACGAGTTCTCGGAATAGTGAAGTCATCCATGCCGGGATCTACTATGCTCCCGGCAGTCTCAAGGCAAAAACCTGCGTTCAAGGTAAACACCTGCTTTATGACTATTGTCAGACACGAGACATTCATCACAAAAAAACGGGAAAAATGATTGTTGCAAGGGATGACTCTCAACTTCCCGCCTTAAAAAAGATTGAGGCGAATGCCTTGGCCAATGGTGTAAGCGATTTGTATTACCTTAATCAAACCGAAATAACGCGATTAGAACCAGAGGTGAAGGCTGAAATAGCCTTATTTTCACCTTCAACGGGGATTATTGATAGTCACAGTTTTATGTTATCGTTATTAGGTGAAGCACAAAGTTGTGGTGCCATGCTCGCAGTCAGAAGCGAAGTCGTCGATGGGAAAGTGGAAGAGGATGGGATCGAATTAACTGTTCGATGTGAAGGTAACTCTATAGAACAGTTGCGTGCTAAAAGGGTCATTAATTCAGCGGGGTTAATGGCGCCTAAATTGGCGAGAACAATTAAAGGTTTTCCTCTCGATAAGATCCCAAGAGATTATTTGTGTAAAGGTCATTACTTCACTATCAACAAACGTTCACCTTTTAAGCATCTGGTTTATCCTGTTCCCCATTCAGCCGGTTTAGGGGTACATGTAACCCTTGATTTAGGGGGAAACCTTCGATTTGGCCCGGATACCGAATGGGTAGAGAACATTAATTATGATGTCGATTTAAATCGCGCAGAAAGCTTTTATGCCGCCATCCGGGAATACTGGCCTAATCTAGAGCCGGATAGCCTACAGCCCGCCTATTCAGGCATACGCCCTAAAATAGTGGGGCCCGGTGAACCTGCTGGGGATTTTATCATTCAAGGTCCGAGGGACCATCTCATTCCGGGCTGGGTCAATCTCTTTGGTATAGAATCGCCGGGTTTAACGGCCTCCCTAGCCATTGCCGACAGGGTTTATGAGGAATTGTCTGTTAATAACGATATTCCTTGCATTGCCTAGGTCAATGATTGAACGATTTGCCTAAACGGGCCGAGCCATCCGGTCGGCCCCTACAGTACATTAACCCCATCTGATCCTATGCTTAATTTTAATATCTTGTAGGGGCCGACCTCCCGGTCGGCCCGCCTAGCCTCCCGTTATTCCTGTACTAAAATTTTAAATAACGGGTCAGAAAACAAAACGGGACATCTACCTTATGAGCATACGATTAATATGGGGTCGCCAGACCCTTCCTTTAAATCGAATTGAAATATTCAGCGACAGTGTGTTTGCCATCATTATTACCTTGCTGGTCCTCGAAATTAAACTGCCCGAATTAGAGACGGCGAATGTGTCTGAACATCTGACGGTAAGCCTTTTTTATTTATTACCCAAGATTGTAAGCTACATTATTAGTTTTATTACCGTCGCCATATTCTGGGTGTCTCATTACCATCTTTTTAATCATATGAAACATTCCGATCATGGTTTATTATGGTTAAATAATCTGCTTTTGTTGTTTCTGGCATTTATCCCTTTCCCTACGGGATTAATAGGAAGTTTTCCGGGTGAACCCTTGGCCGTTGTACTTTATGGTTTGGTTCTATTCTTAAGCTCACTTAATTTTTATTTTATTCGATTCTATGCTTATAAAAAGCACTTGTATCAAGAAAAACATGAAAAGCATGAGTGCGCCATTGTCAAAAAAGGCTTAATCCCTCCCGTGATGTATTTAATTGGCATGTTGTTTGGAAGCATGAGGCCAGTGATTGGGATCCTCATTTTTGCAATTGTTCCAGCCGCTTACCTTCTCACCAGGAACATTGAAATCAAGAGAGGATAATCTTAAGCCTGTGGTCAGGCCTGTTCCAGGTTATATATTCTTTAGGGGGATATACATAACCTGGACAGTGGGATAAATAATGGCTAAAATAGAATTTTGGCTTAGAAAACAGGATAAATTTTCTAGAACTACTTCAGGGTAGTAATTTATATGTTAATGCTCTCAAATTATTCAAATGAAATTGGTCTCTGTGGTGTCATCATCACTGTGGTTTGGTATTTTCTATTGCAAATTGGTAAATGCCGATCAACCGATTTACATTTTTCTGTTGCCAATATTATTGGTTCAATATTTTTACTGATTTCGTTAATTTATCACTGGAATCTCTCGTCGGTCATTATTGAAATAGTCTGGATGCTCATCAGCCTCTATGGAGTAGTGAAGTCTCTGTTGCTGAGAAGGGCTGCGAAACAAGCTCAAACCTTCTCAGATCCCCTAGATGCATGAAATATTTAGATAAGCTAAGACTAGATTTGAATTTAAACAGTTGACTAGCTTTCTATTATAATAGTGTACAGGCTTAAGCCATTTAGCTATAATTGAGTCCTTCTTCAAAATTAGAATTTTCAGGATCACCATGTTCAGATTTATCACAGTATTATTAATTTGTATTCTGTCAGGGGCAGAGCTAGATCTTTTCATTCCCAGTTTCCCTGAATTACAAAAAGTCTTTAATTTGACCCCGTTTATGGTCCAGCTTACCTTAAGCTTAAATTTTGTTGCTTATTGTATTTGTTGTTTATTTGCAGGCACCCTAGGCGATCGCTATAACAGACGCACCATCATTTTAGTCGGCTTGAGCATATTCGTGTTAGGCAGCCTGTTATGCGTTACGGCTGCTAATTTTCCCATGTTGATTGTGGGACGTTTTTTACAAGGTATTGGGATGGCGGGGCCTTCCGTATTAGGATTTGTGGTGATTGCGGATGAATATCCGCTCGAAAAACAACCTGCCATGATGGGGATCTTAAATGGAATGATAACCATAGCAATGGCTTTTGCCCCCGTCCTGGGCAGTTATATTAACTATTATTTTGATTGGCGAGCCAACTTTGCCTTGTTGTTAGCCTTAAGTATGATTTGCTTGATTGCGAGCTTTTTTGCTATTCCCAGCCGAAAGGGGGATAAGACTATCTCACTTTCACCTGCTGCTTATCTGCCGCTTTTAAAATCCGGTCGCCAAAATGCCTATGTTATTGGGATTGGATTCTTAATTTTACCCTACTGGGTCTTTATCGGTATGGCACCCATCTTCTATATGGAGGATTTAGGGGTGCCCATTAAAGAATTTGGCTACTATCAAGGGGCGATGGCAGGGGTATTCTCCATTTGCAGTATTTTTTCTTCAAAAATATTAGATTGGTTGAAGCATGATCGCTGTCTTTACATCGGCATGGGCTTGTGTGGGGTAAGTGCAATTTTATTTGCATTGATTATGTTCTTTGACATTCAAAACCCTATCATTATTACAGGGATAATGGTGATCCTCGCGATTGGAATGGTGTTTCCCATTAATATTTTATACCCCCAATCTCTTCAGGTTATTGAAAATAGTAAAGGAAGAGCCGCAGCCCTCATCTCTTCTTTTCGTTTGATCACAACAGCGCTAGCACTCGAATTAGTGAGCTATTTTTACGATGGCAAGTTTTTACCCATTGGTTTACTCATCTTTTTTTCTTTAATCATTGCAGCCTTTTTTATACAACAGCTTTTGAGCAAAAATTGGGTATCCTTGGCAAAAAATGAAGGTTAATTTAAAATTAATCTTTATTAATTTCCAAAGGTAAAGGTATAAAATTCCACTCCAGATTCACTCGGAATCACTTCTAAAACACCCGATTGTGATTGTTTGAGAGAGACCACAGGATAGAGTGTATGGGCCTTCACTTCCACTTTCCCTATCGGCTTTCCGTTAAGAATAAGTTTTACAGGGATGGAGTGATCGCTTGAGGTTCCCATCACAATAAACACTTTGCTTGCAAAAAAGTGGAGTTTAATGGAAGCATCCTTTTCAGCGGGGAGTATTTTTTGAGCTTCTACTCGCCAATTACCTTTTAGAGCCCAACTGTTTTCAGGGAGATCTTTAGGATAGGTATAGTGAAATAGTGCGTCATGTTTCAAGCTTTCGGTCCCTCTATAATAGCCAGCACGCTCATATCCAAAGTAAATTTCAGGCGTGAGACGTTCGACCACTTTGTTTTCTTTCTTCTCTTTAAGCGATGCTGCTTCATTTTCTTTAGCGGGCTGTCCAGTTAAACCTAATAAGACACGAATATTATGTTCTGTATCTTCATATGAACCTTCGCCAAAATGTTCGTAAACAACTTTGCCTTCTTTATCGATTAGATAATGGGCTGGCCAATACTGATTTTTAAAATTGAGCCAGGTTATATAGTCATTATCTAATACCACTGGGTAGTGAATATTGTCTTTAGCCACTGCTTGTTTCACATTATCAAGATTCTTTTCAAATTCAAATTCAGGAGTATGCACACCAATGATTTCGAATCCATAGGGATGATATTTTTCATACCAATCGATAAGATAGGGCAGGGTACGGATACAGTTGATGCAAGAATAGGTCCAAAAATCGATCAGTACCACTTTGCCTTTTAATGCCTTTAGCGTTAAAGGAGGTGAATTAATCCAAGCACTATTAGATACCAATGCTGGGGCAGGATAAGGGACCATTAAACTATCTACTAATTCGTCTTTTCCAGAAACGGGTTTCTTTTCCCCTTGGGCTTCACCCATACTAGAATAGGCCGAGGAAACATTAGAAAAAGCAGCAATAAGGGAGCCGATAATAATAATCCATCCAAAAATTTTTCGAAGGAGGTGGGTATGTGTTTTAAGAAAACTAAAAGTGTTGATGAGTTTTCTGCCAACAAGCGCAATGATCAACATTGGAATGACACTCCCGATAGCGAAGCTTAAGAAAATAAAAAAACTTTGTTGAGTGGTTTTTTGAATCGCAATTTGAACTAGGGCGGCGGCTAGAATAGGACCCGCACAGGGCACCCAAATTAAACTCACTAATCCTCCCAGAATAAAACCGCTAAAAAATCCATCATTATTATTCCTGCCAGAGAATTTAAGGCCCAAGTTTGAAAAAAGTTGGGTGAAGCGATTAAATTTTTCTGAAAGATAATCGGATACTAAAATGATTCCAAATAGAATGATGAAACCAAAGGCTAATTGCCTCAGCAAATCTAAATTTACACCAAGGTATTGCACTAAACTCCGAGCAAAAAAAGTAAAGAGGGCAAAAGTGATAACAAACCCAGTAATGATGCCTAAAGGCCTTTTGTTTCCGCCTTCAATAGTCCCTGATAACATGATGGGAAGAATAGGGAGGATACAAGGAGAAACGATTAAAGCAAACCCTTCTATAAAGGCCAGGAGGTTATCAATCAGTATTTCTTCCATATGTCTCTTCGCGGATCCTTTCTATTTGCAGTCGCTGTCCTCAAGGGGATTGATGGAACTTTTTCCCGAAATTCTCTTGGTAATTTGAGGGGCTCCACAGTAACCCACCATTCCATCTCCTGTAATATTGATAGCCAAACTATCGCTTGTGTTAGTTTTGGCATCGCCTGCACCATTTATATAAATAGTGCCAGCTTTACCAATTAATTTAGTTCCATTAAATTCACCTGCACCGTTTATAATAATTTGTTGATTAATTGCGCCTCCTATGGCATGAATTTTGCCGCCACCATTAATTCTCGCAATCAGATTTCTTGCTTTAATATTAATATTGGCATCGCCGAATCCATTCAGAGTGAGATTTAAGGTTTCAGTTGATAGTCCATCTTCTATAGAAATAGAGGCCGAGCTAAGAGTGCTCACATTTTGTAAATTTCGTATTTTCAAGTAGTAATTAATTTGAGTTTCATCTACTTCTGCATTTCCAGAATTTAATGAAATATACAAAGTTCCCCCTCTTACCTCAACGCTGATATTCGGCAGAACCTTGACAGGGGCTTCTATTGTTAAGCCTTCTTCGGTTGATTGTTTAACATGAAGCGTCCCCACGCCACTTAATACAACAGAGGTAAACTCCTCAAGGCTGTGCATCTCGGTCACGCCTTTCTTTTCATCAGAGTTTTTGCTAGCAGAAGTTGTGGGAAGGGCAGTTTTAGAAGTTTGGCCTGGAGGCTTAGAAGAAGGCGCTTCTGTAGTTTGATCAGCCTGAATGCCAAATGAAATAAGGCTAATCATTACTCCAAAAAGAACTTTATTTTGATTCATTAATCCCAATGTCTATAGCCGCCCCCGCGCCATCCATAATGCCAGGTTTCATCATGATAAAAATGATAGTAGTACGGGAAGTAATAGGGTTCGTAGAAACCTTCATAATAATAGGGTGAATAGGGGTAGAAGTATGAGGGCGATTCATAGGTCCCCACTTCAATAGTGCCACTGCCACAACCGGCAAGGCAGGCAAGCACCATCACTAGACCTGTCGCTCTGATCATTTTACACCCCCTTTATTCTCTATTTCGTTATGTGTCATTAAAACCATAACCCATTATTAAAAGCTATAGCACAAAAAAATGCTTATTTGAGTCTTAATTTTTGTGTTTTGTGACAGATATTTGACAGGATTATTAGGCAAACTAAATTGTTAGTTAAATGCATTACGCTTATAATAAAATGATCATTCTAAATATTGGAGCTTTTAGTTTTGGCAGGACCACTAAAGGTAGAAATCGATCCGATTGATGTGCAAGGATTGCGCCTCAGACGCAATCTCTTTGGTATAGCGGGGGGAATATTTCATACCCTTATTTGCTTCATCATGCAGTACAAGGGCTATTTTCGAATGACCTTGCCAGAATTTTTTGCTCTATTTTCTTCTTTTTGGATAATTCATTTAACTTTTACAACTTTGATTCTCACCAACCTCAATGAACATTTTCGCGATCCGGGGATGACTCTCATTCAGATGATGTGGGCAGTACTATGTCTTATGATAACTGTTTATTTTGCAAATGAATTGCGTCATGCTTTGGTCATGCTAGGTTTTTTGCCGGTTTCCTTCGGAGGGTTTAGGTTGACATTACGTCAATTAATTATCTTTGTTTTATATGTTGGAATACTTTACTTAATAGCCCTAATACTACTGAGTTTAACCCCTAATATTAATTTTAATTGGATCCCCGAGTTGATTACCTTCAGTATCTTCTGCTTTGTAATGATAGGAACTTTGTTTATTACAATTGAATTCGTAGGATTAAGATCGCACATGCATAAGAAAGAAATTAATTTAAAAGAATCGCTTCAAAGGGCAGAAGAGGATTCCATCACAGATGAGGTCACAGGGATAAGAAATAGGCGGTTTATGTTGAATATCCTAACACGTCAACGATTAATGGCCATTCGGGAAAAACGTTACACTTTTGCTGCAGCAATGATTGATATCGATCATTTTAAAAATGTAAACGATGAATATGGCCATTTGTGTGGAGATATATTATTAAAGCAATTTTGTGTGGCCATTGAGCAAGCCATACGAAGCGTGGACTATTTTGGTCGAATTGGAGGTGAGGAATTTTTAGTGATTGCTCCCTTTGCCGATGAAAAACAGATTACTGAACTATCTAACCGAATTCGGGATGCTATTGAAAGCACCGAATTTGATGAAATTGCACAAGGCTTGAAAGTCACTATCTCGATTGGGGCTGCGATTTACAATCTGCCTGAATCTGAAAAGGAATTCATGAAAAGAATTGATCATGCACTTTATCTCGCGAAAGAAAGAGGTCGAAATCAGGTGGTTGTAGTTTAAAAGCAATACACTGCGCACACCAAATTTATGACGAAGTCTTTGTATTCCGGGATCTGAAGAAAACCCGCGGCTATTCCGGCTAAAAAGCCAAATAAATGGCTCTCCCATGAAATTTGTTCTTCTTGTGGGAAAATGCCCAAGAAAATACTACCAAAATAATAGAGAACCAATACTGCCGAAAGCAAGGTAACAAAACTGGGGTTGGAATAGGCAGTGATGATAATAAAGCCGAAATATCCAGAGATTAGGCCGCTAGCCCCGATATGAATGGCTCGTCTACCAAACAACCATACCAAAAGGCCTCCTAGCAAGGTAATGATAAGGGTAGCCGTATAAAAAATTTTGAATCCTCGAGATAAAATGACTAAACCGAGCACAAATAGAGGAATGGAATTAAAGAAAAGATGACTAAAATTATGGTGGAAAATTGGCGAAAAAATGATGCCGAGGAGTCCAAAAATACTTCTAGGGTAAATGCCCAAAATATTTAGATGAGAGCCTAGAAATAGCCAATTAATAACATTAATACCCCATAGGCATAGCAAGGAAATAAGCCAGGGGTAAATATAGAGCTTACTTACCTCCATGAAGGCAGAAAGCTCGTTGGCCAAGGTAGAAAACATACTTGATTATCCTCAAAAATAGTTTGTAAACTAAATAGGTTTAATGTGTTTTGCGTATATAATATAATATAAAATCTTTTGAGGAATAAGAATGGAAATCACACCTGCCACGAAATCGGTGGCTGAATTAGAAAGCGGGGTTTCGAGTCAAACCACCAGCGGAAGACAACTCCTACTCTCCTGCATGATAGGCAATGCTTTAGAATGGTATGATTTTGTCATTTATGGCTATTTTGCAGTCATTTTAGGGGGGCTATTCTTCCCCCATGCCGACCCAATAACACAAATTTTAATGAGCTGGGGGGTGTTTTGGTCTGGGTTTCTAGCCCGTCCCCTAGGATCGGTGGTATTTGGGCATATCGGCGATAAGGTGAGTAGAAAGTTTGCTTTGTCCTTGTCCATTTACGTAATGGCTATTCCAACCGCTTTGATGGGCTGCCTGCCCACCTATGAGCAGATAGGTCTCTTGGCCCCCACTTTGCTTATTTTCTTCAGAACCCTACAAGGCTTTGCCATTGGGGGAGAATTTACAGGTTCCATGGTTTTTCTGGTCGAACATGCCCCTATGAAAAAACGAGGAATGTGGGGGAGCTGGGCTTCCTTTAGCGCGGTCTTAGGGGTTATTTTAGGATCCGCAATGGTCGCACTGCTTGCATTTTATCTCTCCGAAGGACAAATACAATCCTGGGCTTGGCGTTTACCTTTTCTCATTAGTATTGTGGGGAGTCTAGTCGGGGGGTATATGCGTAAGCGATTAATCGATCCCAGCATTTACCTTGAAGTTAAGGAAAATTCTAAAAAGGAATCTGTCCCGGTTAAAGAACTGTTTATTCATCACCGCTCTAAAATAGGCCAAATTATTCTCTTAGATTTTTTAACTGCGATAGGATTTTTTATCGTAGCCATCTTTTTAGCCACTTATTTTAAGACTTATTTAAAGGTTGCAGATAATATTGTTTTATCCATTAACACCTTGAATATGGGGGTATTTGCGGTATTCATCTTGGTTGGAGGGTGGTTATCCGATCGTATCGGTCGTAAATTCACCTTAGGGCTTCCTTGTATTGGCTTTATTATTCTCTCCTATCCCGTATTTCAGCTATTTCAAACAGGAGACTATTTTATTTTGGCAACTGCTCAAGCTATTCTTGCCAGTTTAATGGGGATCTTCTTTGGCACCATCCCAACCACTTTAGCTGAAATTTTACCCACGCATGTCCGCTGTTCTGGTTTATCAATTGCGCATAATATTAGCATGGCCATATTTGGAGGAGGAGCGCCTTTTGTTGCGACTGAATTAATTCAAAAAACTGGGGATTTGGCCTCGCCAGCTTATTTACTCGTCATAGCGAGTCTATTAAGCTTTTCCGCTTTATTTTTTATTACTGAACGTTATCGCACACCTTTGGAGCACAGTTAAAAGCTCGCCAAAGAAGTTTTCCACAATACCAAGGATCTAGAAATGGAGAGCGCACAAGCCCTACGCTTAAGAAGAACCTCGCTAGCGCTTGTCTTTGCCCTGTTCCAAACGGTATTTTGTTGGGTACTTTTCTATAACGGCTATTTTAGAACCACCCTCTCGCAATTTATACTTCTTTTTTCAGGATTTTGGCTTGTTTATTTGTCTTTTCCCCTCTTAATTATTTCAGGCATAAACAAACGCTTCAATGATCCCAGCATGACCTTCGCACAAATGAGTTGGTATATCATTTGTTATCTTATTACGGTTTTTCTAACAAACGAATTACGTCACGTAGTATCAATGTTAGGCATCGTTATAATTGTATATGGTGCGCTTGGATTATCTACGAGACAATTGGTTTTCTTTGCTGTGTCAATCGTTGTTTTACATACCGCAGTAATTTATTGGCTATTCATTACCCCTGGAACACATTTTAACGCAAAAGAAGAATTTATTGATTCATTTATTTTTTCACTTGTGGTGCTGGGTTGCTCAATTGTCACTTACGAATTTATTCTATTAAAAAATCGTTTAAGAACGCAATATTTAATTTCTAAAATCTTATCTGAAACAGAAACCATAGCAGAGGCAGGGAAATTTATCATTCAAACCATTTGCAAAAGAATGGGATGGTCGCTTGGTAATATGTGGGTTATTGACATGAGCAATAAAAATTTGAAGTTGGCTGCTTCTTGGCACGATCCCGAAATAACAGTAGAGGATTTAGAAAAAACGAGTGGATACCAGCAATTTGATATGAGTACAATGATCCCAGGCCAAGTACTTAAAATAAAGAATATTTTAGAAATCAAGGATATTTACAATGAAAAGAATTTCAAGAGACAACAATATATTCGCGAAGC
>Ga0207084_1092_pt1 | contig 18840 bp, 15 predicted proteins | sample Alteio_BWMinHeat_55_FD_153543 | JGI IMG/M metagenome (GOLD analysis project Ga0207084, IMG submission 153543) | Enriched cells from forest soil in Barre Woods Harvard Forest LTER site, Petersham, Massachusetts, United States -... | ecosystem: Environmental > Terrestrial > Soil > Temperate forest >...
GAAAGGCTTAATATTAAGAAGAGTATATTGACAAGGCTTATTACCTTAGGTAGAGTCTTGCACAATTTGGTTTGGATGTTGTAAAAAAATTGATTAGGGAAGTACAAATACAAGCAGGGTTTTCGCTAATAGAAGTGATGATAGCGCTTTTACTTTTCGCCATTGGTTTCACAGCAGGAATAAGCCTCTTAGTCTATCAGCGACAATTACAAGTTCGTCTTCAATGGGAAAAAAGTGCGGTTTTAATAATGAATTCCCTCTTTGAGGCCTATAACGTACATCCAATAATCGAACCCCAAGTATGGCAAACAAAATTGGACAAGGAATTTAAAGGGAGTCAATTTAAGGTTTCATGTGTTTCGAGAATATGCCGTTGTTCTATAGAGCCACCCCCCAGAATAAAAACCGCCGCCCTTATGTTCACACTCGGATCTTAGGGGTAAGTCTCACCCAATTAATGGTGGGACTAACTTTGAGCGCTTGGGCCTTGGTGTTGATGTGCCAAGGATATGCCGTTGTCAAAAAAAATTATCTCGATATCAAAGGGAAGTTATTAAGCATTAATCAGCAAGAGACAGTTTATGCCTATTTTATTCAAGATGTTTTGGCGAGTGGTTATCGCGGTTGCCGTACGAGCGATCCACACTATCCTCTATACCAGCCTTTGTTAGAGCGTCATCCCGTTCATCGCTATCATCGTTTTGATAAAGCGCTCTTCGCCTTTCATGCAAAAAACAGCAATTGCTATGGAAAATTGCCCGATAAAATCTGTGACAGGGTAAAAGAAGGTACGGATGTATTGGTGCTGTACAATGTTCCTCGCAATCAAGCTGTGCTAAGTGCTGGGATGCAAAGGCCAGGCGAAGAGCTTAAGATGCAATCCAAAGTGAAATTTAATCGAGACTCTCTAGTATTAATTTCTGATTGTGAACGGGCGGAAGTTTTTCTTCCTGATGCGGTGAGGCAAAATTTAGTGGCTCACCCACCTTTGACAAAACTATACGATAAAAATACAGAGAGCGCGGAGCTTGAAGTTATCGTTTATTTTGTGGGTCTTCCCGAACGTTATTTAAGGCGCCATCCCAACAAGACAAATTTTTCTCCCTATGGTTTGTTTCGGGGAAACATTATTCATCCCGTGGCAGAAATCCTTCCCAATATAAAAGAATTTAAGGTGAACCTTAGAGTGTTCTCACCTCAAAGTAATCAAATCTATTACATTGAAGCTAAACGTTATCAAGATGAAATTATCTTGGACGTAGAGCTTTCTTTAACCCTAGGCAACAATGAGGTATGGACTTATGAAATGGCGCCCCGAAACCGGTATGGTAATGTTTCTGGTGATGATCCTGCTCGCGGTATTCTCATGTCTCTTCCTATCACTTTTTCAAGAGCTATTCTTGGTCGTTAAAAGTCACCATTCATTTAAAGTCGCGGTGGAAGAGAGGCAAAGCCAAGAGCTCAATTTGAACCAAAAAAAGGAAGCCATTATGAAAGCACAAACCCCTCAAACTTCTCAAATCCCTGAAGCACTTGTTGAATCGGATTGCTTTGAATTCGTGCCAGACGATTTAGAATTTGGCTGCAGTGAAGGGGTGAAAATTTTCCGTGTTCAAAGTCTGCCCTATCAAAGTTATATTGCGAAAAGGTAGTAATAAATTGAAAAAGATTATTTACTATAAGAGCATTCTATTATATCTAATTCTGGTCATGACATTTAATGTCACCGTGAAGGCCTCCGCTCTGCCACTATTTCGAGTGGGTGGAAATGTATGGGAGCCCTCCCTTCCATTGTATGTGGCTAATTGTGAGAGCGAAACACCATCGAAGCGATTAACCCTTGTTAAGGTGCCCAATGGGGTTTTTTTAGATCTCGCTTTTGTGGGGGTTCCTTTCCCACGCTATTTAAAGGCTGCAGGCTTAAATTATTCAAGCTATCAAACATCATGCAAAGGGAGAAAACCTCTATTGTATGGATGGGTGAGGAACCCTGCATTAAAACAAAGTCAATTAACCCAATTTGATGCGGCAACTTTAAAAATTCTGCAATCCTATCCTTTCCCAAGCGATTGCGAAGCAGGGCAGTTAAGCGTATTTGATCTGCTTATTAAGGAACGATGGCATACTTATCTGGTCGCGATAGGAGGAGGGATGAGTGTTGTATTTGATGTCACTTTGCCCGAAATTTCATTAAAACCCATTGCGCAATTTAATGGGGTAGAGGCTTTTTGTGGGATACGTCTTCAAAATGGGATCTGGGGAGGCGTATACTCTAAAAAGGAAGGGACAAGATCCCTTATTCAAATTATAAACTTTGAAGATTTTAAATCGTTACAGGAGATCCCCTTACCAACAGACATTTCCTTAGTCTCTTTAAAGGCTATCGATTTGGAGGCCAGAGGACAGGTTGATTGGTTGTATGGCATCGATAAACAGGGCGAGGTGTGGTCTTGTGACCTGCGAGATCTTCGATCAATTAAGGTTAAAAAACTTAAATTCCAATTGCCACTTGCCAACATTAAAGATCCTTTTTATGTATTGAAAGATATTCACACTCCGGGCCTTTGGGTATATTTCAATCTTAATTCTGAAACCGAAACACATGAGATAGCGGGTATATTTCAAACACTTTCGAGGGGAGGTGGATTACCTTCAGTTACCGAGCAGAAGATTAAGACAAGGGAATATAAGCTTATTGGAATTAGGTCGAATCGTTTACTTTTAATGAAAAAATTAGGAGCTTCAAAATTTAGCCATACTATTCTCTTATCGGATCCGTATCATGAACAAGATGTCCTTCTTGCTTTAGAAAAAGAATGTAATCTTAAAGTCATTCCTAGGCCCACTGTCCATATCACGCAAAAGAATTTATCTTTTCAATATATAGAATAGAATAGATATGGGGCCGAAACCAGACCAATTTAGGTCAACAGCAAGCGAGCTTAAAGGTAAGTGTATTTAGGTGTGGACCTAAGATAAATGCTAATTATTAGCTGCTTGACATCACTATAGAAGAAATCTTAAGGTGGTTTTTAGGTCAAATTCTGGCAGAGCTCAGAAATTTCTGCTAGCATCTATCACTGGTGGTAGACTAATTACGAATAGGTTAATAGGCTATTCGTAAGCGTCTACAAAAGGATAGACGGACCTTAAACTGTGCAAGGCTTAGGAGACAGTGTTCATGAAAAAGCGTTTTTCAAATATCTTAAAAAAAGTGGGAATTGCCTTATTAAGTTTGGGGACCCTGTTGTCTACCAGCGCAATGGCAGAATTCCGTGTTCATACTGATGGTGGCTTAAAAGTATACGATCCTAGCTGCCCTGCTTATTGGTTCGCTCTTGGAGCACGACTGGAATTTGACGAAGTCATGTTCTCGGGAGATGCCCATAGTCGACAAGACAATTTCCCAACCAGCGCCAATATTCGCCGAGGTTATCTCGGATTTCGTGGAGGAGTGGGTGATTGCTGGATCTACAACCTCACCTTAGATTTTGGACGTTATCGTTCAAGAGTGACTTTCCAAGAGGCTTGGGTCGGATATACAGGTCTTTGGGACGATAGCCGTTTAAGAATTGGGCAGATCACCCCCATCACAACCTTTGACGGATATGGCAATACCGGTATCCATAATGGTCAGATGTTCCTTGAACCAGCCTTGGCTACCCGCGCATTTTCCGTACCAGGCTATCCTCATTCAGGTTCTGAGGCACTTAAATCCCTAGGCATTATCCTCGATACTCAGTTTGCAGATATGTTTTCACTAGCATTAACCGTGTATCAACCTGCACAGGGATCAGACAATTTTAATCACCCACATCGTTCTGATCGTTTAGGCGAAGCAGCCCGACTCATCTTCTCTCCTGTACATGAAGAAGGCTGTGTTTGGCATTTTGCTGTAATGGGACGTCATCAATCCGTTAGCCATTCACATTCTGATGGCACGGCTGTTTTAAATGATTTGTTCCAAACAACACCAGAAGTCGTTACCCGTCGAACGGCAAGAGCGCTTGCTCACCTGGACGACCTAGGTGTTACAACCACCTTCTCACCCTTCTTGGTGGATGCTGGTCAGCGAAGGGTTAAAGAGTACAACTATGCCGCTGCTGAAGCTGCAACCATCTGGGGCCCTTTCACTTTAGCGGGTGAATACCACGCCGTAGGGGTTCATCGAAAAATCGTTCAACCTTCTACAAACGCTAGCCATCTTAACTTCCACGGGTGGCACGTTGAAGGGGGTTACGTCTTAACCGGTGAACATCGCAACTATGATTTCCCAATGGGAACCTTGCTAGGGATCAAACCCTGCCATCCATGCGGTGCATGGGAAATTGCAGCACGCTATAGCTATGTAACCCTAGTCGATAAAGATGTGTTTGGGGGTTCGGAGCATAACGTGACCGTGGGTCTTAATTGGTACGTAAATGAGCATGTACGTTTTGCTCTAAACTACATCCGCGCCAACATTCATCCAACGGGTACAGTAGCCGGAACAGCTCCTGCACTAATAGGGACACCAAAGCGTAAGCTTGATATCCTTGGGTTCCGTGCTCAGGTAGTGTTTTAATCGAAGGTAGTAAGATCTTACTCCCCCCTGCAAAGGGGGGAGGGATTCTAGAAAATGTCCATTGAAAAAATCCCTCGTATTATAATCTCAAAATCCTATTTCCTTTTCCTATTGTTACTTTCACTTCTATCAGGCTGTGGTAAAACACCTCAAGATCCCCTTGAACCCCTCAACAGGGGCATTTATGGTCTCAACAAGGTGGTCGATCGCGTCTTGATTAAAACCACGGCTCAAGCATATGAAGCCATCATTCCCCCAGGTTTTCGAAAAATCGTGGGCAATTTTTTCCAGAACTTAAACGAGATCCCCACAACCATCAATGATGTCTTGCAAGGCAGAATGAAACTAGCGGCTAAAGATGCCGCCCGTTTTGTATTCAATACGACATGGGGTGTAGGAGGATTAATTGATTGGGCGTCTAAAGCCAAATTAGAGCGCCATCAAACCGATTTTGGTATCACCCTAGGGGTTTGGGGTTATAAAAACTCTTGGTACTTTGTGTTGCCTTTCTTCGGCCCGAGTACATATCGAGATACACTAGGCCGAGTGGCAACCACCTATATGAGCGTTTGGCCCTATATCGAATCTGTTCGTTGGCGAAATGGCCTGTACATCCTATATGTTATCGATCAACGGGCCCAATACTTAAAGCTTGAGCCGGTGATTGATGTGGCCGCTGTAGATGAATATGTCTTTATTCGAGAAGCCTATTTGCAACAGCGTAGAGCAGAAATTTTAGATACCTTGCTACCAGACTTGTCAGTGAAACCCACGACGAATGCTGAAATTGTCTCTCCCACAGAGGTGGAAGAAGGGGGTGTGAATACAAACATAGATACCCTCCAAGAACCCCCGGCGTAAATGCATCAAAAATACACTGATAAAATTCTAATCATTGATGATGATCCTGTCGTACGTAAGAGCATTGTTGACTACTTAGAAGATGGCGGCTTTGAAATCCTTGAAGCGGAGGATGGACAACAAGGCCTTAGCTTATTTCATCGTGAAAAACCTGATCTGGTGCTCACCGATCTCAAAATGCCAGGGCTCTCAGGTCTAAACTTGCTCGAAATCCTGGCAAAAGAAGCCCCAGCTATCCCTGTTATTGTGGTGTCCGGGGTGGGCGAAATGAAGGATGTTATAGAAGCCTTACGCTTAGGCGCCTGGGATTATCTCACTAAACCTATTCCTAATTTGGCGATATTAGAACATGCGGTGGGTAAGTCCCTAGAGCGGGCGCGTTTGGTAGAACAAAATCGAATTTATCGTGAACAGCTTGAAATTGCGAATGCAGCCTTGAAGAAAAGCTTGGATATTTTAGAAGAAGATCAAGAGGCGGGGCGCAGTGTACAAATGCGTCTTTTGCCTGAACAAAATGTTCGTTTTGGGGAATATGAATTTTCGCATTGTGTGGTCCCGTCGCTTTATTTAAGCGGTGATTTTGTAGATTATTTTAAAATCAATGAAGATAAAATGGGATTTTATATCGCCGATGTTTCGGGACATGGTTCTTCTTCAGCATTCGTAACTGTATTGCTAAAAAGTGTGATCGCCTTAGCACTTACTCGATATCAAATTCACAATGATGACGCCATTCTCTTGCCAGATAAATTATTGTCACTTATCAGTACGGAGATCTTTTCAGCGAATTTGGGTAAATATCTAACGATTGTTTATTGTGTGCTCGATTGGAAGAAGCATGAGTTGTTGTACAGTATCGGAGGACATTACCCTAATCCCATTTGGCGCACTCCGAAAGAAACCGTATTTTTAGCAGAAAAAAGTTTCCCAGTGGGTATTATGAAACAGGCCCACTATACTGTACATCGACTAGAACTCCCTGAAACCATGCAATTGACCTTATTCTCAGATGGTATCCTTGAAATTATTTCAGCCCCGGATTTACCTGCAAAAGAAAAAATCTTGGCTGATATGGTGACAGCGAGTGACGGCACCGTCAATTCCTTCCTCGAGCGATTTAATCTTACCACCAAAAAGGGATTACCGGATGATGTTACCATGCTTATTCTAAAACGTATTAAGCAGGTTTAGTCTTTTTAATAAATTGTCCTTTTCTTCTCCATAAATAAATGGGGACACCGGTTAGGGTAATAATCAAAGCCAAACCAACCGTTTTAAGGCCGGAAGACCACAAGGCCCATCCGCAGAAAACAAGAGCACTCACTCCAATTATTAGAGCGCGATAATCGATTGCGTTTCTAACAGGATCTTTCCAAAAGAGTTTAATATAGCTTAAGGTTGACATGACATAGACAAAAAGGAAGGCTGTCACTGAAATATCAATTATTTTATTGACTTGATTAATAAGATTGACGTCCAAGGTTAAAATCAAAAAAGGCACCATGCCCAGAGAAGAAATCAATAGACTCGTAATGGGTGCGTTAAATTTGTTTTTTAGTTTGAATATTTTGGGGAGATGTCCGTCGTTTGCCGCTCCTAATGCGATTTGCCCACTCGTTAACACCCAGGCGTTTAAGGTGCCTAAACAGACAATGGCGGCGGCAATTGAAATCAAAATATACCAATTTCCCCCAAAGATAATGGCTGCTGCATCGGCGAAGGGGGCTTTTGAATGGGATAAATGGGCAGGGGGAATGACTCCCATAATGACAAAGGTATTGAGAATATAGATAATTGCCACAAGTGAAGTGCCCGCAATAATCGCTTTGGGAATCGTTTTAGAGGCGTTTTCGACCGAACCCGCGGGAGTGGTTGCGGATTCCACACCGATGAATCCCCAGAGAGTGAGTAGGGCTGCGGCATTGAGCGCGGTGAGGGGAGATTCCCCTGTGGGATTAAACGGGACAAAGTGATCCATATTAATAAAGGCAAGCCCAGCTAAGGGCACGATAATCAAGGGTAATACCTTTAAAGAGGAGAACACAAATTCCATCCAGGCTGCAGTCCTCACACCTAAGATATTCAAGATGGTGATAAATAATAAAATGATAAGCTCCAACATGAGGTTCGTTTGGGGCTCTGCGTTACCAAAAATAGGATGTAAATACCCCACGATTGCAATAATCACGGCGGTCGTGCTTATCCAAGAGATTAACCAGTAAGTCCAAGCGCTGAAGAACGCCGGCGTATGGCCAAAGGCAGCCTCAATGTAGTTGTGTGGCCCGCCTGTTTTGGGGATCTTGGCACAAAGCCTTGCAAAGACGAAGGCGAGTAGTAATGCCCCTGTTGCGGTGATGAACCAAGTACTGACCCCAATTCCACCGAAGGAGGCTAAACTCGCAGGCAACAAAAGAATGCCTGATCCAATTTGACTTCCCACCACAAGGGAAGTCACTGCTAATAATCCTATTTTTTTATTGACGGACATATAATTTCTCCAAACGAATTTGTTAATACTTTAAACCCAAAATTTTTATTAATGATGTGAAGAATATATGGCGCGCGGTTAGCGCTTCTTTCGTTTAGAAGGAAACTTTGAGAATATGAAGACAATAGTATTGCATAGTGCTAATGCACCCACTCTGGGGAAAATAAAAAACTGCAGAAAATTGCACATACACCCAATACCTTAAGTATTTATTAAATTGAATTAATAGAAAATACGCGAAATCAACCCCAATGTCAATTATGCAGGGGAGTGAGATCCGGACCTGGCCCAAACCAAACTATTAGACCTACCAGCAAAATGCTTGTGTCGCAAAGAAAATGTACCCAACATGGAACGGCACTATTCCCCAGATTTAATAGTGTTAAGCTATCGCTTGGAAATGGAATGATATTTGTTTGGGGTGATTAAGGGATAATTGAGAATGGCTAAATATTTCACCGCATCAGAATTATCGCGATTTTCAGAACTAATTCAACACATTAAAAGAAATTGAAGCCGAATTACTGAAAGCCAAGCAATGAATTTTAGGAGCTCAAAATGATCAAATTAGACTATATAATTCCTAAAGATAGCTTTGCTCCTGCTAGCGAGCATTGGAATATTGATGATGATATTAAAGTCAAGATTACACGGTACAATGATTATGCCGTAACGAGCATAACACATACTACTGGCGATATTGCTGATCAGGTATATCATAAAATAAAGTTACTTGAATATTTTTCAGATTTGAAACTTGGAGGTGTTTCATGTTACTCGATTGATGTGCCGTTAGAAAAATTCCTTCAATATATTGAAAAAATAGACAGGGCTCAATTAAAAGAGGGGAAGCGTTATTAAAATATTAAGTTTGAGATCAATTGCATATTAGTGTGATCCAGCCATTCTGTTCCAAAACTATATTTTCACTTTAACTGTGACAGTTTACGCAGACTTTTTGATACTTAAACTCCATTAGAAAAGTTTATTGCCTTGCATCAGTACTCGCTGTTTGAAGCTTAATAAGAAATTCATTTTCTTTTTCTACATGATCATTCACGGCATTAATGGCAATATCATATTGCTTTTCAAGATTTTGTATTATTTTCTCATCGTTAATTTTTAAAAAAGATTCCTGTATGTCCAATGCGCTTAATGCTTTTTCGAAAAAAACTAATCTTAATTCCCAAGGAGATGAGATGGCATACTCTTTAATTAGCGATGAAGATTTCATCAATTTCTTTTGGAAGCTTGATTTGAAACCTTTGAAAACTTGCGCTTTTGACGCTTGAGATATCTTTTTCCAATCGTCACATTCAGCAAGAAAATCGTCTAATAAATTTTTCAGTATACTATCATTCGCAATAAGTTCTCGATGTTGTTTGCTCCATTTTGTATTAATTTCTTTTAATTTTTTGATTTTTTTAACAAAAACTTTCTTTACACTAATAAATTCATCTGCAGATTGAATTTTTCCTGAAAGAAACAAATTCATTTCAGGAAAATCATAAAAGTCTTCCAGTGAATTTAATCCATAATAAATAGAAATGGTGTCTTCAAATTTACTTTTATTTTGCTCGGCGTATAAAACAACTTTATCTAAATTGGTGTTTTCCGCATTTTGCTTTGTAGATTGTTCGAGCATGGTGCGATACACTAATACCCCTGTGCCAAGGTTGAGCGGCAGAAAAGTGATAATAATAATAAAACCTAATACACCCGACAAAATCTCTTTGTTCAACAATTTACAAATTATCCAGGAAACTATATAAATTGCTATTAGAGACCCTCCATAAAATATAAGAACATCTACAATGGCACTACCAACAAAACGTCCTATTTCGAATCCTAATTCGAATGAATTATCAAGCGTAGATGTTCCTTTGGAAAAACTGTTAATGACTGTTGATGTTTCTTTAGAAATACTGTTAATGACAGCTGGAAATATCACCAAATGCAGAAGAATTGAACGCCATCTTTTCATTATTAATTTCTTGTCAGATTTCTCTCTATATGCTTTTGTTAATCTATAAATTGAGAAAGCTAAACTTATAAAAATTGTCAAAGCTAAAAAAATCAAAACTATAAAAAGTATATACATGTTTTATCCTATTAATTCGAGAATTCACATTAAACTGAAAAACCCAACGAGAGTGGAGTATATATGCAAACTAATATCAGATCGACACTAGAAAATTTCAAACATTAAATCTAAAGTAAATCACGTCCCCATCTTGGACGATATAGGTTTTGCCTTCTAACCGCCACTTACCGGCATCTTTTGCGCCTTGTTCACCTTTATGTGCCACAAAGGCATCGAAGCTAATTATTTCTGCTCGAATAAATCCCTTTTCAAAATCCGAGTGAATGACACCTGCCGCTTGAGGTGCAGTCGCCCCTTTATGGAAGGTCCAGGCTCGCACTTCTTTAGGACCCGCTGTAAAGAAAGTTTGCAGATTTAGAAGTGCATAGCCCGCTCGGATTAAACGATTTAAACCCGGTTCTTCTAAGCCATAAGCCTTTAAAAATTCAAGTTTTTCATCATCCGGGAGGGAAGCCACTTCTGCTTCAATGGCGGCACAGATTGGAACAACAATTCGTCCTTCTTTTTTGGCGAGAGCGATAACAGCCTCTAAATGGGGATTGTTTTTAAAACCCTGTTCTTTGACATTAGCAATATACATGAGCGGTTTATCTGTTAGCAGATGTAAATCTTTTACAATGAGTTGTTCCTCATCCGAACGTTCAAAGGTGCTGGCCGGTTTTCCTTCATTTAAATGAGCCTTTAAATTTTCAAGCAAGGTTTTTTCTTCTATTGCGTGTGCATCAGCCGATCTGGCCCGTTTGCTTGATTTTAGAAGACTCTTTTCCACTGTATCCAGATCAGCTAACAACAGTTCTGTATGAATAGTCTCAATATCTGATAAAGGATCAATTTTATTGCCGACGTGAATAATATCCGGATCTTCAAAACACCTCACCACATGGACAATGGCATCGGTACTACGAATATGCCCTAGAAATTGATTTCCTAGGCCTTCACCTTTGGAGGCTCCTTCGACCAGACCTGCAATATCAATAAATTCAATCGTGGTGGGCAACACTTGTTCAGGTTTGATAATGGCCGCCAATTCAGAGAGACGTAGGTCGGGTACATAGACCCGTCCCACATTCGGATCGATTGTACAAAAGGGATAATTTTGCGCAGGGATAGCTGCCTTGGTTAAAGCATTAAAGAGGGTTGATTTGCCAACATTGGGTAGGCCAACAATTCCGCAATTAAATCCCATGATCTCTCAATCCTTATTAATACAAATATTAATAACATATTACATTCATGCCTGAAATCGATGAAGTCGATTCATCACCGCTTGAAAATCTTGCAGTACCAACAAGGGGAGAACATCAACTGCCTCTCCAATCGCCGTCTCGATCTGTTTTTTGTCAGATTTAGAAGGAGGATGCAACACATAATCTACCACATCATCTTTATTGCCAGGATGCCCAATTCCAATTCGAAGTCGATGAAAATCAGGGGTTTTAAGATGATGCAGGATATCTCTCAAACCATTATGGCCACCGTGACCGCCTCCTGTTTTAAATCGGACTGATCCTGGCGGCAAATCTAAATCGTCATGAGCAACCACTAAATTTTGAGGAGATAAATTAAAGTAATCTAAACCTAATTTGATAGCATGACCACTTTGATTCATATAAGTGGTAGGGATCACTAGTTTTAGCTTGATGTTTTCGAGGGTGATTTCCGCATGAGACAAAAAAAGTTTAGGTGAAGCTTTCAGTGTAGCGCGGTAGTGATCACACAAGGCATCAATCCACCATGCCCCTGCATTATGCCGCGTGGCCTGATACTCCCGCCCAGGGTTTCCTAGGCCCGCCAACATTAACATAGACATAAAAGCCAAAGACTCGATTACTTGCCTTTGCCCTTATCCTTTTTCTCAGGGGCGCCTTTCTTATCAGCTCCTGCTTGAGCGCCTGCACCACCGGCTTTCGGGGGAGCGCTACCTGCTTTCGCGGGCGCAGCACCCGCCTTGGGAGCGGCACCACCTGCGGCAGCAGGGGCCCCTTCAGCACCTTCTGCTGTTTCAACAGCAGCTGGGGCTTCGACTTCTTCCTCAACCGCACGAGGAAGATGCAGGCTGATAACGGCTTGATCCGCTTCTTTACCATGCATCAAGGCAACTGACTGCGCCCCTTTGGGGAGCTTAAGATCTGAAATATGGATCAGATCATCCAATTGCATATGGCCTACCTCGACTTCAATAAATTCAGGCAATAAGCTTGCTTGGCATTTTATTTCGATATCCGTCATGTGGTGGGTAAAAATACCCCCTGCCTCAACCCCTGGGGCATCGGCTTCATGTAAGAAGTGGATGGGGATCCGCATTTGAAGTTGATCGGTAGCCTTCACCCGCAGAAAGTCGACGTGCAAAATGGCCTTTTTAAAGGGATGGCGATGCAAGGCTTTTAAGATCACCTGTTGTTTATCTTGGCCCACATTGAGGGTGAGCAGATGGGAATAAAACCCTTCATTGGCCAGGGCATGCATCATTTTCTTGTGATCCAGCATAATAGGCTGTGAGGGCTCTCCCCCCCCATATAAAATGCCGGGTACTTTATCTTCTAAGCGGCGTAATCGTCGGCCGGCGCCTGTCCCAAAGGTATGGCGGGGCTCGGCATCGAGCGCGTAAATGGCTTTCGTTTTGGCTTTGGTGGACATGGGACGGTTTCCTCTCACCCTAGTAACTATCAAATTCTTACAATTAACGTGTATTTTAAGCCCACAAACTTTACCTAAAATTTGATCGGATTGCAAATTTTAATCACTGTATAAAAAAACGGTTTTAAGAGTGGTGGAGAGGCATTAGAGTGTGAAACAAGTATTGCAGGGGATTAAAGATGCCAATTGCCTTAACTTCCATGATCACTTTCGTTGCCTATCTCACGGTAGTGATTGTCTTTGGGTTAATTGCCTATATCGCGACTCGAAACCTTTCCGACTACGTGTTAGGGGGGAGAAGTCTCGGCGGACCGGTCGCGGCTTTAAGCGCGGGGGCTTCCGACATGAGCTCTTGGTTACTATTAGGCTTGCCGGGTCTCGTTTATGCCACTGGGTTGCGTCAAATTTGGGTGGCGATAGGCCTCACCTTAGGTGCCTATCTTTGCTGGCGGCTCATTGCCAAACCTTTAAGGGTTTATTCAGAATTTGCAAATGATTCTGTCACCATCCCCGCTTTTTTGGATAACCGTTTCAAGGATGACACCAAACGGATTCGAATGATTGCAGCACTCGCCACCCTTATCTTTTTTGTTTTTTATATCGCAGCCGGTTTATATGCAAGTGCTTTGTTATTAGGCAGAATTTTTGGGTTGGAGTATACGCAGGCCCTCTTGATAGGGGCAGCCATTATCATGTTCTACACCACCATCGGGGGATTTTTAGCGGTCAGCTGGACAGATTTTTTTCAAGGGACCATCATGCTTATTTGCTTACTGCTGATCCCCTATTTTGCAATGGAAAGTTATGGCGGATGGGGAGCAGGAATTGATAAATTGCTTAGCCAGCAGCCCGATTATCTTCAGGTGAAAGTCCCTTTTTCAGAATTCATAAGCGATTTTGCCTGGGGATTAGGCTATTTTGGGATGCCCCATATATTAGTGCGATTTATGTCTGTTAAAACAGTTTATGAAATTCCCATTGCTAGACGTATTTGCATTGGTTGGATGAGTTTATCCATGTTGGGCGCTATTTTAGTGGGAATGGTGGGGGCGATTCATTTCTGTGATTGTCCTTTAGATAATCGTGAGACTGTATTCATGGAATTATCCACGATGGTCTTCTCACCTTGGATTATGGGGATCATTCTTGCAACCATTTTATCTTCTAGTATGTGTGCCGCGGATTCTCAAATGTTGGCCGCATCGAGTGCTTTAACAGAAGATTTTTATCGCGCCATTTTCAGACGAAATGCCTCACAAAAAGAATTAGTCTGGGTAGGGCGTCTTACAGTCGCTTTAATTGCGCTTGTCGCTATTAGCATAGCTTATACCCCTAAGCAAAATATCATGCAATTAGTCTCTTTTGCCTGGGCCGGATTAGGCTCCACTTTTGCAGCCCCGATGATCTTATCCTTATTTTGGAAACGCACCACCCGAAATGGCATTGTAGTCGGGATGATAGTAGGGGCACTCACCTCCATTGTGTGGCCGGCGCTAGGTTTGGATGCTTTGGTGTATCAAATTTTACCAGGCGTCGTATTTTCTTTTGTTGCAATCGTAGTTATCAGCCTATTAGATAATGAGCCGCCTCAAGCAGTACTAGAGGAATTTGAAAAAGTTAAAAAAATCGTTCAGTCAACAAGCGCTTAATGCCATTGCGAGTGGGATAGGGAGTCATTTAATGAGGGAAGCATTTCATGTCGAGTGATCTTCTTGCTTTGATACAACAGGCCTACCGGATGGATGAAACCCAATGTCTTCTTCCTCTGATTAAAGAGTCCATTCTGCCTTCCGACATGTTAAAACAAATTGAATCAAGGGCCCGTGATTGGGTAGAGGCTATTCGAGAAAATCGCCTAAAAAGTCGTGGGATTGAAGCGTTCTTAGCAACCTATAACTTGTCTAGTCAAGAAGGGGTTGCGCTCATGTGTTTAGCCGAGAGTTTATTACGGATCCCCGATTCCCAAACAATTGATCGTTTAATCCGAGACAAAATTACCCTACCCACTTGGCAAGAACAATTGGGAAAAAGTCAATCCTGGTTTGTGAATGCTGCCACTTGGGGGCTTTTGCTAACGGGTAAAATTTTAAGCTATGAAGACACTCAATCTGGTTCCTTGATGGCAGCTTTGAAGCGTTTCATTGGACGGATGTCGGAGCCTGTGATTCGGCAAACTATTTTGCAGGCCATGAAGATCTTAGGCAAACAATTTGTTATGAGTGAAACAATCGAGATAGCCTTGAAGCGATCTCGCGCCGCTGAAAAGCAGGGCTACCGATATTCTTACGATATGTTGGGAGAGGCCGCCAAAACCCGGGAAGATGCTCTATTTTATTTTAATGCCTACAGTAAAGCGATTGAGGCCATTGGCCGAGAATCCGAACACTTCGATCCGATCTCAGGCCCGGGTATTTCGGTGAAGCTTTCAGCACTTCATCCTCGTTATGAGTGGACAAATCGAGAACAGGTATTTAATGAATTATTGCCAAGTTTAATGGAACTTGCCACAAAGGCCAAAGATCTCAACATGGGATTTACCATTGATGCAGAAGAAGCTGATCGCTTGGAACTCTCTTTATTGTTAATTGAATCGCTCGTGACATCCCCTGAATTAAAAGGTTGGAAAGGATTGGGGGTCGCTGTGCAAAGCTATCAAAAACGTGCAACCCGCGTCATCGATTGGTTGATAGATTTGGCTGAAAGAGAAGATCAATTTTTAATGGTGCGCTTGGTAAAAGGCGCTTACTGGGATTCAGAGATAAAATGGACACAAGAACGTGGCTTAAAGGATTATCCCGTTTTTACACGAAAAGCGGCTACAGATGTTTCTTTTATGGCCGCTGCAAAAAAATTATTGGAGACAACGGCCCCTATTTATCCGCAATTTGCAACCCATAATGCCTATACTGCAGCAACTATATTTGAAATGGCAAAACAATTGAATAAACTCTCCGCCTTTGAATTTCAATGTTTGCACGGCATGGGCAATGCCTTATATGACAATATTGTCGGGCAAACGAATTTAAATTTGCCATGCCGGGTTTATGCCCCTGTTGGAACGCATGAGCATTTGTTGGCTTATTTGGTGCGCAGGCTGCTTGAAAACGGCGCCAATTCTTCATTTGTTAATCAGATTGTGGATAGTAATACCCCTATTGAGACATTAATTGAAGATCCAGTCGCCAAGATGGCCGCATTGCCCTTTAAACCTCATTCCAATATTCCTTTGCCCATTGCCCTTTATGGGGATAGACTGAATTCAAGAGGGGTGGATTTCAGTCAAACACTGGAAACCACCCCTTTATTGAAAGCGATTGAAGCCGAGTTTCCGAAGTTGTTTGAAATGGCCTTTGAAAAAACCACTGCAGAAGCTTTGGATAGGCATTTTAGAGAAGCAGAAAATGCAAATCGTCTCTGGTCTGAAACCCCTCTCATAGAACGTGCAAATGTTTTGAATCGCTTGGCAGGCATGTTGGAGAGAGACCGTGTCACATTGCTCGCCTTACTAATAAGAGAGGGAGGCAAAACCGTTCAGGATGCCGTTTCTGAATTACGCGAGTCAATCGATTATTGTTATTATTACGCCCTACAATTACAACAAAATTTGGTCCCCAAAGAATTAAAAGGCGTCACTGGAGAATATAACGTTTTAAGTTTGCATGCGAGAGGCATGATGGTTTGTATTAGTCCTTGGAATTTCCCCTTAGCGATATTCTTAGGCCAAATCGTTTCGGCCTTGGCTTCCGGTAACTGTGTAATTGCCAAACCTGCGAGTCAAACCCCATTCATTGCCAGAAAAGCGGTTGAATTGCTACATGAAGCGGGTGTGCCAGAGAAGGCACTCATTCTAGCGATTGGCGATAGCCGGGAAATAGGGTCGGTCCTTTTAGAAAATCCTCATCTCGCAGGTGTAATGTTAACAGGCTCGACCGACACGGCTCGTCAAATCAATCAAAAGTTGGCGGGAAGATCTGGCCCATTGCTGCCTTTTGTAGCAGAAACCGGCGGTCAAAATGTCATGATTGTCGATTCAACGGCACTGCCTGAGCAAGTGGTGACAGATGTATTAATGTCAGCGTTTAACAGCGCGGGTCAGCGCTGTTCAGCCCTTCGGGTATTGGCCCTGCAACAAGAAATAGCCCCGCTTATCATCAAAATGTTAAAAGGTGCTATGGCTGAACTTAAACTAAATGATCCATTTGAATTATCTACCGATGTGGGACCTCTCATTGATGAAAAGGCCAGAAAAAGTTTATTGGGTCATGTAGAACGTCTTAACGAAGAAGCCGAATTGATTTATGAATGTCCTTTACCCGAAGGCCTACCTGTTCTTCCGCGAGGGGTATTTTTTGCGCCAAGGGCTTACGCAATTAAGGATATTTCGTTTTTGACAGAAGAGGTATTTGGGCCCATTTTACATGTGATTGAATATAAGAATGAGAATTTAGATAAATTATTAAAAGCGATTAATGATACCGGTTATGGTCTCACTCTGGGTATTCACACACGCATCGATGAAAGGGTGAGATATATCCATCGTAAAGCGCGGGTGGGAAACGTTTACGTTAATCGTAACATGATAGGAGCAGTCGTCGGGGTGCAACCTTTTGGAGGTCAAGGTTTGTCAGGAACGGGGCCGAAGGCCGGCGGGCCTCATATGTTAGCCCGCCTGTCTGTGGAAAAAACCTTAACCATTAATACCACCGCAACAGGGGGTAATGTGGCCTTGGTTTCTTTAGAGGAATAAAGAACTTTAGGACTTTACAGAAGCAAATCGAGCACTACCTTTGCCCGCTGGACTCTTTTCTGCCGATCTGGGGGTTGGGGTTCCAAAACCTGATTTGGGTGTATCTCCCCAATCGAGTTCATCAAATTTTTCATTTGGATCGACTCTAAGTGCCAATTTTGCTTTGATAGCATCTACTTCAGCGTTAAGTTGTTTCCATTCATCGTTTAAGCCGACCAAGGTTGTCCCCTTTGATTTTAATAATGCTTCAAGCGCACGCTTGTCTTTGCAGATATTATCCGAAATCTTTTTAAAATCCTGTTCAGCTTTTATAAGGACATCTGTTATCCAGCCTTTTCCTTCCTTTTTTAATTCTGACAATTCGCGTGATAAACAACCTAATTTCCAGAAATTGACCAACTGGCTGGTAATTAATTGATGGCAAGTAAATTGGTTGCCTGCCAATATTTTATTTTCCTTTCCCTCTCGGATTCGGATGTTAAATAATTCAATGACTTCTTTAGTTGCCCCATTTTTTTCCAACCACACCATTTCTTCGCTAATCAATGGCTTGATCGAATTAATCAAGGTATTAAATCTTCGTGCATTTGTGCTAGGTGAAAACATGGCGTACATAATAGTTACCTCCAACTCTATAATTATAATGTATAAATTAAATTTACTCTTCTCGAATACCTTTTATGTCTTATGCTGGTTGCTTGTCCCTATTCGCTTAAAAACATATTGTATATTCTATTAAGATTTAGCCTTCTTTAAGGCACTGCTTGTTGGGTAATGGGTTTTAAGTTTATTCAAAGCTTCATCAGCCAACGATTCCATGCCTAACTTACGATAAGCCTTCGACATTTCAGAGAGCGCTGCAGGGACTGCCTCTGTGCCATCATAATAGCGAATAATGAAATTCGCTCGGTTGGCAGCAGAAAGATAAGCTCCTCGCTTCATATAATATTCAATGACACTTAATTCATGATTGGCTAATTGATCTCGTAATTTATACATATGTTCTTGTGCTTCTTTCACGTGTGAGCTTTGAGGATAGCGCTCCACTAATTCTTGAAAGGCATTGTAGGAATCTTGTGCAGTAACAGTTTCTCGCGCACTTCTATCTAGGGGTAAATGCCGATACATGAAACTATGATTTTGGTCGAAGTTGACCTTTCCTTTTAGGTAGTAGGCGTAATCTACCTTGGGATGTCTTGGATTCATTCGAATAAAGCGATCGATTGAGGCGAGAGCAAGGGCAGATTCATTGCGTTTGTAATAGGCTGTCATCAAGCCAAATTGTGCTTTATCGGAATATTCGCCATAGGGAAATCGGGCTTCTAAGGCTTCAAAATCTTTAACCGCTTTTGCATAATTCTCTTTTGCCATGTTTTGCTCGGCTTGGGCATAGATTTCTGCAGCAGACATGCCTTTATGAGCATCTTTTTGTGAACCAC